>ERZ827498.1596-NODE-1596-length-24599-cov-4.371781_pt1 | contig 24599 bp, 18 predicted proteins | sample MGYA00519865_ERZ827498 | MGnify/ENA primary metagenome ERZ827498 (study PRJEB31778, sample SAMEA3449328) | human gut metagenome | biome: human gut; feature: human-associated habitat; material: faeces | place: United Kingdom | collected 2010/2012 ...
TTCCGCAATTTTCACCATCCTCCCCCCATACTTCTTCATAGATCTGCCCGGCAGAAAATACCCAGGATGGATGTTTTGCCAAGTATACCAACGTCGCAAATTCCCGACGAGTCATAGAAATCAACTCACCGTTTCGGTATGCTGTTCTTTCCTTCAGCCGAAGCTCCAGCCCCGGAAAAGCAAGAGTATTACAAGGGTTGGATGGTGCAATATGGTCAAATCCTGACTCGGCTGCAATGATCTCCATAATTCTGCTGAGTACATATTCTTCATGGTCTGTTACCGATAAAACAAAGATTTTTCCCATATGTTCCTCCCCCCTCAAAAAAATATATTCTAATTAACTACATCATCCTAACAAACAACCCTAGTAGCAGTTTTCTTCATTGAGCTAACTTAAAACCAGCAACTGAACCATCTTCAAAAAAGCTTGCGGTGAAAGTTAGCTTTCCTTTTTCATAATCCGCCACTTGAATGACTCTGACAAATTCACTTCCATCATCTGTCTTGTCCGCTACATACGATACATCACCATAGGACTCAAACTCACCATAAGTTTTGATTATTTCGCCACTTGCTTCAAAAGTTGTTGCGTCTACTTCCGGATTATCATAAATTTCATAATCAAAGGCATTAAGCGTATCAATCATCGTCCGAGCTTTTTCTGTCAGAGCCTCAGTATCTGCCCACTCCGGAAGTTTATTGTTCCCACAGGCAGTAAGTAATGAAGTGACAATAAGGCAACAAGCTAAAAGGTTAATTATTTTTTTCATTAAACAGTACCCCCTTACTCTTTTTAATGTAGACAAGAATAGTATTGCAGAAAAAAGGAAAAGTCCAATTTCAAATATAAATGGAGAAACACCGTAATCAAGCAATATAATAGGAAGATCGTATGCTGTATGAAGGATGATTGCCAGTATCAAATAGCGATATTTTTCCTTTCGATAACTGCAAAAAACTATATAGGAAAATGCTACTTGAGCCAGTAATGTGGAAATTCGTTCTACACCAGCCAGCGCAACATCTGCTCCCATATTGATCAATGTGTAAGGCGAGCAAACAAGCAATATAACATTATTAACTCCAACGGATAGAGCCTCAATACCTCCATGACCTAGACCAAAATATAATGGCGTATTCTGCTGTTCAGGATTTTTCACGAAAAAGCGAAATGCTATATATCGCCCTACTTCTTCCGCACATGCCGCTGTAACTGCTAAAACAGCAACATAGGCCACCCGATTTGTACTTATCAAGATCCTATATGAATCAATGTTTTGCAGTATTGCAAGAAGAGGTTGGCGAAAGAGTATTTGTGCAGCTAAGTATGTGCATATACCGACAATAAATATTTTTAGTTCCGTATTTAACTTTTTAGATTTAGCTAAGAGAACGATAAAGACGGTTATTGGAAAACCAACACAGACAGAGATATTGAATACTGCACTCAGCAAACCTATCATTTTTTCCTCCTTCCTCAGATATTCTCAAATTTCATTTGCACGCCAAATATGAGTAGGCAATAGGTGATAGAAATGCGATTATCATAGCAAAAACAATGATTATCGTGTATATGTCATCGCCTGCATATACCATGGATAAAATCACAAAGAAAAATCCACAAATTACCCAAATAACTCCAGCAAATCTATGTGTTTTATTCCAATTATCTGGATGAGATAGTGTCCACGGCAATTTGTACCCCACAACGCTGTTTATTCTATTTTTGGGAAGATAATTCCCCATAATGATAAAGATACCGCCAACAAGAGCCAAAACTATTTTAGAAATGTCCAGCGCATATCCAGCTGCTTTGAACAAAGAAATGGGAACTATAATTATCGAAGTCAACGGTACACACCATAGACAAACGCCTCTAACAATATGCGAAAGTTTTTCCGGTTTTTTTGAATACTCTCTCTCAACGCTAATCGAGACTATCAGATGAACCGCAAGTAAAAAAAGTGTAATTGCCCATATTCCAACTTCTTTTGATATAAATCCATTTGCCTCACCAATACTATTCCAATGAATGGGCATTTGTACCGGCAGTTCATCATATAGTAAAAATCCTGGAATTAAAGGCAATATGCAAAGAATAGATGAAAGCACAAGAACTTTCTTAATTTTCATTATCTTTACCTCCTGTAAATTGAGAAATCCAAATGAGAACATCTTCAAAAACTGATGCGTTTAGTTCATAGTAAATGAAATTTTTATATTTTGATTCGACTATAAGCCCCGCTTTCTTTAATTGACTTAAATGATGAGAAATAGTAGCTGCCGATAGTTCAAAATGTTTCCCAATATCTCCTGCTGAGAGCTGTCCATGTTTTAACAATTCTAAAATATCCCGGCGGACAGGATCGGAAAGAGCTTTCAAAGTATCGTGTAAGCTCACAAAAAACTCACCTCGTTTCTATTTAGATAATCATCTAAATTTATTATACTCAACATATACCCTTTGTCAACTCTATTTTGAATTATATCGAAATAGCTGAATTAAACATCATATGACATGGTTTGTGAACCTATTAGATAAATCTACTTACGCTTACATAAAGAGCCGCAGATCATCTCTGACCTGCGGCTCCGTTCCTATTAACCTGTTAAGTATGTATCCCGTATTTCGCCGTTTGGATGTTCTCTTCGCCATGCAGGATTACTCCACCGCAAGTCTTTGCGCCCTGTACCATGTAGCCCTCAAAAAAGAAGCTGTAAGGCAGGTAATCATCCGTCAGGACGATGCGTTCGTAGTTATACCAGTTAAAGTGCTGATCCAGAAACTTTCCCAGCTTGTGCCGCAGAATAGGATTCTCCACTACGGCCTTGAGATTTTTCCGGCTGTGAAACTCTAGCTTTGGCCGGTTCTGTTCCGGAATGGACAGCAGCCGCCACCGTGTTCCATCAATGTTTTCTTTCTCACCTGCCGCATATGAGCGGAACGGCTCATAAGGCAGTCTTATTCGCTCGGTATAACCGGAAACGCTGTCTCTGCCAGCATCCTTCAGCCATGTGAAGGAAAACTCCAGCACTTTGGCACCGCCTACGGCATCACACAGCCGCAGTTCTGCATAGGAATGGATATCTTTGGTGATCAAATACTTTTTCTCCTCCAGCCGCTGCAATTCCTTTTTCAAAATAATAAAGTGCTGCGGCGAACAGCCACTTCTGGAACGGGTCTTGAGGGAAATACTATCCCGATCCACATAAACTGTTGCCATTGTCCTATTATTCATAATCCACCTCGTTTCTGTTATGTGCTCCTGCATGATGCATGGCAGTCTGTATGACCAGGAATGGATGCTCTACATACTCCTCTTTTGCTGAGGTATATGCCGCTCCGCCCAGAGAGTCCAGATACTGCCATCCGTTTTTGGATTTTGAGATGTACACATAGAACGGTGCAAGCACATACTCATCCCGTTCATAGCAGCCCAGATACCGTCTTGCAAGTACTGCCACAACACCCAGCTCTGCCGCTTTCTGTGTTGTCAGGGAAACTGCCAGTTTCATTACTTCCTCTTTTTCAATATCATTGAGTCCGAAAGTATAGATACTCTCCAGGAACAGCACAGGCTTCTCACTGGTGACAGGCTTTCCGCTATCCATGTTCTCCTGCGACAGATCAGCAAAAGAAAAATCGACGGCAGGCGGTTTTTGAAATGCACCCTTTGTCAAGCGGAGACAGGCACGAGCCACCACCGCTTCATCCTTTTTCACAAGGACAATCTTCTTATTAGAGTCGAAGGCAGCTAACAGGCACTCCCTCTGGCTTCCAGTACGGTAAGACAAGCAGGTACTATGAGGAAGTTCACCAAGCCGCAGAGTGTGGTAAAAATCATCCACCTCTTCTGCCCAAAATGCACCTCGCGCCAACGAAAGATTTTTCTTCCAGAGGCTCTCCTGCATCTCGCTGACAGGGTAGCGAATCTCACGCTGCAGGTCACCGGCAAAATATTTGAGTTTATAGAACTGGCCCATCAATTCAGCCTGTACGATCCGTCGCAGCGCTTCAACAGCCAGCTCCTGCCCGTCCAGTTCCCCATAGAGAGCGCATACCATAGCCGCGCCGCCCTGCAGTAAAAATTCCGTGACAGTCTCCCGGTTCTGCTCCACAAAATCGTCCGAAAATGCCAGTTTTTCTTTTAGATCCAGCCAGTCTGCATCTGTTGTCAGAATATCTTTGCGTACCTGCTTCCAATCCGTCCTTTCCAAAAGAGCCGTCATATTGTTGAGGGCAAATACCGCATCCGGCTCCGCAGTGAAAGCCGGTATGAATGTCTGCAGCTTCGTATAGTGTTGTAACAGTTCCATGGCAGTCCTCCGGGTCAGTCCACGGATATGTCCAAATGAACTCCGGTACCATTCGCTAAATGGCCTTTCCAACAGACATTTTCCAAGCTGCTCCAGCTCTGTATCTCCTGTATACTGGCTGACCAGCTCCCGCTTTATCAGCTGCCGAAGTGTCAGCAAACGCTGATCTATGGAAAGAGGTGTCAGCATAGTGTATAACCGGACATAAACCTCTTTCTGATGCCAAAGCTGATACATTTCCTCAAAGGTGTACTGCTGCCCTTCTTCCAGAAGCGTAAAGAAGCTGTCGCTGCGGTTCACAGAATCGCTGGCTTTCAAATTCTTCAGCGTCAGGGAATTGATGTTACAGTGCTCACAAAAGCCCGGCTCAAACAATAGAGAATATCGCCCCAAGGACAGGAACACTTCACTGTTCTGATCCACCAATTCCAAAAAATGCTTTTTTCTATGTTCCACCGCATAAATGAGAATTGAAAACTGGAATTGCCGGACAGCATTAAAATCCAGATGGAGCCTGCCGGCATACAGAGCATTCAGATAACTCAGTTGGTTGCATAAAATTTCTTCCCTCCGTTCCTTGCTCAAAGGATGTGGCTGGGAGATAAACCAGTTGAGGTCATATTGTCCGGCATGGTTGTCCAGCCAGAGGTCAAAAAAAGCAGACAAATCCTCTGCGTCATATTCAAATACAGCCAACAGCCGGCGGAATTTTCCCACATCGGTCATTTTCATCCACCGGAGATCTTTCAGGCGCTCTACTGACAGAAACAGCCGCACACCATACCGATAAAGCAAGATGCAGACTCTCTGGAGCGGACGATTCTGTTCCAACAGTTCCAGAGCTTTCCGTTCATTTTGATGCCAGCAAAACAGATACGAACCAAGAAACGGCTGCCGCATCATATCCCGCTGGTGCTCCGTCAGCATGGAAAGTCCCTTCCACTCCGCAATGGGAAAAGTCTGCAGGTTATCCAATATGACCTGCTCCTCTTCTTCATACATCACAAAGGGAAAATAGTATTTCAGGTATTCAAACCGCAGGGAAGGCAACAGTTCCAATTTCATGACTGCCAGCACCTGCTCTTGGGGATACGCTGTCAGTCTCTCTCCATACCCGTCTGCCGACTCTAAGACTGAAGCAATTTCTTCATCGCCAATCTCCTGCCTGCACAACGCACCATAGAGCGCTGCAAAGTTCGGCACCCGAATCAGTTCTTCCTGTATCCGCTTTGTCTTTCGGATGTGCAGCCGTTCCTGTAATTGAAGTGTCTCCACCTGTCCACATGCCTGCGCTATGGCATCCTCTGAAAAGCTGCCTGTAAGCGCCGGGAGCAATCCGTCATCTTTCATTCTGGTCAATAGGGTCAGATGTTTTAATGTATTTCTCATGCTGCTTCACCTCCGATCAGTGTCAGTACCATATTCAAAATCTCATGCCTTGGCCGGGGTTCAGACTTTACCAGTTCACCACACAGCTCAAAAAAGGCGTGTGCATCTTTGGCATCCATTGTCTGCACACAACCGGCGGGCCATTCCACCAACTTATCAAATGCCATATCCAGTACCTCTTTCTTCTCATCCCTGTAATAATATCCCCCTATGAATTTCACAAGAGATTCGGCGCTGCCGTTATAAAGTTGCTGCAGCTTTTCCCGTTTCTGTATGGTCCGTTTTTCCTGCTCCAGTCGTTTTTCCTGCTCCTTTCTCTCAGCTTCGACTCTGCGCTCATCCTCCAACTCTTCCTTGGAATAGAATGTTTCCTTCAGCCGGTTGATTTCATAGCCGTTATACTCGCTGTGGAGAAAAAACTGCCGCAACACCGCTGCCAGCGCTTTTTTATCATAAAGGCGTTGGATCTCCGGTGCTTTTAAGGCACTTAAAACGAAGTCCTCATATTTTTCCGGCTCAGTCTGGAAAACTGAACGCTCCACCCAGTCATAGAGCTGTCGATGCTGCTCTGCAGATAGGAATGGACGGCTGATGTATGTTTTATATTCTCTTCTGCTGTAATACCCCTCACTTCTGACAAAGCATTCGTGAAAGTAAAACCGCTTGCCAAATATCGTTTGAAGTTGGGAAAAAGTGTACTCAGCCAGTAGCCTCTCTACAAACCGGAAACACCTCCAACTTGAAATTCTCAGGGCATACTCCCGCAGCAGTTTCAGTTGTGGCGCATCTTCACCATCTTGCCGATGCTGCTTGAAAAACTCCCATAGATTGATTTCCTTCTTTTCCACCAGAAAGGCAAATGCCCGCCTACCGTTCGTATGCCAACTTCTGAAATATTCTCCATAGTCAGCTCCGGTCAGTTCCTGATATCTGGAAAGCCACTGTTTCAAAGGGATCGTCTGCCTGGAATGCAGCATCTGCAGGGTAAACAACTCCATATAGTTATCCCGCTCCAGTTCCTTCGCGAGATCATCGTACTGAGGATCAAACACATCAAATCGGTACGGAAAATCCTTCTGTATCGTTTGATTCATCCATAACAGTGTTTTCGGTGCTGTGGGGTTCAAACCATATTGAACCGCTTCCCAGAGTCCCTGAAATCCTTCGTACTTGACCGTAAAGCTGTTATAGAACCGAAACAGCCAGCCAAGATACTCGTAAAATTCTTCCGAAAGATCCTTTGGAGCATTCAGAAGCATCCGCCCACACGCCGCTGCGATTTTCTCGGCAGTGATGCTCTTGGAACTCAACCGGTCCGGCAGCCTGTCCGCCCATACAGCGAGAGAGTTTGCCAAAATGATTTCATCGCAGCGATACCCTGCTTTAGTCAAAACCGAAAATTCGCGGCTGTCGGGCTTCATATTCATATACGGCAGTTTCATCAGCGTGCGCAGCACCAGGTCGGCTTTCCCGCGGTATTTCTTTGCCTGCTCTGCATAGAACCGGATGAACCATTCCAGCACACCAAAATCATATACCAGAGAAAGTGTTCGATTTTGTGTAAACAGGCGGCTCAGCTGGGTATGCATCGCCTCATAGCCGCGTTCCCTATCATCAAATAACGACAGTACAAACAGGGCTTCTTCCGTTCTCGTACACTCCCTTTCTGCCAGTTTCTCCAACAGGGCATGGCGCTGTGCCGCATCTGTTTCCAAAAGATACAGAGCGCCCTGCAGGTACACATCTTCTCCGGCAGACCGTCGCAATTTCTGGAGGAATGCTCCACGCTGGTTACCCACAAACATATTGTCAGACTGGATCGCACAGGTATTGCCCAGTGCCAGAGCCAGAGCGCGGAGCACCCGGACATCATCGCCCAGTTTTTCCTCAAACCGCTCCAGCACTTCGCCGGGATAACGCAGATTGTACGGTTCAAAGTAGCCGAATACATCCGATTCCGGCTGCCATATCTGCATCGTCCTCATTTGTCGATAAGTCCTTCCCGCCGTATCGTCCTGAGAAGTCTGGACGACCAATTCAGCAAATGCATGGTAAAGATCCAGATCAACAGTCCTCTGATATGCCCGGTAAACCGGTATCCTATCGATATGCATTAAAATTCCTCCTATTCGAAATCTTTCATAAAAGAATGGGGAGAGGCCCGCAATGCGTTCCTCTCCCCATTGATCACCTGACAGCACACCGATGGTATGCTATATTTTCTTACTCAGCACCGGCCATGCGGAAAAACTCCGCAGGCGACAGCACTGTAACGCCCAAATCCCTGGCCTTGGATAACTTGCTGCCGGCATTTTCGCCGCAGACCAGATAATCCGTCTTCTTGGACACCGAGCTGCCGGCATGGGCGCCCAGTGATTCGATCATGTGATTGATTCCGTCCCGGGTGTATGGTTCCACCTTGCCGGTGACTACGATAGTCTTTCCCACAAAGGGATTATCCTGCACCCTGTCTTCGCTGTGTTCTGCCACAGCAGGCTTTTGAATATTCATCATAGTCTGTAACTCCTCCCAAATACAGAAATTATCTTCTACACAGAACCAGTCGTGGATATTGTTATGCAATGTCTCCCCGAAATCCGGAAGCTGCCGGAAATCATAGCCTCCATAGACCGCATCCCGAAACTCATCCAAATCATAGTGGAACACACGACCCAATACCTTGCTGGCAGTGTTGCCGATCATAGGGATGTCCATAGAAATCAGATACCGTTCAAAGGTGGTATTCCGGCTCTGCTGGATAGCGTCCCAAAGGCGCTGCCAGGACTTTTCACCAAACCCATCCATGCGGACGATTTCAGCCCGGTAACGATCCAGACGGTAAATATCCAGATAACTATGGATAAATCCCTGACCAATGAATTTTTCCAATGTAGCCTCCGACAGCCCTTCAATGTCCATTGCCTTCTGGCTGACAAAATGGACGAACTTTTTCAGCCGACGTGTCTCGCAGTCAGGGTTATCACAGTACAGCGTCTTGATGATGCGATCCTCGCCATTTTCGCCCTTTCCACTTGATTCATGGATGCGGGTAGGCTGTCCACAGCAGGGACAAACACGGGGAATCGTATCCACCATAGAGAAGCCGCCTCTGTCCAGATTTTCTTCCACGTGGGGAATGATCATGTTTCGTTTGCTTACCAGAATCCGGTTTCCAGCCATCAGTTCCAGATCCTCAATAAAGGACAGGTTGTGCAGACTGGCCCTGCTGACCTCACAGCCATCGATTTCCACCGGCGTAAACACTGCTACCGGAGCAATCTCTCCAGTTCTGCCCGGCGTCCATTCGATGTACTGCAGCAGGCTCTCATGCAGGTCATCTTCAAACTTATAGGCCAGACCGTCCTTATAGTGATGTCCGGTGCGGCCGCAGCTCTGGGCATAGGCGATGTCGTTAAACGAAACCACGATACCGTCAATGGGGATATCTTTGTCAGTGGCATATTGCCTCAGCTGATAAATACCGGCTTCCACATTTTCCAATGTCAGTTTCTGCTTTGTGACCAGATACTTACAGGGCTGGAACCCCAACGCGCGCAGTTCCCGTAGCTTATCTGATTTCCGGGTCAGGTGCGGAAAGCCCTCCAGCACACCAAACGGCATGAAAACCAGCCGACGCTCCTGGCATGTCTTGGCATCCATCAGACGGATGGAACCAGCAGCCAGATTGCGGCCGTTTTTATAGGGCTTACCGCTGCTGTCCTGCAGGCTGGTCTTCAGTTCCTCAAAATCACTGGGTCTGATAAAGCCCTCACCCGTCACAACCAGTCTCTCTTTGTAGGTGATGTGGGAAGGGATACCGCTGATGGCTCGGGTGTTATGGGTAATGATCTCCCCTTCGTCACCATCGCCACGGGTAGCCGCCTCCAGAAGTTCTCCATTCTCATAGGTCAGCTTTACAGTCAAGCCATCCAGTTTGAGCATCAGCATCACCTGCTGCTCACCCATGAAATTCAGAAGATCCATACTGCTCTTAGTCTTATCCAAAGACAGCAGCGGGATCTCATGTCTGGTTTTCTCCAGCCTGCTCACCGCAGGATAGCCTACTGTCTGGGTTGGCGAATTTGCCATTTGGATTCCCGTTTCCTGTTCCAGCTCTTTCAACTCGTCAAAGAGTCTGTCATAGACCTCATCTGACACACTGGGCGCATTGCGGTTATAATACTCATCCCGATAACGGTTGAGCCGGTCATTCAATTCTCTCTGCTTTTCAAAAATATTCCGTTCCATTATGCTGCCTCCTTTTCAAGTACCCGGAAGGACATAACCAGTTCTTCTTCCGTATGCTTCTGTTCACTGTCGAAAACACTGCAAACACCGTCTGCAAACTGCCAGTGGGCGGCTCTGCCCCACCAAAGGATCGGGCCGCGGCCGCCGTTGCCTCTGTTGGCAGACGCATCTGGCTGATTCGCTACGGTACTATAAAAGCCCTGCGTGTTTACCAGCGTAATGTTCCGTATCTGCCCAATACATTCCGGCCGGCAGTGATCCAATATCTCCAACTGTGTCCCTTCCCGAAGTGTCCTGCGCAGCTGATTCAGATTTTTGATCATGCGATTTTCTCCTTTCCCCGCCCCACAGGGCAATCCTGCTGTGCGGTATGCAGCCCATTTCTGCCGGCTGCATACCTGCCAAAATTCAATTCATGGACAATACGCTGAATGGCGTCATCATCGTCCCACGCTGCGTGAAGCGTATTCCGCTCTGGCCCGGCTCCCACATGGACACATACCTTTTCACTGCCAACCTGCAGCAGCACATCCTGTCGCCTGGCGCAAACCACTGCCAGATTTCCAATTTGTTTCATGCTCTGCTCCTTCCTTCTTCATCAATGACCGGACGCCCTCAAGGACGCCCGGCCATTCTCATTTTGTCACGCTGCAGCAGCCAATGCCGGAGACTGGATGCTATCCGTGTTTTCCATCAGGTCTGCCATCAGCACATCCGCCAAAAGCCTTCCTGCCAAATGGCCGGTATGGATGATGACACGATCCTTCTTCAACTGGATAAACTCCTTCTCACGAAGAATCCGGCTTTCCGCAGCCAGCGCCTTGTCGCTTTCTGTCAGCCTGGCAGTAACCACCCGCTGCCACTTCTGCAGGAACTCTGTTGCCTGCTCAATGTCCTTCTTCTGCCGGTCATATTCCGTCCGTTTCTGCCGCACTGTTCCATCCGGCTCTACTTCCAGCGTGTAATAGGCATGGAAAGGATCAGCCGTTTTACGCAGAAACATCACAAAGCTTTCTCGCCGCTCAATCCGATCCCAGTAGCGGTCGCTGCTTCCTACACAGTGATGGAGCGCACGCCCCTCGGTAATAATATCCAGAATACCGCTTGGCACCACTACCATATAATCCGCATCGGCGTACTCATATTTCGTTTTGATTTCCTGACAGATGGCATTAACATGGGGGAATTTCTCCTCCATCTCCTCGGCCTGCAGTTCAATATCCTTCTCCTGGCATTTGAGCACCAGATCATCGTGGCGCCGCCGCAGTTTTCTGGTGCGATATACGATCTCATCATAAACATCCATGTGCAGTTTCTTTGCCATGGAAAGATAATCCTCCCATGTACGCAGTACCTCATGGCTGTTTCGCCGGAAAGATGGCATCTGACGCCGCACATAGTTATAGACCTGCACCATGCTCATGCGGTCGGCAATGAACTGGACATCCCTGGGCTTAATATCCTGCTGATACATCCACAAAAGGACATTATCCGGGATTTCCCTGCCGGTGCCCTTTTCATATTGCAGCCACCGCAGCAGATCACAGCCTCCATTATGGAGCCGAAGGCGCTGAAACCTTCTGCTGTCAAGTCCCAAGGCTTTGATCAGGCTCCCTGTACTACGGTTTTTGATAAGTTCACTGACCGTTCCGCAGGAACTGAAACATTCTCTGGTAAGCTTCGGCAGGCTCGCCTTGCTGATCTGTTCCATTTGCGGTATCCGTTCGAGCACAGCCAGATATTTTTCCGGATCAACGCTTTTCTGCTTCCGAATCCAGTTGACCAGCCCTGTGCATCGAAGTTCCTTCTGTTCCAGAGTTGGCAGCGTTTTGCCATAGACCCGTCCATTATGCGAACCAGACCAGTTGTAAGAACAGGGGGATCCGGAAATCCAACGCATATTGCGCTGCTTATACAACCCCCAATAGTAGGTTCTTGGCTTCCTTTCCTTGTCATAAATCGTGCGCCGGATTTCCTGGCAATAAAGTCTGGAGTTTGGAAGGCTTTCTTTTCTGTATGTCCGGTCAGCCTGAAATTCACGAACTACAAAGCCAACTTTGCATCGCTGGATCAGGTAGGCAAAATGTTTTTCTGTCTGCATATACCCCGCTCGTCCATAGGCTTTGAATACCACCGAATGGCGGCAACAACTACAGCGGCCTTTTTGATTGTGATGTGGATGTACCTTGATCGGTACTTCCTTTTCGCAGTAGGTACAATAACCTGTTTTGGCGCCGCCCTTTTTGTAGTGGTAGTAAATGTAATTTTGCCGGATGGCAACCTTATCCACCCATCGACTCCAGTCCTTCGGAAGTTCCGGCACCTGTTCCATATCTTTATCCCATGGATCAGTTTCCCGCCGGTGCCGCTGTTCGAGCTGTTCCTCACGCACATTCCGCTGAAACTGCCGGATTGCCTCTACCGCTTTTTTATTGATGTTCAGATATGCCTGTATAGATGTCTCATCTTCCTCGCTGATCCAGTAGGCTTTGGTATACCAGTATTGCCGCTTCCAGTCCAGTCTGTCCAACTTGGATTCGCACCATTTCTGTATCAGGCTGTTATAGGTAATAAACTGCCGCTTTTCTTTATCCAGATACACTTCATAGGCCGGATTACTCCCATCCAAGCGAAGATGCTCTGGGAAAAAGAAAGCCACCTTCAATATTCCATCCTGTTTGATACATCTCAGATAGGTATAATACTCACAGACTTCCCGAACATATCCGTAGTCAGTTTTTTCCTTTCTTGGCAGGTCTGAAGTCGCGATTTTCTTCATTTCATCCGTCGCTGTCAGATTGGGAAGTGCCATCAGGGCTCTTTTTTTCATCTCAATTCACCATCCTCTTTGTCAAATCTACGCCATACCACACATCAGGCAGTAATGTAACGCCGTCAATCCGGCCCACTGCAACCTGTACGATACTTTCCGAATCCGGAGCTTCCTTCGCAAAAGCAAGGATGTCTCCCAGTCTTCCGGTAGCAACGGGGTCTTTGCCCCGTACCACCGCATAACCGCAGTTCGCCATTGCCCGGTTGGCTGCCACATGGGAGCTCCACACCCTGCGCGGATGATCTACCATGTAGGCCAAACCATGTAAAAACAGCTCCTCTTTGGTTAGCCGTTTAATCACAGTCAGCTCCGTACAGGCGATTTTGGAGTCATGCTCATCTTCATCGATGTCGCCGCCGGCGTTGACAATATAATATTCCGAATGCTCCAGGCTGGAATAATAACTAAGGCAGTCAAGCGGGTCTTCCGCGCAGTGAAATCCATTTTCCCTGCAATTTGCTTTTTCAGTCGTATTGAGCCCCATCACAAACTGATAGCCACGGCATATCAGCCCGGGGCGAAAACCCTTATAAGCAATCATTCTGCATTTTTCCTCCTTTGCCGGCTCAGCCTGCCTTTGCCATCCCAAAATCCAGCAGCGACATCTGCCCATCCTGAGAAGGCTTTTTTTCCTCCTGCTTGGGTGCCGACTTGGGTTCCGTCTTTTTCTTCTCTGCCGCCTTCTTGGGTTTGTTCTTTGCAGAGGACTTCCCAGCATACGGCTTGGGAACAAACTTCTCCTCATCCTCATGGTCTTCCTTGGCATCAGGGTCACGGAAATAATCTTCCGCCCACTGATAGCACATATCATCCGGCACATCGCAGCCATATGTCTGCTGTCCGGGACCAGGGCGGGTTCCGCTTGCTTTTAGTTCATCCTGTACATAATCCCAGGCTTTCCGGTTGATGTACTGGAAACAGCGAATCATGTTCTTTTTCGGATGCATTGTCAGACGGGCAAACGCCGTATCTTCCATACAGAGCATCTGGATATGCTCGGACACACATTCCTTCATATTTCGCCGTGTCAGTTTTTCCACATCGGTACTCACCCTCTGGGTAGAGGCCGCGATTACTTCTTCATCACTCATCGCTTCCAGACGGGCGATCTGCTCCTGCTCCGCGGCTTTCTTCGCCTGCTGTTTGGCGTCAAATTCCGCTTTGCGCTGGGCTTCAGCCGCCTCATGCTCCGCACGCTTTTTTTCTTCATCTTCTGCGGCGGGCGGTTGTGCCGAATTCCCCTCCTCAGCAGACTTCTCTTCCCCATCAGGCGCTGCTTCATCCGCAGGTTCTTCCTCTGCATCAGCCAAAGCAGTCTCACCGGCACAAACCGAAGCCGCCGATACTGGGACAGTGTCTGTACCTACAGGCGGCACAGGCAAAGATTCCATCTCCTCCAGCTCAAAGGCTTCATCATCCTCAAAGGCTGCAGACGAATCGAACATACCGTTTTGCTGCTCCATTGCTATTTCTGAAAAAACACCCATTGTAAAATCTCCTTTCGCAAAAAAGGCATGGAACAGGCCGTTATGACCCTTTCCATGCCATTGTGTGTTGCTCACAGCACATATAAAAGTGTGCTGAAGCTGTCAAAACAGTAGCAGACCACGCCAGTATACTGCCTTGACCATTCCTTGATTTTGTCCTGCACCTCCTGCGCAACCTTTTGATTGCTCATATTCCATGGCGGAGGTACCGTTACGGTAAAGTAGCCATTCTCCAGACAACTTCTGACATCTGCCGGAAGATTGGAGCACTGCTCATACAGTGCTGTAATCTGGCTTTTCTTCTTTTCTGCAATACGCATCTGACCCCTATCCCTTCATTCCTGTTTTTGAGCAGGCTCCGGAAGTCTTTTACACAAGAATGGGGAGAAGCGTACCGGTGCAAAATCCCGGCAGTCATTCACATAGAAGTATGTGCGTTTGCCTTGGCAGTCCAGTTCCACCACATCAGATGGAGCCAACGGACGGCCTCTGTAATCTTCCGGCAAATGTTCATTGTAGTCCAGGAACAGACGCCCCAGCACTTCCATGTCATTCTGACCCTTTGGGCAACAGACCTCTGCGCTCCATACCGTCTGATAGGCGGCGGCAGGCGGCTGTTCATATCCAGCCTTACGCAGTGCATCCAGTTGCTTGAACGCGAAAGGTACCGTCTGTGTCTCACCCAGGCAAAGCTGGTAAATGCAAAATCTCCGGAAAACTCTCTGGCTGTCCAGAATATCCTTCAGCGCCTGATTGCCTTGAGCAAGAAATATCTGATACTCTTCCTTTGTCAGCCCCAGATACTCTGTCAGGTCCAAATCTTTCTCCGCTCTGGTGTGCCAAAGCTCGACGCAGCCATCTATATAGGTAAAGTCACACTTACCGCACAGATATTGCTGCTTAAAATTCATTCTCTGCACCTCCTTTTCCTTCTGTTCTTTCTCCCGAAGGGCAAGCTGCCAATCATCAAACCCTTTATAATTCGGATTCCAGGTCAGCCGACGACATGCCATTCCATTTTTTCGGGCCATCAGATAGATCTTAGATGCCCCATTAGAGGTCATTTGGTTACTGTACTTATCCATATCATGAGCCTCAATGATCTCCTCAGTGCCATTCTGTGCCAACAGTGCAAACAGCGTATCCAACTGGCTGGTGTTGTTTGCACCGGCAATCGCCACAAAAGTCCGGTTTGTCAGGCAGTGCGAGATGTCTGCTTTCAGCAGTCCCTCAATGACATAGACCACCCGAGCAGATGGATTGCCGATAAAATGTACCGGGCTCCCGGATGTGACACCCATATTTTTGGACGAGGACGAAAACCAGATGTATTTGGCTCCTGACTTATCCGGTGGATCATCTTTTTGCTTGAGCGGACTATCCAAAAGTATCTGCAGGCCATGTATCATACCGTCGTATCCCACAGCCGGAATCAAAATCCCTGCGTTTTTTCGGTAGAAGTTCATGGTCCAGCGCCCGCTGTCATCCAGATAAAAGCCGGGCACCCCCTCCACCTTGCATCCCTGTTTCATCAGCCGCTCGGTAATGGAGCGGCAAAGGAATGGGGGTGGAGTGCTCTTGAACCCAATCCGGTCGATCTGTTCATCCGACAGTCCCCGTTTTGGGGAGTGCAGATGGTTGCGGTGGGCAGGCTGAAGAGGCAGCATAGCGAGCAGCAGCGAAAGCGTTTGATGGATTTCCTGTCCGCTGGCCCGTTCTGCTTGCTGCACTGTTTTTAGTTCGCCCCTCCTCTCATATCCGGCAAGGTCGGTCTGAGTCCCCGAAACCGGGGACCCAGTGCCAGCCTGCTGGTTTCCTGCCATCTCATATCCAGAGTTCGGCCGTTCCCTGTGAAAATCGTTGCACAGGGCTTCTCCTATCTCCCAATACGCATCGGATGTAGTCGTATTGTTTAGCCGCGCATAAAGCGCAAGCATACCGCCATGCTCATCACAATAATTGCACCGCCAGACATTTTTGACGAAATTCACATTCATCTTGCCGCGGCGGTCACCACAAAACGGGCAATCCACATATACACTGTTTGCCTGTCGGCGTCTGATTCGTAGATGTAGAAGTTCCACTACATCCATAATACCGAACGGAAAATCTCCTGGATATGAGTCCATCTGTTCTCCCTCCCTTCTTGGCCCCATAGATGGGGCTGCTTATCATCCGGCTTTCTGTGCGGCCATACCATCGAGCATGATCTGCGCCGCAGCACGAACGATATTGTTGGTGCTCTTGTTGCCTGGGGTGAGGTAGAATTTCAGACTCACCGGACGCTCCTTGGCAACTGTTGCCATGGTTTTTCCTTTGCTCAGACCGCTATCCACCACCACATTCTGCGCTTCTTCAAAGGTCATTACCTTCAAGATATCTTCTACCGGAGTGCTCTCCGTATAAGAAGGCGCCAGGGGCTGATTAGGTGCTTCCTGCTGAACAACAGGCGCCACAGGCAGTTCTTCCGGTTCATCCGATTGGAATACGGAGGCGGCCGGCTGCTCAGACGCATCATCCTGTTTTGGACTGCTATCCAATGTAACCTCACGGTTGGGTACCGGCAGCTCCATATTGGGAGCATTCTCCTCTACCTTGCCGACAGGCAGCGTATCCATATTCTCCTTCTCTTCTGCAGCCATCTGCTGGACAGTGGGCTGTACCGGAGAAACCGGGGGCTGTTCATTCTGAACCGGCTTTGCCGCAGGTTTCTGAATAGGCGCCGGACGAGCAGGCGCATTACGGCGCTCTACGACGCTCTGAGGCGCTCTTTCCAGTCGGGCATGAACTTCCCCGCCAGATTGCCGCAACGCCGCTCCAGAGGCTTCTACGGGCCTCTGTGCCGCATCCGGCATTGGCTGCTGGATAGGAGCCGCCCCGGAAAGCGGAATACTACTTCCAAACACCTTGCCCGTACTGTCAACAGCAACATCGGCAAACTGCAGACCGAAACCGGCATCCGACAGCGCAGCACTCAATGCCTCATCCTGGGCAGCCTGCACATAGTCGGTACCTTCTTCCGCACTGTGCTGCGAGATGTAACTGCTGATAGGCTCTGCATCACTGCGGTCCAGATAAACTCTGGCCTCCATAATCGCAAGCTGTTCCGTGATCCTCAGGGTAGTCAGTTTCATGCGGCCCTGGGGGTGGCGCAGACGGAACCACAGTTTCTGATAGGGCAACTCCAACTGCAGCATTTCCTCATTGGTCTTTCTGGACACCTTATGGCGCAGAAATTTGAGCGGATCAAAGCCAGGTACCTTGTTCAGTTCTGCCACTGCCGGAATTGTTTTGTACATCATAGGCATCGGATTACTTTTTTCATTCATGTTGGAAACTCCTTTCTGACATAAAAATAGGAGACGCCAAGTGCCATTTCTGCACCTGACCTCTCTTTTTTAACTTGCGTTCTTTAATTGCTCTTCCAACGCAGCCGGAATGGGGATGCCGGCTTTCTTTGCGTAGGCTTTGAAATACATCTGGATGCGCATACCCAGTAGCGTATTTCGCTTGCCGATCTCATTACGATGGATTGCCATAAACAATACCTGTTTCTGCCCAATCAGCACCACCCGCTTTTTGGCACGCGTGATTCCGGTGTAGAGCAGATTACGGTACATCATGATGGTGTGCGCTTTGAGCAGCGGCATAATGACGGTCTCATACTCAGAGCCCATAGCCTTGTGGATCGTAGTAGCATAAGCCAGATCCACATTGCTCAAATCATCTACGCCGTATTCCAGTGTTCTGCCAGCGCCAAAATCCATGCCGATTTTTTTACCCTGGTCAGTGTCCTTAATATACCGGATGAAGCCCAGATCTCCATTAGAGACCTTTTCTGTGTTCTTGGTCTGCATGATGCGGTCATTGACCCGGAAGATCCTGGGGCCAAACTTGATTTCTTCCTCCGCAGAGCGGAATGGGTTGACCAATTCACGAATGGTTTCATTCAGCTGTTCCGACGACGCGGCGCCTTCTGAACGGAAAGGTGAAAGAATCTGCACATTCTCAATGCCACTCTCCTGTATCTCCAAACAATACCGTTCTGTAATCTTTTCAGCGGTGTCTTCCTGACTATCACCAGACACGAAAACAAAGTCCGGTCCATAAAACAGTTTGGTATTGCCCTCGTTGATAAATTTGGCGTTATAGGCAATCAGACTGTCCTTCGACTGACGGAAAATCTGATCCAGCACCGTTACCGGGACGATTTGGGTCTCGATGATCTCACGAAACACATTTCCGGCTCCTACGCTCGGAAGCTGATCTGGGTCGCCTACCAGTACGATTCTGGCATTTGCCTTCATGCGCTCAAAGAATTTCTCGGCAAGCCACATATCCACCATGGAAAACTCATCCACAATGATTAAATCGGCCGACAGTGGCTCTGACTTTCTGTTCCGGCTACCCTCATCCTCTTCACTGGTCAGTCCCAGACCACTGTGTAATGTTCGGGCATCCTCAAAGCCGGTACTCTCCGACATCCTGCGGCTTGCCCGACCGGTAGGCGCCATAAGAGCAATTTTGCCATCAGGGTGCAGCCGCCGGTAAACCTCAAGTATCGTCCGCAGCACTGTTGTTTTACCAGTACCAGGAGAACCCGTAATCACTGACAAGCCATGCCTAAATGCAGCATAGACCGCAGCCTCCTGCTGTGCAGACAGGCGCAGTCCCATTTCAACCTTGACCTGTTCCAGCACCGGCGCAATATGCTCTACTGGCATCTGGGCGACCAGACGCTGGGCGATCCGGCGCGCCGTTTCGTCCTCTTGGGCAAACACTCTGGGAAGATAGATATTATCCTTCACAGAAACGATTGCTCCATTCAGGATCATTTCCTGCATCATATCCCTGACTTCCTGCTGATGCAGGCGAAGCTCCGGTACAGGTATCTTCTCATTGAGCAGTTTCAGCGCTGATTTCTCCAGTTCTTCAGAACTGATGTACAGATGGCCTCGTTTACTCTTGCCCTCATCCAGCGCACAAAAGACAGCCCCTTTGATACGCATAGGGTCATGGAGATCACCCCCGCTCTTTTGTACGATTGCATCTACCCGCCGAAATCCAAAGCCGGAGATCTGGCAAAGCTCAAATGGGCTCTTTTCCAAAATCTCTACGCTGGTCGGGCCGAAATATTGATATATTTTCAATGCCGTCTTGGGAGTAATCTTAAACGGTGCCAGCAAGGTCATAATTCCTTGGAGCATACGGTTTTCTGCATAAGAAGCTTTGATGTCCTCCAATTTATTTTCCGTAATGCCCCGGATCTCCAACAGCCGCTCCGGCTGGTGTTCCAGAATATCCAGTGTGGCCACACCGAACCGCTCCACAATGTCTGCGGCAGTTTTGGGACCAATCCCTTTGATAAGCCCGGAGGCAAGGTAGCCCTCTACGCCGTTTTTTGTTCTGGGCACAATTTCACGCCACTGCTCCACCTGGAGCTGGACACCATACTTGCCTTTTGCCCATTCACCATCCAGTTCCAACTCTACCGCATCTGTCCGTGGAATCTCATACCCCACAGCTGTAAAGCGGATCAAATGGTCTTTGTACCGCCTGTTTGACCTGGCCTCAGCTGGCACACTCTGGTCTGCGGTTTTTACACTGATGATACAAAACTTATTGGCAGGATTATAAAAAATCGTCCCGTCGTAGGTTCCAATACAATTCATCCTTTTTTCACCTCACTAAGCGGCCTCCATAATCGAGGCTCTAACACTGAACCGTCTGGATTCGGATACTGTAACAAACTGCTCGTAAATATCCGGATGCTCCAGTTTCAACCGAAGCAGGTTATCCTTGTCGATGATGGACTTGCGAACAGGGGTATAGGTAACCGTATAGTTCACTCCCTCCTGCTCACAGACTGCAGTGCAGCTGGTACCCATTTCCGCAATCAACAGCGCCTTCAGACGCTGAATATCCTTGTCGATTTCTTTGGAGTACACCTCTGCATTTTTCTTTTCATCCAGAAGCCGCAAATACTGCATGAGTTTTGCAGTCATATCCAGGTCGAGTGCAACGGCCGGGGCATTTTTATCTGCCGGGCCAAAGTGTTTGCGTGCGCTCTCAATAATCAAGGCCCCACTTTCTGTATAGGGCGGCGGCACATGGCGCTGCACATGGTTTTCCCAGAAATACTGCTCCAAAAAGACCATCTCAGCCTCATACTCGAAATCACGCTTGACCTCCCGGATAATAACTTCCTCCTCGTTGTTACCATACAGGCAGCAAAAGAAACATCGGTCAAGATCCGTTACTGCCATATAATGACGCCCCTGAGATTCATAGTAGACTGGAACAGTCTCCTTCCCATTCATCCACCAGTTATCTCTGGCATTATAGTTTGTGGTCTTGATCTCAAGGATCGCTGTGGTGCCATCCGGCAGTTCCACAAAGTAGTCCACATCAGCCAGCATCCAAGGATACTGTGGGTGCTGGAACATCTTTTTGATCTGGTAGACCCGATATCCAGTTTTCCGCTCGAATATCTTTGCTACCAGAGGCTCCAGCAAATGCCCCATTTCCATGGCAACCCAGTTGCCCTCATCATCTTCCACTGACGCTATGTTCAGTTTGTCGTAGTACAGATCCCTGGCTGTCCGGAATGGAGAAGTGCCAAAGATTGCTGATACATCGCTGCCGCCGATTCCACGGCGCCGGTAATCCAGCCAGTCTTCTTCTGAAAGATCTGCCGTTTCTACCAGCACCAGCGGTTCATGCCGCTTTCGTTCAGCACTATTGCTGCCAGACATATCAAATCCCCCTTCGTGATCTTCGGGGCAAAATAACTGCCCTCGCCATTGGTGCAACATTTTGGGGCCGGAGCGAAGATACTGCCTGTCTCTTCATCTTCCAGTCCGTGGAGTGTGCCGGCTTGACCCGCCGACCATTCTGCTTTCTTTTCTGCTTCACATTCATGTACATGACCTGCCTTTCTCAGTTTTGATTTATCCTTAAAGCCCTTTCAGGCTTACAGGCAATAAAAAAGCGAGAATGACAGACGGCATAAAGCCTGGCGTCCATAGTTGCCTATGAACCGATGTCATTCTCGCAATGGTGGGTAAATCCCGTAAAATAAAAAAAGCCAGCAATATACCGGCCTGAAAAGGCGCAGTGATACTACTGACACAAGTACAAAATTAACAGCGTGTGCAATGCAGTCATTACTCCGCAACACAAGCCCTAAAGCCTGTGTACCCTGACGGGCAACGCACAAAAATCAATTACATTGCAATTCTAACACAATATATAGTGTTTGTCAATTCAAACATTCTATATATTGATTTTTGGATTTTCTTTAAATTTTCTTTCCTCTTTGCAGAAGTTCTTTCTTCCCAGCCTATTTATAGGATGTATCGGATCATTTGGTAATACCGGATGATCCCTACGCTCTTTTAGTACCTTGACAAGTTCATAACCTCTATGGGGAGTTATACAGGAATTCTGGACAGTGTGCGATGACCACAGAAGCGCGCCCATAATCGAAGTGTTGCACAGCAGCAGCCTGAAATACACGGCAGAACCGTTCTGGCGTAGGAAATGGCCCCATTAGAGTTCTTTTGTTATTTCAATACTTCCTGACCTCAAGACCGTTTTCATTGTTTTTGTTGAAAACCTTCTTCTACAAATCGTAAGGGATCATTGTAATCGAAAAAAGGAGGACGATTATGGAGAAAAGAAAACCGAATGACCTACCGCCGGAGCAGTGCTTGGCTGTTGATACCGATACCCTTTGCAAACTGTTGTGCTGTGGAAGGCACACTGCAGTACAGATTGGGGATCTTGCCAATGCACGCATTACCATGAACACCCGTGTCCTATGGAGTGTCCAGCGTATCAAAGAATATCTTTATGATATTTCCGGCTAAATAACCATGCCAGTAAGGCGCACTACACTTTTATAATCAGGAGGTACCAGTAATGGCAAAAGTGAGAAAAGACAACAAAGGACGAAATCTTCGGCCCGGAGAAACACAACGGGCAGATGGCAGCTATATGTATGTCTACAAATTAGGCACTAAAAAGAAATATCTCTACGACTCCGATCTCGCAAGTCTTCGTGTCAAAGAAAAGCAGATCAACAAAGATAAGGATGATGGCATCCGTACTCAGGAAGCCATGAAGCTTACCCTGAATGATATGTTCAAGGTCTACATGAATAACAACATCAAACTGAAGCCCTCTACCAGAGCAAATTATCTTTACCTGTGGGACTTCTATGTGAAAGAAGAGCCTTTCGCTAACATGCCTCTTCCACAAATCCACAGAAGTGATATTCTCGCGTTTTATACCAAACTGCTGAAACACGGCTTTGCTATCAACTCACTGGAGAGCATCAACACCATTGTTCACCCTACGCTTGAAATGGCCGTGGACGACGATTACATCCGCAAAAATCCCAGCAAGGGCATTTACCGCAAGCTCAAGACGGATGGCAGCGCTCCAAAGCCTAAACGGCGGATCGCACTCACTAAAACGCAACAGCAGAATTTCCTGCGTTTTATTGCCAAGTCCCCTACATACAGCCATTGGCTCCCCATCATGACTGTGCTCCTTGGAACAGGAATGCGTGTAGCAGAATGTACCGGCATTACCAAAAGCGATATTAACTTGAGCGAAAACACAATCTCGGTCAACCACAACTTAATCTACCGGGTCATTGACGGAAAAGCCGGATTTCACATTACCACTCCCAAAACTGAGAGCGGTACACGAATTATCCCTATCCTCTATCCAGAGGTGGCCGAGCAGCTTCGCCTCCAGATTGAAACCATCGACGCATTGTATCCAGACGATCAACTGGTGTTAGGAGGAGTTCACGGTTTTGTTTTCCGCAACCGAACCGGCTCATTCATGAGCGCCCACAATATCAATCGGGCGATTGAGAGAATCAGCGTAACTTACAACATGGAGGAAATGGATCAGGCTGAACTGGAAGACCGTGAACCGGATCTGCTCCCTCATTTTAGTGTTCACAACTTGCGGCACACCTTCTGTACCCGGCTCTGCGAAAGCACCAACGATGTTAAATTCATTCAGCAAGTCATGGGGCATGCCGATTTCTCTACTACAATGGACATCTACACCCATATCACACAAGAGAATATGCAGGAGAAGGCAAAAAACATTAGTGTGAACATGAAGCTGATGTAAAAAGAAAGGCGAATCTGCATTTTATAAGCAGATCCGCCTTTCATATTGCTTCATCCGGTTTCGTAGGGTCTCGCGCAAAAGTTGTAGAAAAGTTGTAGTAACGCGATTTTTTGTAGTAAATGACCTCTTTAGTACAGCTTTGCTCCTGCCGGAATACTGTCATCCAGCATCAAAAGATTTAAGCCTTCCCGTCCGTCATACTCGTACACTGCGGAAATCAGCATACCCTCGGAATCAATACCCATCATCTTTCTCGGCGGCAGGTTTGTGATTGCCACACAGGTCTTACCAACCAGCTCTTCCGGCTCGTAATACTCGTGAATACCGCTTAAAATGGTGCGTTTCCGGTCTGTTCCGTCATTCAGTGTGAATTTCAGGAGCTTCTTGGACTTCGGCACTGCCTCACAGGCTTCGATCTTAACCACTCTGAAATCAGACTTGCTGAATGTCTCAAAGTCTACATCATCTGCAAACAAAGGCTCGATTTTCACCTTGGAAAGATCAATCTGTACGCTTGGCGCGGACACGGTTGCAGCCTCTGCAGAACCATTTACCGCTGCTTTTTCGGCTTTGTTTTCAGCCCGCTTTGGTTCCAGGGTCTTCATTGTCGGGAATATAACCGAAGCTAATCCACCACAGTCCAAATAAGTTGATAAACGCTTTTTTACACGATTTTCATTATATATCGCCAGTCCATATTTGTCCACCAAAATCCAACAAACTAATGTCATTTTGATGTATTCTGACTTTTTTGATGTCAGGTTTGTCTTGGAAATCGTCCCCTTGCAAGGACTTCTTCCTAAAATATATCACTATTATTTTCCAGAGCTTTAATTGCTTCCTTTTTCTTCACATCTGTTGCTTCCGCATAAATATCCATCGTTGTTTCAATATTTGCATGACCCATAATACTTTGAATCACTTTCAGATTTCTTTCATTTTCACAAAATCTGGTGCAAAATGTGTGTCGGATATGATGACACGAAAAATGAGGAATCAATACCGGGCGTCTGCTCTCCCGTTTTGCCTTAATAATTTCTTCGGCATTGTAGGCTTCGTAAATTCTTTTGATTGCACTGTTGATTACGCTGGGTTTATGGATAATTCCGTCTTTATTGCAAAAGATAAACCCACTCATACCATCAACCACTTGCACATTAAAACCG
>ERZ827498.1609-NODE-1609-length-24524-cov-25.986064_pt1 | contig 24524 bp, 18 predicted proteins | sample MGYA00519865_ERZ827498 | MGnify/ENA primary metagenome ERZ827498 (study PRJEB31778, sample SAMEA3449328) | human gut metagenome | biome: human gut; feature: human-associated habitat; material: faeces | place: United Kingdom | collected 2010/2012 ...
GATTTTATATAATTGCATTTGCTAATGCAATTATTCAGTAGACATTAATTTAATCCAAACACCCCTTCGCAAAGACGACGAAGGGGTGTTTGGATTATTTTATTCTAATGTGAAGCTGCTGTCGGTTACTTCGGTTTTGTTCACGCATTTGCCTACATTTACAATACTGATCGTATTTCCTGCGGATATGACCTTATTCATATCATAGTCCGCTTCATTCCAGCAGAGGTAAGCTGCGGATATACGGTTGTTCTTTATTGTAATGCTTTTGGCGGGGCAGCCGTTATAAATATGCAGTGCGTTTACGGCAACATCCGAAATAACATTGTCGGTAACAGTAAGGCTCTCGGCACTTGTCATTTGAATTGCAGCGCCGTAGGTGAAGCCGTTTTCGGTTTTACCGGTTATATTCTTAACGGTATTGCCGCTTATCGTAACAACGGCATTATTGCCGGCTTGAATATTGATGCCGCGCCGACAGTTTGAAATCTCATTGCCGGCGATTTTAAAGCTCGCCATATTGCCCTGTGCAAAAACAGCATAGCCGCTGGATTCATTTCCGGTAAATGTGCAGTTTTCAATCGTTACATTGCCGTCAGCAGCAGAGTGCGGCATTCTGAAGCCTGCCTCAAACCTGCAGTTTTTAAAGGTCAGATTTGAGGGATTGCTGTCAATCCTAACGGTATCGGTGAATGTAATGTTTTCGTAAACCACATTCTTACCGGCTGCGGAAACGAGATAGCTGTCGCCGGTCTTGGTAATTTTCGCACCGTTAACACCGCTGATTGTAATGTTGTTGACCGTAACGCCGGGGGTGTAATAGCCGCCGCCGAAAATGCTGTTGCCGGCACCGTTGCTGCCGATAACGCCTTCGCCGTCTCCGATTTCCACTTCGCCGCTGATAATCCATGCAATGGAATCAACGGTATCATTCAGCGTGTTATAACCGAACTGACTGCCGCTCGTTACAATTCCCTTGCTTTCACGCCATGCCTTTGCGGCGGAGGTAAGAGTGTCGTAGGTTTTGCCCAAGCCTATTATGTTGGCGCCGGAAGCATATTCGGCGTCCTTATCATAGGTATTGTCTTTACTGTCGTTTTCGTAGGCATACTGTGCGGCGTAAACCGTGATACCTATACCGTCGATAGAAAGCCCTTGATACTCATTGCCTGCAGCTTCCTTCATATGACCCTTTACGGTGATAGCAGCGCTCTTTTCGCCTGCGAGCAGATGCTCCTCTGTAAGGTTGATATCGTTGTCATTAATCGTCCATTCAATAACCTCGTTCAGCTTTGCGTCACCCTTTATACCGGTAATTGCAAGCTTGTACTTAAGAGCTAAATTGCCGTTGTTTACAACGCGAAGCGCGGGAAGCTCGTATCTGCAGCCCGGCTCCCAAAGAATATTTTCCGCCGCTCTGTTATCGGCGGTTTTAAAGGTGAGAGTTTTTCCCTCGGCGGATTCCCATGTTCCGTCGGCCTTTTGCATTTCTAAAGCCACATCCAAGTTTCCCGCCTGAATTTTGTTTACCGCAGTAGATGCGGTGTCGGTAAACCACGCAAAGGTGGTTCCTATGAGCATTGCAACGCAGATTATAAGTGAAAATGCGCTTGAAAGCAACGCCCGTTTAAGAGATTTGCCGTTTGTCATTGTTTCTTTTCCTCCTTTATAAAATTTTTTTCAATGACAATATGTAAACGCGTTTTTCCGCGGTTTACAACACTTCAGTCTCAAAATGTATAGGTTTTGAGACTGAAGTGTTTATGGTGAAACCATATAAAAATTTTTTAACATTTTTATAAAAAGGGATTGCAATACGGAAATAATTGTGTTAAAATAGGAAAGAAATATAATCGTCTCAAAATCTATACCTTATGAGACTTAAATTTAATGCGGAGCAACTAAAGAAAAAGCCTGTTGTTATCGGTTTTCCCGACAGCAACAGGCTGATTTTAAATAATTAATATGTTGATAGTAAATGATTGCCCGATTTTTTTGAATTGACAGATTTGTCTCATGCCGAAAAGCGGCGAAGGGACGGGGAGGAATCATTTTTCCATCTGCTGCAGGAAAACCGCTGCGGAAAGCCAAGCCCGAACAAAGCCACGAGCGAATCACGCAGCATTTCCCGCGTTAATTTCACTGCCGCCGAAATAATTTCTTCTTTTGTGAACATAAATGCCCTCGGCATTTTTTCATGCTCCTTAACTGCGCTTTGTTAAAGCAACATGCATTGCGCTACATCCGTTTCTTTATTATGGCGCCTATCTCCGCGCGAGTCAATATCCGATTCCGAATTCGGCACGGCCTTACGGGAAGAATGAATTGTATTTGCAATAATTGTTATTAAATCTAAAAAATGTTGAATAACTGCGATAAATAAGTTATAATTAAATCGGACAAAACAAAAAACAAAGGCTCCGCCTTACGGCAGAGCCTCGCTCACACACTGTGAATTCGTCGAAACGATGTTTTCGCTGAAAGCTTATTTGAACTTGTAGTGTAAATTCGGATGGTCCGAACATCTTTATTATACACCGGAAAAGAGAAATGTCAATAATTTAAAAATAAATATTTTAATATTTTTCAGGGGGAGATTATATGAAAATCAGCGGCAATCGTGAAAAGGTATCCGATTATTATATCGGACTCGATGTGGGGACAAATTCTGTCGGCTGGGCAGTAACCGATACCGAGTACAATATTTTAAAGTTTCGGGGCAACGCCATGTGGGGAGCGCGCCTTTTTGAGAAGGCGAATCCCGCGGCGGAAAGGCGGCAGTACAGAATCGCGCGGCGGCTTAACAAACGCCGAAAGCAGAGGCTTGAATGGCTGGAGCTTTTGTTCGATGAGGAAATAAGCAAAACAGATCCTTCGTTTTTCATCCGTTTAAAGGAAAGCTCGCTTTTAAACGAAGATAAAACGCACCGTGCGGATTTTCCGATCTTCAACGACAGCGATTATACCGATAAGGACTATTACAGGGATTACCCGACGGCGTATCATTTGCGGAATGAGCTTATCGAATCCGATAAGCCGCATGATATACGCTTGGTATTCCTTGCGCTTCATCATATAATAAAAAGCCGCGGGCATTTCCTTTTTGATATGGAGCTGTCGGACGAATACAAGACTGTCGATATTATGCTGGATGAGTTTACCGACCGTGTTTTTGAAGCTTACGGTGTGAAGCTCGGCTTTGCCGACAAGGAAAAATTTGTTTCAGTCCTAAGCAGCGGCAATTTGGGAATCAACGCAAAGAAAAAACTGTTGAGAGACGGTGTTACGATTGAGGGCGAATCGGACGATATTGATTTTGCGCTTGCGATCGATTCGCTGTCGGGTGCTGCAATAAACCTCTCCAAACTGTTTTTCGACGAAGAGCTTAAGGACTCCGGGAAATTTTCGTTAAACGAAGACCTTGACGAAGCATTGGGCGAAACCGCGGCGTTACTCGGCGAAGAAAGCACAGAGCTTTTGCGAATGCTGAAGGAAATATTCGATTCGGGCAAGCTGGCTCAAATGCTCGGCGGGCATCAATATATTTGCGAAGCTAAGGTTGAGCGGTATGAAACGAATAAGCGCGATTTAAAAAGGCTTAAAGAATATGTCCGTAAAAATGCGCCCGATAAATACAGGGAGATCTTCTGCGATAAAAAAGATAAGCTCAACAATTTTGCCGCCTACAGCGGAAAAACACTTGAATCGGGCGATTATTCCTGCAAACAGGAGGATTTTTGCAAGTATATTAAAAAAACGCTGCCGGAGCTGAAAAACGATTCCGAATTTGCCGATATATACGCAAAGTTAGATAACAATACGCTGCTTTCAAAGCTTAAGGGCGCCGATAACGGCGTGATTCCGTATCAGCTACACTTAAAGGAGCTTAAAAAGATACTGGATAACGCGGAAAATTATTTGGAGCTTCTTAAGCAGACCGATGAAAACGGGGTATCGGTAAAGGAGAAGATCATATCGGTTTTCTCGTTCAGAATACCGTATTATGTCGGGCCGCTGAATAAAAATGCTGCGCATTCGTGGGTCGTAAGGACGGACGAAAAAATATACCCGTGGAATTTTAACCGTGTTGTGGATACCGAAAAAAGCTCCGAGGGCTTTATAATAAACCTTATAAGCAAGTGCGGCTACACCGGAGAGGAGGTGCTTCCGAAGGAATCGCTTCTGTTCAGCGAGTATTGCGTATGGAACGAAATAAATCCCCTGAAGGTCAACGGCGAAAAAATATCCCCCGAAATTAAAAAAGAAATTTTCGATGAGCTGTTCCTCAAATCGAATTCAAAGGTCACGGCTAAATTAATTAAGGGCTTTTTGCTTAAAAAATGCTATATTAAGCCGGAGGACGAGATATCCGGAGTCGCCGATATTTTAAAATCACGGCTTAAATCGTATCACAGCCTTTCAAAAATAATGAGCGTTGAGGAAAATTACGAAACGGCTGAAAATATCATCCGTGCCGTCACGATATTCGGGGATGATAAAAAGCTTTTGAAGGGATGGCTTAAAAGGAATTGTCCAAGCCTTGACGAGCGGCAGACAGCCGCCGTATGCCGATTAAGCTTCAGCGGCTGGGGCAGTCTTTCAAAAACCCTGCTTACAGAGATATACTCACCCGATGAAAACGGCGAGGCGCGCAGTATTATGGATATGCTGAGGAGCACCGATAACAATTTGATGCAGCTTTTGAGCAACAGCTTCAAGTTTGCCGAAAACGCCGAGGCTCACCTAAAGGAAAAATGCGGGGAGCGGGAATCCTTGAGGGAAATGATTGAGGATATGTATATTTCGCCCGCGGTAAAGCGCAGCCTGCTGCAGACCGTGAAAATAGTCGATGAAATAACCGATATCAAAAAATCCGCACCGAAAAAAATAATGATCGAGGTTGCGAGAGACCGCGAAGGCGATAATGCCAAAAAAGCAACGGTTTCGCGCAGGGAAAGGCTTTTGGGGCTTTATAAGGCATGCAGGGATGAATATCCCGAGCTGTATAAGGCTATCGAGGCGACGGACGAAGGCGATTTGCGGCGGGACGCTTTGTATCTTTACTATACGCAGTTCGGTAAATGTATGTATTCGGGCGAGAAGATAAGTCTTGAAAGGCTCGACAGCGATTACGATATCGATCATATTTTCCCGCAATCGCGAATCAAGGACGACAGCATCGATAACCGCGTACTCGTGAAAAAAATCTGTAACAGGGAAAAGAGCAACGAATACCCGATAAAGTCCGATTGGCAGAAAAATATGCAGCCGTTCTGGCGAATGCTGAAGGACAAGGGATATATAAGCCAAAAGAAATACGACCGTCTTACCCGCCGAACACCGCTGACAGAGGAGGAGCTTTCCGCCTTTGTAGCGCGGCAGCTTGTGGAAACCAGGCAATCCACCAAGGCGCTTGCCGAAATATTTAAGACCATGTACGGCGCCGCGGGGACAAAAGTCGTTTATTCAAAGGCGGGCAATGTATCGGAGTTCAGGCAGCAATTCAAGCTGATAAAATGCAGGGATGTAAACGATCTGCACCATGCGAAGGACGCGTATTTGAACATTGTTGTCGGGAATGTTTACGATACAAAATTCACCGACGCCTTCTTTAAAAACATTCGTAACGAGAATTACAGCCTGAACAAGGTGTTTGAATACAGCGTTCCCGGCGCGTGGGATAAGGATAAATCGATCGCCGCCGTGAAATCCGTAATGCGGAAGAACAATATCCTTGCCACAAGAATGCCGCATGAAACAAGGGGAGCGCTTTACGATCTGCAGCTGATGCCTGCGGGCAAGGGTCAGCTGCCCTCAAAGAGCGGAAAACCGATTGAAAAATACGGCGGCTACAACAAGGTAAAGGTAGCTTACTTCTTCGTTGCGGAGCATACCGAAAAGAAGGCGCGTGTAAGGTCGATTCAGCCGGTTTATATTTATAAAAAGGCACTTTATGAAAAAGACCCGATTGCCTACTGCACCGAAATTTTGGGGCTGTGCGATCCGAAGATAATATATCCGCGCCTACTCATCCACGCAACCGTTGAAATTGACGGAAAAAGACTCGGCATTTGCGGCAAAAGCGAAAATTATTTGCTATGCAGGCATGAATATCAGCTTGCGGTTTCTCCCGCAGATGAAAGGTACATAAAAGAAATTTCAAAATATATTGCCCGCAGCGCTGCCGAAAGGGCTGAGAACGGAATCAGGCTCGCGCCCGACAGCGAGATATGCAGTGAGAAAAATACGGAATTATACCGGCTTTTCCTACGAAAATTAGAGACTCAGGTGTATAATAGGTTGCATGATGGTCAGTTGAAAAAATTAAAGGCAAAGGAAGAAGCTTTTGCGGAGCTTCCGCTTGTTGCGCAGTGCAAAATGCTGCTTGAAATATTAAAGCTCTTTAAATGCGACCGTCAAACATCTGATTTTTCGGCAATAGGAGAAGGTGCAAACTGCGGCAATCTAAGAGAGCACAATTCGCTTAAAAAGGTTCATTCCGCCTTTGCAATCTGTTCCTCCGTTACCGGGCTTTACAGCCGCCGCGTTGATTTGCTTAAGTAATATGAGCTGGAGAACGGTGGTAATATCAAGCAACTCAAAGCTTGATTACAAAATGAACTATCTGGTTGTGCGAAACGCGGAAAGCGCCAAAAGAATTCACATAGAGGAAATTTCGGTTTTACTTATAGAGTCCACCGCGGTATCCCTTACGGCGTATCTGCTCTGCGAGCTTTCAAAAAGGAAAATAGATGTTATTTTCTGCGATGAAAAGCGCTGCCCCGCAGGGCTGTATCTGCCGCTTTACGGCAGTCACGATACCGCGCTTAAGCTCCGAAATCAGGTAAAATGGAATGAATACACAAAGCAGCTTGTGTGGGCGGAGGTTGTTCGCGCAAAAATATCGGGGCAGGCGGCGGTGCTTAAAAAATGCGGGCGGGGGAATGCCTCGCTTTTGGAGCAATACATAAGCGGGGTCGAGCCGGGAGATCCCACAAACCGCGAGGGGCATGCGGCAAAGGTATATTTCAATTCGCTTTTCGGCATGGAATTTTCCCGCAGCCTCGATAACAACATAAATGCCGCCTTAAATTACGGCTACGGCATTCTGCTTTCGGCTTTTGTAAGAGAGATCGTTGCGAACGGATACTCCACCCAGCTCGGAATATTCCACGATAACATGTTCAATCACTACAATCTCGCCTGCGATCTTATGGAGCCGTTCAGACCCTTTATCGACTATGCCGTAACAAGGGCGGAACTTTCGGAATTCGGGCATTCCGAAAAAATGAAGCTGGTTCAGGCCCTGAACCGGCAAATTATCATTGACGGAAAAACACAGTATATGACGAACGCAATAAAAATATTCGTTAAGAGTATTTTTGACGCACTCGGAGAAAACGATATTTCAAAAATAAGGCTGCCTGATTATGAGCTACAGATTTATGAGAATGCTGATATTTTTTGACCTTCCCGTGGAAACGCCGCAGCAGAAAAGGGAATATACTAAATTCCGAAAATATCTTATAAAAAGCGGATTTATGATGATGCAGGAATCGGTATATTGCAAAATAGTGCTGAATCAGACCGTTTTAAGCTCTGTCGGCAACGGTCTTCGCAAAAACAAGCCCGAGCAGGGCCTGATTCAGATGCTTACCGTCACCGAAAAGCAGTTTGAAAAAATGGAGTTTCTTTTGGGAGACAGCCGCGGCGATATTATAAATACAGACGAAAGGTTTATAGAGCTATGACTTTATCCTGCTATGAGCTGCAAGCGCCGCTCGAAATAACCGAAAACAGCGTTGCGACGCTTGTGATCGAAAACCCCGTTTTTTATCGGAGCTTTATTGAGGATCTGCTGCTGCAGTCGCAGTCATGCTCGTCAAGATTTACGCTGGCTGAAGGCAATACCGTGCTTAATCTTTCAAAGGAGGCCGAAATAATTACGGATATATTTCGGCTGCCCTTTGAATCGCGGACTGTTCAAAGCAGGGTCAATCAGGCGGCTGCCGATGAATTGGGGCTTTTGTCTGAAAGCTCCGCCGAGCTGCTCGGAAGAATAAATGCCGTCGGCGCGGATATAGCTTCGTCCTTAAGCTTTGAAGCCGGCTATACGCCTCTTGCGGACTTCGGCGGCATAATAAAGCTGCTCGGATTCCACATAGAGACCGAAGGGCTTTCCCTTCCCGAAAAAGCGGCGGAATATTTAAGCTTTTTAAGTCTGTACTGCGGAAAAAAGCTTTTTGTGATATTGAATCTTAAGGCTTCTCTTAACGGCAGGGAATTTTCCGAGCTTGCCAAATTGCTGCGCTATAAAAAAATCAGGGTGCTGCTTATAGAAAACCGAAAAAGCGAATTTTCCGCCGAAAATGAGACCGTAAGAATAATCGATAACGATCTTTGCGAAATATAGTTGATTTTTTTATTGCAGTATGCTATAATTCAGTTGCTGCACAGACAAAGCCGGGAATAATTTTCTTTAACTAAAAAATGTTCCGAACGCTTGTCTGACCGTTTGAATTTTCCGCCGTATTGTAGTGCGGTGAGCTTTCCCCTTAAAATTTGAGGTTTGAGAGTAGTGTAAATTCAGATGGTACTCAAACAAAAAGACGGGGAAAGAATATACCGCTCTGTTTGAGAGTAGTGTAAATTCAGATGGTACTCAAACCTTTTTATTGCAAGTTTTTTATTATTCTCTGTTTGAGAGTAGTGTAAATTCAGATGGTACTCAAACGTTTGATTTGGAATGAATGGTTTCGAGACCGTTTGAGAGTAGTGTAAATTCAGATGGTACTCAAACTGATTTTATCAAGCGTCTTCGTATGCATTGGTTTGAGAGTAGTGTAAATTCAGATGGTACTCAAACAAAAATGAATCTGTTTTTTGCCATCATTACGTTTGAGAGTAGTGTAAATTCAGATGGTACTCAAACACCGTGTACTCCTATGTCGGCATATTCTTAGTTTGAGAGTAGTGTAAATTCAGATGGTACTCAAACACTCTGTATGATAATCCTTTCCTTTCGCCAGTTTGAGAGTAGTGTAAATTCAGATGGTACTCAAACAAAACCTGCTATTGCAAAAAAATATTATGAGTTTGAGAGTAGTGTAAATTCAGATGGTACTCAAACTCATCTGTTAATAATGTGTCAATAACTCTAGTTTGAGAGTAGTGTAAATTCAGATGGTACTCAAACCCCCACCTTACACGGCAAATGCACCCATTCGTTTGAGAGTAGTGTAAATTCAGATGGTACTCAAACTGACCAGGCTCAGCGAGCTATGGACTTTTCGTTTGAGAGTAGTGTAAATTCAGATGGTACTCAAACTAGATATGTCAGGCAAAGAAATTTCTTTTGGTTTGAGAGTAGTGTAAATTCAGATGGTACTCAAACTGGTGTAAATTCAAGCGGCGCAAATATGATGTTTGAGAGTAGTGTAAATTCAGATGGTACTCAAACTTAAGAAAGCCTGCATCGCATCTCCGCTCAGTTTGAGAGTAGTGTAAATTCAGATGGTACTCAAACTGCGTGTTGAGCATTCTTATTGTCAAGGTATGTTTGAGAGTAGTGTAAATTCAGATGGTACTCAAACAAATCACCTCCAATCAATTAACACCAGCCAGTTTGAGAGTAGTGTAAATTCAGATGGTACTCAAACGTATCAAAACTATTCCATACAGAGCGAGTAGTTTGAGAGTAGTGTAAATTCAGATGGTACTCAAACAGTGTTCACGAATGGTATCAACAATTTTTAGTTTGAGAGTAGTGTAAATTCAGATGGTACTCAAACGTTTAAAATCAGTTATAACTCTATGGTCGAGTTTGAGAGTAGTGTAAATTCAGATGGTACTCAAACCAAAACCACGTAAAGGAACTCTGCGAAGATGTTTGAGAGTAGTGTAAATTCAGATGGTACTCAAACGTTTAAAATCAGTTATAACTCTATGGTCGAGTTTGAGAGTAGTGTAAATTCAGATGGTACTCAAACCTAAACGACATCCGACACACTGACCGCAAGGTTTGAGAGTAGTGTAAATTCAGATGGTACTCAAACCCGCTGACCTTACCAAGGCGATGGAAAGGCGGTTTGAGAGTAGTGTAAATTCAGATGGTACTCAAACCTCTTTGCTCTCATATAGTAAACCTTTACCGTTTGAGAGTAGTGTAAATTCAGATGGTACTCAAACTAATTCGATTGAGTCCGACACCATAAAAGAGTTTGAGAGTAGTGTAAATTCAGATGGTACTCAAACCGTACCGAAAGCCCAAGCTACCGCCGAAACGTTTGAGAGTAGTGTAAATTCAGATGGTACTCAAACGAGGACTGGGCGCGCTGCAACGCCTGTATGGTTTGAGAGTAGTGTAAATTCAGATGGTACTCAAACTATACCCCGAGCTATAATTACCACTCCGAGGTTTGAGAGTAGTGTAAATTCAGATGGTACTCAAACTAAAAAGGTTCTTTTCATCAAGAAAGACGAGTTTGAGAGTAGTGTAAATTCAGATGGTACTCAAACTAACGTCAGTATTGCTCCGTTTGGACTCAAGTTTGAGAGTAGTGTAAATTTTAACAGTTATCAAACAAATTTATTTTTAGGCAATCGAAAATAAAACCGCCTGTACTCCCTGCATTGCAAGGGGTACGGGCGGTTCACTTAATTTTCGGTAATTCGGCGCAGCGCGCCCTTTTCCAGCCGTGACACCTGCGCCTGTGAAATTCCGATTTCCTCGGACACCTCCATTTGGGTCTTTCCCTGCATAAACCGCAGGGATAAAATATGCTTTTCCCGTTCATTAAGATTTTTAATGGATTCCTTAAGCGCAATTTCGTCAAGCCAGTTTCGGTCATCGTTATTGTCCCCGACCTGATCGAGCACATATATCGTGTCGCCGCCGTCGGAATAAACCGGGTCATAGAGCGATATGGGACTCACTATGCTTTCAAGCGCCATAACGACCTCCTCCTGCGGCAGCTGAAGCTCCGCCGCTATTTCACCGACGGTAGGCTCGGTTTGATTTTTGCTTGCAAGGCGCTCCTTGACCTGCATTGCCTTGTAGGCGGTATCCTTTATCGAGCGGCTCACGCGTATGGAATTATTGTCGCGCAGATACCGCCTGATCTCCCCGATTATCATAGGCACGGCATAGGTTGAAAAGCGAACCTTCTGCGTTACATCGAAATTATCTATCGATTTTATAAGCCCGATGCAGCCGACCTGAAACAGATCGTCGGGATTTTCCCCGCGTCCGGCAAAGCGCTGTATGACGCTTAAAACCAGCCTCAAATTCCCGTTTATCAGCTCCTCGCGGGCAGATCTGTCTCCCGCCGCGCTCTTTTTCAGCAGAGCCTCCTTTTCTGACTCCTTCATTACCGGAAGCCTTGAGGTATCGACTCCGCATATAATAACCTTATTTTTATACATAAACGGCACCTCCGAAATTCTCATTAAAAATTATTACCAGCAGGCACCGTTAATAAACTTTATTTATTTTTTTTGTTTCGACAAAATTCACTTGCATTTGCAAAAACACAGCCACCGGATGACGGCGGCGGAAAGGTCTTGACAAATTCGCTCTAATGTGTTAGACTGAAATTGAGCTCTAATGCATTAGAGCCGGAAAGGAGCGTTTATTATGAGCACACCAAAGATTTTTGAAAGCGAATACCGTTTTTGCCTTATTTTATGGGAATGCGAACCGATTAAAAGCAGCGAGCTTGTAAAGCTTTGCAGGGATAAGCTCGGCTGGAAGCCCACCACAACCTACACCGTTATAAAGCGCTTATCCGAGCGGGGAATTGTGAAAAATGAAAATACGGTGGTTTCGTCCCTTGTAAGCCGCGAGCAGGCACAGGCGGCGGAAATAGACGAAATGGTAGAAAAAACCTTCGGCGGCTCTTTGCCGGCGTTTATAGCGGCATTTACAAAGCACCGCAGGCTTTCAGAGCGGGAAATCGATGAGGTTCAGCAGATGATAGACCGTTTCAGGGAGGGCGAAAACAATGGGTGATTTGTTTTTAGCCGTTCTTAATATGAGCATATCCGCCGCGTGGGTATTGCTTGCGGTGCTGATTCTCCGTTTGATTTTTAAAAAAGCGCCAAAGCGCATAACCGTGCTGCTTTGGTGCATTGTGGGGCTGCGGCTTATAATGCCCTTTTCGGTTGAGAGTATTTTCAGCCTTATACCGAGTAATGAGACGGTGAGCAAAGCGTGGGACTCTCCCAGACCTAACCTTAACTCGGGTATCACCTTGATTGATAACGGGGTAAACAATTATTTGGAGGGTCATTATTTTGAGGGCGTTACAAGACCCGCCGGGCATTTTACCGATATTACAACAATAGCCGCCGCAGCTTGGCTTATAGGTACAGCGGCGCTGCTTATATACACCGCAGTAAGCTTTTTCAGGCTTAAAAAAGGGTTGCGCACGGCCGTGCTTTTGCGCGATAACATTTTTCAAAGCGAAAAAATTTCATCGCCTTTTGTTTTCGGAATTATAAAGCCTAAAATTTATCTGCCCTTCGGCATAACGGAGCGCAACGCAGAAAGTGTAATTCTGCATGAGCAGGCGCATATTTCCCGCAGGGATTATTTATGGAAGCCGCTGGGTTTCCTTCTTTTAAGCGTTCATTGGTTTAACCCGCTTATGTGGCTTGCATATATACTGTTTTGCAGGGATATTGAGTTCGCCTGTGATGAAAGGGCAATAGGTCTGTTGAACACCGATAAACGGGCGGATTATTCCGAGGCACTGCTCAATTGCAGCGCGGGGCGGCATATGCTTTTCGCATATCCTCCGGCGTTCGGCGAGGTGGACGTTAAAAGTCGGGTAAAAAGCGTGCTTAATTACAAAAAGCCCGCCTTTTGGTTAGCCGCCGCGGCGGTTATTGCGGGCATAGCTGCGTCCGTTTGCCTGCTTACAAGCCCCAAAACCGGCTCGAGCAGATCAGACAGTCTTGTGGTTCGGGATTGCATTGTAGAAGACGGGTGCGAGGGCATTGGCTATAAGCTTGTTTCAAGCACATACGAAAAAAATAATATATCTATCCGCGTTAAGTGGACTAATAAACGAAAAGAGGAGCTTTATTTCGGCGAGGAATTCAAGCTTTTTAAAACCGACGGCGACACCGCCTGCACGCAGAAAAAAGCTGCCGACTTTGCCGCCGCGACGAATATAATAAGCCCCGGCGGCAGCAAGACCGAAATTTATAATTTATCGGCTTATTATGATATTGAGCCCGGGGTACAATACAGGCTTGAAAAAACCTTTTATTTAAAAAGCGCGAATGACAAAAAATACAAAGCCTATATTGTTTTTAGCGCAGGCGAGGCATTGGCTGAATATATGCCCGAAAAGGCAGCATATACTGAGCCTTCGTCCGACTATACGAATGATAATATCCCCCAATTCAAAGTGGATAATTTCAGTTTTGCATTGCTGAAAAAAGAGCCTGCCTCGTCCGAATGGGAAAAACTCGACGGACTTCAATCAGTAAGGCTTAAAAAATCAGAATTTGATAAATCGTTTTCGGGCGGAGTATGGATCGACGGCTTATCGGCGCAGAAGCTCCGTCGGGATAATTTACACGCTTTTACGGCGTTTAATACAGACGGCAGCTTTTATTATCTGCTTGAGCAGATAAACGGTGACGTTTATATTGCAAAGGGCAGCCAGCTGTCAGAAGATTTTCCCGTCAACTGGCTGTTTAAAATGAAGCGTACGGATGAAAACGGCAATATGAGCCTCGGTGAGCTGCAGAATGCGGTGTATCCGAGCGGCGGAAGCAATCGTCAGGAGCAATAATGATGAGGAAATTTTCGGCGAATTACAGCAATTCACTGTTGTAATGCGCTCTTTCTCCGCCGATAAATTTCGGTCTGACCCTTGCAGCCAACACCTTTGCGCTGCCGATAAAATCGTTTTTGAGTCTTACGGGCACTGCGACCTTTTTCAGATGCATTCCGATAAGCGTAAAGCCTATGTCAAGCCCTGCGTCGGCTTTGATCTCCTCAAGCGCCGCAGGGTTTTTAAATGCCGCATATGCCGCCGTTGCAAACGAGCCGCCCGCTTTTGGGAAGGGCACAACATTGACCGGCTCGGCATTCGGCACGGCGGCGCGCTCGCAAATCACGGCGCGGTTTAAGTGCTCGCAGCATTGTGCGGCTACAAATACGCCCTTCTCGTTTGCCGCGGCATAAATTCCGTCGAAAACCTCCCTTGCAATTTCGGGGGACGAATCGGTTCCGATTTTTTCGCCCGAAATTTCACTTGTTGAGCAGCCTACTATGAGTATCTGCCCCGATTTTAGACCCGCAATTTCAATTATTTCCTTTGCGGCGTTATATGCCTGATATTTATATTCCATATTAATCACCGTAAATATAATACCACATTTTTTTATAAAAGTAAATCGGACGACGCACAACGGGTTCGTGTCAAGTTTTTGCAGGAAAATTTTTGAGAATGCCAATAGTGAATTAACGGTAGTGTGAGAACTTTTTGTAAAGATGTGACCTTCCCGTTTGTTTGTAATGTGCCGATAGCATTGGGACTCGGCAGCCCTTCTGTCTCCGCGTCTTTCAACGCAATAGCCCTCTGCTTTTTTCTTTTTCTTATCCCGTAATATTTCATTATCTATCTGCTCAATAAAGAGCTCCATAAGGTTTGTTGCTGAATTTTGCGTTTGCAATTTGATTTTTTTCTTCTGTCTCGTAAAGTTTTTCACTTTCTTTGAATATTTCTCCGATTTTTTTGATGAAATCTCCCATTATCTGTGTTATACTCTTGTACTATTTTTTCCTACATTTTTTTACACTAAGAAAAAATTTCCTCCCAAAATTCGTCGTTAACACTCTTATACTTGAAATTTCGGTCAAATTAGTGTATAATGCGTATACTGCGGCAACAACGAATAATTTGAAAAGAGATTATTTTATATGTTGAGAAAATTTGAATCCACATTTCTTTTTTTAATGAAGCTTATTTTGTTCTGCGCCTGCGCGGGGATTTTCTTTCTGATTTTCGGAAGCGAATATCCCTTTATGCTTATTCCCACGCGCACATCGTTTGTAACGCTCGGCGTTTTCACACTGGTTTATATGATGATGAATATAATATACGGCGGGTTTGACATAGGCAAGCGCAAAAGCAAACCTATTATATATTCCTTCATCCTTTCGCTGCTGTTCACCGATATAACTGCGCATTTTTTCATGTGCATAATGAATATAACGGTAATTCATCACGGCAGATTCGTTTACGATTATCCGCTGCTGCTGATTCTCGCGTATTTGCTCCAGATAGCCGTTACTATCACCTTTACCTACGGCGGAAACTACCTGTATTTTTCGATATTCAAGCCACGCGATTCCCTGATAGTTACAAGGCGCGGCGAGCAGGCGGACAATATCGTTTCAAAAATCGGGAGATATAAAAAGCAGTATAATATTACCGGTGTAGTATTTACCGACGACCCGGATATACTGAAAAAAATAGACAGGGCAGATTCGGTTTTCTTTTACAACCTGTCGGTTCCGGAAAGAAATTCCTTTGTGGAATACTGCTATCACTGCAAAAAGGATATCTATTACAGCGTTGAGCTTTCGGATATTGTGTCGGTTAGCAGCCATCGCGTCTTTTTTGACGATAAGTCAATGGTTTATGCGCCCGTAAAGGGGCTCACATTCGAGCAGCGCGTGATAAAGCGCCTTATGGATCTGTTGATTGCGGGCCTCGGGCTTATAATCACATCACCCATATTCCTTATAACCGCGATCTGCATTAAGCTTGAGGACGGCGGCCCGGTGTTTTACAAGCAGGAGCGCGCCACCTACGCCGGCAGAGTGTTCAGCGTTATTAAATTCCGCTCTATGCGTGCGGAGGACGGCTCGGTTCATAAGTCAGTAACCAAAAATGATGACAGAATAACCCGCACCGGCAGGATAATCCGTAAATTCAGAATTGACGAGCTGCCGCAGCTTATAAATGTTATAAAGAGCGATATGAGCATTGTCGGCCCGAGACCCGAAATGCTTGAGAATGTTGAGAAGTACACAAAGGAGCTGCCTGAATTCTCATACCGCCAGCGCGCGAAGGCAGGTCTTACCGGAATGGCGCAGATCTACGGAAAATACAACACCTCACCGAAGGACAAGCTCATATTCGACCTGACCTATATAAACGAATACAGCGTGTGGCTTGATATAAAGCTGATCTTCAGAACTCTGCTCGTTTTGCTGACTCCCGATAAAAGCACGGAAGCCTTTGAAGAGGATAAAAAAGAAAATTAATTCACCAATAAAATGCGGCGATATCACCGCATTTTTCGTTTTTCCGCTGACATGTGCGGCGGAAAAACACATTATAAGCGAAAAACCGCTTATTCAGCGGTTTTTCAAGGGCACAGGGGTGGTATTGGCGGAGCATAACAACCGACTGCCGCCTGTGGCGGATAAAAGGAGGGTGTTATGGCGCCGCGGTCAAAGAAAATTCGCGCTCCAAGCGATTATTTTCTTTGGGCACCGCAAGAGTAGGGAGTGCAGTCCGAAAATCCGTGATTTTCGAGCGAACGGCATTCCCGTCCAAGATCGTGTCGTCTTTTTCGACACGATCATTTATACATTGATTTCCTTTGACAACGCAAAGGAATAAATAACGGTCTGCTTTACGGGCTTTTCAAAAATCTTTTCGCAGGCAAGCGCGTAGATTGCAAGCTGACCGCCGTAAGCCTCGCGTAGCGCTTCCCCATCTTCGGCATGATCGGTTTTAAAATCAAGCACCACGATTTCGCCATCCTCCTCAAAGCAGAGGTCCACCGCGCCCTGAACGATTATTTTTTCATTTTCAAACGCCTTATCGGGGCTTGCGAGCAGCTTATTTGCCGGCAGCTCGGTTAAAAATCTCATTTCCCTTTTAACCAAGGGGGATTTTTTTATGCGCGCGAAAATATCGCTTTCAAAAAACGCTTTGATTTTATCCCTCGGCACGGCATTATACTCCCGCTCGCTTAAATACTGCCACTCATAAAGCCTTTCAAGCTCTGCATCCAATTCGGCGGATTTATTAAAGTCTATAAACTCCATTACACGGTGGGTCGCAGTGCCGCGCTCGGCTGCGGTGATTCCGCCCTTGCTCATAAACGCGGGGCGCGCGGAAAACGCGAATTTATCGCTTTCAGCCTTATTTGCAAGCGCCGAAACCGAGCTTTTTGCCTCTACCTGCAAAAGCGGCGCATAGGGGTACTCAAAAGAAATGCTTTCCCGTATTTTTTCGGTCAACTTATTATCGGGCGCGTATTTCTCTTTTTCGTCCGTCTTTTCCTCGGCGTTTTCAGGCTCGGGGTATATCACCCTCAAGAGAAGGCGGCTGTCGGTAGTATCGGGTATAATATTCGTGCCGTTCCCGCGCAGTTCCCTGCCGTCGGGGTGCAGCAAGGCAGATACAAGCAGCCATTTTGCGTAGGATTTAAAGCGGGAGAAAAGCTTATCGGGCTGACCGCCGCAAAGGGTCAAAGCGGAAATTTCTTCGGCAATTTCCTTTTCCGCGTCACTCACAGAGGATATAAGCATAAGCTTATCCTGTGTGCGGGTCATGGCAACATACAAAAGCCTCAGTTCTTCCTCTTTTGCGGTTTTGCGTTGCTTATCGATTATCACCTCGCGGCATATTGTGGTAAAGCGGGTTTTTGCCGCCTCGTCAAAATACCTGAAGCCTATGCCGTGCTCCGCCGAAAAGAGCGTATCCTCGCGTGCGTCACCGTCGTTAAAGGCGGCGGTGGTATCTGCCACAATGCAAACGGGAAATTGCAGCCCTTTTGAGGCATGTATGCTCATGATATTTACCGTATCGCCCGCAGAGCCCGCCGCAGCTGATTTTATTCCGCTTTCGGATTGCTTTAAAATAAACCTTACAAACCCGCCTATGCCGCTGCCTGTATCGGCCTCGTATTGCGCGGCGTAGCTTGCGAGCAGCAGCAGGTTGTTTCGGCGGCGTATGCCCTCCTTGCCTGCCGATACGGTGTTTAAGTAATCGGTGCTGCCAAGCAGCCGCATTATAAGCTTTGAAAGCGGCAGCGTAACGCTTAAAAGGCGGTATTTTTGCAGCGTATCAAGGGTATTTTTTGCGTGAACATCGCCGTTTTCGGCAGCAAATACAAGCGCCGAGTAAAGGCTGCCGCGCCGCCTGTTTATGCGTAGGTTCGCGGTCTCTTCGGGCGTAAACCCGAATATGGGAGACAACAGCACGCATAACAGCTCAATATCCGATTCGGGGTTATCAATCACCTTCAAAAGCGCCAAAAATACCGATATTTCGGTAGTCTCGGCAAAGCTTTCGGCGGAAAAATTTGCGGGGACGCCGTGCTTTCGCAGCTCCTTTGCAATAATTCCCGCTTTGTATTTCGGCGAACGCAGAAGTATTGTGAAATCGGAAAACTTCGCGGGGCGCAGATTTTTTTCGTCCGCGCGTATCATCGGCTTTCCGTTTACCGCCGATTTAATATACTCCGCAATATGCCGCGCCTCGGCAATCAGCCTTTCCTCGGCAGAGCCTTTAGCGCTTATAATATCCAGCTCGGCCGGCGGCTCGGCCGTCTCGGGATATTTCGCGGCAGGTATCAGCCTTTCTTCTTCGTTATAGGCTATGCTGCCCGTGTTTTCGGTCATCATATGCTCAAAAAAGAAATTTATGTATCGGCAGACCTCTGCGCGGCAGCGGAAATTACTGCCCAGAATAATTTTTTTGGGTTCACTTTCCCCCGCCTTATCATACGGCAGGGCGGCGTTTTTCTTGCGCAAAAAGTTTGATGGGTCTGCCCCGCGAAAGCCGTAAATGCTCTGCTTAACATCCCCCACGGCAAAAAGCCGCTCCCCGTGGTGGGAAAGAATGTGGAAAAGCGTATCCTGCAAATCGTTTGTATCCTGGTATTCATCCACCATAACCTCATCGTAAAGCTTTAAAAGCTCATCATCGGGAGCTTTCTCCGCCTCGCACAAAAGCTGCAGTGCCATATGCTCGGTGTTGTGGAAGGTAAAGGTGCCGCGCTCGGAATACTCGGCAAACAGCCTTTCGTCAAACTCTGTAAGTATTTCGGAAAGCAGCCGTACTGCCGGGTAAAGTGAATTTAACTGCGCGGATATAAAAGCGGAATCGGCATAAAAAAGCTTTTGCAGGCGCTCAATATCCTTCTCAAGATATTTATAGGCAAGCTTTGCGGCGGCCGCCTGCGGTGCCCCCGCAAGTCCGTTTGCGCGCGGCAGGGGTGACAGCGAAAAGGCGTTCAGGGAATTATAAATTTCATCCCAGTCACCTTTATTGCAGGCATTTGCCAGCGCTGCTGTACGCTTTGCGGATTCGGTAATATCGGGCAGATATTTTTCCGCCGTTTTTTCGTCCTCTAAGCATATATCCGCCGCCTCCGCAATAAGCGCCTGCATATCCGAAGCGGATATTAAGGCGCTTTCAACCGCGTATTTATACCATTCGTTATCAGCCCCAAAACCGTTTTTATAAGCCTCCGGCAGAGCGGCAAACCACTCTTTCGGGAAGGCAAGCTGGCGGCTGTAATCGTAAATTTTAAGCACAAAGGCGGAAAAATTGCCGTCGTCGTACTCCGCACCCACGGTATCGAGCAGCTGCAAAAATATCGGGTCATTTTCTTCGTAATACCCTTCAAGCACAGATTTCAGCACCGCTTCGTCCGTCGGGCGCAGAGAATAGCCGTCGCTCATTTTAAAATCGGGGGATACTCCCACTCTTTCAAAATTTTCGCGCACCAGGTCTATACAGAAGGAGTCAATCGTGCATATCTTCGCGTTATTCAGCTGCTGCCTTTGCCGCAAAAGCCCTATGTTATCGGGGTTGGCGCGGCACTCCGCGTCCAGCCGCTTCTCGATTCGCGTGCGCATTTCCGCGGCAGCGGCGTTTGTGAAGGTGACTATTAAAAGGCGGTCGGCGTTTACGGGATTGCTTTCATCGGTCAGCATTTTTATGACCCTTTCAACCAAAACCGCAGTTTTGCCCGAGCCTGCAGCGGCGGAAACCAAAATATTCCCGCGCGCGTCTATTGCCGCCTGCTGCGCGGCGGTAGGTTCAAACGCCATATTCATCCCCCTTTTTCAGCTTTTCAAATATTTCCTCGTTTTTAAGGTCGGGAACACGGAAGCAGGGCTCATCCTCCCTGCCGCAGACCGACGCGAAATCGCAGTATTTGCAGGCGGGCGTTTCTCTGCCGTCAACAGGGCTTACGGCGATATCGCCAGAGGCTACGGTGTTTCCCGTTCTTTTCATAATTCTTTCAATAAAATCGAATATCTCGGAAAATTCCTCTTCCGAAATAAACGAGGTGCAGGTCTTTTTAAGCTCGCCGCTTTTGGTGACGGCGTATTTCGGGACAAAATCGCCCTGCTTTTCCCTGTCCATTGCGGCAACTATTTCCTCATCCTTACGAATAAGCCCGTTCATAGCCATGCCCTTATCGGCAGTATCCCGCTTTGAGGGCATATACAGTATTCCCGCCGCGTCTTCATCGGGCAGCCCCGCTCCCCGCACCGCGGCGTAAAGGTACAAAAGCATTTGCAAATTAAGTCCGAAAAGAATATCGGGTAATTTAAACTTTTTACTGCCTGTTTTGTAGTCCACAACGCGTATATAGCCGCCGAATTTATCCACGCGGTCAATACTGCCCGAAACGGATATTTTGCCGCCATCATACGGAAATTCAAGCTTTTCGCCCTCGCCGCCTATTTTAAGCTCGCAGGCAATAGGCTCAAAACCGCTTTGGGCAAACTCCTCGGCAAGCCTTTTCGCCACCTCTTTAACCGATCGCGAAATTCGGGAAACCAAAAACCTGCCCCGCGCGGTCTCAACGGCGCGGTAGCCGGTAACTCCGTCAAGATAATCGTTTATGTAGCCGTCTGTAAGCTCCTCGATTTTTTCGGGCGATAATACCGATACGCCCTTGCCGTATTCCTTAACAAATCTTTCAAGGCAGTAGTGTACCACCGTGCCGCGCTGCAAAACGTCAAATTCGGCAGGCTGCAGCTTTTTGACCGAAAGTCCGTATCGGCAGAAAAAGCCGAAGCGGCAGCGGTTAAAGGTATCAAGCCTGGATGCGGACATTTTAATTTCTTCCCCGAAAAGCTGCCGCGCCGTTTCCTTGCCGATAGCGGCGGGTGCGCCCGAAAGCCTTTTTTCGGTGTATTCTGCTTTTTTATATTCATCTGTGCCCGCAAGCGCCGCGCGTATTTCCGCCGCGCCGCCGTTTTCGGCGTTTCTTCTGCGGCAGAGCTCCGAATACGCCGAAGCCGCAGTTTCGGGCAGATTTTCATCGGTTATTTTTTCCTCCGGCTCGGCAACAAATCCGTGAGCTATATTCTCGGTTATTTCCTGCACAAACGCCGAAGGCTCCATATTCTCGCCCGTAAGCGACCGCCGCGCGTAGGAAATAAAAAGCTTATCCGACGGGCAGCAGAGGTTGCAGTAAACCAGATAATTTTCATCGGTCGCCGCAGATACCGATTTATCGGGAATATCAACGCCGAGCGCTATAAGACTTTTGCGGTCGGATATTCCGAAAATGCCCGAGGCGGATATTTCTTTCGGGAAAACGCCCTGATTAGCGCCCAAAATAAAGGCAACTTTCGGGCGCGAAGGGCGTATTCTGTCCGCCGCGCCGAAGGTGACCTCATCAAGATACCGCGGAACAGACCCCACCGTTTCAAATGATACCGCAAGGCTTAAAACCTCGCGAAATTCCTGCTTTCCGACTTCCCGTGTACCAAAGCATGCTGTAATGCCGTCAAGCAGCTTCATATATCTGTCATAGCTTTGCCTTAAAACGTCAGATGAAAATTCTTCGGAATCATTTAAAAATTTCTGCGACATAGCAGATAATTTCTCCGCTGCCCCGCACTCTTCAAAAAGTCGCACCAGCGCCGCCGCCATATCCTCGGCGGTGCCGCCGAACTCCGCACGCAGCTTTTCAAGCGGTGAAATTGCCCTTTTTCGCAGCTTATTTATTTCACCGAGCGCTTTTTCGTCGGGTTTTGTATCGTCCGATACAAAGCCGCGCACATCCATCACCCACTCGTGCCGCCACATATCCCCCTCAATATTCCAAAGAGTGACATAATTTTCAAGCTCGGATATTTCGGCGGTATTAAGCGTCCCGAGCCCCGTTTTGTGGAAGCGCAGTATGCTCTCGCTGTCGCCTTTAAGTGTCGCCTGTATCGCCGCGTCGGCAAGGGCGGCGAGCGGAAATGCCGAAAGCGGGCGGCGCTTATCCGAAAAACAGGGAACGCCGTAGGTCTCGCACGCGGCGTTTATAAAGTCGTCATACCGTTCCGCGTCCCGCGCTATTATTACAAAATCACGGTAGCGGTAATTTTCCTTCCGCACAAGTCTGCGGATATTTCTCACGGCAAACTCCGCTTCCTCCGCCGCAGTGTCCGCGGCGCAGACGGTAAGCGAGCCGTCATTCTCCGTTTTTTCGGGTGTGCCGCCCGAAATAAGCCTTTCCACCGCCGCAATATTCGCCGAAACGGAAATCGGCTTGCCTAAAACAAGCGGCTCCTCCTCAGAAATGCGGTAACGCGCGGCGGCGCGGCGTATTTTCTCTGCTGCGGCGCGTATATTCGAGAAAATACCGAATTCGCCCCCTGTTTCGGGCGCGTCGGTAAGCGCCGCGGTCAGGTTGTCCGCTTGAGATAAAACTCTGTCGATCAGCGCAAACTGCTGACCGGTAAAGCCCTTGAACGAATCTATAAAAACATCCTTTTTTTCAAAATAGCGAAAATCCTCAAGCTGTCTGTAAAGCTTTGTAAGGCGGTCTGCGGGGTCTAAAAACCGCTCGCCCACAAGCGCGTCATAGGTTTCGTATATAAGCGCGGTATCGCACAGCTTCGCTTTAAGCGCCGCGCTTTCGGTCTCTTCGGCGGCAGCCTTCAATTTATCGGGTGATACGGCGTTTATTTTAAATTCGCCCACGGTATCGAGCATTGTTTTTGCAAAGCTTACCGAGCGGCAGTATTTGCGCCACAAAGTAAGCTCCGCTTCAACCGAACGCAGCGCGCGGCTCATAAATATGACCTTTTGCGCATCTGTGAGGGTAACGCCCGCAATGCCGCCCGCGTATCTGCCCACCTCGTCGCAAAGCCGCGTGAAGCTTGTAACCGTAACGCCGAGCGCCGCCTTATCGCCGAGCGCGCGCAAAACCGCCCGCTCGCTTTCAAAGGAAAACTGCTCGGGCACTATAAGCACGCACTGCCTGCCTGCCTTGGTTTGCCGCTTTATTTTTTCAAGTATCTGATATGTCTTACCGGACGCCGGACGCCCGAAAATAAATTTAAGCAATTTTCTCACCCGATTATATTTTATGCTTGTGTCAACCGAAGACAAATCAACACTCATCAGAGAGAGGCTTGGTTATCAGCAAACGCCGCAACTTGCAAAAGTCATTTTCACAAGTTAATAATTTCGCATAACAACAAGCGTTTTCTTAAATTAACTATAACATTTTTCGCTTGATTTTTCAAGATATATATAAGAATAGAGTCACCCCGAAATTATGGGATAACTCTGTTTAGACGATACTATAAAAAGCATTATAACGGTTATTTCTGCTGCAATCAGATAGATAAAGCAAAGACAACTACAAGCACCACGGCAATAACGGCTAATACCGTCGAAAATTTATATGCGGGATTTTCGGATTTGAGATTTCTCTTTATTGTCCTCATCTTTTCCTTATCTTCTTTTGATTTTCTGTTCAATCCGTTTCGCTTAAATGCCCTTTGCAAATTTGAATCGGGTGAAAGCGCAATAAACTCGGCTGCCAGGCATAATATTACGCCAACCCACATATTTATCAAAAGCCAACAAATAATGCCGAGCACAATTGCAACAGCACTTAAAATAGCGGTCGTCACTGCGACTTTGACGCATTTCGCATAGGAGATTTCCGTCTTTTCAATTTCTTTTGCAACCGTGCAGCCGCACCCCGGACAAAACACTTCCCCATCCATAATTTCTTCGCCGCATCTTTGACAGAACTTCACAATTCAACCTCCTTAAAAACACAACAAAAAGAATTATTAATATCATTATATGACAAATCGTCATAATAGTCAAGCTAAAATATGACAAAATGTCATTAGGGGGATGTGATTATGAAAAACAATCTAAAGCTTTTACGAAAAAGCAAAGGGTACACACAAATCGCCGTGCAAATGAAAACAGGAATTGAGCAGGCGTTGCTTTCAAAATTTGAAAACGGAGAAAGAGTGCCGCCTACGGAAACGCTGATCAGGCTTGCAGATTTTTATGATGTCAGCATTGATTATATTTTATGCCGAACAAACAATCCGCATATAGAAAAATAAAAGCCGTGAATTTCGCGGCTTTTCATAACATTCATTCAATGCGGAGTTGTGCGTCTTAGTGTAGCAGGATCATATTTCCGGTATGTAATTCGCATATGACATCTTTATCCGTTCCGCAGCCAATTTGCTTAATCCATTTATCAAC
>ERZ827498.1616-NODE-1616-length-24414-cov-4.059608_pt1 | contig 24414 bp, 17 predicted proteins | sample MGYA00519865_ERZ827498 | MGnify/ENA primary metagenome ERZ827498 (study PRJEB31778, sample SAMEA3449328) | human gut metagenome | biome: human gut; feature: human-associated habitat; material: faeces | place: United Kingdom | collected 2010/2012 ...
ATGAGCAGTCGTTGCCAGGCCGGTTTGGAACGGAACTCCCAGGGTTTTTCGGGTTGAGCCATTTGTTCTTTATCCATAGACTCATCTATCATTCCGGCAATTTTTACATATCCACCCAGAGGCAGCCAACCTATACCGTATTCGGTATCGCTGTTTTTGGGTTTGTATTTAAACAAGGAGAACCAGGGATCGAAGAAGAGATAAAATTTTTCAACCCGGACTTTGAACAGACGGGCAAAAAAGAAATGTCCCAATTCGTGTATAAATACGAGAATCGAGAGACTGAGCATAAGTTGGGCGGCTTTTATCAGAAAAGTTTCCATAAGTCGGCTTGTGTAATAGTTTTTATAGGGTTATATCCATTCTTGGGTAAGACGTCGCGTCTCGGTATCGGTGGCGACATAATCGTCGTAAGTAGGGGTAGATACAAACGATACGGCATTCATTGCACGGGCGATGAGTTGCGGCATGTCGGTAAAAGCAATGCGGTCGTTCAGGAAGGCATCTACAACAATTTCGTTGGCGGCATTCATGATGCATGGCATGTTTCCTCCTCGTCGCATAGCCTCGTAGGCATATTCCAGTAAAGGGAATCGGCCGGTATCGGGACGCTCGAAAGTCAATGTCATGTAATGATCCAGTTGCGGTTTCGGGTCGGGATTGGGTAGTCGATAAGGGTAAGCAAATGCGTATTGTATCGGAAGTTTCATGTTGGGCAGACCCAACTGGGCTTTGATGGCACCGTCTTGGAATTGTACCATCGAATGTACGATGGATTGCGGGTGGACGGCTACCTCTATTTGTTCGGGTCCGACATTGAAAAGCCATCGGGCTTCGATGACTTCAAATCCCTTATTCATCATCGATGCCGAGTCGATCGTGATCTTTGCGCCCATGTCCCAGGTGGGGTGCTTGAGAGCGTCGGCGGCAGTCACGTCACGCATCTGGTCGAGCGTAAACTTGCGGAACGGTCCTCCCGATGCTGTAAGCAGAATTTTCTCTATCGGGTTGTCACCCTCGCCCACGATGCTCTGGAAGATTGCCGAGTGCTCGCTGTCCACGGGCAAGATAGGCACACGGTTCTCTGCTGCCAGACGGCACACCAGCTCGCCTGCCACCACCAGCGTCTCCTTGTTGGCAAGACAGATCTTCTTACGCGCCTTGATGGCATGGATGGTGGGTGCTAGACCTGAGAAGCCCACCATGGCGGTGAGCACCATATCGATGGGTCCTGCCTCTACAATCTGGCACAGCGCATCAGCTCCAGCATAGACCTTGATGTCGGGCATGTCGGCAAGCAGTTCCTTCAGGCGGTCATAATGTGCCTCGTTGGCAATGACCACGGCTGCGGGGTTAAACTTCCTCGCCTGTGCTGCCAACTCGTCCACGCGGTTGTTGGCGGTGAGACAGTAGGCCTCATAGCGGTCGGGATGCTGTTCAATAACGTCGAGGGCCTGGGTGCCTATGGAACCTGTTGAGCCCAAGATGCATATCTGTTGTTTCTTCATTGTTTTATCTTTGTTTAAGGAACGTGGTCAAGCCTTGTCTTACAGGTCGAGCAGACCTTCGGGCAGCTCAAGCTCCATCCGTCGCTCTTCGGTGTCGATATTTCTTATCAGCTCTTCGTGAGCAGGCACGAGCACCTCGTCGCCGTCGGCTGTGCGCACCTGGAAGAGGAGGTTCATCGTCGAGTCGTCCACGCTCTCTATCTCTCCCACCACACGTCCTGTGGCAGCGTCGACGAGCGTGTAGCCCACAATCTGCGCCCATGAGAGGTGGCCCTCGTCTTCATCGGCGAGATGCCGCGGGAAGAAAACGTCGCAGCCAGTCAGCTCGCGGGCCTCATCCTGTGTGTCGACATCGCAAAACTTCACCAGCGCCGTCTCGTTGCTCTTGAAGCGATACTCTTCGAGAAAGAACGGCACCAGAATGCCGTCCACCGACAACATGAGCCAGTCGGCATCCGTGCGGTCAAACACGTCGTCGTCAAACATGAAGCTCACCTCGCCTTTCACGCCGTGAGGCTTGCCGATCTTTCCTATTTTGTAGAAATCGTTATAGTCCACTGCTGCTTTTTCTTTTGCTGTTCAATTATTTTCTTCTTCCTCGTCTGCGCTCCTGCTCCTTCACCTCGACCTTGTCAAACTTAAAGGTGTCGAGGTCGAGCTGCACCTTGCCGTCGGTGAAGTTGGCAAGATCCGATGCCACCTTCTCGTCGTCCGACGAGCCGTGTCCCCAGAGCACGAGGTCGCGCTTCATCTGGTTGGCAGCCAAGCGTATCAGCTCCTCACGCTCATTTCCGTCGGGCAGCTCCTTCAGCTTCTCAAAAATCTCGAACATCATGCTGCCATAATGGCGCACGGGTATGCGCTTCATGGGATAAGGCATGGGCGACGGTTTCGACTGGATGGTTCTTGCCTCTTCAATGTCGTAGGGATAGTCGATGTCGAGCTTAAAGTCGCTCATCAGAGCGAGATGATCCCACAGCTTGCGCTCATAGCCCTCTGTCTCTGCGGGTTGCGGAAACATGCGCTTCATGATGGCAACGATGGCGTTGGCGCAACGCTGTCTGTCGGCACGGTTCGTCAGCGCCACAGCATAGTCGACCATGCTCTGCACCTCGCGGCCATACTCAGGCAGAACGAGCTTCTCGCGTTGTGTGTTATAATCGAGTCCTTCGATATTCATATCTTAATTTTTTTTTGCTTGTAACAAATCAGAGCAAGCTCTTTGGCTTCTTGCTCACAAAGTCTTTGAGATAGTGGGGCACGAAATAAGCCACATCCTCAAACTGCTCTTGCATGATGCGCCTCTCTGCCAAGGGGAACATCCACTTTGCCTCGGGTTCAATGCCTTCGATCAGGTGGGCGTTGGGATGGTTTATTACCTCCATACACTTTGCCGCACCGTTGCCGAAGAAATAGACGGGTCCGCGGTCAAGAAACTCCTTGTATGTGTCGGCTGTCACCACGTCGGCACCGGTCTCGCGCACCTCGCGCAGCGAGCGGTCATAGACGGCAGCATACACCTCCATGCGGCGTGCGTCGATCATCGGACACAGCAGGGCGTTCTCCTCCAGGTCGTCGTGACGCAGCAGCACAGGCACGCAGAGCAGCTCGAGCGTAGGCACCGAGACGAGCTTCAGGTCGCGACCCACGCAGATGCCCTTAGCCATGGACACGCCGATGCGCAGACCGGTGTAAGAACCTGGTCCGCTGCTCACAGCCACCGCGTCAAACGGTATGGCGTGGCTATCGGTAAACGACATTGCCTGATCAACAAACACTCCCAGTTTTTCGGCGTGGTTGGGGCCGGTCTTGTCCTCATCGTGATAGATGCAGGCGCCGTTCTCACTCACAGCCACAGAGCACACATTTGTGCTCGTATCAATACTCAAAATACATGACATCTTAAAAAAAGCTTTTTCAGAATGTGCAAAGTTACGGTTTTTATCGCCAAACAATGGCCATTTATAAGAAATTAACTAAGCAAAGGCCATTAATATGCTCTATGAGCGGAAATATGCCATTAATGATGAGCAGCTTAATACTCCGTTTTCTTGTCGTTCTCTTCCCACATGCGGAAAGCCTTCAGTGCCTCCTCGCGCAGCAGCGGCAGCATGGGTTTGTGGCGGTCGGCGGGCTTGAGCGGTATCTCGTTGTAGATAAAGTCGTCATCGAAGCCAATGGTGGCGGCATCCTTGCGGTCGTTGGCATAATAGATCTTGTCGAGGCGTGCCCAATAGATGGCACCCAGACACATGGGGCATGGCTCGCAAGAGGTGTAGATCTCGCAGCCAGAGAGGTCGAACGTGCGCAGACGCTCGGCGGCGCGGCGTATGCAGTTGACCTCAGCATGTGCTGTGGGGTCGTTGTCTATGGTCACGCTGTTTGACGCCTCTGCCACGATGACGCCTTGACGTGCTATAACGGCACCGAAGGGTCCTCCTCCGTTGCGCACACTCTCCTCTGACAGGGCTATGGCCCTGCGCATCAGTTGTTCGTTGTTCATATTTTTTTTGTTTTTTATTTTCTTTGTTTCTGTTCTTTTACGCCGCTAAGATACGAAATTATCCTCAACCACACAAATTGAGCGTCAAAAACAATTTGGGCACAGCCTCCGACATGTGAAGACTGTGCCCAAACGTTAATGCTTTTTTAAAGCTCCTCCTTTACATGGTGATATCAGGAAATAGCGAGCTATTGCGAATTAAAAACAAACAAAAGACAACTTATAAAAAACAAAAGACTGCAAGCAGTTATAAAATAAGACATAAAACGGCCTAATGACCGATTTGGGTTGAAGACAAAGAAGACACCATGAAAAAAAAGAAACAAAAAAAAACGGGGCTTATAAAACTTTCAAAAAGCCTTATAAGCCCCGTTCGTCTAAATATCTAAAACAAGTCTCATTTATCTAAAACAACGTCTGTCTAAAACAAGGCCTGTCCGTCTAAAACTAACCCCATTTATCTAAGAACAAGGTCCATCTGTCTAAAAATGAATTTTCACATCAACGCCTCCCGTCACAGGACAGCCGCGTTGGGCAAAGCAGTGGGTAGAGCCTGTGGCGGCACTGCTCAGAGCGAAGGTGTTGTAGCGGGTGTCGGTGAGGTTGCGGCCCCACAGACTGACGGTGGTTACGCCGAGCTTCACGTCGGCATGGGCACCAAGCAGGGCATACATCTTCTGCTTATACTGGTTGGCCTCATCCCAATAGATGCTTCCCTGGGCCGAGAAGTCGAGACCGAAGCGCACCCACTGGCAGATGCCCTTGCTGAACGGCACGGTGTAAGAAGCGGCGGCACCGACGGTGTGCATGGGCACGAAGGGCACGCGCTTGCCCTTATAGCTTATCGGCTCATACTGGCCGTTGACCTTCAGGCTGTCGGTGTAGTCGGTAAAGGTGGCATGGGTCATACCGTAGCTCGCACGCCACTCAAGACGGTTGTTGAGGGCTGAACCGCGCAAGGCTGCCTCGATGCCACAGCTGCGACTCTTGCCGGCGTTCACCATCATACGACCGAAGCCGTAGGTGCCTGCCATGACAGACAGCTGCTGGTTGCGCACCTGCATGTAATAGGCGGCGAGGTCAAGGTGCAGGGAGCCAGAGAAGAGGTTGAGGTGGGCGCCAAGCTCATAGTTCCAGCTCGTCTCGGGCTTATAGGCGATGGTCTTGTTCACGCGGTCATAGTCAGCCTCGGTGTGCGGCACGTCATAGTCGCCCTGCTGTGCGCGACGGGCGTTGGCCATGAGCTCGGTCTGAAGGATGTCAGAGAACATCTGTATGTTGAAGCCGCCTGAACGGTAGCCCTTACTCACGGTGGCGTAGACGTTGCTGCCGCGTTCGTCGGTAGTGAACGTCAGACCCACCTTTGGCAGGAGCTGGTTATAGGCTTTATGGGTGCCATGGTTAAGGGCTGAGGTGACGAGGCGTGTTGCTGCCGTGCCCATGACAGTGGAGTTGAGGGCCATTATGGCTTTCGTGTCGTAGTTGATGTCTACGCGGTTGAGGTCGTAACGCAGTCCGAGGGTTGCGGTGAGGCGGTCGGTGAGATGAACGTTCGACTCATGGAACACGCCGACATTGAACTGTGGCGTGCGGAACACGCCAGGCACCTTCATGTCGGCAGACATGCTCACACCACCGGCTGCATCGACAGCGGCTTGGGCGCGTGTCATTGCAACCTCTTGCGGCATGCCTTGCGCCATCATTCTTTGAGCCATGGCCGACACGATGCCGTTATAGGTTATGCGCTGCAAGGCGGTGGAGATGGGCTGTGTGATGCCGGGACCGAAGAACACGGGGGCGTCGGTCTTGAGCCATTGGTATGAGAGGAAGGCACCGCTGGTCCAACGCCAGATGCCCGCGGTGGTGCTCTTGACGGTGAGCTCCTCGGTCAGGGCGTTCTGTAGCTGGCGCTGCGTGAGGTGCATATAATCGGTTGAGGTGTAGTCTTGATCCATGAGCATGTCGTCGCGCAGCAACTGGTACGACGTGGTCGAATGGAGCTCGAAGCCTTCGGCACGGTAGCCAAGCTTCAACGCCGTGAGGAGCATGTTGCGCTTGTAAGAGCCGGGATAGTTGGTCGACGGCTGCTCGGTGGTGCCGTCGGCGGGGTTGAACTGACCATAGGCAAAACCTTTCTGGCGCGTAAACTGATAGTCGGCTATGAGGTCGGCAGAGAAGCGCGAGGTGGGACGAAGCATGAAGCGCAGACGTGCACCTGCCTCATCGCTGTTGTCGGCACGCTTGCCTGTGAAGGTGTTGCGCAGGAAGCCGTTCTGACCATTATAGAAAGCTGCCAGCGAAAGGGCGGCGCGGTCGCTAAACTTGGCATAATGTGCCAGCTCAGCGTTGCGCCACAGGCGGGTGCCGATGCCAAGATGCAGGTCGGTGCCTTGATGTGAGAACGGGTCTTTGGTGTAGATCTTTACCAGTCCGCCCTCGGTGTTCTGGCCGTAGATGGTGCCTTGGGGACCGCGAAGCACGTCCACACGGTCGGCTTGGTAGAAGTGCATGTTGAAAGCGGCTTTGTTGATGACGGGCATGCCATCAACATATATCCCAACAGCAGGTTTGTTTATGCGCGAGCCGATGCCACGAACATACATGGCTGAGGTGTAACGCGAACCATACTCGGGCATGACGAACGACGGCACGAACGCTGACAGCTGTCGAAGGTCGGTGGCATGGAGGCTCGTGAGCTGACGGGCACCAAGCGAGGTAGAACTAAGGGGCTGCATACGCAGCCTGTACTGTTCTTTAGGCTGCACTGCCACTACAACCTCGTCGATATCGAACACCCGTGAACTGTCAGCAAAGAGGCCGTTGCCCGGAGATGTTATCCTATTATCCTTTGCCTTGGTTCCTATTACCTTATTATTTTTAAAAGCATTCTTTTCTGCTGTCTTATTTAAGGGTACCTTGTTTGCAGCAGCCTTGCTTGCAGCTGCCTCTTTCTCAGAAGCCTTGCTTGCAGTTACCACTTTCTCTGAAGCCTTGCTTGCATTTACCACTTTCTCAGCAACCATGCTTTCAATTATCCCTTTTTCTGTAACCTTTGTGCCTGTAATCTCTTCCATGCCGTTGTTACCCGTCACCCCACAGTTTGTCGCTGCAAAAGCAGCATTGGGAGCGAGGGCCATCAGCAAGAGAGCGGCAATCGTTTCATTTGTCTTTTTCATATCGGCTGCAAAATTACACATTATTCCCCACCCCCACAATCCTAAAATGTTATGATTTTTGCATAAGCATTGGTTAGAAAGAGCATAATAAAAAAAGTAAGAAGATCTTTCTGTAAAAGGCGACAAAGAGGGAAGAGAAAAATTTATTATTGGGAAACTATTGGCTGTCGTAAATAAAATGTTTAACTTTGCAAGGATATGAGATGTAAGCGGATTTTTTAAAGACATAAAGTTTTTTAAAGGCCGGAGATTTAAATGCTGAAAATATAAATATCTGGCTTTCAAGAACATACATCTCACATTTAAGAAGCAATCTACCCATAGATAACAAAACTTCAAATTATGACTACACGACACACTGGCAAGAACATCAAGATTTTTCTCAGCAGCACGTTCAGAGACATGGATGCCGAACGCGATGCAATAATGAACCGCGTCTATCCAGCGGTAGCGCAACAGTTGGCACCACATAACATTCATGTCGACTTCATTGACCTGCGTTGGGGAGTGAGCACAAGCGACGTGGACGAAGCAGAACGTGAGAACCATGTGCTGCGCGAGTGTATTGACGGCATACAGAGCTCACGACCGTTCTTCATCGGTCTGCTCGGCGACAGATACGGATGGGTGCCGTCTCAAGAGAGCTGGGACGCCATTGTGGGCGGCATGACCAACAACGAGATGCAGTTTATAAACAGCGACACGACCCAGGCACGAAGCGTGACGGAGCTAGAGATACTCTTCGGTTCGCTCATGGATACCGACAACCTGCACCGCAGCTTCTTCTGCTTCCGCTCGCCAGAGGCTTATAAGGACATGGACAACGCACACCGCGCTCTCTACTGTGAACAGGGTGACGAGGCGACACGACGTCTGAAGCTCCTGAAGGAAAAAATCACGAGCACCATGCACGCCCACTCGCTCGACCGCAACATCTGCCAGTATGGCTGCCGATGGAACGGACAGCACCTCACACAGCTCGACACGCTGGTGGAGTTTCTGACCACGGCGCTCGTACAGGAAATAATGCTCTACGAGTGTGAGGACGCCACGGCAAACCCCGACAACGCTTACGAGGCTATCTACGACAAAGCTCAAGAGCAGATAACACAGAGCAACCAGCTGTTCTGCGGACGCGAGGGCTGGCTGCAATGGCTGACCAACTATATAGACGACGACAACAACAAAGGCAAGGTGCTGCTGATGACGGGCATGTATGGCTTCGGAAAGACCGCCTTGCTTTGCAAGCTATATGAAGAGCTTGAACAGAAAGATGGTTACGAGCCTTATATCTACTTTGCCGACCGCCGCAACACCAACTGTCGGCCTGAGATGCCGCTGAAGTGTTGGTTGGCAGACCAACGCACCGAATCGGACCACCGGTGCGGCATTGAGACAGACGAAGACTTCGGACTGCTCGCCCATCTGCTCGCAAAGGCGTTTGAGACGAACAGCAAGAAGAAGGTGCTGATGGTGGACGAGGTGTGTCTGCTCGACAACTGTAACACGCTGCTCGACAACAGCTGGGTGCCTGACGATGCGGTGGTGATATGCACATCGGAGATCAGCCAGACGGAAGGCATTGACATCTGCGACAAGATACAGATCACAGCTCTCAACGAAGAAGAGGTGCAGCAGCTCGTTGACAAACGTCTGGCCAAGGTGGGCAAACATCTGCAACCTGCCGTCATGAAGGCTTTGCTCGAGAAGACCGAAGGAAAGATCAAGCCAAGCGCTATTCCGCTGTGGTCGGTAATGATGGCCCGACATCTCACGCTGCTTAACGCCTCCTACTTTGACGCACAGCGCCAACGCACCGAGGCTGACGATGAGCTGAAGATACAAAACTCGCTGATCGAGATCATTGAACAAGCAAACGGATACCCCGAGACGCTCTTCATGTCGATCGTGGCAGGAGCCGACCTGTTCGTTGACCTTGATTTCTGCATAGACGTGTTGCGACTGCTCGCCGTGAGCGAGTTTGGTCTGCGTGAGAGCGACCTGCACAACCTGCTCGGACAGAAGTGGGACGCGCTGAAATGGGCTGAGACGAGACGATACCTCGGACCGCTGCTCAACGTTCACGATGAGAACGGAATAATAGATTTCACATATCCCAACTTCCGCAGCGAACTGTGCATACAGGCTGGCGACAACTTAGGCCCTTACCTGGTGGCGCTCGCCGACTATATGCACCACATTGTCGCCAACAACTCGCTGGACCTCGTGGCAAACCGCGAACTGCCTTACATTGCCCTCAAGACGCAAAGCACCGAGCTGCTCGACCTTGTGGTGATGAGCCGTGGACACATGTTCAGACGTTCCGTGGTCTATGCCCTCGCCGACGTGGCTGTGAGAAGACCAAAGTTTTTGGAGCAATGGGTAACGAAAGCAACCGCCCGACGACCCATCCAGACGGCATGGATCTTGCTTGACGTAATGAAGCAATTGGCCAACAGCGGCAACACATCAGCGGCTGCAAGCATTGGCTCAGCTGTAATAAAGATATACAGAGAGAACAAGGAAACATGGAAGAACGGCGGCCAAAAGCCGCAAGACGGCAATGACCTGCAAGCACAAAAAGACGAAGACCAGCAAGCACAAAAGAGCGAAGACCTGCAAACACAAAAGAGCGAAGACCTGCAAACACAAAAGAGCGAAGACCTGCAAGCACAGGCTGACGAACGGCATCTCGTTGAAGGTTGCCTGACGGCGTTCTTTGCCGTGTGTCTGTACAAGACCGGAGACAAGAAGAACGCTGAGCAATGGGCCAACCATCTTATTAACGCCTACATGCCACACATTGAAGACGACAGATACATGGAGGTGTTCGCATGGGCCATATATGTGGCGACATGCGTGTGGAGAGACAACGTGGTCGACGGACATGAAGAGGAAAACGCCACAAGCGCTGACATCATCGTGGCGTGGGCTGATCACGGCCTGAACTTCCTGCAACGCCTGGCAACCGACTGTCAGCGCCTTGAGTTCCTGGAACCAGAGCGCGAGATGGCACAGTTCTATCGTGCCATGACGCAGCAGGAGGACGAGAACCTACCCACCAACCTGCTCGTTGCCAATGAGCTGAACGAACAGCCGTGGATGTATCGTGCCTATTTCAAGACAGCACCCATGATGAAGATGGCGGGCATGATGAAGTATGCTGACAGATTTGTTGCCGACACGCTGACGGCTGAAGCCAAACGTCTCGCAGCAACAATACAAGAGGCGGCACCCGACAACCTGCTGTTTATGGATGCCTGCCAGCCTTTCACGGAGCAACTGGAGGAGGACGACTATAACAACGAGGCGCTTGTGGTGGACATGGCAGAGAAACTGCTGTTCCTCAACGCCGACCAGGCACAATGTGCCGCTACCCTCAGCCGCTGTCCGTCGCTGTTCGATGACAATCGCACAGACGCCATCGGCGTGAGAGCCAACCTGCTGATGTTCTGCATGGAGCTGCAACCCAACGACGGAAGCACACGGGAGACGGCAGAGGTGAAAGCGAAGCTCAACGACATGGTGGCTTATGCCAACAAGGTGATCGACGCGTTCTTCAAGACTAAAGACCAGGACGAGAAGAAAGCTATTGCCAACTTCTTGTGGATGTTTATCTCGGTGATGATAAAAATAGAAGGATTGCCCGCTTCTATGCTGTCAAACTTTGCCGCGCATGTGTTCAACTCTGAATATGGCATCTACATGGACCACTATGAGCACCCGACGGTGGAGCAGACGCTGCGTCTGCAGGTGGCGTTCTACATGATGAGCAGCATGACCGAGTTTGCGTTTAGAGACATTAAGAACGTCGGCTCAAACGATGAGCAGGAGAAAGGAACACAACGCGCGTTCAGCAACATGAGTTTGATGAAGAGCCTCAACCTGTCGGGCACGCTCGTGGTCGAAGGCTTCTCGCTCATCTACAACTGCATGGCTTACATCTGCGAGCAGAAGCACGACATAAAAAACATGATGTTCTACAACAAGCAGCATGAGTATGCCACATGCGAGGCTTGGCGACTGAACCCAGACGACTTTGAGACAGCCCGACGTTATGCTGCAGCCGTGGACGATACGGGACGACGCTTCTACACCGTGGTGGGCAACTTCAAAGAGGCTGTTCTGTGCTTCGAGAAGGCTAACGAGATGTTCGTGGAGCTGTTCAAGCAAGAGAAGCACAGCACCATTCTTAACGACATGCTCCTAAGCTCATATAACATTATCAACATCCTCAACGCGGAACATCTCTACGACCTGCTCTGCATGAAGGCAGAAGAAACCCTTGCGTTGGTGACCGACCGCATGGACGACCCCGACACTGATCTGGGCCTTGTAGCTGCGATATGCGAGAGCAAGGGTCATGCCTTGATGATGCTCAAACAGTTTGACGAGGCATGGGTGTGGCTCAACAAAGCACAGAAGGTGTATGAAGACAACCTCAACAAGAATCCAGAGGATGAGAAATGTATGCGCGACCTCGCCATCATAAAATGTCGCATTGCCGATTATCTTATGGCAAAGAGCAGCGATGCCGACAACATTATAGCGATCGTCAACGAAGCCGAGGGCCTGCTAAAGAAGGCTCTTGACATCGTGCCCGACTCGCCAAAGGTGGCAAAAAACTATATCGGATTGCTCAGCACGAAGATGAAAGTGTATCTGTTGAAACGCGACATCAACGCCGCCGACGAGACCTTGGCGCAGTTTGAGAAGTTAACGCTTAAACACATCCTCAACACTCGCGACACATCTCTCATACAGCTTATGTTCACCGTCTACGATTCATTCATCGACACAGCCGTTCAAAGCGACTGGACACAGATGGCCAACGCCCTGCTTCAGGTGAAACAAAACGCCGAGAAACAGCTTGTGGAGAACAGACTGATGAAGGGATGAGGCGTTTAGACATTTAAACGTTATAAAAAAAGAAGAAGAAAAAAATATTAAAGACAAACAGGAAGTTTATAACAGACGGGAAAAGAAAAATATGAGATAAGAAAGAAAAAAGAGAAAGAAAGCGTTGCAAGGTTATCAGCAGAAGACCAATAGCTGTTGATAACTTTGCAACGCTTTCTTTATAAGCCAATTACCGGCTGTGCGCAGCATCATTGTTTTAGAAGCTGCATCGTTTTAGCTGCAACATCGTTTTAGCTGCAACATCGTTTTAGCTGCAACATTGTTTTAGCTGCAACATCGTTTTAGCTGCAACATCGTTTTAGCTGCATCATTTCACGACAATCTTCTTTGAAGATCCGTTAGAATAGCGCACGATGTTGAGACCTTTCACGGGGGTGGCGGTCTTTATGCCGTCTGCGGTGAAATAGGCCGTGACGGTTCGTGGCTGGTTGTCAGAGACATTGGCCACGCCTGTTGTGCCTTGAGGCACACCACGCGACACGGCAAAGACGTAAGCGTTGCCACCCGACTTGCGTGTGAGGGTCAAGCCAGTAAGTTTCTTTAAGGGGTTGGCGGCGATGGCGTTCTCAAACAGGCAATAACGGAAGCGGTCGCTCAGCTCTTCATCCTCTATAGAGATGAAGCCGAGGCCGGTGTAAGCCTCATCGCCTTGCAGGTCAGGCACAGACCAGTCGCGCACAGAAACGATGCTTTCTTCTGACGAGGTGCCGTCCTCATAGTTGAGAACCACGCCGAGCGTGCTGGCACCAGTCGTACTTGTGGCCAACAGATAAACGGTGTTGGCGGCTACGGGTTGCGCAAAGTTGACGCGATGTTGATCGTTTGAGGTCATCGCCACAACGTTGTTCTTGGCATAATGGCCAAGCTGATAAGCCACCTTGCTGGCCGACACAAGTTTGCCGTCGGCAGGCAGGCCACCTGTTGAGCGCACATCTTGGCTGTAGAACGTGCGCCATGAGTCGATGGGCGAGGTGATGTGGCTCGTTGAAGGCGTGGCCTCAACCACGACATCGGCGTTGCAGGCATCGGCCGAGAGCGTGAGAGGTTCTGTCGAATCATCGGCCTCGCGCACGAGGAGCCTTGAGTCGAGGAACATCAGGCGCTTGCTTATCCACTGCTTGAGATAGTTGATCTCGTCGGCATAGCTATTGCCCACATAATAGTTTGGCCACACCGCACGCCCAAACATCTTCCATGCCTGCTCGTTGCGGTCTATGGCACCGCCGCTTGTCAGCTCGCTCGTGAGACGGTTTATCGTTGCCTCAATGTTGGCATCAGAGTAAGCGCCCAGACGATATTCCTTCCAACGCGCCTGCATCTCCTTCACGAAGGAAGGGTCATCGAGCAGTTTCTTCCACCAGAACGGCACCTGCTGGTCATCGCTACTTCGGCTGTTGAAGTCGTACTGCCAGAGATCCGTGTGCTCGCCATAATTGTAGTTGGCGTTGCCGTAAGCGATGTTAAAGTCCCAGAGCGTTGCTTGCCAACGGTTGTCGAGCCCCTCGTTAGCGGCACGCGTGTCGCTATATTTGTAAAGGTGTGTGCTCAGACGATAGCCGTCGATGTTGAACGAGAACTCGGTGCTGAGAAGATAGTCGATGAACGACGTGGTGTTTATATACTTGCGGTAGCCCACGGTTGGGTCTGTATAATTGTCGAGCGTGAACGATTTCTCCATGTCGTTGATCGCCTTGTCTATTGCTTCGCGGTTGGCAGCAGGCATCTTCTGCAGGTCTTCGCCGTCGGGGTCGTCATACTGGTATGTGATCTTCTTGCTGTTGTTGGGCTGTCCATCTTTTCCGAGCGGACGGTAGGGAGAGGTGTAGTAGATGACTTCGTCGTCGCGGTCGATCTCCACATGATAATCGCCTGTGAGGTCGCCGTTATCGGAGCCTGGGTCGTTGAGGTTCAGACGACTCTTGCCTTTACCCGGGCGCTCTGCCAGGATATACACGCCATAATAGGTGCCGTCAAGAACAATCTCCACGAAGCGCGAATGGGGCGTATAGCCAAAATAAGGACGTCCAAGCTCAAAGGTGAGCACGTCACGGATCATCGACTTGTCCGAGAACGGAGCGAGAAACGCCCAGTCGTTGTCCTTGCCCATGCCCAAGAGCGTCACCTTCTGCTTCTTGCCACCCTCTTCAAGCGTCTGCGAGAGGGTCTTGAAGCCGTAGGGTTTCTTGTCAGAACTGTTGAACGAAGAGTTGCCGCGATATTTTAGGGCGATATACCCGTCGTAGTCGGCAAGCTGGTTGGGATGGGCTATGGTGTCGCCATAGTTTTTTCCGTCTTTGTTGTTGATTATTTTCAGCCGTGCCGTGATGCGCTCTTCGCGCTGAATGGTCTTTCCGCCGACGTTGATGAACGCGATAGGCAGGTTCGTCTCCGTGAGCTTCACGTTGCGGTTGTTTGTAGGGAGATAGTTGTCGGCGCGCTGGGCGAAAGATGCTGTGGCCCCTACGGCGACAACACATAAGAGAGAAAATAAGTATTTATACATGTTACAAATGAAATTGGTTTTTTAGGATTTTTACAAAAAAAAAGCACACGCAACAGATATCATTGCATGGCCTTCGTCTTTTTTATTATTTTAAGCTAATGGTCTTCACGACCTTGCCTTTGTACGAATTTATCACTATCGATGCCGAATCGGCATCTTGCATCTGTGCCACGGCAAGCGAGGCATACTGACGCGAAGAGTAATATTGAGGCACGTTGCCCTGGTCGTGACAGAACGTTATGTGTGCTGTCAGCGTGCCGTCGGCGTTGCGCGTCATGTCGGTAAGCACAGCTCCTATGCTCTGTCCGTCGGCATCGCTACCGCTGCTTCCTGTCTTCACGTCAAACGTGATGTTCACATATTTACGGTTTGCCGACAGCCAAAGGGCAACAAAGCTTACCGGGTCGGTCTTAGGAGGAGCTGAGGTTTGCAGCCTCTTTATCTTGGGGCACAGCACGTTGTTCACGATAAACACCTTGACAGGCGCTGATGCGAGGTTTTGTGCTGACCGCTCTGTAAAAGATGCAGAGGAAGAAGAGGAGCTTGAAGGGCCTGACGCTGATGATGAGCCTGAGGCAGAAGATGGGCCTATAGCTGATGACGAGCCTAAAGCTGATGAGGAGCTTGGGGCTGATGAGGAGCTTGGGGCTGATGATGAGCTTGGGGCTGTATAATAGACCAATGCGCGATAGGTAGAATCGGGCGTTGTCATCCACGACACCTTCGGCGTACCCTCCACCTGCAACGACAGCTGCTCGTCGGTGGTAAAGCTACTCATGCGCGACTGCGCGTCGGTGCACGCCTCAACAAAATCGGAGCGCAGGTAAGACAACTTACCGTCACCCGAGTCATATTGCACCGTGGTGCACGACGCGAACAAGGCGGTAGCCACCACGGCAGCAGAGGCCACAACCTCTGCAGCGGCGCATGAGAAAGCTTTGTTTGACATATAATCTTTTTTCTGTTTATCTTAGTTCTTGAGAAGCTGTTCCTGGTTGCGTGCCGGGTTGGCATACATTGTGAGCAAGCGCTCACGCAGGAACGCCTCGTCCTTGTCGGGCAACTGGATCTTGGCCATCTGCTGAGCAATGTAGCCATCAAACTGTGCCTTCTGCTCAGCCGTGTAACGGTCGGCATGAGCCGTGGTGCCTTCAAGCTCGTCAAGCGCCACATAGTTGGACGGATAAAGACGGTAACGACGGAACACCTCCTCGTCGATGTGTGTGGCAACAGCCTTGAAGAAGTCGGCCTTCGGCATGTCGGGATCGAGCGTGTCGAGCCATGCGTCGATACACGGTGCAGCGTCGTAATGGATGTGTCCCTTGAAGCCCATGATGCCTGTCTGCATGCTCACCACGTCGTCCATGGGCCCTTTCTTCCAGTCGGCAATGTCGCGCTTGAGCTGAAACTCCTGCGCCTTGAGGAAGTCACAAGGGTCATACTCGTAACTGATGGCCAGCGGCACGATGTGCAGACCCTTCAGGCGCTCAACGAGCGTCCCCTCGCCGCCCATGACCATCATCTTGATGATCGACTCTTGCGTGCGGTCGTTTGAGTCCTTGGCGCGTCCCTCGCGCTGTGCTATCCACACGTTGTCGTGCTTCTGAGCTATGACGAGGTGCATATAATCAGACAGTCGCTTGCTTGACAGCAGCATCTGTCGCAGCGACACGCTACGCTCCACGATGAACGACTTGTTTATGCGCACAAGATCCTTGACCCACGGCAGCGAGAGCAGGTTGTCGCCGATAGCGATCTCACATGTGGTCTTGCAACCGGCGTCGACGAGCAGCACGTCAAGCAAAGCCGAGTCGAGCACAATGTCGCGGTGGTTGCTTACAAAGGTGTAACGCTTCTCCATGTCTATGGCATCGACATTCATGTCGCAGCCGAGGCTGGCCTTCTGCAACAACCCCTTTATGAAAGGATAGCAGAAAGCGACCTGAAACTCAAGGTTGGTCTTGCATGCCCGCATCTTCTGTGCCAGCATGTCGAAAGGCACGTCCTTAAACACATAAGCCACGACCTGTGCAAACTGTGCATTGCCGAGCAGACGCTCAAACACCTCGGGCAGCTCTTCGGGCTCGAAGGGTCTGATGGCGTCGAAGGGCTTCAATAATTCCTTATCCATAGCTCAATGTCTTTTATAAAAGTCAGAACTGGTTCTCCACGATGTCGGTGAGCACGTCCTTGATGTCAAGACCTGCGGCACGCACCTGCTGGGGAATGAAGCTGGTAGCTGTCATGCCGGGTGTGGTGTTGATCTCAAGCATGTTGATCTTGTCGTTGCCGTCGGCATCCTTGGAAATGATGTAGTCGATACGGATGATGCCGTTGCAATGCAAGATGTCGTAGATGCGGCTTGTCTCCTCCTCCACACGCTTTGTGGTCTCGGGTGAGAGACGGGCGGGAGTGATCTCCTGCACCTGGCCGTTATACTTGGCATCGTAGTCGAAGAACTCGTTGCTGGTCACCACCTCTGTGGCGGGGAACACCACCGCCTTGTCTCTGGTCTTGTAGCAACCGATGCTTATCTCTGTGCCTTTCATGAAGCTCTCCACCATCACCTCGTCGCTCTCCATGAACGCCACGCGCAGGGCGGGAGCGAGCTGGTCGGCGTTCTTCACTTTCGACACGCCGAAGCTGCTGCCGTCGGCTGCCGGTTTCACGAAACAAGGCATGCCGATGCGCTTCTCTATCTCCTCGTCGCTATATTTCTCTTCCTCGCCGCGACGCAGGAGCACACTTTCTGCCACGTTCACGCCGAAGCCGCGAAGATAGTTGTTGAGCACATACTTGTCGAAGGTCATAGCCTCAACGAGCACGCCGCTGGTGCTGTAAGGGATATGCAGCAGTTCGAAATAGCCCTGCATCAGACCGTTCTCTCCCGGTGTGCCGTGGATGGTAATGTAAGCATAATCGAAGGTCACGGTCTTGCCGTCAATCTTGAAGGAGAAGTCGTTCTTGTCAATTTTGGCCATGTCGCCGTTCTGCAGGTCGACGTGCCAGTCTTGTCCTTTCACGTCCACCACATATATGTTGTAGCGTTCTTTGTCGAAGAAAGAGTAGAGTCCCTGTGCCGAGCGCATGGACACATCGTGCTCTGACGAGTCGCCACCACAGACGATGGCAATGTTTCTTTTTTGCGTTTCCATTTTTTTATTTGAATACTTTCTTTATGTTCGATAATCTAATTCAAGCCGGTGTGTTGCAAAGAAGCGCACCTTAGGCAAACGTGTCGTTGGTTGTTCCCTTGACGTAGGCACGCCATTTCTCTATGAGCGCCTCAAGGTCAGCGGGGAGGTCAGACGTGAAGTCCATCTGCTGCTTGGTTGTGGGGTGTATGAAGCCGAGCGTGCGGGCGTGTAGTGCCTGCCGGTTGCAGAGCTTGAAGCAGTTTTGTATGAACGCCTTGTAGGTTGTGGAGCGGTTGCCGCGCAACACCTCGCAGCCGCCATAGCGTTCATCGCCGAAGAGCGGATGACCGATATGCTTCATGTGTGCACGGATCTGGTGCGTGCGTCCTGTCTCGAGAATACACTCAATGAGCGTCACATAGCCATAACGTTCTATCACGCGCCAATGGGTGACGGCAGGCTTGCCTATGCCCGAGTCGGGCGACATGACCGTCATGCGCAGGCGGTCTTTCGGGTCGCGTGCAATGTTGCCTTCTATGCGTCCCTCGTCTTCGGTGAAATTGCCCCACACCAGCGCGTTGTAGCTACGGTGTGTGGTCTTGTTGAAGAACTGCAACCCGAGACTGGTCTTCGCCTGCGGGGTCTTTGCCACGACGAGCAGGCCGCTGGTGTCTTTGTCTATGCGGTGAACGAGTCCCACCTCCGGGTCGTTAGGGTCATAGCTCTTCAGATCTCTCAGATGCCACGCCACAGCGTTGACGAGCGTGCCATGAAAGTTGCCTGCGCCGGGATGAACCACCAGTCCTGCGGGTTTGTTCACCACCATCAGCTCCGCATCTTCATAGACCACGTTGAGGGGAATGTCTTCTGCCTCAATCTTCGACTCATGGCGCGGCCGGTCAAGCATCAGCGTCACCACATCGCCGGGGCGCACCTTATAGTTGCTCTTCACCGGCTTGTCGTTGACGTGTATGAATCCGGCATCGGCAGCCTTCTGTATGCGGTTACGCGACGAGTGTTGCAGCTTCTCACACATGAACTTGTCCACGCGCATGGGCTGCTGACCGGGGTCTGCCTCGAAGCGGAAATGCTCGTATAGCTGCTGGTCTTCGTCTTCACCGAGCTGGTCGTCTTCACCGAGCTGGTCGTCTTCACCGGGCTGGCTTGTTAAAAGCTGGCCTTCAGCACATTGCAAGCCTTCACCGAGCTGGCCTTCACCGAGCAGATCGTCAATCTCTTCTATGTCGTTTGTGTAATGTGTCATGTTTCCCTTTTCTTCTCTCTCTTTTGCTTGTTATATCATTCCACGATCTTCTCATGCTCACCCTCACCTGTAACCTCGTGGAAATCGTCCACATCGCCACCTTCCTCAATGAAGTCTTCGCTGTCGATGGCGTTGTCGATGAAGTTGATGCTGTCATCGGCGCTGAGCTGTCCGTTACCCACCTGAATGGTGATGGGCGTGTCCACGGGCACCTTGTCGCCAGCTTGCAGTTGGCGTGTGCCAGCCACAACACCCACGACCCAGTCTTTCTCGCCAGGCACAAACTGAGGTTGCGTGAGCTTGAAACCCATGGCCGTAAGCTTTGCCATCGCCTCGCGCAGCGAACTGTTGTCTATGATGTCGGGTAAGGATATTTCGGGTGAGCGCGACGCGTTGACGATGACATAGATAACATGTCCCGTCTTCACATGCGAGCCAGCCGCTGGCGACTGCTCCAAGATGCAGTCGGGCGGCAACGATTTCACATAGCCCGTGTCGCTGACCACAACAGACAGGCCGGCGTCGGCAAGAATGTGCTCGGCGTCGGCAAACGACTTTTGCTTGATATTTGGAATGGGCACCGACTCGCCATGATGGGTGTAGATGTCGATGGCGAAGCTCGTACCCCAACACACACCCGCCACCACTATTATCATGGCGAGGATGTTGCCCCAGAAATACGTGCTCTTCAGCTTTCCGAAAAACTCTGATGTCTTCATCAATTATTTTCTTAAAGATAGGTTGTTAAAAGTAACCTTTCATTTTTGTTAATGTTATGTCGGCTATTTTTAGCCCACCTTAATAAGTGTGGATGCAAAGGTACAGTAAAAATCCGATTGAACGAAAGAAAACACATTTTTTCTAAATTTTCATCCTAAACACCGTCTTGCGAGCCTTCGCATCTTGCACCAGTTCGAGCGTTCCCCCACTCACACGCATGATCTGTCGAGAGAGAGGCAGACCGATGCCGCTGCCTCCTTGTTTTGTTGTGAAGAACGGCACAAAGACTTGTTGAGCCACGTCGGGAGCAATGAGGGCTGCATCGTCGCAGATGTCTATAACGACCGAGTCGTCGTCGCCTGTGTAGGCTTCTATCCACACCTTGCTGTCGCGCTGTGAACTGCCGTCGCGCTGTGCACTGCTGTCGCCGCAACCCTCTTCGTCTTGCGCACAAGACACAGCCTCCTTTGCGTTCTTCAGCAGGTTGGTGACAACACGTCCCATCAGACCTTCATCGGCATAGACGAGCAGGTCGGCAGGCTTCACGCTGACGCCCACCCTGCCGTCGGCATCGGCAAGCGTCGCCATGCGCTCAAGAAAGGGCTTGGCGTAGAACAGCCGTGGCTGCGGTTGCGGCACATGGGTGAACCGCCGGTAGTTTTCGACAAAAGCCATCAGTTCAGTGCCAGTCTTGTTGATGACCTCCAACCCTTCGCGCTGCTCGCCTTTCGCCTGTTGCAGCAGCGACTGGCTGAGCGATGTTATGGGCGTTATGGTGTTCATGATCTCATGTGTGAGCACGCGGATGAGCTTTATCCATGAGTCGACCTCACGGTTTGCCAGCTCGCCGTTGATGTCGCTGAACGCCACTATGCGCACCCGCTTGTTGCGCAGCGTGGTGTAGGTCTCCCGCACCGAGAGCGACCCGTCCACAAACTGTTGCCCCACCTGCTCCATGTGGGTGAGAACGGAACGGTGCAGCAGACGTGTTGCCGCTACGTTATGCTGCAAGATGTGTCCTGCCTCATCGACCACCAGCAGACCTGTGCCTGCGGCGTCCATGATCTGTTCATAATATTTCTCTCGCTCCACAGCCTCGTCACGGGCGTTGACAAGAATCTGCTTTATGCGGTTTAGCGATTTGTTGAGCATGGCATCGCTGCCGCTCACCCCTTGAGTTGAGAACGAGAAGGTGAAGTCGGAAGCATCGATGGCATCAAACATGAACGCCACCTTGCGAATGTTGCGGCGGTAGCTCAGATAGAGACGCACATAGCCCAAGACCATAACGGCAACGACGAGCACAAGGCACCAGAAGAAAGATGTTGTTGTCATAGGCCGTAACGTTTTATCTTGTTATACAGAGTCTGTCGCGAGATGCCGAGCCTTGCTGCCACCGCCGACATGTTGCCTCCACACGACGCCATGGCGCGTTCAATCATCTGCCGCTCCATGTCGTCGAGCGTCTGCATGCTCTCCACCTGAAGCGGCGGTTGCTGCGTGTCAGCGGCACCCACCGTGCCGTCATCAATGTCATCGGAAGCGATGGTGTTGCCGTCGGCCATGATGACGGCACGTTCCATGGCGTGTTGCAGCTGTCTTATGTTGCCGTGCCATGACAGCCTCTCCATCTTGCGTTCAGCCTCTGGTGAGAGCCTCATCTCTACCTTATTATATATGTCGGCATAACGCTTCACGAAGATGCGTGCCAGCGGCACGATGTCCTCACGTCTCTCACGCAGCGGTGGCAGATGTAGCCGGATGGTGTTTATGCGGTAGAGCAGGTCCTCGCGAAACTGTCCGTCGAGGACCATGCGGTCGAGGTCGCGGTTGGTGGCACACACGAGGCGCACGTCAATGGCTATGGGTTTGCTGCCACCCACGCGCACGACGGTGCGGCGTTGCAGGGCTGTGAGGAGCTTTGCCTGTAGCGCATAGGAGAGGTTTCCTATCTCGTCGAGAAAGAGCGTGCCGCCCTCTGCCATCTCAAACTTGCCCGGTTTGTCGGCCTTGGCATCGGTAAAAGCGCCTTTCACATGACCGAACAGTTCGCTCTCAAAGAGAGTCTCGCTCACCGCTCCCATGTCGATGGGCATCATGGGTGCTGAGGCACGGTGCGACAGACGGTGGATCTCGCGTGCCAGCACCTCCTTGCCCGTGCCGTTCTCACCTGTTATGAGGATGTTGGCATCGGTCACCGCCACCTTTTCCACCATCATGCGCAGCTGGCGCATGGCGTCGCTCTCGCCCCACACCATGTCTCCTGTCTGTGGCGCGGGGTGAGCGTCAGGACTCTTGGACTGGTGTTTGTCGCGTGCGGCACACAGCGTGTCGAGCATGCGCTGGTTGTCGAAAGGCTTCACGATAAAGTCGGCAGCCCCTTCTTTTATTCCTCTCACCGCAAGGTCTATGTCAGCGTATGCCGTGAACAGCACCACCTCCGTTTGCGGACAGCAGCGCTTGGTCTCGCCAAGCCAAAACAGGCCCTCACCACCGTTGTTGACGCCACTGCGGAAATTCATGTCGAGCAGCACCACGTCGGGCTTCATCTCGCGCAACCTTGCAGGCAAGGCGGCGGGGGTGGCTATGGTTTCTATAGAAGCAAACTGTGCCTCTGCCAGCATCTTAACGGCTGTCAGTATGGCGCGGTTGTCGTCAACGACGAGTAGTGATCCTTTCTTTGTCATGTCTTGAAAACTTTTCTGTTACGGCAAAATTAAAAAAATATTGCCGATGGAGCAAACCGATTGGATGTTTTTATGAAAGAAATTGAGATGTGGGAGTGAAGACCTTGCAACGCCGTTTTTCCTTTTTCTCACACCTTTGTAAAGTTTCTTGACACCACTGTCCAAAAATTTTACACTCCCAACTTCCGCTTCTTGAGCTAACTGTCTGATAATCAGCAGCAGGGTCGTTTTGGCACACATTTGGCACGTTTAAAAGTGTATGAAAACATACAAAAAAGAAACAAGACAGAAAAAATATGAACAAGAAAACATTTCTTCCACTCGCCATCACGCTGGCTCTCGCGCTGAACGCATCGGCACAGACATCTACCGACACGCGCCACACAGCAGCATGGAGCATGGACAGCTGCATGAGCTACGCCGTGAAGCACAGCACCGACGTGCAGCTGCAGCTGGTGGAGCGCCGACAGGCACGCGCCGACTACCGTTGGGCAAAGGCTGGCTTCCTGCCCCAGGTGGGAGCGAACGTGAGCACACAGTGGAGCTGGGGACGAGGCATCAACCCCGAAACAAACGTCTACACCAATGTCACGACCTTCAACAATTATTATAACCTCTACGCATCGCTTACCGTGTTCGACGGCATGCGCACCATCAACGCGTTCCGACAGGCCCGTCTGCTGCGCCGCTCCTCTGATGCTGCCGTGGCTAAAGCCCGCGATGCCAAGGCTATAGAGGTGATGCAACTCTATGCGGAGGCTGCTTACGCTCAGGCAAGCATAGAGCTGGCAGCCCAGAAGCTCGACGAAAGCCGACAACTGCTCACACGCACACAGCGCATGATGGAACTGGGCACGAAGAGCCGCCCCGATGTGGTACAGGTGGAGGCACAGGTGGCAGAGGACGACTACGCCCTCACTCACCAACGCAACGAGGCCACACGCACGCTCCTGGCGCTGAAGACGGCGATGAACTATCCGGCAGACAGCACGCTGGCCATCATCACGGATCCGTCATTGCTGTTTAGCTCATCGGCTACAAACGCGACGAAAGGAGGATACACGACAAAAGATGCCGCCGCCATAAGCGCCTCGTTTCAGGCCATCTCTCCCGAGGTGGCCACGGCTGTAGCAGAGGAGCGTTCAGCCCGTTACACATGGCTTCAACAGCGTGGCGCTCTCCTTCCCACCATCTCGCTGGAGGGTGGCATCAGCACCAACTATTACAAGAATCTCTCTCAGAAGGGCTCTGTCGACGCGTTTGCCACGCAGATAAAGAACAACCGCGGCGAATATTTCGGCATCAGCCTTTCTATCCCTATTTTTAACGCTTCATCATGGAAGGCAGCGCGACGCGCCAAGAGCAGTTGGCAACAAGCACAACTGAAGCTTGACGACACGCGCCGCCGCCTTCACGACAACATCTTCCAAGCCGTCATGGACCGCGACGGCTACGCCAAGGAGACCGTCCAGATGGAACGTAAGGTCTTAAGCGACTCGCTCGCCCATCATCTCAACGCCCGTAAGTATGACGAGGGCATGCTCTCCACCTTCGAGCTCCACACCTCATCGCAGACGCTGCTACAAAGCAGGATAAAACTGCTGCAAATGCAGATGCTCTTAGCCATCAAGCAACGGCTCGTAGAATATTACAAATGTGGAAGGTTGAATGTGGAATGAGGAATGATTGCGGCTTTGCCGCAATGAGGAATTTTAAAATGTTGAATGAGGAAAAAAAAAAGAGAAAAAAAGAGAAAGAAAGAAAGAAAAGAAAGGAAGAAAAAAAGAAAAAAAGGGAAAAGGGAAAAAGGAAAAAGGGAAAAGATAAGAAATGAAAAAGTAAAAGAATGAGGAAGTGTAAAGAAAAGGAAATCGCTTCGCTCATTAAGAATTGAGAATATAAGAAACAAAAAATCAAACCTTCCCAAGCGCCTAAGGCATATCACTCCCCTCCATCGCTCGACCTTTGGTCGCTTGCCAGAGCAAGAAGGGGAGGG
>ERZ827498.1631-NODE-1631-length-24304-cov-4.557714_pt1 | contig 24304 bp, 20 predicted proteins | sample MGYA00519865_ERZ827498 | MGnify/ENA primary metagenome ERZ827498 (study PRJEB31778, sample SAMEA3449328) | human gut metagenome | biome: human gut; feature: human-associated habitat; material: faeces | place: United Kingdom | collected 2010/2012 ...
ACCCGCGACCCCAACCTTGGCAAGGTTGTGCTCTACCAACTGAGCTATTTCCGCGACATTTCTTATTTCTAAGAAGCATCTCTCTCGATTGCGGTTGCAAAGGTAGCACATTTTTCTGAACCCACAAACTTTTTCGATGTTTTTTTTCTTTTTTTCTTCAAAAAAGTTGATTTTTCTTGAAAAAGAGGGTCAAAACGGGGTTTTTGGCCCTCTTTTCCGCTCTTTTTGAAGTGTTTTCATCGAAAACGGCGTTCGTCTTGCTTCAAAGACCTCAATCCATGCGCGACAGATAATCGTCGGGTGTGAAGCGTCGCAACACCTCCAGCTGGTCTGTTCCCTCATGAACCATGGCTATGGCTGGGTGTGAAATGCCATTAAAGGTGTTCGTCTTGACGGTGGTGTAATGGATCATATCTTCAAAAATGACGTTCTCGCCGATCTGCAACTCATGATCGAAGCGCCATGAACCCATAAAATCGCCGGAAAGACAACTGTTGCCGCCGAGCCTATATATATAATAAGGTGGGAGGGAAGAATTTTCTGCATCAGAAGAAACTGCTCCCGACACATCCTCCACCGTCTCTGCCCCACGCACAGCCGGCATGTAGGGCATCTCAAGACAGTCGGGCATGTGGCAAGTGAAGCTCACGTTAAGGATGGCGGTGCGTATGCCGCGGTTCTCAACAATGTCTACCACCTGCGACACCAGCGGTCCTGTCTGCCAAGCGAAGGCGCTGCCGGGCTCCAGCACCACCTTAAGCCACGGGTAGCGGCGGCGGAACCCTTGCAACAGGTTGACGAGACGCTCCACGTCATAGTCGGCGCGGGTCATGAGGTGACCGCCACCAAAGTTTATCCACTTCAGCTGTGGGAACCACTTCGCAAACTTTTCCTCTATATGTGCGAGTGTGCGCTCAAACACATCCGACCCGCTCTCGCAATGGCAATGGCAGTGGAAGCCGTCGAGATCCTCGGGCAACTGATCCGGCAACAGATCGGCGGTGACGCCAAAGCGCGTGCCGGGTGCACAGGGATTGTACAAGTCGGTGCCGACCTCCGAATATTCGGGATTCACACGCAGACCAATGCTCACAGCTGCGTTCTCCTCCTTCACGCGGTTGTGCAGACGGCCATACTGAGACAGCGAGTTAAACGTCAGATGACTGGAGCAGCGTGCTATCTCACCGATCTCGTCGTCGGTATAGGCTGGCGAGTAAGTGTGGGCAGGGCGTCCAAACTTATGATACGCCATGAGCGCTTCAGACAACGAGCTGGCGGTCGTGCTGTTTATATACTCGCGAAAGATGGGGAACGTCTTCCACAGGGCGAACGCCTTGAAGGCAAGAATTATCTCCACGCCAGCACGGTCAGCCACGCTCTTTATAAGGGCGAGGTTGCGGCGCAGACGCTTTTCTTCAAGCACATACATGGGTGTGCTTATTTGGGCAAAGGTGTCGGTGTTTACTTTCATAAATGCAAAATTAGGGAAAAAATCCGAGCACTTTCAATATTTTTATATAATTTTGCAATTCAATACTGCTGAATTTCAGTTAACAGGCAAAGCAACAAGAAAAACAAATATGGCAAGAAAAAAGAAACCGCTACCCATACTGGAGAACATCACAATAGAAGACATTGCCGCCGAAGGCAAATCGCTCGCAAGGGTGAACGACATGGTGGTGTTCGTGCCCTTCGCCGTGCCCGGCGACGTGGTGGACCTGCAGGTGCGCAAGAAAAAACACCATTACTGCGAGGCAGAGGTTATACGTTTTATAAAAAAGAGCGAGAAGCGCACAGAGCCGATGTGTCAACATTTTGGCGTGTGCGGAGGCTGCAAGTGGCAGAACCTGCCTTACGAGGAGCAGCTCAAAGCCAAGCAGAAGCAGGTGCATGACCAGCTCACACGCATAGGCAAGGTTGAGCTGCCCGAGTTCAGACCCATCATGGGCAGCGTGAAGACTCGCGAGTATCGTAACAAGCTCGAGTTTGGATGCTGCAACAAGCGCTGGCTCACACGCGAGGAGGTGGCGGCAGGAACGGTCTACGACAACATGAACGGCATTGGCTTCCACATCACGGGAGCTTTCGACAAGATTCTGCCGATAGAGAAATGTTGGCTCATGGACGACCTCCACAACCGCATACGCAACTCCATACGCGACTATGCCTTCAACACCGGCATGACCTTCTTCGACCTGCGCCAGCAGCACGGTCTGCTTCGCGACATCATGATCCGCAACTCGAACACGGGCGAGTGGATGATGCTCGTGCAGTTCCACTATGACGAGGAGGGCGACCACGAACGTGCCTTGGGTCTCATGCAGCACATCGCCGACGAGTTTCCAGAGATCACATCGCTGCTCTATGTCGACAACCAGAAATGCAACGACACGTTCGGCGACCTCGATCTCACCGTGTTCAAGGGCAACGACCACATCTTTGAAACGATGGAGGGGCTGCGCTTCAAGGTGGGACCGAAGAGCTTCTACCAGACAAACACCGACCAGGCTTACCACCTCTACAGCGTGGCACGCGAGTTTGCACAGCTCACAGGCAACGAGATGGTCTACGACCTCTACACGGGAACGGGCACCATTGCCAACTTCGTGGCTCGCAACGCGCGTCAGGTGGTGGGCATAGAGTATGTGCCTGAGGCTATTGAGGACGCGAAGGTAAACTCTGACATCAACGGCATAGGTAACACGAAGTTCTATGCTGGCGACATGAAGGACATACTCACCGACGAGTTCATTGCTGAGCATGGACAACCCGACGTGATCATAACAGACCCGCCACGCGCTGGCATGCACCCCGACGTGGTTGACACCATTCTTCGCGCCTACCCCGACCGCATAGTGTATGTGAGCTGTAACCCTGCTACCCAGGCACGCGACCTGCAACTCATGGACGAGAAATATAAGGTGGCTGCCGTGCAACCTGTCGACATGTTCCCTCACACTCCACATGTGGAGAACGTGGTGCTGCTTGTGAAAAGAGTGAAGAGTGAAGAGTGAAGAGTGAAGAGTGAAGAGTGAAGAGTGAAGAATTCTATAGCTTTGCTCTTAAGATAAAATAGAAAAAAAACTAATAAAAAAAGAGAAAAAACTAATAAGAAAAAGATGAAACTTATAAACAAGGCGCTGGCAGCAACCGTTATGCTTGCCGGCGCAGCTCCGAGCCTATGGGCTCAAAAAAGTGAGCCGCAGGTAAAGGTCGTTAACGACATCAAGTTTAGCGGCTACGTCATGACCCAATACCAGTATTCGGCCCAGAAGGATGCCGAGAGCAACTCGTTCAACCTCCGCATGGTGCGTATGGCTCTCGAGGGACGCTTCTTCAACGATTTCTACTGGAAGGCACAGGTGCAGCTCAACGGCAACACCTCAACCTTGGGCAGCTCACCGCGACTGGTCGATGCCTTCGCCGAATGGCAGAAATATAAGGAGGCACGCATCAAGCTCGGACAGTTCAAACGCCCGTTCTCGTTCGAGAACCCCATGCACCCCATCGACCAGGGATTCATGAGCTATGCTCAGAACATCACGAAACTCGCTGGCTTCAGTGACCGCGTGGGCGAGCAGGCAAGCAACGGACGCGACATAGGCGTGCAGCTGCAGGGTGACCTTCTGCCTAACGCCAACGGCCGTCGTGTGCTCCACTATCAGGTGGGCGTGTTCAACGGCCAGGGCATCAACATGAAAGATGTGGACAACCGCAAGGATGTCATCGGCGGCATCTGGCTCATGCCTGTAAGCGGCATGCGCATCGGCGCATTCGGATGGACAGGCTCTTATGCCCGCACAGGCACATGGACAGAAAACGGAGAGACCGTGAGCGGCACACGCACCGTGAGCCGTAACCGCTACGCCATCAGTGGCGAGTATGTAAAGGACGACTGGACCTTCCGCTCCGAGTATATCCACAGCCAGGGCTACGGCTTCAGCACCACATACCAGAAAGACGGTCAGCAGAAAGACTGCACCATCAACACTGGCGCCGGCGACAAGGCCGACGGTCTCTACGCTCTGCTCATCGCTCCTGTGAAGAAGAACAAAGTTCACCTCAAGGCACGTTACGACATGTATCGCCCCAAGGCAGAGTGGAGCACCGCCAAGACCCAGTATGAGATTGGCGCCGACTATTGTCTTGGCAAGAACATCAAGCTCAACGCAGAGTATGTGTTCGTTAACGACCGCAAACTGGCAAAATCGAACTACAACATGCTCGACTTCCAGGTCGACGTGCGCTTCTAAACAAGCGCAACATAACATGTGATCCGTAAAAAAACGCAACCCACTCTCAATAGGATGGAACCGTGCGGCTCTGCCCTATTTATTACTTATTAACTAAAAAAATACGGACATGGAAAATTCAGAAAACAGCAAGAGTTCACAATCGAACAATACCAGTAACCACAGCCATCATCACCGTAGCAGTAACAGAATTCAGCGTTTCCTGCATCGCAGCGATGAACATCTTGACGACGGCGAAGCATTCAAACGCTCAGCCATGAGCGCACGACACCGTCGCAAACAGATAGCCAACATCGTGTTCACGCTGATGTGTGTCGTGGCTGTTTGCATCTTCGCCTTCTTGCTTTGGGCAATGATGAACGGAGAATAAAAAGTTTATTGCAAAGATCAAAGAAAAAAAAGAAAAAAGATAGAGACAACAGGGACAATTTTTAATTTGAAATTTTTGTTTGATTTTTCAAAATCTCAACAAGTTCAAAAATTGTCTCTATTGTCTCTATTGTCTTAAAAAAAACACAAGCAACCCTTTAGAAGTTCATCGACAAGCCGAACGAAAGGTAGTCGCGGAACATCCAATAGCCATGATGGTCATCGCGCTCACGCGAGTCGTCGAAGCGTGAATAGAACTCAAGATGGGTGGCGAGATACTTGTTGAAACGGAAGTCGAACTTATTGAGGATCTGCGCCTCAGCACGGCTGTAGGTGGTGTAGAAATACGACTCCACGCGCCATGTGAGGTTCTTGATGAACGCGATGTTGAAGTTGAGGTCCACACGCGAACCGTAGTCTTGCAGCGAGTGCTTGCCGGCCTTTATGCCATAACCGCCTGCGAGATCAGCGCGGTCGCAATAGCGATAGTTGTAGGCGAACGTACCGATGTTAAGGTCTCCAACCACCTTCTTTTTAAACAGCTTGAAGTTGGAGCGCATACCGAGCGACACGTTGAGGATGAACGGCGAACCAAAGTCGGTCTTCACATGCGATGAATTGTTGTTGAAGATACGGAGGAGCTGTGTGCGGGCATCGACCTGTAGCGAGTAAGACCACGACTTGACAGCTCTCAGGTTGAGGTTGCCCCTATAGTGCAGGTCGCTTGTGTTTGTCCTCACGCTGTGCACGGTGTCGGTCTTCGAACTGTTAAAGCCTAACGTTGCCTCCAGCATGTTCTCGAAGAAGATGCGCTTCTTGTTGTCATACATGGCATAGAGCTTCAGATACTCGCGCGTGGTATAGTTGTTCTCGCCACGACCTGGCCAGTTGCCTGAGAAATAGTTCTGCGCCAGGTCCACAGCAAACTGTCCTTTGAAGGTCCAGAAGTTGGGCTTTAGAAGCACAATGTCGGTCATGTCGATATCAATATCCTCTGCCTTAGGCTTCGTGTTGTCCACCAGCTCCGTGGAAGGCCCCACCTCCGAAGGCTTTGAGTTGAGTATTGGTCCCGCGGCATCTACCTCCGTCTGCGTGCTGTGCACAAGGTCGGGGCGTCGCATATAGACGCTGAGCAACACATTGTCAACATCGCGGCCGATGGTGTCGGCAGAAAGCGAGAACTGGTCGCGCGACACATCATGATAGAACGTCATGGGCACGAACAACCGATAATATTTGTTCTCATGTTTAACCCCCATGCGCAACGAGTCGGCAAGCGTCTGCAGAGAGTCGAGGCGCTGTCGGCACACATCAAGCGAGTCGACATAAGAGCGCACGAGGGCAGGCACGGTGTCGCGACTGTGTGCCACGTTGCGCCCACGGCGTTTCTGCGCAGATGCAGAAAGCGCAACGAGGGTCAAAAGAAGAAACAAAAGGAGGTATCTATGTTTCATAATGCAATCTTTTTCGGGTAAAACTCTTACAATTTATCATATCCGCCCACATCCTTGACAACATCTGTAGGCACACAGCTGCAAAGGTAAGAATAAAATCTGAAAGTTGCTTGTTTGTTCGACAAAAATATGCTAACTTTGCACCTTGTATTATTGGTTTTAATTAATTTTTATCACCGTGGCTGAAACAAAGTATATCTTCGTCACAGGCGGCGTAGTGTCTTCATTAGGAAAAGGCATCATCTCGTCGTCTATCGGTAAGCTCTTGCAAGCAAGAGGCTACAACATCACCATCCAGAAGTTTGACCCGTACATCAACATCGATCCGGGAACACTCAATCCATACGAGCACGGCGAGTGCTATGTCACCGTCGACGGTATGGAGACCGACCTCGACCTCGGCCACTACGAACGCTTCACAGGCATACAGACGACCAAGGCCAACTCGCTCACCACAGGACGCATCTACAAGGCGGTCATTGACAAAGAGCGACACGGCGACTACTTGGGCAAGACCATACAGGTGGTGCCACACATCACCGACGAGATAAAGCGCAACGTCAAGTTGCTTGGAAAGAAATATCATTACGATTTCGTCATCACCGAGATTGGCGGAACCATCGGCGACATAGAGAGCGCACCGTTCATGGAGGCCATTCGTCAGCTCAAATGGGAGCTGGGAAAGAACGCCATCAACGTTCACCTCACCTATGTGCCCTACCTCCGCGCTGCGGGTGAGCTTAAGACCAAGCCTACACAACACTCGGTGAAGGAGCTGCAGAGCGTCGGCATACAGCCCGACGTCCTCATCCTGCGCACAGAGAAGCACCTGGAGCAAGACATCCTGAAGAAGGTGGCTAGCTTCTGTAACGTTGATCTCGACTGTGTGATCCAGAGCGAGGACCTGCCCAGCATCTACGAGGTGCCGGTGAACATGCAGAAGCAAGGCCTCGACACCGCCATCCTGCGCAAGATGGGCGAACCCATCGGCGAGACACCTACGCTCGGACCGTGGCGCGAGTTTCTCGACCGCCGAAACAAGGCAACGGAGACGGTCAACATCGCGCTCGTGGGCAAGTATGACCTTCAGGATGCCTACAAGTCTATTCGCGAGAGCTTGTCACATGCCGGCACCTACAACGACCATAAGGTGAACATCACGTTCGTCAACTCGGAGCATATCACCGACGACAACGTGGCAGAGAAACTGGCAGGACAGGACGGCGTGGTCATCTGCCCGGGCTTCGGACAGCGAGGCATTGAGGGTAAGATTGTGGCTGCCCACTACACCCGCACACACGACATCCCGACCTTCGGCATCTGTCTCGGCATGCAGATGATTGTCATCGAGTTTGCCCGTAACGTCTTGGGATACGCCGATGCCAACAGCCGCGAGATGGACGAGAAGACGCCACACAACGTTATCGACATCATGGAGGAGCAGAAGAACATCACCAACATGGGTGGCACCATGCGTCTCGGCGCCTACGAGTGTGTGCTGAAGCAGGGCTCGCGCGTGTTCAACATCTATAAGAAGGAACACATACAGGAGCGTCACCGCCACCGCTATGAGTTCAACAACGACTTCCAGAAGGAGTTTGAGAAGGCCGGCATGATGTGCGTGGGACGCAACCCCGAGAGCGACCTCGTGGAGATTGTGGAGATTCCGGGACTCAAGTGGTACATAGGCACACAGTTCCATCCCGAATACCAGAGCACCGTGCTGCACCCCCACCCCCTGTTTGTCGACTTCGTGAAGACGGCTATAGAGAACAAGAAGAAATAAAAACTCAAACAACAATAAGAAAGAAAAAGAAAAACCGTGGACAAAAACAACATCATCGGCTTTGTGCTCATCGCTGCCGTGCTGATAGGCTTCAGCATCTGGTCTCAGCCATCGGCTGAACAGAAGGCAGAGGCGGCAAGACAAGATTCTATTGCCGCCGTGACACAACAGAAAGCCATTGAGGCACAGAAAGTTGCCGCAGAGAAGAAGGCCGCAGAGGCCAAGGCTGCAGTGGAGGCCGACTCCACAGCTCTCTTCCATAAAGCGCTGCAGGGTACCGACTCGGCAGTGGTGCTGAAGAACAGTAAGGTGGAGCTGACCATCGGAACGAAGGGTGCGACAGTGGAGAAAGCTGTCATCAAAAACTTCACCGACCGCGAGGGCAACGCCAACGTGACGCTGTTCGACAAAAAGGACCAGAGCCTTAAGTTTATGCTCGCTGCAAAGGAGACAAACATCAACAGCGACGACCTCTACTTCCAGGCTACAGAGACAACCGACTCTACCGCCACCTTCACAGCTGTGGCTGGCGAGGGTAAGACCCTCACCGTCAAGTATGTGCTCGGCAAAGACTATATGCTGCACATGCAGCTGCAGGCTAACGGCTTGCAGGGTCTGTTCGCTCCCAACACCAACACCATGGACATAGCATGGGAGGACCGTTGCCGTCAGCAGGAGAAGGGCTTCACCTTCGAGAACCGTTACACAACGCTCACCTATCACCTGAGCGACGGCGGTGCCAAGAACCTTAGCGAGACGGGTGAGGACGACAAGACCATCGACGAGAAGACCGACTGGGTGGCTTTCAAGAACCAGTTCTTCTCGGCTGTGATGATTGCCAAGAACGATTTTGAGGCTAATGCACAGTTCAAGAGCAAACCTCAGGAGAAGGGTTCCGGCTACCTCAAGCATTATAACGCAAACCTGAAGTCGTTCTTCGACCCTTCAGGCAAGACACCGTCAGAGTTTGACTTCTACTTCGGCCCCAACGATTTCCGTCTGTTGCAGAGCGTGGAGAAGGAGTGTGCCTTTGGCAAGGATCTGGAGATGCAGCGCCTCGTCTACCTCGGCTGGCCGCTCTTCCGCATCATCAACCGTTGGTTCACGCTCTATGTGTTCGACTTCCTCACAGGTCTGAACATCAACATGGGCATCGTGCTCATTCTCATCACCTTGCTTCTGAAGCTCATCACCTATCCGTTGGTAAAGAAGAGCTACATGAGCTCGGCAAAGATGCGTGTGCTCAAACCGAAACTGGAGGAGGCCACCAAGCATCTCAACAAGCCTGAGGACCAGATGCAGAAGCAGCAGGCCATGATGGCAGAATATTCAAAGTATGGCGTCAGCCCGCTCTCTGGCTGTCTCCCCATGCTCATACAGATGCCTATCTGGATCGCGATGTTCAACTTCGTGCCTAACGCCATACAGCTGCGCGGCGAGAGCTTCCTCTGGATCCATGACCTCTCGACCTATGACCCCATCTTCGAGTGGAACCAAAACATCTGGCTGCTGGGCGACCACCTGTCGCTCACCTGCGTGCTGTTCTGCGTGTCGCAGCTCCTCTACTCTTGGATGACCATGCGTCAGCAGCGCGACCAGATGGTAGGACAGCAGGCTGAGCAGATGAAGATGATGCAGTGGATGATGTTCCTCATGCCGCTCATGTTCTTCTTCATGTTCAACGACTACTCGGCAGGTCTTAACTTCTACTATTTCGTCAGCCTCTTCTTCAGCGCCGCCATCATGTGGGCACTGCGCAAGACAACCAACGACGAGAAGCTGCTCGCCATTCTTGAGGCACGCTACGAGGAGAACAAGAACAAACCGCAGAAGCTCAGCGGCCTGGCAGCACGTCTGCAAGCCATGCAGGAGCAGCAGAAAGAGCTGCAGCGCCAGCGTGAAGAGCTACAACGTAAAAAGAATATGCTTGGCAAGTAGGCAAGCAGACCATTGACGGGCAGACAGGGAGATATGCGTATCTTTATGTAACGGGAAACCTCGTGAGCATATCTCCTCGTCTGCTCGTCTTTTGTCTATCCACCTGTCTACCTAAAAAAAACAACAACATCATGTTTAAGACCCTATCTTTAGCCGCTGCTGCCATAATGGGCTGCGCCGGCGCTAACGCACAAACAATGATTGGAAAGACAACAGACCTCACCTCTCTGACCACCAACGACCGCATGACACCAGAGGCGCTCTGGGCCATGGGACGCATAGGTGGTGCCGCCGCTTCGCCCGATGGCAAGACGGTGGCTTACCAGGTGGGCTACTACAGTGTGAAACAGAACAAGAGCCACCAGATGCTCTACACGCAGACTGCCGACGGCAAGCAACAGACCGTGCTCACCACATCGGCAAAGAGCGAGACAGACCCCGCGTGGATCGAGGGCGGCAAGCGCATTGCCTTCCTCACAGACGGACAGCTCTGGTCTATGGCTCCCGACGGCACCGACCGCCGACAGCTCACAAAGAGCGACATCGACATCGAGGGTTTCAAGTTCTCACCCGACGGCAAGAAGGTCATACTCATCAAGTCGTTGCCTTATCACGAGAGCATAAAGAAGAACCCCGAGGACCTGCCTTTGGCAACAGGACGTCTGGTTACAGACCTCAACTACCGCCACTGGGACCATTATGTGGAGAGCATACCCCACCCCTTCGTGGCTAACGTCACAGAGCAGGGTGTTGACGAAGGCGTAGACATGCTTAAAGACGAGCCTTACGAGTGTCCCATGGCACCGTTCGGAGGAGTGGAGCAGCTCAACTGGAGTCCCGACTCTAAATTTGTCGCTTACACCTGCCGCAAAAAGACAGGCGTCAACTATGCCGTGTCTACCGACTCTGACATCTACCTCTACGACATCGCCACGGGCAACACACGAAACCTGTGCAAGCCCGCCGACTATAAGCCCGTCGACTTTGACCCGACAAAGACAATGAAGACACAGGCTATCAACCACCAGAAGGAGGACCTGAACATGGGCTACGATGTGAACCCGAAGTTCTCGCCCGACGGACGCTACATTGCATGGCAGAGCATGGCTCGCGACGGCTACGAGAGCGACCGTAACCGCCTGTGCGTATATACGCTCGCCGATGGCACAAAAAACTATGTGACCGAGACGTTCGACTCAAACGTTGACGATTTCTGCTGGGCCAACGACTCGCGTACCTTATATTTTATAGGTGTGTGGCACGCCTGCGAGAACCTCTACCAGACAAACCTGAGAGGTGAGGTGAAGCAGCTTACCGACGACTGGGCCGACTTCGGCTCTGTGCAGCTCCTCAACAACGGCAACAAGCTGCTGGCATCTCGCCATAGCTTCCAGCAAGGTGACGAGCTGTATGTGGTAACTCCCGGCAAGGATGCAAAGAAGACAAAGGTGCAGCAGCTGACCTTCGAGAACAAACTGTTCTATGACAAGCTCGCCTTCGGCAAGGTGCAGGAGCGCTGGGTGAAGACAACCGACGGCAAGGAGATGCAGTATTGGGTGATCCTGCCGCCCCACTTCGACGAGAACAAGAAATATCCCACTCTGCTGTTCTGCGAAGGTGGCCCGCAAAGCCCTGTGAGCCAGTTCTGGAGCTACCGTTGGAACATGCAGATCATGGCGGCAAACGACTATGTGGTGATCGCACCTAACCGTCGCGGACTGCCGGGCTTCGGTTCAGAGTGGAACGAGCAGGTCAGCGGCCACTGGACTGGACAGTGCATGGACGACTATCTCACAGCCATCGACGATGCCGCAAACAACCTGCCGTTTGTTGACAAGGACAAGCTAGGATGTGTGGGCGCAAGTTTCGGAGGCTTCTCTGTCTACTATCTCGCTGGCCATCACAACAAGCGCTTCAAGGCGTTCATCGCTCACGACGGTGCCTTCAACCTTGAGTCGATGTACACAGACACAGAGGAGGCTTGGTTCTCTAACTGGGAGTATGAGGATGCCTACTGGAACCGCGACCAGACAAACAACGCTAAGCGCACATACGAGAACTCGCCTCACCGCTTCGTCGACAAGTGGGACACGCCCATCCTCTGCATACACGGCGAGAAAGACTACCGCATAAACGCCAACCAGGGCTTCGGAGCATTCAACGCCGCACGCATGCGTGGCATACCCGCCGAGCTCCTCATCTTCCCCGATGAGAACCACTGGGTACTGAAACCACAGAACGGCGTTCTTTGGCAGCGCACGTTCTTTGGATGGTTGGACCGCTGGCTTAAGTAATTTATTAGTTATTAGTTATTATTTATTAGTTATTAGTTATTATTTATTAGTTATTAGTTATTATTTGATGGATTATGCACGGAGCAGGCATATTACTAAACGACAAAGCCATGGCTTTTGCTGTAAGGATTGTCAATCTTTACAAGTGGTTGCGCGATGATAAAAGGGAACATGTGCTTAGCAAGCAACTTCTGCGCTCTGGCACAAGCATCGGAGCCAACATCGCAGAATCGAGAGCAGCAATAAGCCGAGCTGACTTCGTTTCTAAACTATACATAGCCGCAAAAGAATGCAGAGAAACCCAATACTGGATAGAACTCTTATACAAGACAGAATACTTGAACGAAAAGCAATACCTGTCTATAAAAGAAGATTCAGAAGAAATCGGAAAAATCCTCTCATCAATAACCAAAAAGATGAAGCCAAATAATAACCAATAAATAATAAGTAATAAGTAACAAATAATAAATAACAAATAACAAATAACAAATAATAAGTAACAAATAATAAGTAACAAATAATAAGTAATAAGTAATAAATAATAAGTAATAAATAATAAGTAACAAATAATAAGTAACAAATAATAAATAATAAATAATAAATAATAAATAATAAATAATAAGTAACAAATAATAAGTAATAAATAACAAAATGAAACAGACACTACGTGACTCAGCAGCCCTTCGTTGGTCTGCACTTCTACTTCTGGCACTCGCGATGTTCTGTGCCTACATCTTCATGGACATCCTGTCGCCAATCAAAGACCTTATGCAGTCGCAGCGCGGCTGGGACTCTGATGCCTTCGGCACAATGCAAGGATCAGAGACATTCCTTAACGTGTTCGTGTTCTTCCTTATCTTTGCGGGAATCATTCTCGACAAGATGGGAGTGCGTTTCACTGCACTGCTCTCAGGAGCCGTTATGCTGGTCGGTGCCTGCATCAAATGGTACGCCATCAGCGACAGCTTCATCGGCAGCAGTGCCCAGACATGGTTCACAGAGAACCTTAACCACATACCCGTGTTCGAGCAGCTGGGCGTGTCGCCCTTCTATGAGGGCATGCCTGCATCGGCAAAGCTCGCAGCCCTGGGCTTCATGATCTTCGGCTGTGGCGCTGAGATGGGCGGCATCACCGTGTCGCGAGGCATCGTGAAATGGTTCAAAGGCCGCGAGATGGCGCTCGCCATGGGATCGGAGATGGCGCTCGCCCGTCTTGGCGTGGCCACATGTATGATCTTCTCACCCTTCTTCGCCAAGCTCGGAGGAGAGGTGAGCGTGTCACGCTCAGTGGCTTTCGGCGTGGTGCTCCTCTGCATCGCTCTCATCATGCTCGTGGTCTACTTCTTCATGGACAAGAAGCTGGACGAGCAGACAGGTGAGGCAGAAGAGAAAGATGACCCGTTCAAGATCAGCGACCTCGGACAGATCCTCACATCAAGCGGCTTCTGGCTCGTGTCTCTGCTCTGCGTGCTCTACTATTCTGCCATCTTCCCCTTCCAGAAGTATGCCGTAAACATGTTGCAGTGTAACCTCACGTTCACAGAGGTGCCCGCCGACTCGTTCTGGGCTTCTCCATCGGTGACCATCGTGCAGTATGTCATCATGCTCGTTGTGGCTGCTACAGCCTTCATGTTCAACTTCATGAACAACAAGGCAGCCAAACACTCCATGCTCGTTGTTTCTATCGTGGCTCTCGTAGCCTACTGTTACATGGGCTACATGCGTCAGTCGGCAGAGTCGATCTTTGCCGTGTTCCCGCTCCTCGCCGTAGGCATCACACCTGTGCTCGGCAACTATGTGGACCACAAGGGTAAGGCAGCATCCATGCTCGTGCTTGGCTCACTCCTGCTCATCGCTTGTCACCTCACCTTCGCCTTCGTGCTTCCTGCCTTCAAGGGCAACGAGGTAGGCGGCGTGGTCATTGCTTACATGACCATCCTGGTGCTCGGTGCCTCGTTCTCTCTCGTGCCCGCATCGCTCTGGCCCAGTGTGCCTAAGCTCGTCGACGCAAAGGTTATCGGCTCGGCCTACGCTCTCATCTTCTGGATTCAGAACATCGGCCTCTGGCTCTTCCCGCTGCTCATCGGCAAGGTGCTCACAGCCACCAACGAGGGTGTGACCGACCCCACACAGCTCAACTACACCGCTCCCCTCGTCATGCTTGCCTGCCTCGGCGTTGCCGCCCTCGTCATCGGCCTCTTCCTCAAGGTTGTAGACAAGAAGAAAGGCCTCGGACTTGAGGAGCCAAACATCAAGGAGTAAGGAAACCAAGGGTTATTCCTATAGCCAAGGTCTATTCCTATAACCAAGGTTTATTCCTATAGCCAAGGTTTATCCGTGTAACCACTTAAGTTACACGGATTTTTTATTCCAAATCATCTCAATATCTCAGAGACTTAAACGGTCTGTGAATTGAGCAAAACTCATAATTTTGAACTGATCTATACAAGTAAGTGTTTTGGCATGCCTGTCACCCTTGTAACGGTCAACACATTTCTGGAAGTCATAACGAGAAACCAGAGACATAATCTGAGAAAATATGGTCTTTTTTGTACGCATCACAGTAAATCAGAGCCATTTGAGGCCCATCTGTAAAAGTACAAAATTTAATCCAAAAATTCAAAGAACGATATATTCAATTAATTTTCAACAACTTAGGCTACATGTCCTGGATTTTATCCGGACAGTAGTGGTATTTGGTTTAAAAATAATACCATCACACTAGTGTCTCTTAAATTATGTTAATCGAATTTAAAGTCAAAACAGAGTTGCCTATCGTTCTGCTTCTCCTCCATTCGTTTGAATGGTTCAAGCAGATCTCTGACATCATCCATGGTGAGCAGAGAACTACCCAGGATTCGCATGACTTCCACGATAGGACGACCGATTTTCATGTCATGTTCGATGATGCCAATGAGGCAATATGTGATAATGGCAACATGTATCTGAATACGGACAGCATTCTCCGACTCTCCCCAAAAGGTCTTGACGCGGAGATGCTGCTTGATCCACTTGAAGAACAGTTCAACCTGCCACCTGTATTTATAAAGGAGTGCAATGTTTTTAGCTTCAAGATAGAAGTTGTTTGTGTAATATGTGAAGGTGCGTCTAAGCTCTGGCGAGAAGTAAACGATGCGTCGGATAGCTGCTGGATAATTCGTTTTGTTCCTCTTGCCTGTGAAACGAACAGTTTGGTCACGGAGGACATTTTCTTCTCCTTCCTCAAAGTCAATTCCGCTCTCTATCTCATAAGTAGGATGAAACTTCTCTCGAATGATAAAGAATGCTCCCGAGCAATGGATTTCGTAGAGCCTTGCAAGGTCAAAGTACCCTCTATCAAACACATAGCATGCGAGAGGCTCGTATGTAAGCCAGTCCATGGAGTTGACATCATGTACCTGAGCGTTGGTGATTCTGTAGAATACGGGAATCTCCGTAACGATGTCAATCTGCGTGTGGATTCGTATTCCAGATTTGGTCGTTCTGAACTTCGCCCATCTGAAAACGGACAGGCAGAGATCAATTGTTGTGGAGTCAACTGCATAGAATCTCCCATGCAATTCAAACTCTCTGGTAAGGCGTTTCGATTGAGCAACCGCCACCATGTGAAAAGCAAACTCTTCAAAGATTCGATAATCTCTGATGGCGTTCGCTTTGGAAAGAATTTGTCTGTTGACAAGGCCTTTTCCAAAGCCGAGAAAGAACGATTTGTTAGCATGGGCGACTGTAATATCTGTAAGTTCTCTGAGACTTCTACATCCAAGCAACTGTCCGAACATAAGAACCAGCAAATGGTTCCAATGGGTAAGAGACCAACCTCGTGTGCGGTCATCGTACTTGACCGACAATCGTTCGAAGTTACTTGGTTATCTGCGCAAAAACATAGTGACCAGAATGCATATTTGCTCCAATTTTGATTTGGATGCAAAGGTACGTATTTCAAAAGTGCGACAAGGTTTTCGGAACCTATGTAATTGCGCATGAGGCTATTAATATAATAATTAACTAATTTTAAGAGACGCTAGTGGTTTGCACTTAAAGTTAGGCGATTACTATTATTATCTCGATAACCAATCAACCAATTTTATTGCCTTCTTCGTGCCATAATGACAAAAAACATAATAACCTGTAAAAGGGATTGATTAAACTCATCCGAATATTGACAACTATCAATATATCCTATAACAGGATATAGTTCTAAGTATTCACTTCCTGACCAATCCTTTTCGTCATCACGGATAGGAAATAAGGCTATTTTACCGTAAGCAAACTTTTGAGCATCACCAAAGCCTAATTCCCAATTGCACCATTTTGACGCAATAGCACCTTCTGTAGCAACAAGTATAAACTTATCATATTTTTTATTTTCTCTTTTATATTTTCTGCTGTTCTTCCACATGTACGAGCGGGCATTGATGGATCCAGCCAATCTACGTATATTGAAGAATTGAGATGTCGTATTTGGAATATTCAATCTAAATGTATAATCACTAATCCGTCAGTCAGATGCCACACAATATTACCAGAAACTTTGAAATCAGAGTCTATTTTGTCAATAAAAATACCATCGCTGTCATACATGTCAAATCTTACTTTGTAAAGTGAATCTGTTCTATATGCCCATCCTGAGGAGCTTTTTATTTTCTTAGCGCATAGACTGACTTGAAAGTTACGTTTTGACGCTGGCCATATAGTTATGCACTTTTGATTTCTACCTTTGGCAATGTATTTCCATTCCCCATCTACTTGCATCAACAATCCATAAGTTCGCCCTATATATATCGTCGAATTGCTGTGATTATAAATGTAGACATTTAATTTTCCTGGCTGTTTCTCACTATAGCTTGTGGTAATTGTGACGGAGTCTGAATCAACACGCCATAAACCATCTCTATTCGTTATGTTATTACTTAGAGCGGTCATATCCACGAACATCGTGAATATGACCATAATGCAAAATGTCTTAAATAAGAAATTCATGACAGCCCTTTAGTATCTTGTAAGTCCAAAAATTCTATTTATATTCGATGCTTTTACACACATGCCATAAGTAGTACGGTTAATTTTTGCAGAACCTATATTTATACCTACAGTTAGACGTTGATTGTGTGCTGAACGTAGAGCATATACAATACCCCCACTATCACCGCTTTTTGAAGTATATGACGCAAGATAAACATCTTGAAGCAACACTTTCTTACTTGCATTAAGAACATCATATGAAACATTGGAGATAGTTCCACTTACTCTTTTCCCTGTCGCTTGACCAACCATATTGACATAAGAACCTTTTGGAGGATTCATGGTTTCCGTTGACAACGTATCCGTAGCAGTATTAGCCATATACATAATTGATAAATTTTAAAATTTGTTGTAAATATAGTCCAAAAACAAACATGTTGTTATTTTTATTAAACAAGTTTATACTATTTCGTATTTATTAAGCAATCTTATCATTCTGTGTAGTGGTGAACTGAATAGTTACCTTAATCTTGCATATCACTATATTCTGTTAAAATGAAAACAGATGTGCCAACTTATATTTTTCTTTTTTAGTAGTTGATTTATGAATACCAAAATCGGAAAAATTCCGTTGCTTTCAGTGTTAATTTATGTTTTCTCATACTTTCATTTTGGGGTTTCTCGATTATGTTGTTTCCAATTTGTTTCTTTCGTTATTTTATCATCCCAATTAGTATTGATTATCAGCACATTACGAGCAATAAGTAAGATTCAAAGAACAAAGTCATCCATGAGATAAAGAAATCTAACAAGATGGATAAAGCTCATGAATGGCAGCTTAAATATTACATGTATGTCTTCGAGCAGCATGGCATTGAAGGAGTGAAGGGCATCTTGGAATATCCTCTTTTGAGAAAGACCCAAGAAGTGATACTGACGGATATTGACAGGGAAGAAATTCAGACTATTGCTGAAGAGATAACAAACGTAATCTCGCAGGAACAATGTCCACCTGTTGCGAAGAAAGGCATCTGCAAGAATTGCAGCTATTTTGAATTTTGTTATATCAACGAAATGGAGGAAGAAGAATGAAAAGAAGTTTCTATCTGTTCAACCCTGGCATAATGGAGCGCAAGGACAACACGTTGAAGTTTACGCCCATTGTCGTGAACGAAGACAATACGGAGATCAAACAGCAGCCCCGATACATTCCTATCGAGGATGTGGCAGAGTTGTAAGCCTTCGGCAGTCTTAGGGCAAACAGTGCTTTGTTCAATTTTATGGGACAGAAAGGCATACCCGTCCATTTCTTTGATTATTACGAGAACTATACGGGAAGCTTCATGCCTCGCGAAAGCCTCTTGTCTGGCAAGGCTCTGCTGGCACAGACTTCAGCATACCAGAACAAGAAGAAGCGAGTGGAACTGGCCCGTAAGTTCATTCAAGGGGCTGCATGGAACATGGTAATGAACCTCAACTACTACAACCGCAGAGGGAAAGACCTGCAAGGCATTATCGATTCGATCAAGAAATTGAGTGACACCTTAACTGATGCCAAGGCCGTGGATGAGATAATGGGAATTGAGGGAAATATCCGGCAGGCATATTATGCCGCCTTCGATATCATTCTCGACGATTTCAATATGGGATCGAGAACAAAGCAACCGCCAGAAAACGAAGTGAACGCACTGATATCTTTCGGCAACATGATGTGTTATACAGAAACTCTCAGAGCCGTGCATCAGACACAGCTAAATCCGACAATAAGTTTTCTTCACACTCCCGGCGAACGGCGCTATTCGTTGTGTCTTGACATATCCGAGATATTCAAGCCCATTATCGTAGACAGAGTTATCTTCAAGGTGCTAAACAAGCATGCTTTAGGTAGCAACCACTTTGACAGGAAGCTCAACAGATGCCTTTTAAACGAGAAAGGCAAAAAGATATTTGTAAAAGCTATGGAGGAACGCTATGACGAAACATTCCGCCACCGTTCTTTAGGACGCAATGTAAGCTATAAGCATCTCATAAAGTTGGAATGCTACAAGCTGCTGAAAGATATCTTGGGGATAGAAGAATACAAACCTTTTAAAATGTATTGGTGATATGTATGTTATCGTTGTTTATGATGTGGGCGAGAAACGTGTCGGCAAAATGCTGAAACTATGCCGTCAATATCTGTGTTGGATACAAAACTCCGTATTTGAAGGCGAACTATCTGAAGCAAAACTCAGGGAACTGAAACTGAAAATAAAAGGAATTATCGACCAGTCTGAGGACAGTATTATCATTTTCACAAATAAGATAGGTTATAATATGGACAAACAAATACTTGGGAAAGAGAGGATGTCAACCGACAATTTCTTGTAACAAGAAGTTGTCGATGTGACTTATCACAACAAAAATCCACTCATTCCCAAGCATCATTTAGATCTTTGACTTGTTGTAATACCAATAAATATAACGGTTGTCGCAGAACTCATAAAAATATATAATCACCCATCGACATTTTTTCAATAAGATTTCTTAACTTTGCAGTCGTAAATCCTATTGAAAATAAGGATATTATATATCTAAAAACAATGGGTTCTAATCGTACCTTTATGGAATTGAAATAAGAGAAATATACCGAGACCAAGGAAGTTTGGGAGTTCTAATCGTACCTTTATGGAATTGAAATGAAGACGCATTCCTTATCTTCACTGCCGCTACATGTTCTAATCGTACCTTTATGGAATTGAAATTAAGATGGATGACATGGAAGAAGATAAAGCACAAGTTCTAATCGTACCTTTATGGAATTGAAATATGTTTAGGTTAAATATAAACATGTCAAAGGAATCCACTTTTGCGTGATTTTTCTTGCCGAAAAGTTCGTATTATCAATGATTATTCGTATCTTTGCGCTGTCAGTCCCCACCAAACCTCTCAACGATGCTCAAATGCGTGGGGCGTTTTTGTATATATACGTTCACTCTCAAAATACGCTAATGGAAAGATTACCACACTTCACGAAACATTATCATTTAAAAATTGAAACAAAATGGTAAACAAGAACTCTATAAAACTATTTGGCGACGATAAAATTCGCGCCATTTGGGACGATGAACAAGAGAAATGGTATTTTTCTGTTGTTGATGTTGTGGCTGTTTTGACAAATAGCCCAAATCCTCAAACATATTGGAGAGTCCTTAAAAAACGACTTAAAGATGAGGGAAATGAAACCGTTACAAATTGTAACGGTTTGAAAATGCGCGCTGCTGATGGCAAAATGCGTTTAACGGATGTTGCTGACACAGAACAACTTCTGCGCATCATTCAGTCTGTACCATCGCCAAAAGCGGAGCCCTTTAAAACATGGCTTGCCAAAGTTGGAGCAGAGCGTCTTGACCAAATGCAAGACCCCGAGCTCAGCATACAACAGGCTATGATAGACTACAAACGGTTGGGGTATTCTGATAATTGGATAAATCAACGACTGAAAAGTATCGAGATACGCAAGGATTTGACAGACCAATGGAAAACCCACAATGTAGAAGAAGGAGTGCAATACGCATCCTTAACAGATATCATATATCAGACATGGGCTGGAAAAACCGCAAAAGAATACAAACAGCTCAAAGGCTTGAAGAAAGAAAACCTTCGCGACAACATGACCAACGAGGAACTTGTGCTGAATATGCTTGCCGAACTATCTGCAACAAGCATAACAAAAGCCAAAAATCCACAAGCACTGGATGAAAACAAGACTTCACACAACATTATGTACGCAGAAACACTCCGTAAAGCGGCATATTGGAGATATTCTCTTGTTGACGATAAGGCAACATAGAATAACGTATGGCCGATATGTCTGGGTGCTCCTTAAGATAGTTATGCAATGAGGTGGCTTTGATGCTTGTACCGCCTTTTACTTCTATAGGCAATAATGCCCCTTCACGCTGTACGAGGAAATCCATCTCCATGCGAGAGGTGTCAGAACTGTAATAATAGATGTGGGTAATACCCGATGCAAGCAACTGCTGAAGAACATACTGTTCAGTGAACGCTCCTTTATACTCCGTGAATATGTTATCGCCAAGCAACACATCCTTTGCAGCGGTATCAGCCATAGCCCCCATCAGTCCACAATCGCACAGATACAGCTTGAATGCCGACAAGTCTTCATAAAATTTCAACGGCAACTCAGGCTTTGCCACCTTAGTTATTTTATAAACCAAACCGGCATCCACTAACCACTGTATGGCTAACTCAAATTCCTTGGCTCTGCCACCCTTCTTCAAAACCCCATAGACAAACTTCTTATTCTCTTTCGAAAGCTGACCGAGTATGGACTGCCATACCATATCTATGCGCGGTACCTCCTGTGCTGGAGCATGCTTAGAGAAGTCGCCAGCATAATTGGAAAGAATTTCGTTCTGAATAGTGCGCACTTGACCGAGCAATTTGTTTTCCACATACATCTTCACCACTTCAGGCATTCCACCCACATAATAGTATTGGCGCAAATAGTCTTTTAGTTTTTCGTGGAACGCATTCATCAATGCATAATCCTTGCTGTGCATCAGCTTGAGCAGCTGGTCCTCCCCCATAGCCATAAGAAATTCTTCAAAATCCATAGGGAACAGACGCATTGTCTGAACCTTGCCTACAGGAAAAGACACACCTGCATGCAGGGCAACCCCCAACAGCGAACCCACCACCACAATATGATATTCTGGAGCATCTTCGCAGAAATACTTCAAAGCTTCCAACGCCTGTGGGAATGCTTGCACCTCATCCAAGAATATAAGTGTTTTACCAGGAATTATATCCACGCCAGTCAAAGCACTTAATCCTCGAATGATTCTCGCCGTATCGAAGTCGCCTTCATAGATGGCTTGCAGGGTTTCATTCCTATCACAACTTACATAAGCAAGATTATCAAACTCTGCCCGACCGAATTCTTTAAGAATATAGGTCTTGCCACATTGTCTTACTCCGTTTAGTATCAACGGCTTATGATGCTCTTGATTTTTCCATTCTACAAGCTTAGCATATATCTTTCTCTTCATATCCTTACACTTTCAGACACATGAAACAGTCAAATCATTACACTTTTCGACACATGGTAACATCGAAAGCTAACACTTTCTGACACATAAATTCAATGCAAAGCTACACTTTTCGACACATACAACCAAATAAACATTGAGCATAAAGCGGAATATTAAGATATTTTAAAACAATAAGAACTATAGCGAATGTTGACGATGAAAGAAGTAGCTGAAAGATGAGGAATAAAAGTGCTGATTTTATTCATTTTGTTCTTCGTATTGAATAAAATCAGCACTTTTTTATTCAATACGAAGAACAAAATGAATATTTTTTGTATCTTTGCCACGGTCTAATCAATTCATCTGAAGAGAAATGAGAGCAATTATCAGTAACCAGAAAAAGGAACGGGATATTCTGCTTTCCCGTCCTTACCTTACACGTCATACCCAATATGATGTGGATAACCTGCTGGCAAGCAAGCAAATCAAGTTGATAACGGGTCCTAGAAGAACAGGCAAATCGACAGAGGCTTTGCTGATGCTGAAAGGCAGGAACTTTGCCTATCTGAATTTTGATGACGGCAAACTCCTGAGTGCATGGGACGATGATTTGGTTTGGGAAACGCTACATGCCGTTTATCCCGACTTCGAGTATCTTCTGCTCGATGAGGTTCAAAATCTGGATGGTTGGGATTTGTGGGTCTCCAAGCTTTACCGCATGGGAATCAACATGGTCATTACGGGAAGCAACGCCAAACTGCTGAGCAGCGAAATGGCAACATTGCTCACAGGCAGATATATCCAGATAGAGATGCTGCCTTTCAGTCTTTCTGAATTCTTTATCTGGAACCACAGGAATCTTTCGGAAGTATCAGAAATGAAAGATAGCGCATCCGACCTCTCGCTTATAGCAGACTATCTGCACCATGGTGGCTATCCAGAGACAGTAGCAGCAAGAAGCCTGACCCAAAACTATCTCTCCACACTCTTTGATTCCATCATTTGGAAAGACATTGCCAAGCGCCATAAAGTACGCAATGTGGAGGATTTGAACAACCTGGCCATGTATCTGGTTTCTAACTTCTGCAATCCTTTCAGTGCCAACGAACTGGCAGAAGCGTTGGGATTTTCGAGCGTAGCAACCACCAAGAAGTTTATGGGATATTTAAGAGAACCCTATCTCTTGTATTATCTGCCACGTTACAACAACAAGTTGAAAATGATGAAGAAAGCTCCACAGAAAGTATATGTGGTTGACAATGGTTTTGTAGAAGCCAAGGCTTTTAGTGTGAGTGAGAACTTAGGCAGGTTATTTGAGAATCAGGTTTTTATCGAGTTGGTTCGCAGGGGATATCATTCAGAAACATCGCTTTTCTATTATCGCTCCCGCAATGATAAGGAGACTGATTTTGTTACAAGGCAGGGTGCTCATGTAGAAAGTCTTATACAAGTATGTTATGACCTCTCTTCCGAACGAACGCTCAAGCGGGAGGTAGATAGCATCATTGAATGTGCGGGAGAACTCAAATGCTCCAATCTGATCATTGTCACGATGAATGAGGAAAGGGTAATTGAGAAAAACGGATATAAGGTCAAGGTTTTGCCTATATATAAGTTTTAATGAGCTGCAACACTGCGGATGCCGATTTGCCAACAAGGGTCTATACGCCACCTTTTCATCATGGCATATAGCCCCTTGAACTCACCGATCACACGGTTGTTTGTTCGCGGCGGTGCGCTCACAGGAGGAACACGAGATTTTTGAACACGAGATTTTTTGAACACGAATTAAACGAATTAAACGAATATTTTTGCACACGGATCTCACAGATCACACGGATCTTTTACATGGGATTTTTGAACACGAATAGAACGAATTAAACGAATATTTTTTATCCGTGAGCCATGCGAAGCATAGGCAGATCCGTGAGATCCGTGAGATCCGTGTGCAAAATAAAATATTCGCTTATTCGTGTTCAAAAAACTTAGAGTAAGATCAGTGTGCAATAAAATATTCGTGTTATTCGACTTATTCGTGTTCAAAAAAAATTAGAGTGTTATCCGTGTTAATATCCGTGTGCAATAAAATATTCGTGTTATTCGGATTATTCGTGTTCAAAAAAAATTAGAGAGTTATTCGTGTTCAAAAAATTAGAGTGTTATCCGTGTTAATATCCGTGTGCAATAAAATATTCGTGTTATTCGGATTATT
>ERZ827498.1636-NODE-1636-length-24267-cov-3.744176_pt1 | contig 24267 bp, 15 predicted proteins | sample MGYA00519865_ERZ827498 | MGnify/ENA primary metagenome ERZ827498 (study PRJEB31778, sample SAMEA3449328) | human gut metagenome | biome: human gut; feature: human-associated habitat; material: faeces | place: United Kingdom | collected 2010/2012 ...
AGTTCGCTGGAGCGTTGCGCCGGCGAGTGAGCAATCACCATTGTCCGAATGCGTCCGCCTTTAACAACTTTCAACACACTAAATAGTAATAAAATATACAGAAAAGAGGACACCCCATGAGCAAAGTAACCATAATCACCGGCGGTACATCTGGAATTGGAAGAGGGATTGCGGAGAAAATTCTGGAAAATTCTGCGTCAGACGATATTTTATATGTAAGCTATGGACATAACACAGAGCAGGCGGAGGAATTTCTTCATGCACAAACAGAGGAAAATCAGAAAAAAATCCGGTTACTCCAGGCTGATATGTCATCCTATGATGAAATGATGAAATTTGTATCCCGGGTCAAAGAAGAAGCGAGCCATGTAGACTGGCTGATAAACAACGTAGGAATCAGCACCTATGCGAAATATGAAGACTACACCTTCGACGAATGGACCAAAATTGTGAATACCAACCTGTCTGTCCCGGTATTTCTGGTGAAAGAACTTCGCCCCATTATGAACGAAGGCGGCAGCATTCTTTTTACAGGCTCCTACGCAGGACAGCAGGCTTATTCCTCATCCCTGGTTTACGGTGTCACCAAATCCGCCATCCACTTCCTCACCAAATCCCTGGTAAAAGAACTGGAACCAAAACAGATCCGGGTCAATGCCATTGCCCCGGGATTCATTGAAACCAGCTGGCATAAGAACCGCACCCCGGAAAGTTATGAACGTATTAACCGTAAGATTGCGCTTCACCGCTTTGGCGAGATCTCCGAAGTGGCAGACATGGCATACGAAGTCCTGAAAAATGGCTATATGAATGGAAGCGTTGTAGACATTCATGGCGGATATGACTATTTCTAAAAAGAATCCAGTGATCTGATTTTAAATAAAAAAATCTGCACCCGGATTATATTCGTGAAGTGATTAACAAAAACAAAATTCACAAATATAATCCAGGATTTTCCTAAATGCCAAATTTCCGGAATTAATTGATTTTAAGAGGATAGTGTGCTAAAGTATTCATATTGCTGGGCGAAAGCGAGGAGAAAACATTGCACAAAAGTGATGAAAAATACCAGGCTTACGTAAAAATCCTGGAGGAAGAACTGGTTCCTGCAATGGGATGTACCGAACCCATTGCCATTGCCTATGCAGGAGCAGTGGCGAGAAAAACTTTGGGCAATCTGCCGGAACAGCTGGATATTAAAGTAAGTGGAAATATTATCAAAAATGTAAAAAGCGTCATCGTTCCCAATACTGGCGGCATGAGGGGAATTGCAGCTGCTCTGTGCGCGGGTGTGATCGCAGGCGATGCGGAAGCGCTCCTTGAAGTAATTGCAAGAGTAACACCCGGTCAGAAGGAGGAAATCAAGTCCTACATGGATCAGGTGAAACCCAAGATCACTCCGGCATCCACCGGGCATGTATTTGAAATTGATCTGACCGTAACCAAAGGTACCGAAACGGCCCGTGTCCGCATTGTAGATACTCACACCAACATCATCCTTATTGAGAAAAACGGCCAGCCTGTTTTCCAGAAAGATGTCTGTTCAGGTAAGGAAGAGAAAAAGACCGACCATTCCATATTAAACATAGAAGACATTATCGACTTTGCCAACACTGTTGACACAGAAGATGTAAAGGAGGTTCTGGAGCGTCAGATCCGTTACAATACAGCCATTTCTGAGGAGGGACTTCGCGGAAACTATGGAGCGAACATCGGAAAAGTCCTTCTTCACACCTACGGCGACAATATTAAGATCCGTGCCAGAGCCAAGGCAGCAGCCGGTTCCGATGCCCGAATGAATGGCTGCGAGCTTCCTGTGGTGATTAACTCCGGAAGCGGCAACCAGGGTATGACTGCCAGCATTCCGGTCATTGAATTTGCCAGAGAGCTGCAGGTTTCCCATGACAAAATGCTTCGCGCCCTGGTGCTTTCCAATCTTGTAACCATTCATCTGAAGACTGGAATCGGAACTCTTTCTGCCTATTGCGGTGCAGTAAGTGCAGGCTGCGGAAGCGGTGCGGGAATTGCTTATCTCTACGGCGGCGATTATGAAGTAATTGCACATACAATCGTGAATTCCCTGGCAATTGTTTCCGGAATCATCTGTGACGGAGCGAAAGCCTCCTGCGCAGCCAAGATTTCAGCAGCAGTCGATGCCGGAATCATGGGCTATGAAATGTACATACAGGGACAGCAGTTCTACGGAGGTGATGGAATCGTTACCCACGGTGTGGAAAATACCATCCGGAACGTGGGACAGCTGGCGAAGGAAGGTATGTGCGAAACGGATAAAGAGATTATCCGGATTATGGTAGAGCGTGTTTGAAAATGGATTTCTGCAAGATGTGCGCCACAATTTGTGGGAGCTTGCGGAAATACTTTTTCAAACAGGTTCTAGGAAAAGGAGATGAAGGGAAAACACTATGAAGTGGAAATACATATTAAAAAGAATACTGATCGCCATTCCCACTTTTTTCGGAATTACCATATTGGCCTATTTTATTCTGAATATGGCGCCTGGTTCACCGCTGGATGCACTTCTGGCAGATCCGGGAATTACTCCGGCAGAGCTGGAACGTAAGAGAGTGGCACTTGGACTGGATCAGCCGGTGATCATTCAGTATTTTACCTGGCTGAAACAATTGCTTACGGGAAATCTGGGATTTTCCTACAGCACCCAGAGACCGGTGGCAGCGATGATACTGGAGCGTCTTCCGGCTACTGCGATTCTGGCAGCAAGCTCCATTGTACTGTCATTGATCGTATCCATTCCTCTTGGAATCTTTGCTGCCTCCAGGCCGAATTCAGGAAGAGATTACTTTTCCGGCGGTCTGTCTATGCTGATGATGGCGACTCCGAACTTCTTTGTAGGACTGGTATTTATTTATCTGTTCGCCATTGTGTTTAACATTCTGCCATCAGGAGGAATGTACAGCTCAAGCGGAGCTCATACATTCGGAGATCTGATGAAGCACATGATCCTGCCTTGTCTGGTCCTTTCCTTTCAGCAGATCGGAGGATGGGTAAGGCACATGCGAAGCAGTATGCTGGAAGTTATGCAGGACGACTACATTCGTACCGCCAAGTCCAAAGGTCTTACCAAATGGAAAGTGATCATGAAGCACGCCTTGAAAAATGCCCTTACACCGGTCGTTACAGTTGTGGGAATGTCCATTCCTTCTATTGTAGGCGGCGCAGTTGTAACCGAGCAGGTTTTCGGATGGCCGGGAATTGGTTCTCTTATGGTAACAGCGATCAACGGACGAGACTACCCGGTTATTATGGGAATCACGGTTATGATCGCGGCAGCGGTTCTTATTGCGAATATTCTCACTGATGTTGCATACGGAATTCTGGATCCGAGAATCAGCTATAAATAAGGGAGGATAGAAGACAGAAATGAAAAAACAGAAAAACGAAAATGTAAGCTATCTTTCCGAGGTACTTGATAAACTGAAAGAACACAAAATGGCTATGGCAGGTCTGGTGGTCTTGATCGTGGAAATCCTGATGGTGGTTTTTCTTCCCATGATCCTGAAACTGGATCCTTATACTTCAGATTACACTGCCTTTTCTGCAGCTCCGGGAGGAGCGCACATCCTTGGAACTGATGCTATCGGGCGTGATGTTTTTGCCCGTCTGATGTATGGCGGAAGAACCTCTCTGCTGGTTGGTTTTGTTTCCACACTGATCAGCTGCGCAATCGGAGTTCCTCTTGGCCTGGTTGCTGGTTATGCCAGAGGAAAGGCGGAAGCAGTTATTATGCGAATTGCAGATATTTTTATGTCTTTTCCATCAATTGTGCTGATCCTGGTGCTGGTTGCTGTTCTGGGACCGTCTGTCTGGTCTGTAACCTGTGTCATCGGTGTGCTCGGCTGGACACAGTTTGCCAGACTGATCTATGCAAATGTACTTTCCGTATCCGAGAAAGAATATGTAGAATCTGCAAGGGCAATTGGTACCTCCAATTTCAAGATCGTGACAAAGTATGTTCTTCCAAACTCTTTTGCCCCGATCCTGATCGCAATCACATTCCAGATGGCGAGTGCCATCCTTTCTGAATCATCGTTAAGCTTCCTTGGCATGGGTGTACAGCCGCCGGGAGCAAGCTGGGGAAATATGCTCTACGATGCGCAGTCCATTACTGTGCTTTCCCAGAAGCTGTGGATCTGGCTTCCGCCGGGACTTGCACTTCTGATCACGGTGTTAAGTATTAATTTTCTGGGCGACGGCATCCGCGATGCGCTGGATCCGAAAATCAAACTGTAATGTCTCAGGATCATGAAGGTCTTGATGCAAGACCGGACAGTCCGTTGACATAAGATTGGTTCCGGGAGTTTCCCGGACTGATTTGCTTCACAAAACCTGTCAGAGAAAAAACATCCCTGACAAAAGAAAAAAGGAGGAGACCTATGAAATTCAACATGAAAAAGGCTGCAGCGCTCCTGCTTGCAGGAAGCATGGTAGCAGGTTATGCTGTTCCGGCTGCTGCTGAGGCAGAGGAAAAAGTTGTAACAGCTGCTATGGACCAGGCATGGGATACCATGATGCCGCTGAACACCACAAGCAACTACACCCGTTTTATCTGTGACCAGATTTATGACCGCCTGACACAGACAAACGCAGACGGTTCCATTGAGGGACGCCTTGCTGAGTCCTGGACTGTAAACGATGCCAGTGACGCAGTTACCTTTAAGCTTCATGAAGACGCAGTATGGTCTGATGGTGAGCCGGTTACAGCAGAGGACGTTGTATTCAGCTACCAGATGTATTCTGATCCGTCTGTAGAGGCAAAGAGCCGTTATCACCTGGAGTACATTGCCGGTGTGGATGATTCCGGAGCAGAGCTTTCCGAGGATTCTATCGAAGTAACTGCAGACAGCGATTATGAAGTAACCTTCAAATTAAAAGAGGCTATGTATCCTGATACATTCCTGCAGGATATCGACACTGTTTTCATCATCCCGAAACATGTATTTGAAGGAAAAACAGCAGAAGAGATCAATGCTCCTGACCTTTGGGCAAATCCGGTAGGTTCCGGCCCATTCATCTATGACAGTGAGATCAATGGTGAGCGTATGGAGTTCACAAAGAACGAAAACTACTATCTTGGAACTCCAAATATTGACCGTCTGATCATCCGTGTAGTACCGTCCGCAAACGTTCTTTCCGGTCTTATGAACGGCGAGCTTGATTTGATCGGATTCGGTTCCGTACTGACTGATGACTGGGAAACAGCCAAGTCCCAGGATAACCTGGTAACAGAGTCTGTTCCTACCACTTCCTATACCACTCTGATCTTCAATACTCAGAAGGAATATCTTACTCAGGAAGTTCGCCAGGCACTGAATATGGCAATCAACCGTGACGTACTGGTAAATGGTCTTCTTATGGGAGAGGGAACTCCGATCATGACCCCGATCGCACCGGTAAGCCCATACTACAATGACAAAGTTCAGGTTCAGTACGATCCTGAAAAAGCAAAAGAGATGCTTGCAGAAGCAGGCTTCCCGGCTGGACAGACACTGAAATTTTTCATCTCCTCTGGAAGCAGCATTACCGAGAGATGTGCAGCCCTGATCGTACAGGATTTTGCAAATGTCGGTGTAAATGTAGAAATTGAGCAGATGGACTTTGCAACTCTGATGAGCCGTATGCTTGACGGCGAGCATGATCTTGGAATCATTGGTTCCGGCGGAACTCTTGACCCAAGTGAGAGCCGTGAAATGATTTATCCGGAAAGCTCCTGCAACTTCTGCCAGCTTCAGGATACAGAGCTTTCTGACCTGATCGACAAAGGAAACGCAGAGCTTACTTTTGAAGCAAGAAAACCATACTTCGATGAGTATCAGGAAAAGGTTGTAGAAAAAGCAGCTATGGGCTACTTATATACAAAGAACCTTCTTACCGCTTACAACAAGAGCATGAAGAACCTGAACGTTGCAGACTTTAATTGTCTGAACTGGTCTTCCTGGGAGTGGGATAAAGAGTAATAAAAATGGGAAACAGGACAAAAGCGGATAAAGCTTTTGATCCTGGAACCCGCCAAATATGAGAGAAAAGACTCTCATGTCTGGCGGATTTCAGGAGCTGTGAAAGAATTACAGTGAGTTAATTAAGAGAAAAAGGAGTACAGCTATGGCATCTTTACTTTCAGTAGAGAATTTACAGGTACAGTTTCAGACAAAAAAAGGCATTAACACAGCCGTTGACGGTGTAAGCTTTTCTGTAGAAAAAGGCAGGATCCTCGGAATTGTAGGAGAGTCCGGATGCGGAAAAAGTGTCACATCCATGTCTATCCTTCAGCTTCTTGGAAGCAACGCCCGGATTTCCGGCGGCAGCATCAAACTGGATGGAAAAGAACTGATAGGGCTTCCGGAGAAAGAGATGTGCAGGATCCGCGGAAATGATATTGCCATGATTTTTCAGGATCCAATGACTGCCCTGAATCCGACTCTGACTATTGGAACCCAGCTGATGGAACCAATTATGCTCCACCAGAACTGCGGTAAAAAAGAAGCCTGGACAAGAGCTGTGGACGTTCTGAAAAGAGTTGGGATCGCTGCTCCGGAGAAGCGGATGAAGGAATATCCGCATCAGCTTTCTGGCGGTATGCGCCAGCGAGTGATGATCGCCATGGCAGTATCCTGCGAGCCAAGACTTCTTATCGCAGATGAGCCTACCACCGCCCTGGACGTAACCATTCAGGCACAGATCCTGGAGCTGATGTGTGAGCTTAGGGAAAAAATGGGAACGGCTATTATGCTGATTACCCATGATATGGGGGTAGTAGCAGAGACCGCAGACGATGTGCTTGTTCTTTATGCAGGAAAAGCAGTAGAATACGGCAGCATTGAGGATATTTTTGAAAGACCGAAGCATCCTTACACACAGGGACTTTTGAACTCTATTCCCCGCCTTGATGAGGATGTAGAGCTGCTGAATACCATTGAGGGCACCGTTCCGGCACCGGACGCCATGCCTGCAGGCTGCAGATTTGCTCCCCGATGTCCTTACGGAAAAGACCGCTGCATGAAAGAAAAACCAGGCGTTTACCATGCTGGAAATTCTCTGGTAAGCTGCTTCAGATACGAGGGTGAGAAATAATGAGTGAGAACACAGGAATCTTATTGGAAACAAAGGATTTATCCAAATATTTTACGGCAAAAAAAGGGCTTCTGAACCGTAATCCATCTGTAGTAAAAGCAGTAGACCATGTAAGTCTTTCTGTGAGAAAGGGTGAGACACTGGGCCTGGTCGGAGAGTCCGGCTGCGGAAAATCCACTCTGGGAAGAACTATTCTCCGCCTGATCCCGGCAACAGAGGGCCAGGTTATGTACAATGGGGAAGATATCCTTACCTATGATAAGAAAAAAATGTGGGAAATGCGCCGGAAGCTGCAGATTATTTTCCAGGATCCATACAGCTCCCTGAATCCCAGAATGACCGTTTATGATCTGATCAGTGCCCCTCTTGAGGTGTATAAAGTGGGGACTAAGGAAGAACGCAGGGAAATGGTGGAAGAGATCCTTCAGGAGGTTGGACTGGATAAACAGTATCTGAATCGTTTTCCTCACGAGTTTTCAGGCGGTCAGAGGCAGCGAATCGGAATTGCAAGGGCACTGATCCTGAATCCGGAATTTGTTGTCTGTGATGAGGCAGTTTCCGCACTGGACGTATCTGTCCGCGCGCAGGTGCTGAATCTTATGAGAAATATGCAGCAGAAGAAAAATCTGACCTACCTGTTTATCTCCCATGACCTGAGTGTAGTCCGCCATATCAGTGACAGGATTGCAGTTATGTATCTTGGAAGTGTGGTTGAGGTTGCAGAAAAAGCCCAGCTTTATTCCAATCCGATGCACCCCTATACAAAAGCCCTTCTTTCCGCAATCCCGCTTCCGGATGTGAAGAAGAAACGTCAGCGTATCATTCTGGAAGGTGACGTGCCAAGTGCCTACAATCCACCGTCAGGATGCAAATTCCATACCCGCTGTCCCTATGCAACAGACCGCTGCAGGCAGGAAGCTCCTGTGCTTCAGGAGGTGGAAAAGGGGCATAAAGCAGCCTGCCACAGGGCTTTGGAGCTTGCCTGAAAATTTATTTCCTGCAATCTGCAGGCTCTGCAAATTGTGACGTACATCTTGTAGAAAGCCTTTTTAAACATGTTCTGGAGTCTGCTAATAATTACATATCAGGAAGGATACTACCGGTTTCCAAAGAATTCCATTAAAGGGATATCTTCGGGAAACCGGTATTTTTTTAAGCTATTTTTGTTTAATTTGACGTTATTTTCGTTGCTTTATTGAAAAATATTTCATTTTTTGCTAAATTATATATAAATATGGAGTATTCTGATTTTGTTTAGAAATACTCCAAAATTTCGAAAGGGGATGGAATGGTGGAAAACAGAAATAACAGGTTGCTGAATGCGAAATTAAACAAGTATATCGTTCCAGGTATTATGATGTCGCTGGCACTTCAGCTTGGAAACATTGTGGACACTATCTTTGTAAGTAATTTAATTGGTGTAGAAGCAATGTCCGCAGTCACAATGAGTCTTCCGGTTGAAACGATAGTTCAGCTTACCGGTTACTGTCTGGGTGTGGGAGGTTCCATAGCCGCAGGAAATATGCTTGGTAAACGTGACAAAGAAGGGGCTTCGAGATTGTTTTCGGCCACTTTTATTGTCACACTCGTGGTGGGGCTGCTGTTTTCTCTTATTGCATTTCCTGCTGCAGGACCTATTGCCAGATTTCTGGTATCCGGAGACGGAGTTTTGACAACTTATACAAGAGACTATATCCGCATCAGCATGTTAGGTGCACCGGTAATCGGAATTGGTCTGATGATGGTAAACTACCTTGGGGTGGAAAACCATCCGGAGCTTGCTTCTGTTTATCTGATCGCAGCCAATGTGATAAATCTTGTGCTGGATTACATATTTCTTAGATTTACACCACTTGGAGTCACAGGTGCATCCTTATCAACGGTACTCGGCTTCCTTTTTGCCATGGTGGTTTTCCTTTTCTATATTCGCTCAGATAAGAGGAATATCAGTTTCGTGCGGCTGAATGCAAAGGATTTCGGAATCGTGAAGGAAGCGGTGGTTACAGGTGTGCCCATGCTCGTTTTCATGGCAACTAATTTTGTAAAAGCCCTTGGCCTGAATACCATCATCATGAATCAGATCGGGGAAGATGGAATGGCAGTATTTACGGTCTGCGACAATGTTTTGCTAATCGTGGAAATGCTTACAGGCGGAATCATAGGTGTAATTCCTAATGTTGCAGGAATTCTTTTTGGAGAAAAAGACTATGTGGGAATCCGTGTCCTGTGCAAAAAAATGCTGAAATACAGCTACATCGTGCTGACCGTCATATTCGTTCTGATCATGCTGTTTACAGAACAGATCACCATTATGTTCGGAGGCGGCGGAGAGCTGGGACGGGAGATGGTTCATGCACTGCGTATTTTTGCTCTGTGTGTAGTGCCTTATCTCTGGAATAAATTTACCGTAAGCTATTATGAATCTATTGAAGAGACTGCAATTGCAAGCTTTGTTACCTTCCTTGAAAATGCAGTGGCAGTTCTTCCTGCAACATTTATAGGAATTTCTATCTGGAAACAGATTGATGGAATCGGTACAAATGGAATTGGTGCTGCATTCGTTGCCACAGAGATCATAACTCTGATCGCAGCCTGGATTTTCCGAAAGATCAAACACAAAAATTCTACTTTTTATATTGTTCCCGATCAAAATCCCGGAACCAATCTTGATTTTTCCATTAAGAGCACTATGGAAGAAGCAGGTGCAGTTAACAGAAAAATCCTGGAGTTCTGTAAAGAAAACGGTGTATCTGGAAACAGAGCCAATCTTGCTGCTGTGTGTGCAGAAGAAATGACTGTGAATATCATTAAATTTGGTGGAAAAACTTCCAACTGGATCGACATCAACCTTTGCCTGGAGGATGACATTTGCCAGTTAAGGATAAGAGACAATGGAGTGAATTTTAATCCGCTGGAATACAGCTATGACCATGAGGAGTTTGATATCCATGGAATTGAGCTGGTGAAAAAGATTTCAAAATCAATGGATTATATCCGCGCAATTGATATGAATAATACAATAATATCATTTTAGGAGGTGCAGGAAATGTCTGACATTAACGAAAAGAGCAATTTTGTTTTTGAATTTCAGCCTGTGACAAAGCTGTTTGAAGAGCAGGTGCGGCTTCATCCTGACAAATGTGCTGTAGCTTCCAGCAAGGAAAGCTTTACCTACGCACAGCTGAATGAAAGAGCAAACAGAATTGCGAATTCTCTTATTGAAAAAGGCGTTGGCTGTGAAAAAATCGTAGGTGTGGTACTGGAGCGCTGTTGTGACTTTTACGCAGTCCGTCAGGGTATTTTGAAGGCTGGTGGTGCATTTGCTGTTGCAGCCCCGGATTATCCCGATGACCGTGTACAGTTCATTTTTGAAGATGCAGGAGTTCCCTTTATTATCACCACAAAGGAGATCCAGAAAGAGCGCCAGGAGCTGTTTTCCAGGCTTTCCTGTACGGTGCTTCTGCTTGAAGAACTGCTGGAAAATCCAAATGCCGGGAACCCGGATACCCAGATTAAGGAACATGATCTTTGCTACTGTATTTACACCTCCGGTTCCACGGGAAAACCAAAAGGTGTTATGATCGAGCATATCAACCTTGCCAATTTTGTAAATCCTAATCCAAAGAATGCGGAAACCTATGGCTATGTAAGCAGGGGAAGCGTTTCCCTTTCCATGGCAGCCATGACATTTGATGTTTCGGTACTGGAGGAATTTCTCCCTCTCACCAATGGAATGACTGCAGTGATCGCAAGCGATGAAGAGATCCTGAATCCCATTATGCTTGGAGATTTAATTGTAAAAAATAAAGTGGATATTATGACCACAACTCCTACCTATCTTTCCAATATGATCGATCTGCCCCAGCTTCAGGAAGCAGCTGCCCAGATCAAGGTATTTGACGTAGGAGCAGAAGCATTCCCGCCTGCACTTTTTGACAAGATTCACGCAGTAAACCCGGATGCTTATATTATGAACGGCTATGGACCAACCGAGACCACCATCAGCTGTACCATGAAGGTGATCACCGACAGCAAAAACATTACCATCGGAGAGCCAAACGGCAATGTTCAGGTTTATGTGGTTGATAAAGAGAACAGGATTCTTCCGGACGGAGAGTCCGGAGAGCTTGTAATTGCAGGTCTTGGAGTAGGTCGTGGCTACATCAATCTGCCGGAGAAAACAGCAGAAGTTTTCATCACTCTCAACGGAGAAAGAGCCTATAAAACAGGCGATCTTGCAAAGATCACTCCAGATGGCGAGATCGAATTTTTCGGAAGAATTGACAATCAGATCAAGCTTCGCGGTCTCAGAATCGAGCTTGGTGAGATCGAGGAGGTTGTTAACAGCTTCGAAGGAATCATCACCAGTATTACAGTACCGGTGGATAATAAATATCTTTGCTGCTACTTTATGGCAGACCGCCAGATCAATGTTGAAGCGCTTACCGCTTATGCGTCAGAATCCCTGGCTCATTACATGGTTCCGGATGTTTTCATCCAGCTGGAAAAAATGCCTTTAACACAGAATGGCAAAATTGACAAAAAAGCATTGCCCAAGCCGGTGGCGCAGCCCAGAAACCTGAAAGAGCCGGAAAATCCAATGCAGAAGAAGATTTTTGACATTGTGGCAAAAGTAGTAGAAAACGACTTCTTCGGAATCGACACCAGTTTTTATAAGGCCGGCCTTTCCTCCATCAGTGCAATGAAGCTCTGTGTTCTGATCTCAGAGGAATTTGGTGTTACCGTAAAAACAAGCGATATCCACGAGAACAATACCGTGGAGAAGCTGGAAAAATATGTCATGCTGGCGCCGAAGCTCAGAACCTACGAAAAGAGAGAGGTTTATCCTCTTACCGGTTCCCAGAAGGGTATTTTTGCAGAATGCAGCAAAAATCCTGAGAGTACCGTATACAATATCCCCTTCCTTTTTGAACTGGATCCTGCAGTGGATACCCGGAAATTATCCGATGCAATTGCCAGAATGGTAAGTGCCCATTCCTACCTGCTCACACAGGTATATCTTGACGATAATGGGGAGATGGTACAGCGCCCTGGAAATGAGACATTTGTGCCGGAAGTGATCGAGACCACAAATGAGAAATTTGCCAGCCAGAAGGAAAGCCTTGTACGTCCGTTTAAGCTGGAAAAGGGACGTCTCCTTCGTGTGGCAATTTATGTGACAGAAGATAAGAAATACCTCTTTACAGATTTCCACCATATTATTGCTGACGGCAACTCTTATGATATCATTTTCGAGGATATCAATAAGGCCTATATGGGTGAAAAACTGGAAAAAGAGTCCTATACCGGATTTGATGCGGCCCTTGACGAAGAACAGCAGATGAAAGAGGGCAAATACAAAAAAGCCGAGAAATATTATGACAGTATTTTTGAAGGAATTGAAACGGAATCCCTCCCTATGCCAGACCTGAATGGAAAAGCTCCTGAAAAAGGTTATCTGGAGAAGACCATGGGCCTGAAAGAAGAGGCCATTCTTTCCTATTGCGAGAAGCTGGGTGTTACCCCGAATATTTTATTTACAGGTCTGTTCGGCATCCTTATGGCAAAATACTCCAATGCAGAGGATAGTCTGTTTTCCACTATTTATAATGGACGAAACGATTCCAGGCTTGAAAACACAGTCTGCATGCTGGTAAAAACCCTTCCTGTTTATTGCAAATTCGACCCGAAGACCACCGTACAGGCGTATATGGCAGAGCTTTCCGAGCAGATGCTGTCCTCCATGGCAAACGATATTTTCCCATTTTCCGATATTTGTGCAAAATACGGGCTGAATTCGGATCTTACCTTTGCATACCAGGCAGAGTTAAGCGACGATTATCCAATTGGAGACACCATTGCCAGAGGTCACGACCTTTCCCTGGATATGGCAAAAATGCCTCTGCTGATCCAGGTAAGAGAGTACAACCACACTTATGTGCTCACTGCAGAATACCGCAGCGACATGTACAGCCAGGCCTTTATTGACGGAATCCTGGATTCCTATGAAGCTGCCATGAGTTCTGCTCTGAAGACAAAACTTGTTTCCGAAATCTCTGTGATTTCCCAGCGCGGAGTGGATAAGATTGCAGAATTCAATCATACAGAAAACGAATTTGACAGAAGCAAAACCATTTCTGACATGTTCGCTGAACTGGCAGAGACCATTCCGGACCACACAGCAGTGGTATTTAAAGAACGGAAATACACCTACAAAGAACTGGACGAGCTCAGCAACAGACTTGGAAAATATATTGCATCCCAGGGAATCGGTAGGGAGGATGTAGTTTCCATTCTGATCCCTCGCTGCGAATACATGGCCATCGCACCAATGGGCGTGATCAAAGCCGGTGCAGCATACCAGCCTCTTGATCCTACATACCCGAAGGACCGTCTGATGTACATGCTGGAGGATTCTGCTGCTAAGCTTTTGATCGCAGACAGAGAGCTTCTGCCACTGGTAGACGGCTATCAGGGACCTGTTTTATTTACAGATGAGATCCCACTGCTGGAAGACCGTGATGTGGAACTTAAGAAGCCAGAGCTTCATGATCTGTTTATTTTACTGTACACCTCCGGCTCCACCGGCGTGCCCAAAGGCTGTATGCTGGAATATGGAAATATCACTGCATTCTGCCACTGGTACAAAAAGTATTACCAGGTAGATCACAGCTCCAAAATAGCAGCTTATGCGTCCTTTGGTTTTGATGCTTCCATGATGGACATTTACGGTGCAATTGCAAACGGTGCAGAGCTTCACATTATTCCGGAAGAAATCCGCCTTGATTTCATTGCACTTCAGCGTTATTTTGAAGAGAATGGCGTTACCCATTCCTTTATGACTACACAGGTGGGAAGACAGTTTGCAATGGAAATGAGCTGCGAGAGCCTGCAATATCTTTCCATAGGCGGAGAGAAGCTTGTTCCTATGGAGCCGCCGAAGGATTATAGATTCTTTAATGCTTATGGCCCTACAGAGTGCACAATTTTTACAACCATATTTGAAATAGATAAGTACTACTCCAACATTCCAATCGGAAAAGCACTTGATAATTTCAAGCTTTATATAGCCGATAAGTTTGGCCATTTGCTTCCATACGGTGCCTGCGGTGAACTGATGATCTCCGGATGGCAGGTTTCCAGAGGCTATCTGAATAAACCGGAGAAAACTTCGGAAGTTTATACGAAGAATATTTATGACGATGCAGAAGGTTATGAAGTCCTGTATCATTCCGGTGATGTTGCCAGATATCTTCCGGATGGAAACATCCAGATCATTGGAAGAAAAGACTCCCAGGTTAAGGTCAGAGGCTTTAGAATTGAGCTTTCCGAGGTTGAGGAGGTCATAAGAAGATACGAAGGCATAAAGGATGCAACCGTAGTGGCTTTTGACGATCCAAATGGCGGCGGAAAATATATTGCAGCTTATGTAGTATCTGACGGTCAGGTTGACATAAATAAGTTAAATGATTTCATCAAAGAAACCAAGCCTCCATACATGGTTCCGGCAGTTACCATGCAGATCGACAAGATTCCGCTGAACCAGAATCAGAAGGTAAACAAAAAAGCCCTTCCACTGCCAGAGCGAAAAGTGGAAGAGATCGTGAAACCGGAGAATGAGACCCAGCAGAAGCTGTTTGACTGTATTGCTGAGGTTCTTGGCTATACCGAATTCGGCATTACCACAGATATTTACGAGGCAGGACTGACCTCTATCACTGCTATTAAGCTGAATATCCTTATTTCTAAAGCTTTTGACATTGTGATAAAAACATCTGACATCAAGGATCACCCAACCATTCAGATGTTAGAGGGCTTTGTGAAGACTGCCGGAAAAGAAACCAAGAGGGAAATCCAGGAAAATTATCCTCTCACCAATACCCAGGAGGGAATTTTCATCGAGTGTACAGCCAATATGGGATCCACCATTTATAACATTCCATATCTTCTGAAGCTTGACAAAAAGGTTGACCTGGATAAGCTGGCAGAAGCAATTGACAGCACCGTTGCAGCTCATCCTTACCTGAAAACCCGTCTCTTTATGAGCGACGAGGGAGAAGTCCTTCAGAAACGTGATGATGCTTTAACCTATAAGACGCAGATTATAAATGGAATGAACCGGGAAACTCTGGTTCGTCCGTACATGCTGTTTAATGAACAGCTTTTCCGCTTTGAGATTCACAGAACCTGTGATGGAAATTATCTGTTCCTTGACATTCATCATATTGTTGCAGATGGTACCTCCTTGGGCATTATCCTGAACGACATTAACAGGGCTTACAGCGGAGAAAAGCTGGAAGTGGAAGAGTATACTTCCTATGATCTGGCCCTTGATAACAGGGATGCTCTGGCAAGTGATGCTTATAAGAATGCAGAGAACTACTATAAATCCGTTTTTGAAAATGCGGGCGGAAGCATCAACTTCTATCCAGACAAGAGCGGAGCAGCTCCAACCGCAGAGATGTATCATCGTGAGACCAGTGAGTTCTCCGTACAGGACGTGAAGGCATTCTGTAAGAAGCACGGAATTACAGAGAATGTATTCTTTATCTCTGCTTTTGGTATTACTCTTGGAAAATACAATTTCAGGAAGGATGCGGTATTTACCACTATTTACCACGGCAGAAACGATTCCAGACTTTCCGATACCGTGGGTATGCTGGTAAAGACTCTTCCCGTTTACTGTGATTTCTCAGGAAGCACTGCGGATTGCCTGAATGCTGTCCAGCAGCAGCTGATTAATTCCATGAACAACGATATTTATCCGTTCTCCCAGATCAGCCATGAGTTCAACATCAAGGCAGATGCCATGGTGATCTATCAGGGCGACAACTTCGCCTTTGATAATATCGGCGGGGAATATGCGCAGGAAGAACCTGTTCAGCTGAATGCGGCAAAGGCACCTGTTTCCATCAGTATTTCAATTGAGAGAAATAAGTTTGTCTTTGAGATTGAGTACAGAGGCGACATGTACAACGAGGAAACCATCAAATACCTTGCAGATAACCTGGAAACAACGGCAGATGGAATCCTGAGAGAATACGAGCCTGCAGACATCAGACTGATGTTTGAGGAAGAGACCAAAATGGAAGATGATCCTTCCCATGCCGGAAAGACCTTTGTAGACCTGTTCAGGGAAGCTGTTGCAAAATATCCGGACAGACCGGCGGTAAAAGACGGAATGGGCGAGCTTACCTATAAAGAACTGGACCATATGTCAGATTATGTTGCTCAGAAGCTTACGGAAAATGGCTTTGGCAGGGAAAAGGTTGCAGGTATTCTGTGCGGAAGAACAAAGGAATATGCCGTAGCTTATATCGGTGTTATGAAAGCCGGCGGTGCGTATGTTCCATTGGATCCGGAATATCCGCAGAGTAGAATTGAGTACATGCTGAAGGATTCCGAGGCAGAAAACCTGCTTGTAATAGACCGTTACCGCAGTCTGGTAGGCTTCTACGACCAGAATGTGATCAGCCTGGATGACGTGGCAGCAGAATCCAAAGACTTTGCACTTTCTGTAGAGCTCACAGCTCCGAAACCAGAGAACCTGGCTTATATGATCTACACATCCGGTTCCACCGGAAAACCAAAAGGTGTTATGCTTGAACAGCGGAACCTGCTGAACCTGATCGAGTATATCCTTATGACAAGAAAACTGACACCAGATGATATTGTGGCAGAGTTTGCAAGCTTCTGCTTCGATGCATCCGTGATCGACCTGTTTGCTCCGCTTACTGCAGGCGCAGTACTGTACATTTTGCCAGAGAGCATACGAAAAGATGCGGTTGCTGTTGGAAAATTCATAAAAGAAGAAAAAATTACCACAGCTACCTTCCCAACTCAGATGGGCGAGTTGGTTGCAGAGCTTCTTGACGATGCTCCGAGCCTGAAATTTGTCACCCTGGGTGGTGAGAAGTTCAAATATTACCGGGATAGAACTTACCAGATGATCAATGGCTACGGTCCAACGGAGAATACTGTTTCCTCCACAGAGTTCTGGGTTGACAAACAGTACGACAACATCCCGATCGGTAAGTCACAGCGGAATATCCGCAGCTACATTGTGGACGAAAATATGAAACGGCTTCCGGTAGGCGCTTCTGGTGAGCTTTGCCATGCCGGACGTCAGATTGCAAGAGGATATCACAATCTTCCTGAGAAGACGGCTTCCGTATTTGTGGAAAATCCGTTCTCCGTATGTGACGAGGACAAACGTCTTTACAGAACCGGTGATATGGTCCGCATGAAAGGTGACGGAAATATTGAATATATCGGAAGAATCGATTCCCAGGTAAAGATAAGAGGATATCGTATTGAACTTGGTGAGATCGAAGGAGCTCTTCTGAAGCACGATAAGGTGAAGAATGCTGCTGTTATAGTGATCGAAAAAGGCGGAAACAAATATATCACAGCTTATTATACTGGTGAAATCATTCCGGAAGATGAGCTGAAACTGTTCCTGAACCCGCTGATTCCGGATTACATGATGCCATCCTTCTTTGTCCATCTTGAGAAAATGCCGGTGACTCCTGGCGGAAAGATAGACAAAAAGGCGCTTCCGGTACCAGAAGTAACCACCACAGCAAGCACAGCCTATGTGGAGCCTGTTACCGCTGTCCAGATTAAACTTTGCGAGATATTTGAAAAAGCACTTGGCATTGAAAAAGTAGGAATTGAGGATAACTTCTTCGAACTTGGAGGCTCCTCACTTACTGCATCAAAAGTTGCTGTTATGTGCCTTTCCAAGAATATTTCCATTGTATATGCAGACATTTTCAAATATCCGACCATCCGTGAGCTTTCTGCAATCGTGGATAACAGTGAGGCATTTGAAAATCCGCAGAGTGAGAACGAATTCTCCAGCTACAATTATAACCGGATTCAGAGCGTGATCAGCGGAAATGTGGAAGAAAACGTAAACCAGGTGACAAAGGAAGAAATTGGTGATATCATGATCACAGGTGCAACCGGCTTCCTGGGAATTCATGTTCTGAAGGCTTACCTGGATAATTATGACGGTAAGGTTTACTGTCTGGTACGTAAGGGTAAATATGAGTCCATGGAGAAACGAATGATGCATATGTTGATGTATTACTTCGATAATCCATGCCAGGAACTGTTTGGAGAGCGTATTATCTGTGTGGATGGCGATATTACCTCGAAAGAACAGGTGGAGAAATTTGCAGATTACAAATTTAACACCATTATTAACTGCGCAGCCTGCGTAAAGCATTTTGCAGCTGGTGATGTACTGGAGAAGATAAATGTACACGGAGTGGAAAATCTGATTGAATTCTGTAAAAATAGTGGACGCAGACTGATCCAGATTTCTACTGTTTCTGTTGCCGGAGAAGGTTCCGATGGTGTTCCGCCAATGTCCAGAGTCTTTAATGAAAACGATCTGTATATTGGACAGAACATCACAAATGAATATATCCGCACAAAATTCCTTGCAGAGAGAGCTGTACTGGAAGCTGTTTCCAGTGGGCTTGACGGAAAGGTTATCCGTGTAGGAAATCTGATGAGCCGAAATTCAGATGGTGAATTCCAGATCAACTTTATTACAAACGGATTCCTGCGAAGCCTGAGAGGATATGAGGCAGTTGGTAAATTCCCAATTGGGGCTATGCACGAAGTTACAGAATTTTCACCAATTGATTCTACTGCACTTGCAGTGTTGAAACTGGTGCAGACAGACCGGAGATTTACCGTATTCCACGCCTGCAACAGCCATCATATCTATATGGCGGATCTGATCTATGCAATGCGGAGCCATGGATTTGACATTGACATTGTAAGTGATGAAGAGTTTGAGGCTGCAGTAAAAGAATTTGCAAAGAACAGTGATGATTCGGATGTTGTTTCCGGACTGATCGCGTATACGGCTCATAATGAAAATGAGATCTATACCCTGGATTACAGCAACCGGTTTACAGCACAGGTTCTTTACAGACTGGATTACAAATGGCCGGTTACAGATGACAGATATCTGGAAAGCGCTATTGAGGCACTTGACAGACTTGCATTCTTTGATTGATTTACGCAACTTAAAGGAGGAAATTGTAATGGAAATTGTAAGTAAGACAGAGGGCAGCAAGGTAACTATGGAGATCACAGGATGGCTTGACACCCAGACTGCACCGCAGCTGGAAAAGGAGCTGTCAGCACTTGATCCTGGTACAACCAGCCTGGTATTTGACTTTGCAAACCTGGAATATATCTCTTCTGCCGGACTTCGTCTGGTAATCGCCGCTTATAAGAAGATGGCAGGCAAGGAAGGCTTCAGGATTGTAAATGTTTCTGATGAAGTGTACGATGTTTTCAGCCTTACCGGATTTGACCAGAAGATCAATATTGAGAAAAAATAAAGGTTGAATTCGTACATGGCGAAGCGTATTGCTGTGATTGGAGTGAACAGTAATCTGTCTGGAGTAGACATAGGGAATCCACGGTTACTATCCGGTTCTTTTATAGTAAGAAATGATAAAATTATATAGAATCAATATCAATACTCTTGAGGATCCCTTGCAGAATGAAAGTCTTTTGGAACAAGTTGGACCAGAGAGAAGAAAGAAGGTCATCCGGTATCTTCAGCCGGATGACCGCAAAAGGAGTCTGGGAGCAGGAATTATGATCCGAAAGATCCTGAATGGGAACGGACTTTCCGAAAGCAGCCTGAAATATTCCGAAAATGGGAAGCCTTTGGCGGACCATTTCCATTTTAATATCTCCCATGCTGGAGAATATGTGGTAGGAGTAGTGTCGGATGGTGAAGTGGGATGCGACATTGAGCGGAATGTCAATGCGCCTCTGGAAATTGCGGAGCATTATTTCCATTCGACAGAGCGGGAATATATAGAAGCTGCTTCTGACCCGGGCAAAGCTTTTTTTACACTTTGGACCTTAAAGGAAAGTTATATGAAAATGACAGGCAGGGGGATGAGCCTTCCGCTTGATTCTTTCGAGATCATTCGAAAAGATCAGGGCTTTGTTCTGGGAAAATCACCGAAAAGACCAGGCTTTTTCAGGACAATGGAATTTGAGAATTATATTTTCTCAGTGTGCATGGAAAGTGATTTTTCTTTGCCGCCCAAGGGCTTTACAGAGCTTCTGTGACACTACTGCCTTTTGCTGCTATCCAGCATGGATTGGAGCTTATTTTTAGTCAAAAAATCCTTAAGAATTATATGCAAAAGACTTGACGGATATGTCCGCTGTGTGGTAAACTGTACAAGCGACATGGAAGTTAGGTCTTTTTTTTATGCCGAAAAACGGTGGCGGATACACCGAAAAGGCTGATTTAAGACCATGCAAATGAAAACACTGGAGGTGGAAGTTGTGCGCGTTAGGATTACATTAGCATGTACAGAGTGCAAGCAGCGTAACTACAATATGACCAAGGAGAAAAAGAACCATCCTGAGAGAATGGAAACCAAGAAATATTGTAAGTTCTGCCAGAGACACACAATGCACAAGGAAACAAAATAGTCACTTTAGATTGTGAGGTTAGGCTATGCAAGAAAAAGAAAAATCTGCAGGCAAGACCGCCAAGGCTAAGGAGCCGAAGAAATCCTGGTTCCAGGGGCTGAAGGCAGAGTTCAACAAAATTGTCTGGACAGACCGCGATACACTGATGAAACAGTCAGTTGTTGTTATTGTCATAACCGTAATTCTCGGTGTGATCATCAGTGTGATGGATGCAGGCATTCTGGAATGCATTAATCTTTTAATCAAATAAGGACAAAGGTGATTGTATGTCAGAAGCAAAATGGTACGTTGTCCATACCTATTCCGGTTATGAGAACAAGGTAAAGGCCAACATTGAGAAGACAATTGAAAACCGACATCTTGAGGATCAGATTCTGGAAGTACGGGTTCCTCTGGAAGACGTTGTGGAGATGCGTAATGGTGTTTCCAAGCAGGTCCAGAGAAAAATGTTCCCAAGCTATGTTCTTATCAACATGGTCATGAACGACGATACCTGGTATGTTGTCCGGAATACCCGTGGAGTGACTGGGTTTGTTGGTCCGGGATCCAAGCCTGTACCGCTCACAGAAGAGGAAATGAAGCCGCTGGGCATCAAAGATGAGACTGTCCGCGTTGATTTCGTCGAGGGCGATACTGTTGTTGTAACAGGCGGAGCCTGGAAAGAGACTACAGGTGTTGTGACTGCCTTGAAAGTGCTGCTGTTCTTGACAATGTCGCATATTTTCCAGCAAATCCAGCAACAAAAGTCTGTCCTAAATTATCCACATCAGCTCTCAAAACACCAATACGTTTAATTCCTTCTGCCTTTTGCGCAAATTTTTCAAATGTATCCCCAGTAGTGTAATCTCCTACCCAAAGCTTTGTGGCAATATGTTTTCCAGTATACATCTGATTTTTTGCATATACCCTTACGAAATATGAATCTTTTTCCATACGTTTTGATAACGTTTTTTCATCATCTGCAAGAAGTAAATATCCCCCTGGAAGCGGAAGACCATCCGCTTCTCCTTCTAATACGACAGAAAAGAAATCACTATACAATACATTATTGGATAATTTCTGTATTTTACTGCATAATGGACATAGTCCATCTTCGCTTACTTTCCCAACATGCTTACATACTTTACATTCTTTCGTATAATCATCAGCCTTTTGGCTATTTAACCAAATAATTTCGTCCGCTTCATATCGATGCATTTTTTCCGCTGACAGTTTTTCTCCCACCCCGCGAAACATTTCAGAATAACTTCCCTCAGGAATATTCCTCAGAGAATTAGCACTACATTTGACATATCCACATGCAACGAACAGTTCATTTTGAAAATGCTTTAGGAACCATAACTTTAACTCTTTAGCTTCCGGCAACTCTTTTTTCCAATCTTCCAATTTATGTAGCGTATCTTCCGTATTTGCCAATAAAAGATAACAATGTCCGCCACCAGAATACAATAAATTCGCTCTGGATAATTCTAATTTTTCAAGAAGCGTATCAATAATGTGCTCCATCATTATTTCTAAATAAAAAGAACGTGCTCTTAATGTACGTAATGCATTTTGGGAAGTAATTGTATAAATAAAATTCTGAATACCTGAAATATCTAAAGAGCAAAGTAAAAAAGCCTGTCTGTCATAAAATTCTTTCTCTTTCGTGAAAAGTTCATCCTTACAATTCTTTTTTCCAGCATTTAAATAATCATAAATGCAACTGGCTACTGCTGCTGTAAATTTTACATGATCAAATAATGAAATATCTGCCAGCTCCGCCTTTGCTGTAGATGACGGTACATATGACAAATTTGCCTCCATTACAGCCAACAGGGAATTCACATATTCATCATTCCAGTCTATTCCTCGAAGATTATCCGTTATTCTCTGACGGATTTTTATATAAAATGTCTGTGAAAAGTTTTTCTTCTCTTCTGACGGATAATTGATTCCACTTTCCGGATCCATGTCTCCCGGTTGATAATAATATTCTTGTTTATTTCCATTTAAAATATTAAAAATGCTTTGAAGTGGAACCGCGATTTCAAATCCTTTGTCATCGACATTTTCTTTTTCTCTTCTATCTGCAAATGCCGCGATATTATCAGCTATATATGTTATATACGCCAGGTTATCATCTTCAAGATTTGCACTCTTTAATAGCAGTGCATGATGATATTTAACACAATCCAAAATTTCCTTTTCTATGTCAGCTTCTTCTTTTAAGTAATCATATCCACTTACGCTGTGGTTTCTTTTGTCACCACCTTCTCTGTAGATTACTTTTCCAATATCATGTAAAAGGCTTCCTATAATCAGCTTCGCTTTTCGATCATTCATCCTTTTTCCCTCCGCATCTTATAGCTCCCATTCCCATTCCAGTTTTTATTCCCACTCCTGAAAATTCCCCGAAATGAAAAAGAAGCCTTATATATCTTGCTATAGTCTCTGAACCTTTCACTTTAATTCCAATTTTTCCAACAAACCCAGTCACGTTTATTTTTTCCAATGGAAATGGTATTGTTTGTAAACGATAATTTACGACTTCACTGCTCCTGCACAGTTCCTCTAAAGTGTCTTTATCTTCCATTGTCATCTGCTGTGAAAATGCACTATATTTACGCATTAAGCTTCCATATATCAGACTTAAATCCGGATAAAAAATATAATTTCCATCATGCTTAAATGCTGTAGGTGTTAAAAAATATACCTCAAAATACCTAGAGCATTTCTTGTCATAAAACTCATCCAATAGAGTTTTCGCTTCCATCATTTGTATTGTTTTTTTCTCAGGAACAATTGTAATTCCTCGTTTTCTTAGTGTAATCTCTTTCAGCTCGGACATTGGAAGTATAATATTCTTATATGCTTCATCTGTAATAGTCTTTATATGCCAAACTACACCGTTCTCTTCTTTTGACACATATTGACTATACGGATTAAGCTGATTTCCATGAAGAATTCCCGCATACTCCGTGCTTATATTCTCCATAATGACACCTTGTAAATTTGAAGATTGCTGAAAATTTATTTCTGTTTTTCCAAACTCCATGCATAATTCTACATACATGTTTCATTCTCCGTTAAAATAATTATCATTTTGGTCAAGTATGCAAATATTATAATACAAACGCACTATAAAATCATTGTTTTTTTGCATTTTTTGTATATTTTTATATTATTTAAAGTGTCTAATCTATTATCTTGCAAAAACATGACACAAAAAACCGTTACCTATGTCTGCTCAAAACATAAATAACGGTTATGCCTACTTTGATTTTTTCACTCTCCAATATTCCAACATTTTTCAGTCTTCTATCTTTCATTCATTACTATTAAACAAAGAGCCGGATCACTCCGACTCTTCGCTCGTTTCAGCATATAAAATTTTTACAACCGCTTATTTCTCCAGCATATAATCCTTAATCACATCATGGTCTCTCAGCACCTTCTCCACCAAGGTTCCCTTGATTGCTTTCAGCAAAGGTTTTTTCACCAGATTCAGCGGTCCAGGAAGCTCAATTTCAAGTGGTGATCTGCCATCCATGAGTTTTACGCTGGCGTCAAGGAGTTCTCGCACGTCGTAAACGCTGCCCCATACTTCCGGAACGCCACGGTCTACGCCCATAAGTCCGTATACAGCTTCCATTGCCGTACGTACGGAGTACTCTGTGGTGAAAATAGTGT
>ERZ827498.1637-NODE-1637-length-24253-cov-11.449169_pt1 | contig 24253 bp, 22 predicted proteins | sample MGYA00519865_ERZ827498 | MGnify/ENA primary metagenome ERZ827498 (study PRJEB31778, sample SAMEA3449328) | human gut metagenome | biome: human gut; feature: human-associated habitat; material: faeces | place: United Kingdom | collected 2010/2012 ...
TGCAGCCCCTTGGCTCTCCCTTTGGGAGAGCTGTCACCGCAGGTGACTGAGAGGGCCTTGCAGCCTTTTTCGAATGATAAGATCAATTTGTGCACACACCGTTTACCCTCTCCGTCCTCGCTGCGCTCGGCCACCTCTCCCAAGGGGAGAGGCAAGGGATGCTCACACGGTACACCGAAATCTTTATAGAAGCGCTCCCTTTATCAGCTCGGCAAATTGGAGTTTACTGCATCGTTCCGACTTATTGCTTTGTTTGATCCTATCATGTGGTTTTGATATATGCAATAGCATTCCCGGCAGACATTACTGCCGGGAATGAAAGTGTCTTATGGCCACCCGCTCTTTGCCGTCCGGGGGTGTTTTATTGGTCCGGATTGGTGGTGAACAGGCCCACCACGTCCTCCAGGGCCAGGCTCAGGGTAATTGCCTGGGCCTTGGTGCTGGGGCCGGCCTGGGCCATGATGGCCTGCATAATGGCATTTTTCTCGCCGGTGGGGGCCACGATAAAGATCATCTCCCGCTCCTCGGCAATGGACATGCCGAAAAACTTCCCTGCGTCCTCGGCTCCGGTGCTGCGGGTATGGACAATGGTGCCGCCACGGGCTCCGGCGGACCGGGCCGCCTCCATGACCTTATCGGTATAGCCCTGGTTGGCAATGGCAACGATCAGCTGATAGGCAGCGTCCTTCATGGTCTCGTCCTCCTCTACGTCGATTTCCGGGACCTTGGAGGGGTCGCCGGAGGTCAGATAATTCATGGCGGTCCTGCCGCCGATGCTGCTCAGGGGCAGGCACACGGCGATGCCGCTTCCGGGAGCGGAAAGGTGCATGGTGGAAACCAGCTCCTTCACCAGGGTATCCTTGCAGGCCGGGGTCACCACGGAGAACAGCACCGCCTTCTCCGTGGCCTCCAGGCCCAGATAGCTCAGCACATCGTCGCTGGCGGTGCCCCGGCCCAGGGCCGTGAACACCACCGGCGCGCCGAAGGCCCGGTAAAAATCCACAAATCGTCCGGAGCCCACCACCCGGTTGGTGATGGTGATCATCAAATACAGTCGTTTCATTCCGTTTCCTCCTATGCCAGCTCGATGATCTCTTCCACCTGGGCCACGGCTGCGGGAGCCACGTGCTTGATGCGCCGCTTATAGCTCACGCCCAGCAGCTGGATGGTTACCAGGGGCGTCATAGCCACCATGGCCACCACGCCGAAGGCGTCCGTGACCACGTTGCCGCCCACGGCGTCGCAGGCGCCCATGGCAAAGGGCAGCAGGAACGTGGCCGTCATGGGACCGGAGGCCACGCCGCCGGAGTCGAAGGCAATGGAGGTGAATATTTTCGGCACCACGAAGGACAGAGCCAGGCTCAGGGCATAACCCGGCAGCAGGAACCACATGATGGAGATACCCGTCAGCACCCGGATCATGGCCAGGCCCAGCGACACCGCCACGCCCAGCGACAGGGCCAGGTTCATGGCGCTGGCGGGAATGGAGCCGGCGGTGATCTCCTCCACCTGCCGGTTGAGGATGTGAACGGCGGGCTCCGCCGCCACGATGAAATAGCCGATGACCATAGCAATGGGAATCAGCACCCAGTTGCAGTCCAGGGACGCGATGCTGCTGCCCAGGAAATTGCCCACGGCCATAAAGCCCACATTGACGCCGGTCAGGAACAGCACCAGGCCCAGATAAGTATACAGGAAGCCCACCGCCATGCTCATGATCTGCCGCCGGTTCAGGCGGCGGGTCAGCAGCTGGAAGATCAGGAAGAAGCCCGCAATAGGCGCCAGGGACAGGAGAATTTCCTTGAAATATTCCGGCAGCGCATGGGTATAGGACCGGAACATCTCCACGGTGTCCTGGGCGTCGGGCACCGTCACCGGCGTATAGCTGCTGCCGTCGGGCTTATACAGAAGACCCAGCAGCAGCACCGTCAGAATGGGGCCGATGGAGCACAGCGCCACCAGGCCGAAGCTGTCGCCTCCGGCATGCTTATCGTTTCGGACGGCACTGACGCCCACGCCCAGAGCCATGATAAACGGCACGGTCATGGGGCCGGTGGTAACGCCGCCGGAGTCAAAGGCGATGGCCCAGAAATCCGGGGACACGAACATGGCCAGGGTGAACACCACTGCATAAAACCCAATGAGCAGGTACGACAGCGGGATACCCAGCAGGATACGCAGCAGGGCGATGACCAGGAAAACTCCCACGCCCAGGGCAACGGACCAGATGATGACATTGTTCTCAATAGCGGGCACCTGGCCGGCCAGGACCTGCAGATCCGGCTCCGCCACGGTGATGATGACGCCGATGAGAAAGCTGATGCCCACGATAACCCACACCTTCTTGGAGCGAGTGATCTCCTTACCGACGGCCTCGCCCAGGGGGATCATGGACATCTCCGACCCCAGAGAAAACAGGCCCATGCCCACGATCAGCAGCAGACTGCCGATCAGAAACGCCATCATCGCGTTGTTGGATACCGGGGTCACGGTGAAGCAAAGCAGCAGCACGATGGCCGTGATGGGCAGCACCGAGGTCAGCGACTCCCGCATGGGCTTGCGGAAAATCGCCAGAACCTGCCCCTTCTCCCGGCGCTTCCGGCGCAGGCGGGCCTGCTGGGTCAACAGATCAGGTTTCTTGCGTGACAACAAACAATTCCTCCTTCAAAATTCCGGCAATCAAAACGATAGCGTACCTGTCCGGCTTGGCGGGCAGATACGCAAACTCTACCATTAACAAATATAATACCATAGCTTCCCATTTTCAGCAAGAAAGAATCTGTAAAAAAAGTGTGAACATCTGACAGGGAAAACTCCTTGTCAGCGGTAGAAAATCCAGAAAAACACTCCTCTTTTGCATGTTTACTCTCCTGCCGCCACGAAAAAAAATTTGCGTCGTGATGAAAAAATATGAAAAATAGCGGTTGACAAATGCCGCGGATGGTGCTAACATGCACCCATCGACAAGAAACGCCGCCTGTGCGGCGGGAAAGGGAACGCGCCATGACGAAGCAGCTCTGCGGCAACAGCATGATGATGACCATGATGCACATGTGCGGCATGTGCATGCTTTGCTATGGAAAAAATGGTCATTCCCTTTCATCGCTTGCCTGAATGAATCGTTTGCGGCAGCGGAAGGTCAATGACCTTCCGCTGTTTTTTTGCTGCATGAAAGGAGCTGAAAAACCATGTGCCTGATGCCGGGCCTCATTACCCTGCTGGACGATCGAATGTGCCCCCGGGCCATCGGATGTTCCATACAAGAGAATCAATCAACCGACTTTGACATAAAAAGGAGATAACCATCATGAAAAAGAATTCCGTTCGGCTCACTGCGCTGATCCTGGCGCTGGTCCTGTCCCTGGCCCTGGTCCTGACGGGCTGCGGCTCCAAGAGCACCTCCCTGAAGATCGCCGTTCCCAACGACACCACCAACGAGGCCCGGGCCCTGCTGCTGCTGCAGGAAAACGGCATCATCAAGCTGCGCGACGGCGCCGGCATCACCGCCACCAAGAACGACATCGTGGAGAATCCCTACAACGTGGAGATCGTAGAGGCCGAGGCCGCCCGTCTGCCCGATATGCTGAAGGACGCCGACTATGCCGTCATCAACTCCAACTACGCCATCAACGCCGGCCTGAATCCCGTGAATGATTCCCTGGCCATCGAAGGCTCCTCCTCCGCCTATGCCAATATTCTGGCGGTGAAGGAGGGCAACGAGATCACCCCCAAGATCCTGGCCCTGAAGGCCGCGCTGGAGAGCCAGCAGGTGGCCAGCTTCATCGAGAGTAAGTACAGCGGCTCCGTGGTCAGCACCGTGGACCACCCCGGCACCGGCTATGACGATTCCGTGGACTATGAGGCTCTGAAGGGCCAGACCATCACCGTGGCCGCCTCCCCCACGCCCCACGCCGAGATCCTGGAGGTTGTCAAGGAGATCCTGGCCGCTAAGGGCATTACCCTGGACATTCAGGTTTATAACGACTATGTGGTGCCCAACACCGTGGTGGACGACGGCACCCTGGACGCCAACTACTTCCAGCATCTGCCCTATCTGGAGGACTTCAACGCCGAGAACAACACCCACATTGTGTCCGTCAGCGCCATCCATGTGGAGCCCATGGGCCTGTACGGCGGCCGTCAGACCAGCCTGGACGCTCTGAAGGCTTCCAAGTAAACACACAAGCATCCGATTAGAAGGGGGAGGCAGCAGCCTTGATCGAATTACAGCATGTCAGCAAGACCTTTGAGACCGCCGGTGGGCGAGTGGACGCTCTGAAGGACGTATCCCTGACCATCGCCAGCGGCGATATCTATGGCATCATCGGCATGAGCGGCGCGGGTAAGAGCACGCTGGTCCGCTGCATCAATATGCTGGAGCGGCCCACCAGCGGCAAGGTCATCGTCAACGGGCAGCAGCTGGACGCCATGACGCCGGCCCAGCTCCGGGCCGCCCGGCGGGAGATCACCATGATCTTTCAGCGGTTCAACCTGCTGATGCAGCGCACCTGCCTGCAAAACATCTGCTTCCCCATGGAGCTGGCCGGGGTCAGCCGGAAGGAGGCCCAATCCAGGGCCCGGGAGCTGCTGGAGCTGGTGGGTCTGCCGGACAAGGCCCAGGCGTACCCCGCCCAGCTGTCCGGCGGCCAGCAGCAGCGCATTGCCATTGCCCGGGCCCTGGCCACCAATCCCAAGGTGCTGCTGTGCGACGAGGCCACCAGTGCCCTGGACCCCAAGACCACCCGGCAGATTCTGGAGCTGATCCGGGACATCAACCGCCAGCTGGGCATCACCGTGGTGGTCATCACCCACCAGATGAGCGTGGTGAAGGAGATCTGTACCCATGTTGCCATTCTGGACGACGGCGAGGTGGTGGAGGACGGCATGGTATCCACGGTGTTCTCCGCTCCCAGGTCCCAGGCCGCCCGGCACCTGGTGTTCCCCGGCGGGGCCGATGCCGCCGTGTCCGACCCCAGTCAGGAGCGGCGTATCCGCCTGATCTTCCGCAGCGCCCAGACCACGGCCATCCCCATGGTGGCCCGTCTGGCAGCGGAGGAAAGCATATACGCCAACGTCATTTCCGCCAGCACCCAGAAGCTGTCGGAGGAGATCTACGGCAGCATGCTGTTGGGCGTGCCCAGGGGACAGCTGGACCGGGCCATGGGGTTTTTCCGCAGCATCCCCAATTTGCAGGCAGAGGAGGTAAGCGTGGATGTACACTGATTTATTTACGCCGGAGTCCCTGGCGGAGCTGAAAACGGCCTTTGTGACCCAGTTCCCCATGGCGCTTTGGGAGACGTTTTATGTAACGGTGCTGTCCACCGCCCTGGCCGTGGTGCTGGGCCTGCCGCTGGGCGTGCTGCTGGTGGCGGGAGAAAAGGACGGCGTCCTGCCTCTGCCGAAGCCGGTGCTGTCGGCGCTGAACGTGGTCATCAACCTGCTGCGTTCCATCCCGTTTCTGATCCTGATGATTATGGTGTTCCCTCTGTCCCGGCTCATCATCGGCACCGCCGTGGGCACCACAGCCACCATCGTTCCCCTGGTGGTGGCGGCGTTCCCCTTTGTGGCCCGGCTGGTGGAGAGCAGCCTGCGGGAGGTAGACCCCAATATTATTGAGGCGGCCCAGAGCATGGGCGCAACGCCCATGCAGATCGTCTGCAAGGTGATGATCCCCGAGAGCGTCCCCTCCCTGATCCAGAACGCCACCATCGCCCTGACCACCATTCTGGGCTACTCCGCCATGAGCGGCATCATCGGCGGCGGCGGCCTGGGCAAGGTTGCCATTGACTACGGCTATTACCGGTACAAATACCTGGTGATGTTCGCGGCGGTGATCCTGCTGATCCTGCTGGTGCAGCTGTTCCAGACCGTTGGCACCCGCCTTGCCGTGAAATGCGACAAACGCCTGAAAAAGTAATTACTATGGAAGGCAGTCTCTCTGCTGCCTGTCGTCCCAAAAAGCATTGCCTTTTTTGACAAGCTCAAGGCCGCCGCCCTCTGCGGCGGCCTTTTTTTGCGTTTTTCGTCCCTTTTCCCAAACAATTTTCCCTGAGACGCCCCGCCGTGCTTGAAAGCCCCGCCGCTTTGTGGTATCCTTGTGCTGTATTTTTTGTATAAAGGAGACGATTCCGTGACCAAGCTGCGGGACAAGCGGCTGTTTCTGCTGGATATGGACGGCACCCTCTACATCGGCGACCGCCTGTTTGACGGCGTGCCGGAGTTTCTGCGCCATGTGCGCTCCATGGGCGGCCGTTACCTGTTTCTCACCAACAACTCCTCCCGGGGCGTGGAGGGGTACATCGAAAAGCTCCGCCGCCTGGGCATCGAGTCCGCCCCCGGCGACTATCTCACCTCCGTGGACGCCACCATCCGGTATCTGAAGGCGGCCCTGCCCGGGAAAACCTGCTATGTATTCGGGACGGACTCCTTCCTGTCCCAGCTGGACCGGGCCGGGATCCCCGTCACCCGGGACCGGGAGCAGGCGGAGGTGCTTTTGTGCGGCTTCGACACGGAGCTGACCTTTCAGAAGCTGGAGGACGCCTGCATCCTGCTGAACCGGGGCGTTCCCTTTGTGGCCACCAATCCCGACTGGGTGTGCCCCACCTGGTACGGCTCCGTGCCCGACTGCGGCAGCGTCTGCCGCATGCTCACCACCGCCACCGGCCGGGAGCCTACGGTCATCGGCAAGCCCCAGCCGGAGATGGCCCTGCTGGCCATGGAGCGCACGGGCTTTTCCCCGGAGCAGACGGTGCTGCTGGGGGACCGGCTGTACACCGACGTGGCCTGCGGCGTCAACGCCGGTATCGACACCGTGTTCGTCCTGTCCGGCGAGGGCACCATGGCGGACATCGACACCTACCGGATCCATCCCACCTGGGTGTATCCCGATATCGGTACTCTGTACCGTGAACTGGAGGAAACCGTATGAAACTCAACTACAAGCGGACTATTTTCGTGGGCTTTGCCTTCTTCCTGATCTGCTCGTTCTGGCAGGCCTATGACAACACCATTCCCCTGATCCTGACCAACAAGTTCGGCATGAGCCAGGCCTGGTCCGGCGTCATCATGGCTCTGGACAATGTGCTGGCCCTGTTCATGCTGCCCCTGTTCGGCGCCATCTCCGACAAGCACCACAGCAAGTGGGGCCGCCGGACCCCCTTTATCGTGGTGGGCACGCTGATCGCCGCCGTGATGCTCATTGCCCTGTCCTTCGTGGACAACGCCCAGCTGCGGCACCTGTCCGATGTCTCCGCCATTGACGACCCCGCCGCCCTGGAGCAGATCTATGACCGCCAGGCTGATGAGACCCTGCTGACCCCCGGCGGCGACAAGTTCGTCCTGAGCCAGAAGTTCACCCAGGAGGAGTTCTGCCAGATCCGCAGCCAGGTGGAGCAGGACGGCAAGACCGTCACCAACCCCGATTATACCAACTATGTGGTCCCCGCCCGCCAGGCCTGCGCCTGGGACGCCACCGCCAAAAGTCCCGCCACCCTGGTATTCTTCATCGTTCTGCTGCTGATCGTCCTGGTTTCCATGGCCGTGTTCCGGTCCCCGGCGGTGGCCCTGATGCCCGACGTGACCCTGAAGCCTCTGCGCTCCAAGGCCAACGCCGTCATCAACCTCATGGGCTCTGCCGGCGGCATTCTGGTGCTGGCTCTGGGCATGGTGTTCGCCACCTCCGCCGTCCGCAACTCCCTGATGAGCTACACCGGCTATTTCGCCGTCATCGCCGCCATCATGCTGGCGGCCCTGGTGATTTTCATGCTCACCGTCCGGGAAAAGGAGTGGGCCTACGAAATGCAGCAGCAGGCCGTGGCCCTGGGCATTGAGGAGGAGACTCAGGCGCAGGAGGAGGCCGCAGGCGGCCGCAAGCTGTCCGTGGACGAGGTAAAGTCCCTGATTTTCCTTCTCCTGTCCATCGTTCTGTGGTTCTTCGGCTACAATGCCGTCACCTCCAAGTATTCCGTGTACGCCAGCAATATTCTGCACAAGGACTATAACCTGACGCTGATCATCGCTCAGGCGGCGGCCATTGTCTCCTATCTGCCTGTGGGCTTCATCGCCTCCAAGGCAGGCCGGAAAAAGACCATCCTGGCCGGCGTGGTCATGCTGACCACCGCCTTCACCGTGGCTGCCTTCCTCAACGCCGAAAGCCCCACCATGCTGATGAACGCCATGTTCGCCCTGGCCGGTATCGCCTGGGCCACCATCAACGTCAACTCCTTCCCCATGGTGGTGGAGATGTGCTCCGGCGGCGACGTGGGCAAATATACCGGCTTTTACTACACCGCCTCCATGGCCGCCCAGGTGGCCACGCCTATGCTGTCCGGTCTGCTGATGGACCGCTTCGGCATGCATGTGCTGTTCCCCTACGCCGCCGTATTCACGACTCTGGCCTTCGTCACCATGCTGTTCGTCCGCCATGGCGACAGCAAGCCCCAGGCCAAGCTCGGTCTGGAAGCTCTGGACGAGATGGAGGATTGACGCAAAATGCCCGTTTTGATCGTATTGCTGGTTCTTTTGATCCTGGGAGAGCTTTTCACCCTGCTTCTGCAATGCCGCCGGGGCCACAGCGCCTGGGGCCTGCTGCGGCTGTTCCGCTACGCCCACCGGGGCTATCACGACAAGCCCCGCATTCCCGAAAACTCCATGGCCGCCTTCCGCCGGGCCATTGAAAACGGCTACGGCGCAGAGCTGGATGTTCACCTGATGAAAGACGGCCGCCTGGCTGTCATCCACGATGCCAGCCTCAAGCGCACCGCCGGCGCCGACGTGCTGGTGGAGGACCTGACGGCGGAGGAACTGAAGCAGTACCGCCTGGAGGGCACCGATGAGCAGATCCCCCTGCTGGAGGAGGTGCTGGAGCTGTTCCAGGACCGCACGCCCCTGATCATCGAGCTGAAGGCCGAGCGGGGCAACCACGCCGCCCTGGCGGAGGCCACCTGCCGCATGCTGGACCGGTACCGGGTTCATTACTGCATCGAATCCTTCGACCCCCGCTGCCTGATCTGGCTGAAAAAGAACCGCCCCGAGATCGTCCGTGGCCAGCTGTCTGAGCAGTTCCTGCGCCATGGTGAGACCGCCGGTCACGGCAAGGCCACCATGTGGCTTCTGGGGAATCTGTTTTCCAACGTGGCCGTGAGGCCCGACTTCATCGCCTACCGGTTCTCCGACCGGGACAACCTGTGTCTGCGCTGGTGCCGGAAATGCTACCATGTCCAGGAGGTAAACTGGACCATCCGAACGAAAGAGGAGATGGAAGCCGCCGAGGCCCAGGGAAACCTGGTGATCTTCGAGTGCTTCGATCCGAAGGGATAACGCTATGAGAGTCATCACCGGAACCGCCCGGGGCCGCCGCCTCAAGGAGCTCCAGGGCATGGACACCCGCCCCACCACAGACAAGGTCAAGGAGAGCATGTTCTCCATCCTGCAATTCGACATCGAGGGCCGCCGGGTGCTGGACCTGTTCGCCGGCACCGGTCAGCTGGGCATCGAGGCTCTGAGCCGCGGCGCGGCGGAGGCCGTGTTCGTGGACAAGCGCGCCGACGCCGTGAAGCTGGTCCGGGATAACCTGGAGCTGTGCGGTCTTTTGGACCGGGCCCGGGTCAGAAGCGGCGACTCCCTGGCCTATCTGCGCAGCGGCGAAAAGTTCGACCTGATCTTCCTGGACCCGCCCTACGCCTCCGGTCTGCTGGAGCAGGCTCTTTCGGATATTGCAGGGTTTGACATTTGTCGCGAACATGGTATAATAATGGCGGAAAGTCCGGCAGACGCCGTTTTGCCCGCCCTGGAGGCCCCCTACCGCCTTTACCGGGAGTATCGCTACGGTAAGATCAAGCTGACAGTCTACCACCGTCAGGGAAGCGAGGAATGACCCCCATGAAAATTGCGATCTATCCCGGCAGCTTCGACCCCATCACGCTGGGGCATATGGATATTATCCGCCGGGCCGCCCAGTGCTTTGACCAGGTGTACGTCTGCGTGCTGGTCAACTGCGACAAAAAGCCTATGTTCTCCGCCGACGAACGGGTGGAGATGATCCGCCGCTCCGTGGCGGACCTGCCCAATGTGGCGGCGGAGCATTACACCGGCCTGCTGGCGCAGTACGCCCGGGACAAGGGTGCCTGCGTTCTGGTAAAGGGTCTGCGCAACGCCACGGATTTCGACCAGGAGTACCAGATGGCCAGCATCAACCGGGGCATCCTGCCGGGACTGGAAACCGTATTCCTGCCGGCCAGTCCCGCCTACCAGCATTTCAGCAGCACCATGGTCCGGGAAATGCTCCGCTACGGACAGCCCATGGAACAATATGTGCCGGCCCCGGTGGCCGCGCAGTGGAAAGGACGGTCATAAATGGAAGATAAAAACGTACAGAAGCTCCTTGACATGCTGTACGGCATGATCGACGAGGCCCGGGGAGCTACCTTCAGCTCCGAAAAATGCATTATCAACCGGGAGGAAGCCCTGGACCTGCTGGACGAGGTCCGCACCAAGCTCCCCGCAGAGCTCAGCAAGGCTCAGGATCTGATGAAGTCCAAGGATCAGTATGTGGACAAGGCCAATCGCGAGGTCAAGCGTATGCTGGACCAGGCCCAGGACGAGGCCAAGCGCCTGCGGGACCAGGCCCAGGAGGAGTCCCGCCGCATGCTGGAAAAGGCCCAGGAGGACGCCAAGACCATCGTCTCCGAAAGCGAGACCATTCAGCGGGCCCAGCGCCGCAGCAGCGAGATCATCCACCAGGCGGAGGACCGCAGCCGCCAGCTGTATCAGGTGGCCAACACCTACACCGAGGACGCTCTGCGCCGCACGGAGGAGGCCATCCAGGCCGCCCTGGACGAGGTCCGGGAGTCCCGCGTCCGCTTCCGCAGCGCCTCCGCCGAGCAGATGCAGGTCTGCCAGGAAAAGCTCAAGTCCGATCCCACCAAGCAGGCTTCGGAGGACTGACGAAATTTTCCGGCGTTTTCTGTGCATTTTGCTGGCGCGCATTCTTCTTTTACCGCATATCCGCATACCGGCCGCTGTTTTCACGCCGGTATGCGATTTTTTTGCGCCGTTATAGAACAAACGTTTCAAAAAGTGCAGGAATTTCCTGGAAACACCTGAAATTGGACAAATTTCCCGGAGAATATGGTCAAAAAAACCTCTTGCAAAATCCTATACCCTGCTATATAATAAAAATACATATCTGGCGGTGTCTTTTTTTTGATTCCGATGTGGGACTAAGTGGTGTCAAAACCCATACAGGTGTGGCTCTGTCCCACAATTTTCCCACAAAGTGGTGCCGAAGGGAGGGGATGCGGACATGAACGGCCAATATGCGCACAATATTGATGCCAAGGGTCGGCTGTTCATCCCTACCAAGCTCCGGGACGAGCTGGGCGGCACCCTCCACGTCACCGTGGGCCAGGACCACTGCCTGTCCGTTTTCTCCGACCAGGGCTGGGCCGACTTCAACGCCAGCCTCAAGGGCACGAGCTTTACCAGGATCAAGGATCTGCGCATGATGTACGCCTACATGACCGACTGCGTGCCCGACGCCCAGGGCCGCATTCTCCTGCCCGCCAAGCTGCGCCAGTACGCCAACCTGGAAAAAGAGGTGGTCATCATCGGCGTCTTTGACCGGGCCGAGATCTGGAACGCCCAGCTGTGGCAGAAAATGGAGGACGAAGCCCTCCAATCCGGCCAGCTGGAGAAAGCAATGCAGGAAATGGGGATGTGAGCCATGGCATTTGACCGAAACGAAGCCGCTGACGTGGCCTTCGGCCACCGCCCGGTGCTGCTGGATGAGTGTATGGAGGGGCTGAATATCCGGCCGGACGGCATCTACCTGGACGGCACCCTGGGCCGGGCAGGTCACTCCTGGGAAATCGTCCGCCGCCTGACGGCCGGAGGCCGTCTCATCGGCCTGGACCGGGACGAGACCGCCCTGGAGGCTGCCCGCCGCCGCCTGGCCCCGTATATAGACCGCGTCACCCTGGTTCACAGCAACTTCAGCTGCGTGGCCCAGGTGCTGGACGATCTGAACGTCCCGGCGGTGGACGGCATGCTCTTCGACCTGGGCGTGTCCTCTCCCCAGCTGGACGACGCCCAGCGGGGCTTCTCCTATATGCACGACGCTCCCCTGGACATGCGCATGGACCGCACCGCCGGCCTGACGGCCCGTACCGTGGTCAACGAATGGCCCTATGAGGAGCTGCGCCGCATCCTTTATGAATACGGCGAGGAGCGCTATGCCCCGGCCATTGCCAGACGCATCGTCACCGCCCGAGAGGAAGCTCCCATCGAGACCACCGGCCAGCTGGTGGAGCTCATCAAAAGTGCCATGCCGCCCCAGGCTCTGCGGGAAAAGCAGCATCCGGCCAAGCGGAGCTTCCAGGCCCTGCGCATCGCCGTCAACGGCGAGCTGGACGAGCTCACCGCCATGCTCCGGGCTGCGGCCCAGCGTCTGGCCCCCGGCGGCCGCCTGGCCGTCATTACCTTCCACTCTCTGGAAGACCGCATTGTCAAGAAAACCCTCCAGGAGCTGGCCACCGGCTGCACCTGCCCCCCGAATTTTCCGGTCTGTGTCTGCGGCAAGAAGCCCACGGTGCGTCTGGTGAACCGCAAGCCCATCGTCTGCGGCCCCGCAGAGCTGACTTATAACCCCCGCGCCCGCAGCGCCAAGCTGCGCGTGGCGGAAAAGCTGTAAATTTTTCCCCCGTTTTCGGAAACGATTTCAACATATGAAAGGAGCTGCCCTACCATGGCGGAGAACAAGAACAGGATGAATAACGAGCCGGTGTTCGGCAGCCTGGCTTATGACCTGAATACCCTGAACTGGGAGCAGCTTGACGGCAACGCCGTCCGCCAGCCCCAGGAGCCCCTGCGCCGCCCGGAGCGGGATGTCCGCCCCCAGCGGGAGCCTCGCCGCCGTCCGGCGGCCCACCCCCGGGAGCACGCCTCCCCCATTCTGGTGGGCGGCGTGGCCGTTCTGGCCCTGATGGTAGTGGTGCTGATGATGGGCTATGTGAAGCTGACCCAGGCCAGCCATGACCTTACCGCCAAGCAGTCCCAGCTCCAGCAGGTCCAGGAGGAGCGCGTGGCCCTGGGCGTGGCATATGAAAAGGCCTTCGACCAGGCCGCCGTAAAGGCCGCCGCCCAGGCGGCCGGCATGACCAAGCCTACCAGCGACCAGATCGAGTATATCGAGCTGGGCGGTGCGGATATGGCCGAGATCTGTCGTCCCGAAAGCACCGGACCCCTGGCCCAGGCATGGACCTGGCTCAAGGACGGCATCGGCGCGGTGGTGGAATATTTCCGCTGAGCGCCGCCATATAGTGAAAACGCGCAAGGAGTGAGAAGGAAACTTCTTGCTCCTTGCCTTGGCATTCCGGCGGAAGGAGACACCCATGTTCAGTCGCAGAAAGAGAACCCCCCGATCCCAGTCCCAGCGGCCCCAGACCGCCCCCGGCAAGCCCCAGGCCCCTGGCCGCCCGCCGGAGTTCTACGCCCGGCAGGCCACCCGCACCGTCCGCAGCCGCACCTTCTGGCTGATGCTGGTCATGGGCATCCTGGTGTTCGTGATCCTGTTTTTCCAGCTGTACCACCTTCAGATCACCCGGCATAAGGAGCTCCAGACCAGGGCTCTGGACCAGCAGACCCGCCAGACGGTGGTTTCCGCCTTCCGGGGCACCATCTACGACCGCAACGGCAGTCAGCTGGCGGTGTCCGTGTCCACGGAGGACGTTGTGATGTCCCCCTACCACATGAAAAAGCAGCTGGATGATGAGGCAGAGCGGCTGGAGAAGATCCGCCTGGAAAACGCCCAGCTGAAGAAGGGCGAGACGCCTCAGTCCGAGGACACAACGGTTCTTTGGGACTATGACTCCCTGGCCGCCAGCCTGGCTGATATCCTGGGCATATCCCAGGACGACGTCAGGGAGCGCATGAACAACACCGACTCGCAGTATGAACTTCTGGCCAAAAAAGTGGATGAGGATACGGCAAACCAGATCCGTCAGCTCATCAATGATTTGAAGGTTGAGGGGCTGGACCTGACTGCAACATCCAAGCGGGTGTACCCCTACGGTTCCCTGGCCTCTCATGTTCTGGGCTTTGTGGGCACCGACAACACCGGCCTGTACGGCCTGGAGTCCCGCTATGACAAGTATCTCCAGGGCCAGACCGGCCTGGTGGTTACCGCCAAGGATGAACGGGGCAATCCCCTTCCCTATGAATACGAGCAGTATTTCGCCGCCCAGAACGGTCAGGACCTGGTCCTGACCCTGGACGCCAACGTCCAGTATTACCTGGAAAAATATGTAGGTGAAATGGCCGATAAATACGGCGCGGAGAACGGCGCCACCGGCATCGTCATGGACGTCAAGACCGGCGGCGTTCTGGGGATGGTGTCCTACCCTACCTATGACCTCAATAACGCCTTTACCGTCCAGAACGACCTGTTCAAAAAGAATCTCACCGACACCTCCGATCAGCTGCTGAAGCAGTGGCGCAACAAGACCCTCAACGACACCTACGAGCCCGGCTCTACCTTCAAGATCCTCACCATGTCCGCCGCCATGGAGGAGGGGCTCATCAATATGAACACCACCTATACCTGCACCGGCGGCATCCATGTGTCCGACGCCACCATCCACTGCACCGGCACCCACGGCACCCAGACCCTGAAGGAGGCCGCGGCCCATTCCTGCAACCCCGCTTTTATCACCTTCGGTCTGCAGCTGGGCAACGAGAAGTTCTATGAATATATGAACGACTTCGGCCTCATGCAGGGCTCCGGCGTGGATCTGGACGGCGAGGCCAGCGGCGTGTTCGCCAGTCCCGAGAGCTTCACCCAGCTGGACCTGGCCTGCTACGCCTTCGGCCAGAACTTCAACGTCACCCCCATGGCCCTGATTGCGGCCCAGGCGGCCTGCGTCAACGGCGGCTATCTGCACGCCCCCTATCTGGTGGAGCAGATCGTGGACAGTGACGGCAACATCACCTATCAGCACGACAACACCCCCGTGCGCCAGGTCATCAGCGAGGAGACCAGCGCCCATGTCCGGGAATGCCTGGAATATGTGGTGTCCGACGGCACCGGCCGCAACGGCCAGGTGAAGGGCTACCGCGTAGGCGGCAAAACCGGCACCGCCGACAAGGGCCAGACCGGCGACCTGGTGGTCTCCTTTGTCAGCTTTGCCCCGGCGGACGATCCCCAGGTCATCATCCTGGTGACCATGGACACTCCCAGCCGCAGCGCCGGCACCTCCGTGTCCGGCGGCAGCATGGTGGCCCCCGTCAACAGCAAGATCATGGCGGATATCCTGCCCTATCTGGGCATTGAGCCCACCTACAGCGCCGAGGAGCTGCTGGGCGCGGATACCACCGTTCCCTATGTCATCGGCAGCACCGTGGAGGATGCCAGGAGCCGTATGGAGGCCCGGGGCTTCACCTGCAAGGTGGTAGGCTCCGGCGGCACCGTCACGGACCAGACTCCTGCCGGCGGCGCGGTGATCCCCGGCAAGGCCACGATCATTCTCTATGCCGGGGCCGAAAAGCCCAACACCATGTACACCGTTCCCCAGCTGGTGGGCAAAACGGCGGCGGAGGCCAACGTGGCCGCCACCAACGCCGGGCTCCTGGTGCGGTTCAGCGGCGCCACGCAGACCACCTCCGGCAATATCCGGGTGCTGAGCCAGAGCCTGGAGGCCGGACAGCAGGTGCCTGCCGGCACGGTGATCACCGTCCAGCTGGGCGATACCAATATGTCAGACTAAGGGAAAGGAGTCCCCTCTGTGGATCTGCGGGACCTGCTGGCAGGCGTTCCCATCCGGGACGCATCGCCGGACCTGCCCCGGGACGTCACCGGCGCAGGCTATGATTCCCACACGATACAGCCCGGTCAGGCGTTTGTGGCCATCCACGGCGCCGCCGCCGACGGCCACGACTATACGGCTCTGGCCCGGCAGCGGGGCGCGTCCTGCGCCGTGTCCGCCCACCCGGTGGAGGGGCTGCCCTATGTCCTTGTTCCGGACCCCCGCAGGGCCCTGGCCCTTATGGCGGGAAATTTCTTCCGCCACCCGGACCGGGAGCTGCACCTCATCGGCGTCACCGGCACCAACGGAAAAACCTCCGTGGCCTGGCTGACGGCAGGCATGCTCCAGACCCTGGGCATACGGACCGGTCTCATGGGCACCAACGGCTGCCGCATCGGGGACACGGTCCTCCCCTCCCGCCGCACCACCCCCGAATCCTGGGAGGTGCAGCGTCTGCTGCGGCAAATGGCCGATTCCGGGTGCACCCACGCAGTGATGGAGGTATCCTCCCACGCATTGGCACTTGACCGCGTCTGCGGCTTGGCGTATACTATAGCCGCTTTCACCAATCTCAGCCGGGACCACCTGGACTTTCACGGCGCCATGGAGGACTACGCCGCCGCCAAGGCGGCCCTGTTCCGCCAGTGCGGGCAGGCCGCCGTGAACCGGGATGACCCGTGGGCCTCCCGCATTCTCCGGGGCTGCCTCTGCCCCGTGTATGGCTATGGCATCCGCAGCGGCGACCTGCGGGCCGAGGACGTGGTCCTCTCCCCCGCCGGCGTCCGCTTCACCGCCCGGGAGGGCGCGTCGACGGCTCCCGCCGCCGTTCCCATCCCCGGTATGTTCACCGTGTACAACACCTTGGCGGCCCTGTCCATCGCCCGCCTGTCGGGCATTTCCCTGGCGGACGCGGCAAAGGCGTTGGGACAGTCCCGCTCTGTTCCGGGGCGGATGGAGCCGGTACCGGTGCCGGGGCGCGGCTATCGCGTGTTCATCGACTTTGCCCACACGCCGGACGCCATGGAAAACGCCCTGAAAACCGCCCGGTCCCTGACCTCCGGACGGCTCATTGCGGTGTTCGGCTGCGGCGGCGGCCGGGACCCCGGCAAGCGCCCCCTGATGGGCGCGGCGGCCTCCCGATACGCCGACCTGACGATCCTCACCTCCGATAATCCCCGGACGGAGGACCCGCTGGCCATTATCCGGGATATCCTCCCGGGCATCACCGGCAGCCATCAGGTGGTGCCGGACCGCCGGGAAGCCATTTTCCGGGCTCTGTCCCTGGCCCGCAGCGGTGATACCGTTCTCCTGTGCGGCAAGGGCCACGAGACTACCCAGGAAACAGACGGAAAGCTGCTGCCATTGGATGAAAGGCAGATCATTGCGGAATATATAAACGGAAGCTGACCACGTCCCCACGGGACGGGAAGGAGAGAACATGATGGAAATTATTCTGGCAGGCGTCGTAAGCCTGGCGATCACCCTGGCAGCCGGTAAGCTGCTGATCCCCGCCCTGATCCGGCTAAAGGCCGGGCAGAGCATCAAGGAGGTTGGCCCCACCTGGCACAAGGGCAAACAGGGCACTCCCACCATGGGCGGCCTGATGTTCATCATCGGCATCGGCATCGCCATTCTGATCCTGGGCTGGAAGGGCATGCTGGAGAGGAACTTCACCCACCTGTATGTCTATGTATTCGCCCTGGTATTCGGCGTCATCGGCTATATCGACGACTATCAGAAGGTGAAGCATCACCACAACACCGGCCTCACCGCCCCCCAGAAGTTCCTGCTTCAGCTGGCGGCGGCCATTGCCTTCCTGTGTCTCATGCGGTACGAGGGCATGCTGAGCCCCAACCTGTATATCCCCTTCTTCAACACCCATCTGGTGCTGCCGTGGGTGGTGTATATGATCTTCGCCGCCTTCGTCATCATCGGCACCGTCAACGCCGTGAACATTACCGACGGCATCGACGGTCTGTCCTCCAGCGTCACGGTGCCGGTGGCCGTATTCTTCGCGGTGCTGGGCGGCCTGTGGCAGGGCTTCGGCCAGCTGGGCGTTTTTGCCGGCGCTCTGGTGGGCGGCCTGCTGGGCTTCCTGTGCTATAACCACTATCCCGCCAAGGTGTTCATGGGCGATACCGGCTCCCTGTTCCTGGGCGGCGCGGTGGCAGCCCTGTCCTTCGCCTATGACATGCCCCTGATCCTGCTGCTGGTAGGCTTTGTCTATCTGTGCGAGACGCTGTCCGACATCATCCAGGTGACGTATTTCAAGCTCACCCACGGCAAGCGGATCTTTAAGATGGCCCCCCTCCACCACCACTTCGAGATGTGCGGCTGGAAGGAGACCAAAATCGTGGCGGTATTTGCCTCCGTCAGCGCCCTGTTCTGCGTTCTGGCTTATCTGGGCGTTATGGATCGCTTCGGCGCATAACCAAAAGCATTTCGGAAAGGAGGGGAGCCCATGGCCCTGCGCACAAGCAAACGACGTCCCGTGGGGACCTGGAGCGCCCAACGGCGCCAGGACGCCATGGAGCAGTCCCGGGAAGCCGCCCGGGGTCCTATGGACCTGCCGTTTCTGCTGCTGACGCTGCTGCTGACGGCTATGGGCATGGTCATGGTGCTGTCCGCCAGCTTCCCCTCCGCCTACTATGAAAACGGCGGCAACGGCGCGTACTACTTCATCCGCCAGGGCATTTTCGCCCTGCTGGGCCTTGCCGTTATGTTCGCTCTCAGCAAGCTGAACTATCAGCGTCTGCGGGGCGTGGGCCGTCTGCTGCTGTGGGCGTCTCTGGCGCTGCTGGTGCTGGTCATCATTCCCCATAATCCCATTGCCATCACGGAAAACGGCGCCACCCGCTGGCTGGGCATCAAGGGCACCGTTCTGCGGTTCCAGCCCTCCGAGATCGCCAAGATCGCCGTGGTCATCTACTTTTCCGCCACCATCTCCAAAAAGCGCGAGAAAATGCAGACCTGGCGTCAGGGCATCTGGCCGTATCTGCTGATCCTGGGCGTTATCGCGGGCCTTATGATGCTGGAGCCTCACTTATCCGGCACCATCCTCATCGTCTGCACCGGCATCGTTCTGATGATCGTGGGCGGCATCAAGGGCTGGCTGATCCCCACTGGCATTGCCGGCGTGGGCCTGGTGGGCGCCCTGTACGTCACCCTGGTGAAAAAGGGCATCCTCCACTATGGCGAGGACCGTATCAACACCTGGCGGGACCCCTTCAACGCCGATTGGTACCGGGGTGACGGCTGGCAGATCGCCCAGTGTCTCATCGCCATCGGCTCCGGCGGCCTGCTGGGTGTGGGCCTGGGCAAGGGACGGCAGAAATTCCTCTACCTGCCCGAGGAGCACAACGACTGCATCTTCGCCGTGATCTGTGAGGAGCTGGGCCTGGTGGGTGCCTGCGTCGTCATGCTGGTATTCGCTCTGCTGATCCTCCGGGGCTTCTGGATCGCCCTCCACGCCCGGGACCGGTTCGGCGCTTTGCTGGTGGTAGGCTTCATGACCCTCACCAGTCTGCAAACCTTTCTGAACATTGCGGTGGTCACGGGCCTGGTGCCCGCCACCGGCATTTCCCTCCCCTTCTTCAGCTACGGCGGCACGGCCCTGCTGTGCCAGCTGGCGGAGATGGGCATCGTACTCAGCGTTTCGCGGCAGATGCCTGCGCCGCAGAACGGATAGGAGGCGCGGCAAAATGAAAGTGATTTTTACCTGCGGCGGAACGGCAGGCCATGTGAACCCCGCCCTGGCTCTGGCCGGATACATGCGGCAGCAGGACCCCAAAGCCCGGTTTCTGTTTGTGGGCACCCCCGACGGTATGGAGCGCGACCTGGTGGAAAAGGCGGGCTACCCCTTCCGTGGCATTCCCATGGGCGGCTTTCAGCGCTCCCTGGGCCACGGCGGCCTGGGGCACAACCTGAACTCCCTGGCCATGCTGGCCAGGTCCCGCAGTCGTGCCCGGGCCATTCTCCGTGATTTCCGTCCCGATCTGGTGGTGGGCACCGGCGGCTATGCCAGCTATCCGGTGGTAAAATGCGCCGCCGGCATGGGCATCCCCACGGCGGTCCACGAGTCCAACATGGTCCCGGGCCTCACCACCAAAATGCTGGAGGGCTCCGCCGACCGCATCATGGTGGGCTTCGAGGAGTGCCGCCAGCACTATCGCCATCCCGACAAGATCGTCGTCACCGGCACCCCGGTGCGGGGCGACTTCTTTGACCTGACCCGTGCCCAGGCCCGGGAAAAGCTGGGCCTGACCGATGACCGGCCTCTGGTGGTGTCCTTCTGGGGCAGCCTGGGCGCCAGCCATATGAACGCCCACATGGAGGATTTCTTCCGCCTGGAGGCGGCGGACGGCATGCCCTTCCACCACATCCACGGCGTGGGCAAAAGCGGCTACCCCGCCATGACCGCCCGCCTGCGGGCAGACGGCCTGGACCATGTCCCCGGTCTGGACGTCCGGGAGTACATCTACGACATGGCCCCGGTCATGCGGGCGGCGGACCTGGTGATCTGCCGGGCCGGCGCCTCCACCATCAGCGAGATCACGGCTCTGGCCACTCCGGCCATCCTGGTCCCCTCCCCTTATGTCACCAACAACCACCAGGAGAAGAACGCCCGCATTTTAGAGCAGCACGGCGGAGCCGTGGTGCTGCTGGAGGCGGACGCCTCCGGCGAAGCTCTGTACCGGACGGCCCGGGACATTCTCCGTAACCCCCAGCGCCAGGCGGACATGAGCCGCGGCATGGCGGAGCTGGGCATCCGGGACGCCACAAAGCGTCTCTATGACACCGTCATGAGCATCCGCAAGTAACCCCCTGCCCCACCCCCTGCATAGGATAGCGGGAAAAAGCTATGAAAGGCGGGGGCATATGAGCCTGATGATAGAAGGGGGACGCCGCCTGTCCGGCGATCTGACGGTACAGGGGGCAAAAAACAGTGTGCTGCCCATTCTGGCAGCGTGTATTCTCAGCGGGGACGTCTGCGTTCTGCAGCGCTGTCCCCATCTGGAGGACGTGGACACGTCCATTGACATCCTGCGGCACCTGGGCTGCGCCGTTCGCTGGAACGGCCCGGACCTGGAGGTGGATTCCTCCGCGCTGACCCGCTGGGACATTCCGGACCGGCTTATGCGCCGCATGCGCTCGTCTGTGGTGTTTCTGGGGGCCATTCTGGCCCGCTGCAGTCAGGCGGAGCTGTCGTACCCCGGCGGCTGCGCCATCGGGGCCCGGCCCATCGACCTGCACCTGTCCGCCCTGCGGACCCTGGGTGCCTGTATCCGGGAGGAGGGCGGCAGCCTGGACTGCACCGCCTCCGGCCTCGCCGGGGCCGAGATCGTTCTGAGCATCCCCAGCGTGGGGGCCACGGAAAACGCCATGCTGGCCGCCATCGGTGCCAAGGGCGTCACTACCGTTTCCAACGCTGCCCGGGAACCGGAGATCGTGGACCTGCAAGCCTTTCTGCAAAAGCTGGGGGCCAGCGTTCACGGCGCAGGCACCTCCACCGTGGTCATCGAAGGCGCGGAGGAGCCGCTCCATGGCTGCTGCCACCGCATTCTGGGGGACCGCATCGCGGCGGCTACATATCTGGCGGCGGCAGCCGCCTCCGGCGGAGACATCTTCCTCCGTGACATAGACTACCGCCACCTGTCCACCGTTACCGGCGTGCTGCGCCAGGCCGGCTGCGGTCTGGTCTGCCGGGACGATGGCATCCGGCTGACCTCCGACGGGCATCTGCGGGCCGTCAGTCCCATTCGCACCGCACCGTATCCGGGCTTCCCCACCGATGCCCAGGCAGTGCTGATGGCGTCGCTGCTGCGCAGCAGCGGCACCACCGTATTCGTGGAAAACATTTTCGAGAGCCGTTACCGCCATGTGCCCGAGCTGGTGCGCATGGGGGCCGACATCCGGCTGGAGGGCCGGGTGGCGGTGGTATGCGGCGTTGACCGGCTCCACGCCGCCCGGGTCCGGGCTATGGATCTTCGGGGCGGAGCCGCCCTGGTGATTGCCGGGCTCCAGGCCCACGGCGTCACCACGGTGGAGCACCTCCACCACATCCGCCGGGGCTACAGCGACCTGCCCGGCGACCTGGCCCGCCTGGGGGCCCACATACACACAGATATCACAGAGGGAGGAGCTTCCAATGACCCAACCCCGCAAGCACAGACGCAGCCGCCGCCGGAAGCGGCAGGGCAGCCTTGCGTTTCTCTATAGACTTCTTACGTTTGTTCTGATCTGCGGCGCCATTGTGGCGGCCCTGTCCCTGTTTTTCAAGGCGGAGCAGATTTTTGTCACCGGCACCTCCCGCTATTCCCAGCAGCAGGTGCTTCAGGCCAGCGGCATCCGCCAGGGCGGGAACCTGTTCCTGCTGAACAAGCACCAGGCCGCCGCCTCCATTACCGAGCAGCTGCCCTATGTGGAGTCCGTCCGCATCCGCCGCCAGCTGCCCAACGCCCTGCATATTGAGATCACCGAGTGCGCCCACCCTCTGGCCCTGGAGCAGGATGGCGCGGTGTGGCTTCTCAACGGCAGCGGCAAGCTCATCGACAAGCTCCAGCCCGGCCAGGGGGAATCCTACCCCCTGGTCACGGGCCTGGCCCTGACATCCCCCCAGCTGAACCGGCTGGCCGTGCCGGATAATGCCGACAAATGGGACACACTCCGGCAGCTGTGGCAGCAGCTGCTGAGCAAGGACATGGCCGGCAGCGTCCAGTCCATCGACCTGGAGGACCCCAGCCGCATCACCCTGCGCTATCTGGACCGCTTCGACGTGGTCCTGAAAAAGGACGACGACTTTGATTACCGCCTGAACTACCTGGCGGCGGTGATCGGCCGTCTGGACGGCAGCGACCAGGGCACCATTCAGTGGGACAAGGACGGCAAGGCCCGGTTCATTCCCGACTAAACCGCAACTTTTTCCGGGAAATCATCCCCCGCCCCTTGACGGGTCACTGAATCCGTTATACAATAGAAAAAGTACGTTATATTGCATACGATCATCTTTCGATATATACTGGCAGGAGGAACCGTCATGGCATTTGAAATGGAAACCGGCCCCGAAAATGTGGTCAATATCAAGGTCGTCGGCGTCGGCGGCGGCGGCAACAATGTGGTCAACCGCATGGTGCGCACCGGCACCAAGGGCGTGGACTTCGTGGCCGTCAACACGGACAAGCAGGTGCTCAATGCGTCCAGCGCTACTTATAAAATTCAGATCGGCGAGAAGCTGACCCACGGCAAGGGTGCCGGCTCCAACCCCGAGGTGGGCCAGAAGGCCGCCGAGGAGAGCCGCAACCAGCTGACCAAGGCCCTGGAGGGCACCGATATGGTGTTCATCACCGCCGGTATGGGCGGCGGCACCGGCACCGGCGCTGCCCCTGTGGTGGCGGAAATCGCCCGTGAGCTGGGCGTACTGACGGTAGGCGTAGTCACCAAGCCCTTCTCCTTCGAGGGACGCCGCCGGATGATGCAGGCGGAAAAGGGCGTCGAGGAGCTGCGCAGCCGGGTGGATTCTCTGGTCATCATCCCCAACGAGCGCCTGAAATACGCCACCGATCAGAAGATCACCTTTGCCAATGCCTTTGAGATCGCCGATGATGTGCTGCGCCAGGCCGTGCAGTCCATTTCCGACCTGATCCGCGACACCGGCTTCATCAATCTGGACTTTGCCGACGTCACCACGGTGATGAAGGACGCGGGCCTGGCCCACATGGGCGTGGGCCGTGCTGCCGGCAAGGGCAAGGCCGAGGAGGCCGCCAAGATGGCTATTTCCAGCCCCCTGCTGGAAACCTCCATCAACGGTGCTCACGGCGTTCTGATTAACGTCACCGGCTCCATGGACATCGGCCTGGAGGAGGTGGAGCAGGCCGCCAGTCTGGTCCAGGATGCTGTCCACCCCGACGCCGTCACCATCTTCGGCGCCACCTTTGACGAGTCCCTGGAGGACGAGATCCGCGTCACCGTCATCGCCACCGGCTTCGCCGAGAACAAGCCCCAGGCGGAGCAGCCCGCCCAACCGGCTCAGCCCGCCCAACCGGCTCAGCCCGTACAGCAGACGCAGACCGTGCCCCAGCAGCCGGTGATGTCTCAGCAGGCCCAGCAGCTCAATGACGCCGTGGACCGGGAGGCCAGCACCGCCCGGGAAAACATCGACCGCGCCTACGACGACATTTTCAAAATCTTTTCCAAGGATAAATAAGCAATTACGGCAAAAAAAGAGGACCTTTTTGGGGCACCCTCCGTAAGGAAGGTGCCCCAAGGTGGCTCTTGTATCTCAATTAAATTTGTTTCTTTGAAACGGTGTAGCCTTTGCAGTTACGCCGTTTTCTCTTTGTTACGCTCAGCGAGATGGTGCTGGAAGGTTTCTTCCATCTCCTCCGGGGTCAGCTCGTGGAGGATGCCCACGCCGCTGTAATAGATGTCCAAAAGCTGCACCCGCTTGCCGTCGAGGT
>ERZ827498.1644-NODE-1644-length-24160-cov-3.969674_pt1 | contig 24160 bp, 20 predicted proteins | sample MGYA00519865_ERZ827498 | MGnify/ENA primary metagenome ERZ827498 (study PRJEB31778, sample SAMEA3449328) | human gut metagenome | biome: human gut; feature: human-associated habitat; material: faeces | place: United Kingdom | collected 2010/2012 ...
GGCAGTGGACTCTGACTCCATCATTCCGAGGGTTCAAATCCTTCCACCCCAACCAGTAAAGCAGTTTCGAAAGAGAAACTGCTTTTTTATTTTTTGCAGCAGCGGTTTCTGGATTCATAGAATATTCCTGTATCCTTTACAAAATATAGAATTGACTTTTCAGGCGTACCGTGGTATAATAATATAGTCGGTTGGAGAGATACCGGCAACAACAAAAGATACTGGGGTGTAGCCAAGCGGTAAGGCAGTGGACTCTGACTCCATCATTCCGAGGGTTCAAATCCTTCCACCCCAACCAAATCAACGGCTCCTGCAATAGTAGGGGCTGTTTTTTTATGCTCTGCCGGTATCCGGTGCTTCTTCTCCCCTGCTGCAAAAAAATCCCCCGTTTTGTTCTGTCACAAAACGGGGGATTTTTTATTTTATGGGAATTTTACTTGATTCTCACTGAAAAGTTACTTCCACCTTGCCGTCCTTGGCGGAAACCAGCAGTGTGTGAATTTCTGTACTGTGTGCAATAATCAGAGAAGCGATCTGATCTTCTACGATCTGGCGAATCACACGGCGAATGTCACGGGCACCGTAGGGCTTGCCGTATGCTTCTTCTGCAATGGCTGCCAGTGCGGCAGCATCGTACTGCAACGTGATGTTCTTTTCTGCCAGCGGCTGTTTCATTTCGTCCAGCATCAAAGCAGCGATCTTTTCGAAATCCGGCTTTGTCAGATTCCGGAACACCACGATTTCGTCAATACGGCTGATGAACTCCGGACGCAGGAATTCCCGCAGTCCCTTCATTGCCTTTTCCTTGGAAATTTCAGTGTCTGTCCGGTTAAAGCCTACGCCAATGCTCTTATCGGTAGAGCCGGCATTGGAAGTCATGCAGATGACAGTGTTCTCAAAGTTGACCGTTCTGCCCTGTGCATCGTCGATCTTGCCCTCGTCCAGAATCTGCATAAGAATATTCATCACGTCCGGATGAGCCTTTTCGATTTCGTCGAACAGAATCACCGAGTACGGGCGACGGCGAACTTTTTCAGTCAGCTGACCGGCTTCATCGTAGCCAACATATCCCGGAGGGGAACCGATCATACGTGCCACAGAGTGCTTTTCCATGAACTCCGTCATGTCCAGACGAATCAGCGGGTCGTTGGAATCGAACAGTTCCTGCGACAGCACCTTGACCAGTTCTGTCTTTCCCACGCCGGTAGGCCCTACAAAGATAAAGGAAGCCGGACGGCGGCGAGGGCTTAGCTGTACTCTCGTCCGCTTGATTGCCTTTGCCAGCGACTCCACTGCTTCGTCCTGTCCGATGATATGGGCTTTCAGGCGGTCTTCCAGATGTGCCAGCTTGGTGAATTCAGTTTCCGCGATCTTGTGTGCCGGAATCCCTGTCCACAGTTCGATGACCTTGGACAAATCGTCAGCAGTCACCTGCACTTCGTCCAGCTTCTTCTGGGCTTCTTCCAGACTGGTATTCAGACGAATCAGTTCGCCCTTGACCTGAGCCAGTTCTTCGAAGTTGATCTCGGTTTCATCTTCAATGGATTTTTCCTTGGCTTCCAGTTCTTCCTTTTTCTTTGCCAGCTTATCATAAGCTTCGATTTCCGGAGAACGCAGATTGGTGCATGCACAACTTTCGTCCAGCAGGTCAATTGCCTTATCCGGCAGGAACCGGTCGGTAATATACCGTTCTGACAGCACAGCACACAGACGAATCATCTCCGGAGAAATGTGCACACGGTGATAGGATTCGTAGTACTTTGCAATGCCGTTCAGCACCTCAATGGTTTCGTCTACAGTCGGCTCATTGACCGTTACCGGCTGGAAACGGCGTTCCAGTGCAGAATCCTTTTCGATATATTTGCGGTATTCTTCAAAGGTGGTGGCACCAATAACCTGTACTTCCCCACGGGAGAGTGCAGGCTTCAGGATATTTGCTGCATTCATGGCACCCTCAGAATTTCCGGCACCTACCAGATTGTGCACCTCATCGATAAACAGAATGATGTTGCCTTCCTGCTTCACCTCTGCCAGCAAGCCCTTGACACGGCTTTCAAACTGTCCGCGGAACTGGGTACCGGCAACCAGCGAAGTCAGATCCAGCAGGTATACCTGCTTATCTTTCAGATGCATGGGAACGTTTCCGGAGTGGATTCGCAAAGCAATTCCCTCGGCAATTGCCGTTTTGCCGACACCGGGTTCACCGATCAGACAGGGATTGTTCTTGGTGCGGCGGGAGAGAATCTGAATCACCCGTGCAATTTCCTTATCCCGTCCAATAATTGCGTCCAGCTTGCCCTCTGCGGCACGGCGGGTCAGGTTCGTACAGTAATTGCCCAAGAACCGCAGTTCCTTTTTCCGCTTGGAACGGCGTTCCCGTCTGGAACCGCTTGGGATTTCTGTGTAGTCTGCTGACGGAATCTCCTCATCACCGTCTGCGGTCTGCAATTCATTGGATTCCTCACCGTCATCTTTCAGATTCCCGAAAATCTTTCCCGGATCCTTCATGAAAGATTGCAGGAACTGCGGCATTACACCGGAGCCGCCCATTTCAAAGCTTTCCCCGTCCATCATGTCCATCATCTGATTGGAGATCTGCTCCAGTTCCTCATCGGTAATTCCCATTTGTTTCATATATTCATCGATCTGCGGCACGTGCAGTTCCTTGGCACACACCAGACACAAACCATCATTTTTCTTCTTTTCGCCCTGCATCGCTGTAATAAATACCACGGCAGGCCGTTTTTTGCATCGACTGCATAACATCATCGTTTTCTACACACCTTTCTGATAGGTTTATTGCATCAGCTGATAGAGATGCTGAAATAAAACAGACTTCTGAATTTCAGCCTGATTGAAAAAGGCAATCTGATTTTCGCCGTGCTCCACGATCCACCCCGTCAGTTTGACCATCAGCACCAGCAGAAAAATTGCCTGCACTGCTCCCAGTCCGGCACCGACTGCCTGATCTGTCAGGCGTATGCCCTCGGTGCAGCGGAAAGCAGATAGTCCTTTTATTATACCTTGAATCAATACAGAAATCAAGAGAAATAGAACTGAAAAAGTAAATGTTTTAACCATTGTAATCAGCACCGGACGAACATACAGCTTTGTCAGCTGCTTTGCGGCATCGCTGGTATTGCTGGAGAGCACCATTGCCGCCGCCTGTACAGTCCGGTTTTGCAGTTCCTGTGAACTCTGCTGCGGCAGGATCGCCTCGTGCATCCATGACGGCATCTCCGTAAACAGCTGAGAAGATGCACTGTCAATACTCTGGGACAGTCCTTGCTGCAATAGTTCCGCAGGCAGTCCTGTTTTCTGGGACACCACGCTGTACAACTCTTCCGAAGCATTGTCCGGATTGTCTGCGATCTGCTGTAATGCCGCATCGTCCAGCTGAATCCCATAATTTCCCAGCGTCTGCTGTAAATCGTCTGCCAGATGATACTGTTCCATTTTCTGTTCCAGAATCGCCGCACATGGCTCTGCCAGCCAGCGGTCGTATACATATTCTGCCGCCGGCTGAGCCAGAACGCCTGCCAGCAATGCCGCAGCAGCATATCCCAGCAGACCAGCAACAGAACTGATCAGACCCCGCCGCCAGCCGCCCCAGATACAGAGGATCAGCACTGCCAACACTGTCAGATCATACAGCCACCACGTCTGATGCATGAAAGATTCCACAAGCTACTCCTTAAAGTCCACACGATCAATCTGATCATATCCCAGCAGGAACAAATAACCGTCCTGTTTCAGGAACGAAGTATAGGCACCGTCCAGATTTACTGTTGCCAGTGCCGTACCGGAAAAATCATAGGAAGTGATATTTCCGCGGCTCATGACAATAGCATCGCCGTCGCACACCCGTACTTCTTCCGCAGTGCTGTCAATAGACAACACTTTCGGACTGGAAACAGACTGATCCAGAAGCACCAGCGAGGTGTTTCGCTTCTGGTCGTCCTGTATGATCAGAGCAGCCTTTCCGTTTTCCAGATCTGCACTGACCAGTGTGCCGTTATAGTTATATGTTCCCTGCATTTCGCCGGCACTGCTATAGTATGCACAAGCAGTATTTCCCACCACACAGAATTTGTCGTTGGAGGAAAAACCGGATTTAACGCTCAAAGTTTCCAGCGGCATGGAAGTCCACTGGGTGTCCACCTGATTAAATGTGATGCTGGTGACAGTGCTCTGCACCACACCATTTTCCACTTTCACTGAAGTCAGACACAAGCCGTTGCTGTCCTTGTGAAATGCCAGATCCACCACGTACTCCGTACAGTTCCGCTGATAGAGCCGCTTTCCGGTATTGTCGTATACCACAATGGCACAGGCGTAGGAGCCAGACTCCGTAATCAGGGCAACAGTTCCGTTGTCGCTGACGACACCGGAAAGAATGTTGTTGTCCACAGACTTGCCATAGACATTTTTGTGCCTGGTGTCCAGCCGGAACGAGGTGCCGCCGCTTTCGAACAGCAATACATATTTTCCGGCAGTATTCATGGTGGCGTTCTGGAACGCGTGCTGCCGGTTATCTCCTGCATCGCCGTGCATAGAATAGGTACTCAGATAGGCATCATGCAGCAGAAACAAGGTGTCATCTGCCAACGCTGCCTGATAGCTGGAACTTCCGGAAATGGTCAGCGGGAAGTTTCCCTCTGCCAGTGTGCCGTCATTTTGCGTCACAGAATCGTACCGTCCGCCGATCCCCTCCAGCTTCGGGATCCACGCGTCCCGCTGTATATACAAATACCCGCAGAAGCCGACGATCAGCAGGAATATCAGCAAATTCCGCAGAGAACGCAGCTTACTGCGTCGCTTGCGTTTTTCGATCATATCATCAGAATCATAGCTCATAAGCTTTTTGACGATCTCCTTTCCGACAGGCTTTATTCATAAAACACCCGATTCAGGTACAGTCCATGTGCCTGTGCGGTGATTCCGGCGAGGACACGATTTTTAGATGCCAGAAGGTCGTCCAGTTCGGAAACGGCGATTCTTCCCTCGTTGACACTCAACAGCGTCCCCACCAGTATCCTAACCATATTATACAAAAAACCATTGCCTTTGACAAGCAGAATCACGGTATTTCCTTGCTTTTCTATGGTTATGTCGTGGATTGTACGAATGGTATTCTGTTTTTCTGTGTAATTTGTACAAAACGTTGCAAAGTCGTGGGTGCCCACAAAGTGCTGTGCCGCCTCCTGCATCAGCGGAATATCCATTTTCCGCCGATAGAGCAATTCCAGATCGGTGGTAAACGGATTCTTGCTTTCGCTGTTGTGGATCCGGTACATATATTCCTTTGCCTTGCAGCTGAACCGTGCATGAAACTCCGGCGGCATTTCCTCCACCCGATAAATGGAAATATCCTCCGGCAGATACCCGCAGGCTCCCCGAATGAAGTTCCGTTCCGGCAGCTGTTTTTCCGTCTGCATGGTGAAGCAGTACTCCTTGGCATGCACGCCGGTGTCTGTTCTGGAGCAGCCCTGTATGGTCACCGGCTCGTTGAACAGCTGTGACAGTGCTGTTTCCACCACTTCCTGCACAGTGATGCCGTTGGGCTGCCGCTGAAACCCGTGATAATTGGTTCCGCGAAAGCCCATTGTTACTTTCAGATTTCTCACGATTCTGTTTCCTCCGCCTTTTCTTTTTCCGGAACAGCAAATTCCGCCTGTTTCTCCGGAACCGGCTGCAACAGCCGCTTTCCGGTTTTCCATTGCACAAAAGGCACGGCAAGCAGCAGCAACACCGCACCGGCAGTGCAGCAAGCCCCTGCCACAAAACCTTTCGGGCAATAGGTCAGCGTGATGGTATGCATTCCCACAGTCACCGGAACGGCAACCATTTCTCCGGCAATGGGTGTGATCTCGGTTTTTACGCCGTCCACTTTCGCATGCCAGCCAGATTCATAGGGAATCGAAAAATAGCATACGCCGTCCTGCTCCGCAGTCAGAGTGCCGCTAAGCTTAGTGTCCGAAGCTTCCGTCAGCGTAATGCCACCGTTCTGCAACGCCGCAAAGCCCTGCTCCAGCACGTCCGGATTGATCTGATACATATACAGCACGATCAGACCGGAAACTGCGTCCTTGGGCAAAGTCATAGAAACACTCGCCGTATCCGCCCCCTGATAGGTGCCCATTGGGAAAATGAATCCCTGCTTGCCATTGTTGAAATAGCCCTTGTAGACGCCGTTTTGCAGAATCGTAATATTGGAAACGTCCTGCAAATTCATGTAACCATACAGTGTTGTATCCAGCGGCACCCGATAATTGTATTGCAGGCTGTGAGATTCCGCACTGGCATCAGTATGATATGTGTAGTTGCCATAGCTGTTTTTCAGGGCATCTGCTCCCTCATAATCCACACTGTCCACTTCCAGCATGGTAAACAACGGTGTTTCAATGCCGGTCGCCAGCCGGAACAGCGTGTTCAGATTATCGAACGGGTTCGCCTCCGGATTCGGATCGTATTCCAGCAAGGAGGCATTGGCACGGAAACCAATGGGCAGATCGTACTGATTCCGGTACGCATAGCAGGACTCCGAAGAAGCGATCTGCTCCCACGCACTGTCGTCCAGCACTGTGCTTGCTCGGCTGATTAGATAGCGAACACCGGTAAAGGCATTTCCCACCGGCGTGCCGCCGCCGTAGTAGTAACGATTTCCCGCCTCTGATGCCGGAAAGCCCAGCGAACGGATCCACTTGGTGGCATTTTCATTTGCCATGGAAGAAAACTGCGAAACGCCGTGATAGCCATACAACGCCGGATCATTCAGCGTATACCATGTGGAAAGTTCCGTCCGGTAAAACGGCGTTTCGTCCTGTTCATCGATTTGTTCCAGCAGATTCTCTACGTCTGTATAGGAAGCCGGATAACCGGTATATGCCGATGTTGAAACCGTTTCTGTACCGAGCTTCACGTTCTGGAACATCTCGAATGCCAGCACGATCGACACCGCCAGATACAGCATCTTCTTTCCGAAAATCTGCCGATATGCCAATAGCATAATGCCTGTATACAGCAGCATCAGTGCGGCTGTCCAGTAGACAGCACGATTTGCCTGCACATTGTATGCAATCAGGAACACACCTAATGTCACTGCCAGCATTGCCAGCAAGTCCCACACGCGGCATTTTTCCTCCAGCACGACCAAGAAAGCACGATAGCCCACTGTCAGCAGGGCAAAGGAAAACAGGAATGAGAATCGATAAGGCAGCATATTCGGAAAATGGAATCCGTGCCAGATATAGTTCAGCACATTGCAGTTACAGCTGATCATCAAGAACGCCAGCACCAGAACTGCCATGATCTTTTCCCGAATCCGAATCCTGCCGGAACGCAGAAACGGTCCGATCAGCACCAGCGGCAGTACGCCGCATGCCAGATTCGGCAGACCGTCCTTGGAAGTCGGTTCATGAAAGCTGATGAGATTTGCCGCCAGCGTCCGCCAGTTTTCATAAAACTGCACCGCTGTAGGGAACGCATTGTTCACGCTATGAGTCAGCTGCAATGCATAATAAGTGGGTATCAGCACGATTGCCGCCAACGCTCCGCCCAGCAAAGAACAACCTGCCATTGCCAATGTCCGCATCGGCAGCTGTTTCCAGCGAAGATAGCACACACACAGACAACAGTAGGCGATCACTGCAAAGATGCAGGTGAACATGCCGATATAGAAGTTTGTGAACAGCGACAGCCCCAGTGCAATGCAGTACAGCCGGCACTTTCCGTCCCGCACCAGATATACCAGTCCCAGCGCTACCAGCGGCAGCAGGGCGACTGTATCCAGCCAGATGATATTCCAGTAGTACCCCAGAATGTAGCTGCACAGAGCGTACATCACGGAAAAGATACAGAGGGAAAAATCATTTCTCCGGAATGTGCCGCGGAGAAAGCATGCGAAAAACAAGCCGGCAAAGCCGACTTTCAACAGCAATACCAATGTTACCGCATCACGCAGAAATGTTTCCGGCACCAGTGCCGTCAGCAGGTTCAGCGGACTGGCAGCATAGTAGGCAAAAATAGATACGAAGTTGGAACCCAAGCCGGAATCCCATGTATACAGCAGAGAACCTCCATGCTGCAATTTTTCATGCAGCAGCCGCAGGAACGGGTAATACTGATGCCAGAAATCCACCACCAGAATCTGCTGATCTCCAAAAGGGTGCACGTTCTGCAGCACAAGCCCTACCGCCAGAAACAGCATGGGGATACCAAACGACAGCAGCAGAAAAATGCGGCTCTTTTGACTTTTTACATTTGTTTGAGAAAGCGGCGTTTTCACAGATGATGCTATTTCCATGCAAATTCTCCTTAAAAGATGATTTTTACCGCTACCGCACCGGCAAACAACAGCAGCGTCACTGCCATTGCTGCATAATCCCGTCCGGCAGCATGCAGCTGCCGCATTTTGGTTCTGCCGGTTTCCCCGCGGTAACAACGGCATTCCATTGCCGTTGCCAGTTCTTCCGCACGGTGAAAAGACGACACCAGCAGCGGTACCAGAATCGGCACCAGTGCCTTGGCACGCTGCAACAGATTGCCCTCACTGAAGCTGGCTCCCCGTGCTTTCTGTGCCGTCATGATCTTGTCCGTTTCTTCCAGCAGCGTGGGAATAAACCGGAGAGAAATCGTCATCATCATGGCAAATGTATGCACCGGCACATGCAGCTTTTTCAGCGGGGACAGCAGCCGTTCGATGGCATCTGTCAGAGCAATGGGCGAAGTGGTATAAGTCAGCAGCGAAGAGCCTGCCAGCAGCACAATGATTCGTGTAACCATTAAAACCGCCGTCCGCACGCCGCCTGCTGTGATTTTCAGAAAATGCCAGTGAAGATACACATCACCGCTGTCCACCATGAAAAGGTCTAAAATTGCTGTGATCAGCAGCACCGGTATCAGCGGTTTGATGCTTTTCCAGATCAGCTTCACCGGAATGCGGGAGAGAGCCAGTGCCAGAATGCAAAACACAATTCCGAAACAAATGGAGTACAGATGCTGTCCCATAAACAACATGGCAATAAACAACAGCGTCATGATCAGCTTGAATCGCGGATCCATGCGGTGTACCGGACTGGAGCCGGGGAAATATTGTCCGATCGTAATGTCTTTCAGCATGTTCCCTGCCCTCCTCTTGTCCGATGATACCATTCCAGAAGCTGCTGTTTTGCCTGCTCCACGGTGAAAATATCATCTGTCAGCGGTACGCCCCTGGCACGGAGTGCATCACAAACGCGGGTGATCTGCGGCACTGCCAGACCGATCGCCTGCAATTCCTGCGAACGGCGGAAAACATTTGCCACCGTATCGTAACAGAACACCTTTCCCGCATTCATCACCAGAATTTTTTTCGCATGCCGTGCCACATCTTCCATGCTGTGAGAAACCAGCAAAATAGTCGCTCCGGTCTGATTGCGGTACGCCTGGATCTCCTGTAGGATCTCCTCCCGCCCGCGGGGATCCAGTCCGGCGGTAGGCTCGTCCAGAATCAGCACCTCCGGACGCATTGCCATAACGCCGGCAATTGCCACACGGCGTTTCTGACCGCCGGACAGCAAAAAAGGTGACTGCTTCAGGATTTCCTCGGAAAGCCCCACAATGGCAGCCGTTTCCCGCACACGTGCCTGCACTTCTTCTTCGGCAAGTCCCATATTCCGCGGACCAAAGGCGATGTCTTTCGCCACGGTTTCCTCGAAGATCTGATACTCCGGATACTGGAACACCAGTCCTACCCGAAACCGCATCTGCCGCATTTTCGACTTGTCTGCCCAGATGTTCACACCGTCCAGCAGAACCTTTCCCTCTGTGGGACGCAGCAGCCCGTTCAGGTGCTGAATCAGCGTGGATTTGCCGGAGCCGGTATGTCCGATAATCCCCACAAAGGAGCCTGCTTCAATTTCCAGATCTACATGATCTACTGCCGTTTTTTCAAAAGGTGTCCCAATGCCATAGCGATAGGTCAGTCCTTCTGTCTGTATCGTTGCCACTTGTACACCTCATTTCACGCCATGTTCTGCAAAATTGCCTCTACGCCGGCATCTTCACTGATAATATGACTGTCCAGCGGAATCCCCTGCTGCCGCAGTTCATACACCAGTTCCGTCACCTGCGGCACGTCCAGTCCGATTGCTTTCATCTGTTCCACATGGGAAAACACTTCCTCCGGACGGTCGTCCAGCAGAATGTTTCCGTCGTCCATGACGATCACACGATCTGCCTGTGCTGCTTCTTCCATATAGTGGGTAATCAGTACAATGGTAATGCCATAGGAACGGTTCAGCATGCGAATGGTCTTCATGACCTCCATACGGCCTTTCGGGTCCAGCATCGCTGTGGGCTCGTCCAGCACAATGCAAGACGGACGCATGGCGATAATGCCGGCAATGGCGATTCGCTGTTTCTGTCCGCCGGAAAGCTGATTGGGAGCATGCATACGATACTCGTACATGCCGACCGCTTTCAGAGCATCGTCCACCCGTTCCCGTATGGCTTCCGGCGGCAGCCCCAGATTTTCCGGTCCGAAAGCCACATCTTCTTCGACGATCGTTGCCACGATCTGATTATCCGGATTCTGAAACACCATACCTACATGCTGCCGGATCTCATACAGCTTTTCTTCGTCACAGGTATCGATGCCGGCAATCCACATTTTGCCGCCGGTGGGCAACAGAATGGCATTCATATGTTTCGCCAGCGTAGACTTGCCGCAGCCGTTGTGTCCCAGGACTGCCACAAAAGAGCCTGCTTCCAGTGTCAGAGTCAGATCTTTCAGGATTTCCGGAGAAGCTGGTTTTCCCTCCTCGTCGGTATAGTGAAATGACAGATGCTCTGCCGCAATCAGTTTTTCCACGGTATTTTCTCCTTTTTTCAGGCAATACGGGCAGAAAACTCCTGCCGTATCTTTATTTTTGCCGGAATACCAGCAGCAGAAGCACCACCAGTACCGCCACACCCGCTGCGAACAACCCATACGGAGCAAAAAAGTGCACCATTTCTGCGATGCCCTCCGGTGGGTTCCCATACACATAACGGCGATCCAGATACTGTATCCCTGCTGCAAAGCAGTCCGCCGCCAAAGAAAGCACCCCCAGAAGCAACGTTCCCCATTGTTTTCGACGCATAGACTTCCGACAGCACCGCACAAACAGCGTTATGCAGTGTTTCCCTTATTTTTTCCAGATCGCAGTAGAACCGCAGGGCAATACCATGCCGCTTTGTTCTACCGGCAGCCCGATCTCATCGGCTGTCACCCCGCCGCCAAATTTCGGGTTCAGAACGCTCCCAAGCAGATACCCCATTACTGCGGGAGAAAGTCCGGTGGTATAGCTGTTCAGCAGGAAGAACAGCGGGTTTTCCGACAACACGCCGGAACAGAGTTCTACCAGATCGAAAATGTTTTCTTCCAGCTTCCAGACCTCACCGCCCGGACCTCTGCCGTAGCTGGGCGGATCCATAATGATGGCATCGTATTTTCTGCCGCGGCGAATCTCCCGTGCCACAAACTTTTCGCAGTCATCGACGATCCAGCGAATGGGCTTTTCCGTCAGTCCGGACAGTGCGGCATTTTCCCTTGCCCACTGTACCATGCCCTTGGACGCGTCCACGTGGCACACAGAAGCACCGGCGGAGGCACATGCCAGCGTTGCACCGCCGGTATAGGAGAACAGGTTCAGGACAGAGATCGGTCTGCCGGCGTTGCGAATCTGCTCTGCCATCCAGTCCCAGTTCACTGCCTGCTCCGGAAATAATCCGGTATGCTTGAAGCCGGTGGGCTGAATCTTGAATGTCAGCCCCAGCGGTTCATATTCCATTTCCCAAAACGGCGGCAGCTTCTTGGAAAACGCCCAGCTTCCGCCGCCGGAGGACGAGCGGCTGTAATGTCCGTCCGCCCTGTTCCATGCGGGGTGCTTTTTCGGGGTCTTCCAGATGATCTGCGGATCAGGGCGTACCAGTGTGACACCATGCCAGTTCTCCAGCTTTTCCAATTGCGAAGTGTCTAAAATGCGATATTGTTTCCAACCATTTGCTACTCTCAATTCGGGCTACTCCTTTATCTATCCTGCATTATGATGCGGCAAAAATCTTGACCTGTTCTGTGATTTCCTGTGCAGCGGCTTCGATCTGACCGGCGTTCTTTCCCTCTACCATGACGCGGATCAGCGGTTCGGTACCGCTTTCCCGCACGAGGATTCTGCCGTTGTCGCCGAGGATCGCGGTATGCTTTTCAATGACTGCTGCAATGTCGGCATCGTCCTGCCACAGTCCCTTTTTCCGGGGCTGAATGGTCACATTGTACAGCACCTGCGGGAAGCACTCCATCAGACCTGCCAGTTCGCTCATCTTCTTGCCGGACTTCTTGAGAATTTCCAGCAGCTTGATGCCGGACAGTTCGCCGTCGCCGGTAGTGGCTTCGTCCAGAAAAATGATGTGACCACTCTGTTCGCCGCCGATGTTATAGCCGCCGGAGAGCATTTCCTCCAGCACATAACGGTCGCCGACCTTGGTCGCCTTTGTGGCAATCTGGTTTGCCTTGGCAAAGTGGAAGAAGCCCAGATTTGTCATCACAGTCACTACGGCAGTATTCTTTTTCAGCTTGCCCTCCTGCTGCAATGCGTGGGCACAAATAGCAATGATCTTATCGCCGTCCACCAGTTTGCCGTTCTCGTCCACCGCCAGACAACGGTCTGCATCACCGTCAAATGCCAGACCCAGATCGCACTCGTGGGTCTTTACATATTCCATCAGGTTTTCCATGTGGGTGGAGCCGCAGTTCTTATTGATATTGGTGCCGTCCGGTGATGCACTGAGCATATGTACCTCTGCACCCAGACGAGTGAACAAGGATTCTGCCGTTGCGGAGGAACTGCCGTTGGCACAGTCCAGAACCACACGCATGCCGGTACAGTCTGCGGCAATACAGCTTGCCAGATAAGAAATATAGTCTTCCTTGGCGTTGGCGTATTCCGAAATGGCACCGACTGCGGTACCGGACTGCAATGTGATCTGCTCCGGATGATCCAGAATCAGTGCTTCGATCTCTGCTTCGATTGCATCCGGCAGCTTATAACCGGTAGCGGCAAACAGCTTGATGCCGTTAAATTCCACACTGTTGTGTGATGCGGAGATCATCACGCCGGCATCTGCACCGTGTGTCCGCACCAAATATGCCACAGCCGGTGTGGGAACAACGCCCAGCTTTACCGCTTCTGCTCCTACCGAACAAATGCCGGCACAAAGAGCCGCTTCCAGAATATCTGAGGAAATGCGGGTGTCCTTGCCGATGAAAATTTTCGCACGGTGCTTCGCCTCTTTTGTCAGCACCAATGCAGCGGCACGACCGATCTGCATTGCCATTTCACATGTCAGTTCTGTAATTGCGACACCTCTCGCACCGTCTGTCCCAAACAATCTACCCATGATTCTTATGTTCCTTTCATACATACGGAGATCACTCCGATGTTTTTGTCAATGATTTGATATTTTTAGGCAACACCGCACAAAATGCGATTGCACGCAAAGCCGTCAGGCAAGCTTTGTACAGTGTTGCTTTAAGATTCTTCTGTGGAAAATTTCATCTGACCGTCCATACCGCCGCCGGAATCCGGCTGTTGATAGCCCAGATGCTGATACGCCAATGCAGTAGCACAGCGTCCCCGCGGCGTTCTCGCCAGAAAGCCCAGCTGCATCAGGTACGGCTCGCACACGTCTTCCAGTGTGACCGTTTCTTCACCCAGTGCAGAAGCCAGCGTTTCCAGTCCTACCGGTCCGCCGCTGTAGCCCTTGATGATCATCTCCAGCATGCGGCGGTCATTGCTGTCCAGTCCCAGTTCGTCGATCTCCAGACGATCCAGTGCCATGTGGGCGATTTCCTGTGTGATCTCGCCGTTGCCCATGACATCGGCAAAATCCCGCACCCGCTTGAGCAGGCGGTTGGCAATACGGGGTGTCCCTCTGGCACGTCCTGCAATTTCCATTGCCCCGTCAATGGAGCACGGGATCTTCAGCAGCATTGCACTCCGGCGGACAATGTCCGTCAGCTGTTCTGTGGTATACAGTTCCAGCCGCAGAATTACGCCGAAGCGGTCACGCAGCGGGCTGGAAAGCTGCCCCGCTCTGGTGGTTGCCCCTACCAGTGTAAACGGGTTCAGATCCACCCGCAGCGAACGTGCTGACGGTCCTTTTCCCATGATAATATCAATGGCATGGTCTTCCAGTGCCGGATACAGGATTTCCTCTACCTGACGGTTCAGGCGATGGATCTCATCGATAAACAGCACGTCATTCGGCTGCAAATTGGTCAGGATCGCCGCCAGATCACCGGCTTTTTCAATTGCCGGACCGGTTGTCACACGAAGATTCACGCCCATTTCGTGGGCAATGATCGAGGACAAGGTCGTCTTTCCCAGTCCCGGAGGCCCGTACAGCAGCACATGATCCAAAGGGTCGCCACGCCGCTTGGCTGCCTCGATATAGACTGCCAGATTTTCCTTGACTTTATCCTGTCCGATATATTCCACCAGCGTTTGCGGACGGAGTGTCACTTCTGCTTCGCGGTCTTCTTCCACTTCGCGGGGTGTCACCATACGCTCCTCAAACTGCATATCACTGGTTTCAATCATTTTGGTTGATTCCCTCTCTCTCAAAAGTTACGCTGTTTTCCGAATTCCTGTAACGCCAGCCGAATCAGGTCGGAGGACGACAGGGACGGATCCAGCTTTGCCACGATCGGTGCCACTTCGCTCTGGGTATAGCCCAGTGTGACAAGAGCTTCGATAGCTTCGCCCACATTGCCGCCGGACTGGGTCGCCGCCGCAATCTCTCCTGCACCGGCAGTGCCGGAGAGCAGCCCGGTGGCATCACCGGCGATCTTATCCTTGAGTTCCATGACGATTCGCTGGGCAGACTTTGCCCCGATGCCCTTGGCACGTGTCAGTGCCTTGCTGTCACCGGAAGCCACTGTCAACAGGAACTGATCCGGTGTCAGATCCGACAGAATGGAAAGGGCTGCCTTCGGTCCCACGCCGGAAACCGAGGTCAGAAGCTGAAAGCACTGCAATTCCTGCTGTGTGGAAAAGCCAAATAATTCCACAGCATCTTCCCGCACGCTCATGGCCGTATACAGCAGAACGGTTTCACCGAGATTTCCCACCTGCCCCAGTGTATGCAGAGTGGTACGGCAGGCATACCCTACGCCGCCGCATTCCACCACTGCCATTGCCGGTTCTTTGGCGATCAGTTTTCCATGTACACTATATATCATATTGTATCTCCTGCTTTGATGATTCTCTTTTGCAGCTGCACGCCGGTTGCACAATGTCCATGGCAAATCGCAAGGGCAAGGGCATCGGCGGCATCGTCCGGCTTCGGGATCTGTGCCAGCTTCAGAATTCGCCTTGTCATATCCATGACCTGCCGCTTTTCCGCCTTCCCGTAGCCCACGACCGCCTGCTTGACTTGCAGGGGTGTGTACTCATACATCGGAATCTGGTGCTGCTCCGCACAGAGGACGATAACACCGCGTGCCTGTGCCACATCGATCACCGTTTTCTGGTTGGAAGTGAAGTACAGCCGCTCAATCGCGATACAGTCCGGCTGAAACCGTTTCAGCAAAAAATCCAGATCGTCATAGATCGCCGTCAGACGTGCTGCAAACCGTGTGCCGGCTTCTGTGGTAATTGCCCCGTATTCCAGCGGCGTAAAATCCGCCCCGTGATAGGACACCACTCCAAAACCTACAATGGCATAGCCCGGATCGATTCCTAAAATCCGCATTTCCAGCCCTCCTGTTTGCAGGTCAGTGCCTGCCTCGTTTCACACGTACATTTCATTATAGCACAAAACGATTGCCGTTTTCAATAGCTATTCAAAATTTTATCTTGATTTTTGAAAAATAATTGTGTATAATGGAAGTTAGCATACTTTGCACACGGTAGCAGAAGTTGTTCTCACAGAAAGAAACCTCCCGCAAATTTCAAGGGCAACACCGCACAAAGCCCGCCTGACGGCTTTGCATGCAATCTGCCGAAAAATCTGACAACGCACCTTACGCACAAGCTTTGTGTGGTGTTGCCCAAGAACAACTTCGCATCTGCACCGAAAATCCCTTCACAGAAAGGAATACAACATGGAATTACAGGAAATCCGCAATGAGATCGACCGGCTGGACAAACAGATCCAGTCTTTATTTGAAGAACGCATGCTTCTCTGCCAAGATGTTGCAAGATATAAAAAAGCACACAACATGCCGGTTTTTCAGGCAGGACGGGAACAGCAGATCCTCGACCGCGTAGAACAGAATGCCAAAGAGGGACTGGGACTGGCTTCCCGCACCATGTTCGCCAACATGATGAGCATCAGCTCCCAGTTACAGCAGAAAATGCTGGTCGCTGCCGAAGATGCCCCCAGTTTCAAAACGCCCCGCATGAAGGAAGCCGTCCGTGTCGGCTGTCAGGGCACCGTGGGTGCAAACTCCGAAACCGCCGCACAGGCATTCTTTCCGGAACGGCACATTCAGTTCTATCCGACCTTTGAGCAGGTCTTTGAAGCAGTAGAATCCGGCGAACTGGAATACGGCGTTCTGCCAATTTACAACAGCACCTCCGGAACGGTTACACAGACCGTAGACCTGATGGGAAAGTACAGCTTCTTTATCACCGCAATGAATCAGGTAGAAGTGATGCACTGTCTGGCTGCCCTGCCGGATGCTAAAATGGAGAACATCACCGAAGTGTATTCCCATCCGCAGGCACTCTCTCAGTGCAGCGATTTCTTAGATGCACGTTCTCTCCACAGCCACGACTACAGCAACACCGCCACTGCTGCCAAAATGGTGGCAGAATCCGGTGACAAGACCATTGCCGCGATCTGTTCCGAAGACTGTGCCAAGCACAACCGCCTACAGATTCTGGCTTCCCGTATTTCCAATGTTGTCCCGAACTTCACCCAGTTCATCTGCATCACCAAGGACATGCAGGTGGCGGAAAATGCGTCTGTGATTTCCGTGATGCTGTCCATTTCCAACGAGCCCGGCAGCCTGAGCCGAATCCTGAACAAATTCTTCCTGTATGGACTGGACATGACCAAAATCGAAAGCAGACCCATTCGGGACGGCAGCTTCGATGTTGTTTTTCACATCGACTTCAAGGGCAATCTCCGCGACCGGAGCATTGCCGCATTTTTGAACGATCTCTGCAAGAGCTGTCGGGATTTCAAGCTGTTGGGAAATGCTGTCGTCATGGTATAATCTGATCTATTGCAAAAACAGTTTCAAAAGCAGTCCGTTTGCCGCGGACTGCTTTTTGTCATTCCTGTTCTCCACGCATCAGTTTTGAACGAAATTCCGCCTCCCGAAACTGCTTCGGCGTAACACCGACTTTTCTGGAAAAGACCTGTATGAAATGGCTCTGGGAAGAAAACGCCAGCAGGTTTGCAATTTCAGCGTAGCTGCGGTCGGAAAATTGCAGCATGCGTTTGGCAGACTGAATCTTTTGATCTAAAATATAATCGTGCAGCGTACAGCCCATTTGCTCCCGAAACAGACGGGATAAGTAACTGGGGTGCAGGTGCACTTCCGCAGCAAGTTCCTCTGTAGAAATTTTTTCGTGCATATGTGAATAGATGTAGTTCAGGCACAGTGAAACCGGCTTGGAACAGACCTGCTTAATTTTCCGCTGCTGCATTCGCTTGACATAGTCCATACAAGCGTCATCATGCAGTTTCTCCACCTGATCGATGGTCGTTGCCGTGTCAATTTTACGAATATAGAAATCGCTCATACGATATGCCTGTTCCCCCGGCATGCCGCCTTCAATACAAAATCGCGATACCATTGACAGACAGACAATACAGTGATACCGGAAATTCTGCACCAAATCGTCAGAAAGCCTTACTCTCATGGCGATCTGCCGATATAATCCGGATCGCAGATTTTCCTGCACTGCATCCACATCGCCCTGCTGCACTTGATTATAAAAGCCAAATTCGACTTCCGGCGGCTCGTGCTGGTGCGTATCCTCCTGCCGTTCCTGCTCTGCTTTTTGCCATTCTAACTCCAATGTCATGAAAATCTCCTCCTACTATTTTATATCGCCTTAAATGTGAATAAATATAGAATTCCTTTCAGAAACAAATCTATAACAAAATCCTGCTCTATCCGTTCTCTCCGGCAACCTGCACTGAAAAAAGTACTGTATTTTCCAGAACAACTGGAAAATACACATCGACCTCTGCTGGTTTTTTACGAAAACATGGGAAAAATAAGAAATTCCTATAATTACTCTATGATTTCAGGACCCAAAAAGTTGCATTTATCCTGTACAGAAATATTATATCACATTTCTATCAAAAAAGCAAGTTTTTTGGTATCATTTTTTTGATATTCCTCGTAAAATGAAAATGCAGATATTTTAAGGGGGCATTGACTCTGGAATTATTTGGTGTTCAGCAGCATTCCCCACGGCTCTCGTTTTCACGTGTCCGCTTCATAAGCATAGCGGATTCAAAGCAATTCAAATAGAAAATTGCTTCCGTAACAGACAACAGCCACTGCTATTTCGATTGACAGGAGGTCACATCATGCGTATTTGGAAAGGCTATCAGCATGGTATCAATTTTGGCGGCTGGTTTTCACAGAAAGAGCATACCGAAAAGCATTATCAGACATTTATCACGGAAGCGGACTTTGCAACAGTTGCCCGCTGGGGACTGGATCACGTCCGGATTCCGGTGGACTATGAATTGGTAGAATCCGAGGGCGGCATTCTCAAGGAAGACGGTTTTCGCTGGATCAAGCAGTGCATTCTCTGGTGCAGAAAATACGATCTGCACATGATTTTGAATTTACACAAAACTGCCGGCTATTCTTTTGCCGATGAGTCAGATTCCGGCGAATTCTTCACCAATCTGGCATTGCAGGCTCGCTTTATCTCTCTTTGGCAGGAATTTGCAAAACGCTTTGGAAATGACAGCGATGTTGTCGCCTTTGAACTGCTGAATGAAGCGGCAGACATGCACACCGCAAAAGACTGGAACCAGATCGCTGCCAACGCCATTGCAGCGATCCGCTCTGTTGCACCGGATGTTTTTATTCTGGCAGGCGGCATTCACTACAACGGTGCCGACGGTGTGACACTGCTGGATGCACCGGCAGATTCCCGCATCGTCTACAGTTTCCACTGCTATGATCCGATCATTTTCACGCATCAGACTGCACAGTGGATCAAGGGTATGCCGAAGGACTTCCACATTGCATATCCGGACACTCTCGCCAACTATCGCCGCTGGTCCGCTGCATTCAGCAAGGAATATATCGGTTCACTTCTGCATGAAGGGCTCACAGATGTGGAAACTTCCTTCTTTGAAGCAAATCTTTCTGCGGCAATTTCTGCTGCGGAAAAATATGATGTGCCTCTGTATTGCAGCGAGTACGGTGTCATTCATCAGGCAGATCTGGAAAGTACTCTGCATTGGTATCAGACTATTTCCGCTGTATTTGAAAAGCACCACATCGGACGGGCTGCCTGGACATATAAAGAAATGGACTTCGGTCTGACAGATGCGGAAGCACTCCCCGTGATGCAGAAAGTCCTGCCTTTGCTGTAATCTATATGGCAATACCGCACAAAGATTGTGCGGTATTGCCATATAAATAAATTATGTTTTGATGCCCCTGCTGCTTTTTACGGCTGGGGCATTTTTGCTGCAAATTTGTCCTAACAATCTTGTCTTTACAAACGATAAATTTCATGGTATAATAGAAAAAGAAGACTTGCAACAACTGCAACGGAGGTCCATATGGTAACAAATGATGGTACGATCATTCAGATCAAACATGATATTCTGTGCGAAGTCGCAAAATTGGTTTTCGCCGGAAAATTTGAAACAGAAAAAGACGAGCTGCCCTATCGCATGATGCCCGGTCCGAAAGCAAAATACCGCTGCTGTGTCTACAAAGAACGGGAAATTGTCCGGCAGCGAATCCGCCTTGCAGAGGGGAAGGCTCCGCAGGGATCACACAACGACCTTGTGGTACAAGTCGTACAGGCGGCATGTGAGGACTGCCCTATTTCCCGCTACGTTGTCACAGACAACTGCCAGAAATGCATGGGGAAAGCCTGTCAGCAGTCCTGTCATTTCGGAGCAATCGATATTGGCCGTACGCGGGCACACATTGACCCGCAGAAATGTCGGGAATGCGGCAAGTGTGCGGCAGCATGTCCCTACAACGCCATTGCAGACCTGATTCGCCCATGTCGCCGGAGCTGTCCGGTAGGAGCGATTTCCATGGACGAAAACGGCATCTGCATCATTGACGAGAAAAAATGTATCCAGTGCGGCAGATGTATCCACAGCTGCCCGTTCGGTGCGATCAGTTCTAAGTCCTGCTTGGTAGATGTCTGTCAGGCACTAGTGGACGGCAAACATGTCTATGCCATGTTTGCTCCCTCTACAGAAGGACAGTTCGGCGAAGGCATTACTTTCGAAAGCTGGCGGAACACTCTGAAGGAAGTGGGCTTTACCGATCTGGTAGAAGTCGGACTGGGCGGTGACATGACCGCTTATGCCGAAGCAGCGGAGTGGGCGGAAGCATATCGGGAGGGCAAAAAGCTGACAACCTCCTGCTGCCCCGGCTTTGTCAATCTGATTCGTCTGCACTATCCGGATCTGATCGACAATATCTCTACTACCGTTTCCCCCATGTGTGCGGTTTCCCGCTGGATCAAGTCCAAGGATCCGGAAGCGGTAACTGTTTTTGTAGGTCCCTGCATCGCCAAAAAGAGCGAAGTCATCGACCAACACATTGAGGGCAGTGCGGACTACGCCATGACCTACGGCGAGATCCGTGCCATTATCCGTGCCAAGGGCGTTACCATTCACGAAGCAGAGGAAACCAATCAGCAGTCCAGCACTTTCGGCAAATGGTTCGGCAACAGCGGCGGTGTGACAGATGCCGTATTGGAAGGCATGAAAGAACAGGGCGTGACCGACGAAGTCAATGTGGAACGCTGCAACGGCACTGATGCCTGCAAGCGTGCCCTGCTGATGCTGAAAATGGGCAGATTCTCCGGCGACTTTATCGAGGGCATGGCTTGCGACGGCGGCTGTGTAGGCGGCCCCAGCCGCCACGGTGAAGTGAACAAGTTCAAACGTGCCAGAGAAAACATGATCAAAAAGGCAGACAACCGCAGCATTCATGAGAATCTGGAAAAGCTGGGAGCAGAACAAATTCCCATGCACCGCGAAGAATCTCTATAAGAAAAAGCACTGAACTGCATATAGCATACATAAGGTGATACCGCACAAAGATTGTGCGGTATTGCCATAAAAAAATCCCCGAAAACCGGAACAAATCCGGTTTCGGGGATTTTGTATTTTTTATTCGGCATCCGCCTGATTCTTCCGGTATGCCAGATAGCTTTCCAGAATAATCGTTGCCGCAACAGCATCTACTACGGCTTTCCGCTTTTTGCCTCTGGTATTGGTGACATTCAGGTAGGAATGTGCTGAAACTGTGGTACAGCGTTCGTCCCACATCACCACCGGCAGACCGGTCAGTTCTTTCAGACCGTCCCCGAACTTCTGACACAGTTCCGCACGTTCTCCCACGGTACCATTCATATTCTTGGGATAGCCTACCACCAGCAGTTCTGCACGGTGTTCCTTAGCAGCGGCAGCGACTTTTTCCTGACACCGGGTAAAGTCCTTTTCCGAAATCACCCCAGCTGGAGAAGCCAGCATTTCGCCCTTATCGCAAACGGCAAGCCCTGTACGGGCATCGCCGAAATCTACGCCCATAATAATCATAAAACGCCTCACTTACCACGGCTGCACGGTGCCGATAATTTCCTGCACCGAAGCAATATGATGTGCGTCCAGCCAGTCGTTCATCTCCGAAATGATGCGAACTGGAGCATAAGGATCGGTGAAAATAGCAGCTCCTATCTGCACGGCACTGGCACCTGCCATCATCATTTCAATGGCATCTGTACCGCTGGACACGCCGCCCATACCGATTACCGGAATGGAAACTGCCTGTGCGACCTGCCATACCATACGTACAGCAATGGGAAAAACCGCAGGGCCAGACATGCCGCCGACGTTGTTCCGCAGAATCGGGCGGCGATTTTCGATATTGATCCGCATGCCCAAAAGGGTATTGATGAGGGAAACGCTGTCGGCACCGGCAGATTCCACTGCCTTGGCAATATCGGTAATGCTGGTGACATTGGGAGAAAGCTTTACGATCAGCGGCTTCTTGGTTGCCTTTCGCACTGCTGCGGTAATCATTTCCGCACTCTCACAGTGCACGCCAAACGCTGCCCCGCCCTTTTTCACGTTAGGGCAGGAGATGTTCAGTTCGATCATATGCACATCGGTTTCGTCCAGCTTTTCCGCAATGGAAACGCATTCCTCTACGGTAGAACCGGCAATATTTGCCAGAATTACAGTATCCTTTGTCAGGAGATTCGGCAGTTCCCGTTCCAGAAACGCGTCGATTCCCGGATTCTGCAACCCTACCGAGTTCAGCATACCGCTGGGAGTTTCGGCGATACGGGGAGCCGGATTGCCCGGACGGGGCTGTCCGGTTGTACCCTTGGTGGCAATGCCGCCCAGTTCCGAAAGCGGGAACAGTTTCTCGTACTCTCTGCCATAGCCAAATACGCCTGATGCCGGAATGATCGGATTTTTAAAGGATACGCCGGCTACATTTACTGCTAAATTTGCCATTACCAAACAACCTCCTCTGCCGGAAATACCGGACCGTCTTTGCAGACGTGTCCCATCACGGATTTGCCTTCCCGTTCCAGCTGGCATGCACATACCAGACAGGCACCAATGCCGCAGCCCATGCGTTCTTCCATGGAAACCTCACAGCGAACGCCGTATTCCTTTGCGGCGGCAGCCACGAATTTCAGCATGGGGCGTGGGCCACAGGCATATACCATGTCTACATCACCCTTTGCAAGCTGCTCTTTCAGCGGCTCTGTAACCAAATCCTGTCTGCCGGCAGTGCCGTCATCGGTACAGAGAATGGTTTCCGCACCAGATGCGTGGAATTCGTCCTGCAATGTGACAATATTTGCCGAACGGAAACCACATATTGCTGTGGCACGTTCGCCATACACCTGTGCCAGCGACAGCATAGGCGGATTGCCGATACCGCCGCCAACGACTACCACATGTTTTGCCTCCGGCAGAATGGTGAAGCCATGTCCCAGCGGTCCGAGAATGTCCACGTTTTCCCCTGCCCGCACATTGGCGAGAGCATCGGTACCAGTGCCTTTTACCTCAAACACAATGGTCAGGGTTCCGGCAGCTTTGTTAATCTCACAGATCGAGATCGGGCGACGCAGCGTGCAGCCTACAGGCAGCAGGTGCACAAACTGTCCGCACGCTGCCTGCTGTGCAATGGAACGGCATTGCAGCACCATGCGATAAATATTTTTAGCAAGTGCCTGCTTTTCCAGAACCGGCACCAGCATCTGTTCATATGCCATGACAATTTCTCCTTTCAACAGCAAAAAGGGCGGGCGGGAAATCTCCCCGTCCGCCACGGTTTGCGTGATTTTTAAAGTCAGATCTTTGTAATATCGACCATTTCTACATCATCAATGCTGCGGCCAGACTCCAGCACGTTTGCCAGAGCCTTGGCTGTATCGATCGCAGTCAGGCAGCAGATCGAACGTTCTACAGACTTCCGACGCATCTTTACGCTATCTCTTGCCGGCAGACGACCCTTTGCCGAAGTGGAGATCATATAGTGGATCTTGCCGCTTTCCAGCAGTGTAATGGTATTCGGTTCTCCGTCAGAGATTTTCTTTACCAGATTGGTGGCGATCATGTTATGGTTCAGCACGGCTGCGGTACCGCTTGTACCGTACAGTTCGAAGCCCATACGTGCCAGCTTATCTGCAATCTCAATGATTTCCTGCTTGTCGCTGTCGCGGACAGAAATCAGCACGCCGCCTTCCTTCTTCAGGTCATAGCCTGCGGCGATCAGACCCTTGAGCAGTGCGTCCTCCAGATTGGTGGCAATACCCAGACACTCACCAGTGGACTTCATTTCCGGTCCAAGGCTGATCTCAGCACCACGAATCTTCTCGAAGGAGAATACCGGCATCTTGATTGCAATATATTCTGCTTCCTTCTGTAAACCAGG
>ERZ827498.1646-NODE-1646-length-24138-cov-4.308890_pt1 | contig 24138 bp, 13 predicted proteins | sample MGYA00519865_ERZ827498 | MGnify/ENA primary metagenome ERZ827498 (study PRJEB31778, sample SAMEA3449328) | human gut metagenome | biome: human gut; feature: human-associated habitat; material: faeces | place: United Kingdom | collected 2010/2012 ...
CAATCGTGAAACGTGCCGAGAACGGAATGATCTACGATCCCGTGACCATTCGCCGTGGAAGCACCGTTAAAGATGCGCTCGCCATGATGGCCGAGTATCACATCGGCGGCATTCCTGTTGTTGACGACGACAACCACCTTGTGGGCATCGTTACCAACCGTGACCTGCGTTTTGAGCGTCACCTCGACAAGCTCATCGACGACGTGATGACAAAAGAGAATCTCGTCACCACACACATACAGACCGACCTTGCTGCTGCTGCCGACATTCTGCAGAACAACAAGATTGAGAAACTGCCCGTTGTAGACAGCGACAACCGCCTCGTGGGTCTCATCACCTATAAGGACATTACCAAGGCCAAGGACAAGCCCATGGCTTGCAAGGACGAGAAAGGCCGTCTGCGCGTAGCCGCAGGTGTGGGTGTGACCGTCGACACGCTTGACCGCATGCAGGCCCTCGTTGAGGCCGGTGCCGACGCCATCGTCATCGACACAGCCCATGGCCACTCAAAGTATGTCGTAGAGAAGCTGGTTCAGGCCAAGGCTGCCTTCCCCAACGTAGACATCGTTGTGGGTAACGTGGCAACAGGTGCCGCTGCCAAGATGCTCGTCGACAACGGTGCCGACGCCGTGAAGGTGGGCATCGGTCCGGGCTCTATCTGTACCACCCGTGTGGTTGCAGGTGTGGGTGTTCCCCAGCTCAGCGCCATCTATGATGTCTTCTCTGCATTGCAGGGCACAGGTGTGCCTCTCATCGCCGACGGCGGTCTTCGCTATTCGGGCGACGTTGTCAAGGCCCTCGCTGCCGGTGGTAGCAGCGTGATGATCGGCTCGCTCGTTGCAGGAACCGAGGAGAGCCCCGGCGACACCATCATCTTCAACGGCCGTAAGTTTAAGAGCTACCGCGGCATGGGTTCGCTTGAGGCTATGGAGAACGGTTCAAAGGACCGCTACTTCCAGGCTGGCACCAAGGACGTGAAGAAGCTCGTGCCCGAGGGCATCGCCGGACGTGTGCCTTACAAGGGAACCGTTCAGGAGGTTATCTACCAGCTCATCGGCGGTCTCCGCTCAGGTATGGGCTATTGTGGTGCCCAGACCATCGACAACCTGCACAACGCCAAGTTTACCCGCATCACCAACGCCGGTGTGCTTGAGAGCCATCCTCACGACATCACCATCACCAGTGAGGCTCCCAACTACTCGCGTCCGCAGTAAGCCGTAGGCAAGAAGCAAACAAGCAAACAATAAAATATTGGCCCATCCCTGCCCCTTATATATTAATAATGTATAGGGTGTGGGGATGGAACAATTTTAGAAAGAACATAATAACGACAAATTTTAAACAATCGACGTTTTGCGCATAACAACAATGAAGTCAATGCTACTCACTGCCATGCTGCTCCTTTCCGTACTGTCAGCATGGGCACAGACCGACCCGACGATAATGACTATCGACGGCAAGCCGGTGTCGCGTTCAGAGTTTGAATATTCCTACAACAAGAACAACTCGGAGATGGTTGTTGACAAGAAGAGTGTGGCCGAATATGTGGACCTCTTCATCAACTACAAGCTCAAGGTCCTCGCCGCCGAAGAGGCAGGCATAGACACGACACAGAGTTTCAAGAAGGAGTTTCTGTCATATCGCGACCAGCAGATAAGACCGGCGTTCCTGAGCAATGACGACCTTAAGCGCGAGGCGTGGAAGATCTATGTCGAGACACGCGACCGCATCGACTCTATGGGCGGCATGGTGCGCCCCTCACACATCCTTGTGCGCATGTCGCAGAAGGCTACCAAGGAGCAGGAGGCTGCTGCCAAGACACGCATCGACTCGATCTACAAAGCCATTGCCAAGGGTGCCGACTTTGCCGAGCTGGCACGCAAATGTTCCGATGACAAGGGCTCGGCAAAGCGTGGTGGCGACATCTCGTGGATATGCAAGGGTCAGACGCTCCCCGAGTTTGAGAACACCGTGTTCGCCATGAAGAAAGGCGAGGTCAGCGTGCCGTTCAAGACCGTGGCTGGTTGGCACATAGCCAAGCTCATGGACAAAGGCTGCTTCTTCCCCTATGACAGCGTGAAACGCGATGTGGAGCGCTTCGTAGACCAGGCAAGGGTACGCGAGCGCATAATATCACAGAACATCGACTCCATTGCCAAGGCATCGGTGCCACAGCTCACCGCCGAGCAGGTGGTCGACCGCAAGGCTGCCGAGATGGAGGCTGCCGACTCTGACCTCAAGAACCTCGTGCGCGAGTATCATGACGGTCTGCTGCTTTACGAGATAAGCAACAGGAACGTGTGGGACAAGGCCGCCAAGGACGAGAAGGGTCTGGAAGCATACTATAAGAAGAACAAGAAAAAATATAAGTGGGACGAGCCTCGCTTCAAGGGCATCGCCTACCACACCAAGGACCAGGCCGACATAGAGGCTGTGAAGAAAGCCGTTGAGAACCTTCCGTTTGAAGAGTGGGCAGAGACGCTGCGCAAGACTTTCAACGACAGCGTGCGCCGCATACAGGTGGTGAAGGGCATCTTCAAGAAGGGCGACAACGCCCTCGTCGACAAGGACGTGTTCAAGAAAGACACCGTCGACACAGCACCTCAGGGCTACACCTTCAGCGACGTCTATGGCAAGACCATCAAAACGCCCGAAAACATGGGCGACGTGCGCGAACAAGTGGTTGCCGACTATCAGGACCAGCTGGAGAAACAGTGGGTTGCCGCTCTGAGAAAGAAACACAAGGTGGTGGTTGACAAGCAGGTTCTCGCCACCGTGAACAACCATTAAGACGACACAACATTCGAAAACAACATACAATGAATAAAGCATACAGCACATTCATCTGCTTTATAGCAGCTCTGTTGCTCGTGGGTGTTACAGCCAACGCGGGCATGAACCGTGGTCGCGCCGCCCTCAGTGGCGTTGCCGCCCTTAGCGCTGGCGACAACGACAGCACAAGCGCAGCAAAGAACGACACGGCAACCATTGACGACGTGCCCGAAGAGAGCATTGTCGACGAGGTGATATGGGTAGTGGGCGACGAGCCTATCCTTAAGTCGGACGTGGAGATGATGCGCCTCCAGGCAGAGCAGGAGGGCATGACATGGCACGGCAACCCCGACTGCGCCATTCCTGAGCAGCTCGCTCTTCAGAAGCTGTTCCTCCATCAAGCCGCCATCGACTCTATCGAGGTGAGCGAGAGCGAGGTAACATCCAACATCGACCGCCAGATCGATGCGTGGATCCAGTATGCCGGCTCAAAGGAGAAGCTTGAGGAGTATCGTAAGATGAGCGTCACGCAGATGCGCCAGCAGCTCCGCGACGATGCCCGTAACCAGTTCCTCGTGCAGCGCATGAAGGAGAAGCTCGTCGAGGATGTGAAGGTCACACCCGCCGACGTGCGTCGCTATTTTGCCAACCTTCCTGCCGACAGTCTGCCCTTCGTGCCCACAGAGGTAGAGGTTGAGATCATCACCAAACAGCCCAAGATCTCACAGGAAGAGATCAACCGTGTGAAGGAAGACCTGCGCGAGTATACCGAGCGCGTGACCAGCGGCAAGACATCGTTCGCCACGCTCGCACGTCTCTACAGCGAGGACCCCGGCTCGGCACGTCAGGGCGGTGAGCTCGGCTACACAGGCCGCGGCATGCTCGACCCCGCCTTTGCCAACGTGGCTTTCAACCTCACTGACCCGAAGAAGATCTCGAAAATCGTGGAGTCGGAGTATGGCTTCCACATCATACAGCTCATCGACAAGCGCGGCGACAAGGTAAACGTCCGTCACATCCTGCGCACCCCCAAGGTGTCGGAAGAGGAGGTTGAGGCCACCCGTCTGCGCCTTGACACCCTTGCCAACGAAATACGCGACGGCAAGGCCAAGTTTGAGGATGCTGCCATGTATGTGTCTGACGACAAGGACACGCGCAACAATCACGGCCTCATGTCAACCTATGGCGAGGACGGCTTGACATCACGTTTCCAGATGAAGCAGCTCCCCACCGAGGTGGCCCGTCAGGTTGAAGGCATGAAGGTGGGCGACGTGTCCAACGCGTTCCGCATGGTCAACAAGAACAACAAGACCGTTGTGGCCATCATCAAGCTGAAGAACCGCATCGAGGGTCACCGCGCCACCATAACCGAAGACTACCAGGTCATGAAGAACGTCGTTGTTCAGCACGAGAAGCAGAAGAAGCTGCACGATTGGGTTGTGGAAAAGATCAAGAAGACCTATGTGCGCATGAAGGACCGCTATAAGAACTGCGACTACGAATATGAAGGATGGGTAAAATAGCAGAAAACATATATAAGAAAAAAATAGACGGGCATAGAATCATTCTCACGTTGGTTCTATGCCTGTTTGGACTATGCCTGGTCTTGGCCATGACGGCACCGCCGAAACGGTCGAAGAAGAAGGCACAGCACGACAGTCGTGTCTATCTCGTCCATTCGGATGAGCTTAAATATGACCAGTGGGGCACCGTGCCCGGAGCACAGATCGTCAAGGGCAAGGTCCATTTCACCAACGACGGCGCACAGCTGTGGTGCGACAGCGCCTACTTCTTCCAGGAGCAAAACTCGGTAGAGGCGTTCGGACATGTGCGCTTCAAGCAGGGCGACACCCTGTCACTCACCTGCAAATATGGCCAGTATGACGGCCAGGAGCAGATGATGCGCGCCCGTCATAACGTGGTGCTCAAGCACCGCACACAGACGCTCTACACCGACAGTCTCGACTATGACCGCATCTACGAGAACGCCTACTTCTTTGAGGGCGGCAAGCTCGTCGACGGCAAGGACGAGTTGGTGAGCGACTGGGGACAGTATAACACGCAAAGCCGTAAGGCCGCCTTCTTCTACAATGTGCGCATGAGGAGCAACGACGATGTCATACACACCGACACCCTGTTCTACGACACCCGCACATCGCTGGCTCACGTCACAGGCCCGTCGAAGATCGTGTCGGGTGACAACGTCATCCACACCGCCGACGGCTATTTCAACTCAAAGACCGACCTCTCGCAGCTGTTCGGCCGTTCCACCATCGTGAACAAGGAGAAGACCATCACCGGCGACAGCCTGTTCCACGACAACACGACAGGGCTGAACGAAGGCTTCGGCAACGTGGTCTATAAGGACACGGTGAACAAGAACCAGCTCCTTTGCGACCACCTGTTCTATAACGACAAGACAGGCTATGGCTACGCCACACGCAAGGCTCTCATGAAAGACTATTCGCAGCAAGACACGCTCTATGTGCATGCCGATACGCTGAAGCTCTATACCTTCAACATCGACACCGACTCGGTCTACCGCATGGTGCATGGCTACAGGCACGTCAAGGCTTACCGCAAGGATGTGCAGGCCTTGTGCGACTCGATGGTGTTCTCCAGTCTCGACTCTTGTCTCACCATGTACCAGGATCCTGTGGCATGGAGCGGCGAGCGCCAGATCTTGGGCGAACAGATCAAGATCTTCATGAACGACAGTACCGTGCGCAAGGCAGAGGTCATTGGCCAGGCTCTCTCCGTGGAGAAGGTTGACGACAAGGACCACTTTAACCAGGTGGCATCGCGCCGCATGGATGCCTTCTTCGTCGATGGCGCCATAAGAAAGACCGAGGCCGTGGGCAACGTGCGGACGGTGTTCTATCCGCAAGACAGCAAGGACAGCACGCTCACGGGTCTCAACTATCTTGAGACCGACACGTTGCGCATGTTTATGAGCCCAGAGCGCAAGTTGCAGAAGATATGGACCTCGAAGGCGGCTGGCACCATGTATCCCATGACCCAGATTCCGCCGCAGCGTTATCATCTCGACACCTTCGAGTGGTTCGAGAACCTGCGTCCCGCCGGTCCCGCCGATGTGTTCGTGTGGAGAGGCAAGGGCACAGGAAGCGAGCTGAAGAAGGTCAAGCGGCAGGAGGCACCGCTGCAGACGCTCCCCGCTCTTGGCAGCAAGACGACGACGGCTCAAGATGCTCCTCTGAAGACTTCTGAAAAGGAGGAAAAGGCGGTTCCTGAAGCAGAAGACAAGAAAAAACAATAGGCTTTTAAAAAAGAACGACAGTAAGGAGGTGCAATGATGTTTTATTTTGGAAACCGTCGCCCGCGAGGCTTCCGTCACCATTATATATATGTGGACGAGCGCAAAGAGCGCATGCAGATGCAGCCTCAGGAGGAAGAAGGCAGACGCCGACAGAGCCTTGTGTGGCGTCTCGGTGCGTTGCTCCTTCTTGTGCTCCTTCTTCTTGCCGCCTGCGTGTTTGTCATGGCTCTACGTTAGCATTGCTCTTACATGAAGACTAAATGTCAATTTGTCAACTCGTTAACTTAAGAAAATGAACGATATTATTCAGCTTTTACCCGATTCTGTCGCTAACCAGATTGCGGCAGGTGAGGTTATTCAGCGTCCGGCAAGTGTCATCAAGGAGCTTGTCGAGAACGCTGTTGATGCGGGAGCCACCGAGATAACGGTTCTCGTGGTTGATGCTGGACGCACGTCAATACAAGTGATCGACAACGGCAAAGGCATGTCGGAGACCGATGCCCGCATGGCGTTCGAGCGTCATGCCACATCAAAGATCACGAAGGCAAAGGATCTCTTCTCTCTTCACACCATGGGCTTTCGTGGCGAGGCGCTGGCATCGGTGGCTGCCGTGGCACAGGTCGAACTGAAGACGCGCCGTGCCTGCGACGAGGTGGGCACCCACCTGTCTATCGCCGGCTCCAAGGTCACCTCGCAGGAGCCGTGCTCTTGTCCTGAAGGTAGCAATTTCAACGTCGAGAACCTGTTTTTCAATGTGCCTGCCCGCCGTAAGTTCTTGAAAGGCAACAGCACCGAGCTGAAAAACATCATCACCGCCTTTGAGCGCATAGCGCTTGTCTATCCCGACGTGTCGTTCGCCCTTTACAGCAACGGTGCCGAGATGTTCAGTCTGAAGGCGGGCGCGCTGCGTCAGCGCATCGTCGACGTGGTGGGCAAACGCTTCAACCAGTATCTGCTGCCGCTGAAGTTTGACACCACTATATGCAAGCTAAGCGGCTTTGTGGGCAAGCCCGAATCGGCACGCAAGAAGAACGCCCCGCAATATTTCTTTGTCAACGGCCGCTACATGAAGCACCCCTATTTTCACAAGGCCGTCGTCACAGCCTTTGACCGCTTGGTGCCCGAAGGCGAGCAGGTGCCCTATTTTATCTATTTTGACGTGCCGGCCGAAAACATAGACGTGAACATCCATCCCACAAAGACAGAGATAAAGTTTGAGGACGAACAGCAGATCTTCTCCATGGTAGCTGCTGCCGTGCGCGACACCGTGGGCATTTTCAATGATGTGCCGACCTTAGACTTCGACACACAGGAGCGTCCCGACATACCCGTGTTCAGTCCGGACGACACCATAACAGCCCCCAAGGTGCAATATAACCCCACATACAATCCCTTCAAAGAGGAAAGGAGAAACGCTGCTGCCGCAACGCCGTTCAGCGAACCGCTGCCTTCTGCCGATGACGACCTGTTAGGGTCTTCTCTTGACGACCCCTCTCTTGCGGGTTCTTCTCTTGGAGGTTCTTCTATTGCGGGTTCTTCTCTTGCGGGTTCTTCTCTTGCAGGTTCTTCTCTTGCGGAATCATCTCTCAGAGGGTCCTCGCTCATGGGCTCCTCCATGTCAGGTTCTTCTTTGACCAGCTCTTCGCTTGGCAGTCCGTCACGGGGCGACGGTCAAGGCGACGACGACCAGCCGTTAGCCATGAGTGCCCTCACGCCCGACGACGACCTGCTCACCCCGTCGGCCCTCCATTCTTCTGTGGGTGACGGTGAGGAGATACAGACCTCGGCTTTGCAGACGTTCCCCCTGCCGCCAGCCACGAAAGAAGACAAGGAGAGACAGGCAGACATCTTTGAGGGAGAGAGCTTGATAGAGGAGAAGTCGCCCGCCCACTACCAGTATAAGGGAAAATTCATAATGACAGCCGTGAAGTCGGGTCTTATGATTGTCGACCAGCACCGCGCCCACATACGCATCCTTTATGAGCAGTATCTGGCGCGGGTGGAGAGCCGTCATGCCGAGTCGCAGAAAATGCTGTTCCCCGAAGCCCTGCACCTCATGCCGGGCGACGATGTGGTGCTTCAGAAGATCATGCCCGAGCTGCAAGCTATAGGCTTCGAACTGACCTCGCTTGGTGGCGGCTCCTATGCCGTGAATGCCGTGCCTGCCGGCCTTGAGGGTGTCGACATGGTGGCGCTGCTTACCGACATGCTCTCTGCTGCAGGCAACCAGACCACCAGTGTGGTCGACAAGATCAACCGCACGCTGGCTTTAAGCATGGCTCGCCATGCCGCCTTGTCTTACGGCACGGTGCTCGACAACACAGAGATGGAGAATCTTGTGAACAACCTGTTCGCCTGCTCCAACTTCAACTACACGCCCGACGGCAAGACCATTCTCTGCATCTTGAAGCAAAAGGAGATGGAGCATCTGCTCGGTTAACCCCATATCGGCCTAATGACCGGTTTGGGTTAAGGCTGATGGTGTCTGTTTGGAGATATGGAAAAAGGAGCATCTGCCCGGAAAGTCTCAGTTTTGGCTAATTATCAGCAATTTATTATCACATAAGGCTTTATTAATGGCCTGGTTGTGAAAAATTTGCCTTTTTTTAGCACTTAAAGTACAAGTTTTCGATAAAAAGTAACAAGATTTAATTTTTATTGTTAACTTTGCATCGAAATAGGGGAGTAGTGGCTCCCCGCGAGAATTGTTTAAAACGATATTTTTGATTATTAAACTAATAAAGGTTATGAAAAAATTATTGATCGCATTGGCATTTGCCGGCCTCTCTCTGTCAGCTTCGGCTCAGGAGGCAGATCCTACACTCAAGCATAGTGTAGCTACCAATTCATTCTGGAGCAACTGGTTCATTCAGGTAGGTGCAGACTGGAACGCATGGTACTCAAACGAGGAGCATGGTCTCGACCTCTCTAAGAGCCCCTTCAAGAAGTTCCGCTCAAACCCTGGCGCTTCTGTAGCCATCGGTAAGTGGTTTACACCGGGCATCGGTCTTCGTACAAAGCTCTCAGGCATCTGGGGCAAGGCCGTAACCGACGACGACAACTACGGCAACTGCAACAAGTATTGGACTCTGAACGAGCATGTGCTCTTCAACCTGAGCAACATGATCTGCGGATACAATCCTAACCGCGTTTGGAACTTCATTCCTTTCGCAGGTGCTGGTCTCACACGTTCAATGACACACAACGTGTATGGCATGAACTACAGCATGGGTATCTTGAACACATTCCGCGTAAGCAAGAAGGTTGGTATCAACTTCGAGCTTGGTTGGGACCGTCTCGAGTGTGACGCTGATGGCGTTATCGAAGCTAACGGTAGCCAGCAGCGCGGTTGGGATAGCCACGACAACAAGTTCTACGCTGAGGTAGGTCTGACCTTCAACCTCGGTAAGGCTACATGGGACAAGACTCCCGATGTTGACGCTATCAGGGCTCTCTCACAGGGTCAGATCGATGCTCTCAACGCTCAGCTCAACGACGCTTACGCCGAGAACGCTCGTCTGAAGAAGCTCCTCGCTGAGAAGAAGGATGAGAACAAGGTTGTTAAGGAGTTTGTAGGCACACCCGTTTCTGTGTTCTTCAACATCAACCGTTACAACATCGCTTCTAAGAAGGATCTTGTTAACGTTAAGAACATGGCCGAGTTTGCTAAGGAGAACGACGCTAACCTGCTCGTTACTGGCTATGCTGATAGCGCTACAGGTAAGGCTCCATACAACCAGAAGCTGTCTGAGAAGCGTGCTAACACCGTTGCTAACGAGCTCGTTAAGATGGGTGTTAACCGTGACAAGATCACAACTGAGGCTAAGGGTGGTGTAAACGACCTCTCTCCGATCTCATTCAACCGTCGTGCAACTGTTCAGGTTAAGAACTAATCTTTTGAAGATTGTCTTCTGACAAGGCAAGATATTTTTAACATGGGGATGCTCCTTTTGGGGCATCCCCTTTTTGTTTTTATCCCCTCGTTTTTGCTCTTTTTGCGCCCGTCGAACAACTGCATAAATATTCATTCCGACTGCATAAAACGGCGGTTTTCCCAAATGGGCCAAGTGACACTTTGATAGTGCCTTTCTGAGCTTCTCATTAAGCCTCTTTGAGCGCCTCAAAGAGGCTCTTTGACGACCTCAAAGAGGCTTAATGACAACTTAAGGGTGTTTTTAACATCTGTTAAGAATTAGCGTCAAAAATCGCCCTCTTTTTTTAGCATCGTGATTCGGAAACGCCAAAAACGTCTTACATTTTGCGTTTTGCATATTTATTCATTTTCAGCTTTAAAAACTGCATATTTTAAGGGAAAAGTGAAAAGGGAAAAGTGAAAAATCCATGTGCTTTATTACTTGCGCAGCCTTGGCTATAGGATTTTTCACTTTTCACTTTTCCCTTTTCCCTTAAAAGCCTTGGCTATAGGATTTTTCACTTTTCACTTTTCCCTTTTCCCTTAAACCGACAGGTAGAAAGAAAAGAAAATGGAAAATAATTTGAAAATAATTGCCGAAAAATTTGCGGGAACCAATATAAATCCCTACCTTTGCAACCGCTTAAGAAAAGCAAGGGGCGTTTAGCTCAGCTGGTTTAGAGCATCTGCCTTACAAGCAGAGGGTCGGCGGTTCGAATCCGTCAACGCCCACTGGGGTGTTTCCTCGTGGTTCTGTCTTCGGACAAACCGCGGGGATTTTTTTTTGCCCTTATGTGAACCTCAATCATCTTTTCAGGATTCACATTTTATTAAAAAAGTCCGTAATACGCACCCTATACATGCATTATAAATCCTTTGAGTAGTTAATTATCAATACGTTATTAGTAAATGCTTTTCCTATTTCTTTGAAAAGCATATTAACCACCGCACAAGACAACCTGACGCGCCGCCTCACGGGACGCTTCACGGCAACCCAGCTGGAAGACATCGTGCCCGTCATTGAGCAGACGCTGGATGTGAAGATAAAGGTGGAGGAGCCTTGATGGGGTAGGGCATGAGCAGCCCCCATTGGGCGTGAGCAGAACAAATGACGGGCATAACAACCTGAAAAGGGTGCTGAATTGTGATTTTTTTGTGTCAGGCAGAAAAAAACGGGTGGTTTTCTTGCCACTAAAGAATTAATGTTTTATATTTGCAAAGAAGAATAAAGTGTGCCGCCAACCAGACAAATTTAGAATTAACGGCGTGGCGATGCGACACACCAACACAATGTAGGATGAAATTCAAGAAATTGAATTCAAGGAATAAAAAACAATATAAACATTAATTTAAAATTCTAGCTTATGAAAAAAAATTCTGTTTGCAGCCCTTTTGACGGCGGTGGCCATGAACGTGGACGCCAAGAAGAAGTTTGCCATCACCATGACAGGCGAGAACCTCTCTACCTTGACACAGGTCACAGACAACGCTGAGCCGTGTATGGATCCCTTCGGCGGCGACAATGGTGCACCTCTCTATTTCTCCGTGCGTGAGAACAAGAAATATTATAACATCTATAAGAAAGCCAACCCCTTCTCTGCTGCCATGTCGCAGAAGACCAGCGGCAAAAACTTCAACCGCAACCCGTGGTACAATCCTGCAACCGACAAGCTCGCTTTCAGTTGCATGCAGGACGGATCTTCAACGTCTGACATCTACACCATGTTCGACAACAAAGGCAAGGCGCTCTCGCAGATAACCGAGAGCTCTGACGCTTATGAGGAGAACCCGAGCTTCAGCAAGGACGGCTCCAAGATCGTGTATAACAAGATCCAGAACACTTACTATCGCAAGGTCAACTGGGCAGGCATGCTCTTCGGCTTTGGCGTGAGCACCGTCATCGTGCAGAACAGCGACATCTGGATGAAAGACATGACGTCGGGCGAGACGACGCTCCTCTCTAACGGTTATCAGCCCAGCTTCTCGCCAGACGGCAAAAAGGTGGCTTATGTGAAATATTCGAGCGATGCCAAGAGCACCAGTATCTGGGTCATGAACATCGACGGCAGCGAGCAGGTGCAGGTGACCGATGCCAAGAAGGGCTTCGCCTTCCATCCGCGCTTCTCGCCCGACGGCAAGCGCATAGTGTTCCAGTCGTCCAAGAAGGACAAGAAGGATGCCGACCTCTATGTTGTTGACACCGACGGCAACAATCTCGTGCAGCTCACCGTGAACAAGTCGTATGACGGCCAGCCTTACTGGACAACCGACGGCTTCATCTATTTTGTTTCGGACCGCGGCAATGACCCCGGAAACTATCAGATCTGGCGATTCAAGTATGAATAAAGACGCTGCTTCCGCTGACGGGCGTCTTAAAAAATGGCTCAGCGGTTTTGTAAAAAAATAGTTTTTAAGTTAAAAAAAAGAGGATGTGGTGTGTGCGGCATGGCTCGTCACATCGCATCCTTATTTTTGGGGGCTTCTCGTTGCGGAGGTCTTTTGTAGTCTGTTGGGGCTTGTTTTTTGACCTCAAACGGCTGATTTTGTGTGAAACGATGTGAAAAGCTATACCGAAATACTAAAGAAAGTGAATATTTATGCCAGTTGTTTGGCTGGTTGCAAAACTTTTCTTACCTTTGCAACCGCTTACTGAAAGCAAGGGCGTTTAGCTCAGCTGGTTTAGAGCATCTGCCTTACAAGCAGAGGGTCGGCGGTTCGAATCCGTCAACGCCCACACAAGAGAAGGATGTAACTCATAAGGTTACATCCTTTTTCTCTTTAACGGCGTGTCGTCTCTTTAACGGTGAGTCGTCTGTGCTTCGTCTATCAAACATCAGTTTTTATGCCGTTCTGTCGAAAAGAACAAGAAAAATGTGAAAAACATTGCTTTATCTATAAATCAGAGCGTTTATAATTATTTATGTTATCTTTAGAAAGAAAAAATCGTATTGTTTCAGATTAAATTTGTAAATTTGCACCATAATTCAGGCATACACCCTAACAGAAGAAAAAGAATCATTTATAGATAAATTTATGACACTTGATTTGCTGACAGCCATATCTCCTATAGATGGCCGTTATAGAGGAAAGACCGAGTCGTTGGCCGACTATTTTTCCGAGTATGCACTCATCCGTTACAGAGTGCGCGTAGAGATTGAGTATTTCATCACACTTTGTGAGCTGCCTCTCCCGCAGCTCGCCTCCTTTGACCATGCTCTCTTCCCACAGCTCCGCAGCATATATGCCGACTTCAACGAGGAAGGCGCACAGCGTGTTAAGGACATCGAGAAGGTGACAAACCACGATGTCAAGGCGGTGGAATATTTCATCAAGGAGCAGTTTGACAAGATTGGCGGCCTCGATGCCTACAAAGAGTTTATCCACTTCGGCCTCACCTCACAGGACATCAACAACACGAGCGTGCCCCTTTCAATGAAGGAGGCGCTGGAGAACGTGTACTGTCCGCTGGTGGAGGAGCTGATAGCACAGCTGCAGCAGTATGCTGACGAGTGGAAGGACGTGCCCATGCTGGCAAAGACCCACGGACAGCCCGCCTCGCCCACACGTCTGGGCAAGGAGATCATGGTGTTCGTCTATCGCCTCACAGAGCAGCTCGCACAGCTCAAGGCTTGCAAGATGACAGCCAAGTTTGGCGGCGCTACAGGCAACTACAACGCTCACCATGTGGCATATCCTCAGTATGACTGGAAGGCGTTCGGCAACCGCTTCGTAAGCGAGAAGCTGGGTCTGGAGCGCGAGCAGTACACCACACAGATAAGCAACTACGACTGTCTGGGCAGCGTGTTCGATGCCATACGTCGCATCAACACCATTATCATCGACCTCGACCGCGACATGTGGATGTATATCTCGATGGAATATTTCAAGCAGAAGATCAAGGCAGGAGAGGTAGGCTCAAGCGCCATGCCCCACAAGGTGAACCCCATCGACTTTGAGAACTCTGAGGGTAACCTCGGTCTGGCTAACGCCGTGTTGCAGTTCCTCGCACAGAAGCTGCCCGTGAGCCGTCTGCAGCGTGACCTTACCGACTCTACCGTGCTGCGCAATATCGGTGTGCCTCTCGGCCACGGTGTCATTGCCATGGAGAGCACGCTGAAGGGTCTGCGCAAGCTCATACTCAACGAGAAGGCCATCGCCGCCGACCTTGACAACACATGGGCTGTCGTGGCTGAGGCCATACAGACCATCTTGCGTCGCGAGGCTTACCCGCATCCCTATGAGGCACTGAAGGCACTCACACGCACCAACACCAAGATGACAGAGGAGACCATCCACGAGTTTATCAAGGGTCTGCAGGTGAGCGACAGCGTGAAGGCAGAGCTCATGGCCATCACGCCGCACAACTATACAGGCATTTAATGCGTCACATTGCGGGACACGCTGCATGGCTTGTCCCGCAATGTTCAAATTAAACCTGCCTATCAAACAGGAGCGTCGCAGACGCGACATGTCGGGACCGTAAAAAAGCCGTAGACGCACCATGAGGTCATCGATACGCCATGAGATCATCGACGCGCCATGATGTCACCGACAAGCAAAAAAAGAAATTATCAATAGGAATTTTGAATTTTAATTTTAAAACGAACTGTTTTCAATCAATAAGAACAAGAGTAGATTAAGGTTGGCACAACAAGAGGCCACGCCGTAACTAAAGAATCTTTGTTTAATGAAGAGCATTTTCGTTAAGCCTAATGGGTAGAAAAAAGCTTGCTTAGAATCAGCCATGGCACAGACAGATGCTACAAAAAGGAAGAGATTATAGTACTATAGTTTTAAATTTTTTTGAGATTTTTAATTTATTAACCACGGCCGTGAGGCCAAGAAAAAGAAACATTTTACACAATGGAAGTAGAAGAGAACAAGACACAGGAACAGTCTTCTGAAAAGAAAGACAGCACTCAGGCTTACAGCCGTCCAACAGGCAACTATCAGCGAGAGTACAGCAGCAACACGGGCCGCTCACAGCGTCCCCGCATTCACACACAACGTGCTTACAGCTCTGACAAGAGCAACAACGACGAGGGCGGATTCCGTCCCGAGGGCTTCGGCGCCGGTCTGCAGAGCAGCAACAGCAGCTATCAGCAGCGTCAGGGTGGCTATCAGCCCCGTCAGCAGGGTGGCTACGGTCAGCAGCGTGGTGGCTATGGTCAGCAGCGTGGCGGCTACGGTCAGCAGCGCGGCGGCTACGGTCAGCAGGGCGGCTATCGTCAGCGCACAGCCGACTATGATCCCAACGCTAAGTATAGCATGAAGAAGCGCATCGAGTATAAGGACGAGCATCTCGATCCCAACGAGCCCATACGTCTGAACAAGTATCTTGCCAACGCAGGTGTATGCAGCCGCCGTGAGGCCGACGAGTTCATACAGGCAGGTGTGGTGACAGTGAACGGCAACGTGGTTACCGAGCTGGGCACCAAGGTGGTACGCACAGACGAGGTTAAGTTCCATGACCAGCCCGTAACGCTTGAGAAGAAGGTGTATGTGCTCCTCAACAAGCCCAAGGACTATGTGACCACAAGCGATGACCCTCAGCAGCGCAAGACCGTTATGGATCTCGTGAAGAACGTTTGTCCTGAGCGCATCTACCCCGTAGGCCGTCTTGACCGCAACACCACAGGTGTGCTCCTGCTCACCAACGACGGCGACCTCGCTTCTAAGCTCACACATCCTAAGTTCCTGAAGAAAAAGGTTTATCACGTTTACCTCGACAAGAACGTTACTGCTCACGACATGCAGCAGATCGCTACAGGCATAGAGCTGGAGGATGGCGAGATCCATGCTGACGACATACAGTATGCCAGCGACACCGACAAGAGCCAGGTGGGCATCGAGATCCACAGCGGCAAGAACCGCATCGTGCGTCGTATCTTCGAGAGCCTCGGCTACCGCGTGGTGAAGCTCGACCGCGTTCAGTTTGCAGGCCTCACCAAGAAGAACCTGCGTCGCGGCGACTGGCGTTTCCTCACCGAGAAAGAGGTGGAGATGCTGCGCATGGGAGCGTTCGAGTAAATAGAATAAAGAAATATCTATGTGGACGAGTGACAGGTGACACGGCTCACTTGTCTCTCGTCGCTTAATATAAGAAAAAGATGAAAAGAACAAAAGTTATTGATGCGCTTAAGCGCACCGACTTTGGAGCAGACGTTTGCGTGAAGGGATGGGTGCGTACTCACCGCAGCTCAAAGGCTGTCGACTTCATCGCCCTCAACGACGGTTCCACCATAAACAACATCCAGATTGTTGTCGACCCGACAAAGTTTGATGCCGACATGCTGAAGCAGATAACTACAGGCTCGTGCATCTGTGCCACAGGTAAACTCGTTGAGAGCCAGGGCAAGGGACAGTCAAGCGAGATTCAGTGTGACACGCTCGAGATTTACGGCCTTTGCGGCAGCGACTACCCCATGCAGAAGAAGGGACAGTCGTTCGAGTATATGCGCCAGTATGCTCACCTGCGTCTGCGCACCAACACCTTCGGCGCCGTGATGCGCATACGCCACAACATGGCGATGGCCATTCATACCTATTTCCATGAGCATGGCTACTTCTACTTCAACACACCGCTCATCACAGCCAGCGACTGCGAAGGTGCTGGACAGATGTTCCAGGTGACAACAAAGAACCTCTATAACCTCAAGAAGACTGAGGACGGAAAGATCGACTATTCTGACGACTTCTTCGGCAAGCAGACTTCGCTCACTGTGTCAGGACAGCTCGAGGGTGAGCTGGGAGCAACCGCTCTTGGCGCCATCTACACCTTCGGTCCTACGTTCCGTGCCGAGAACTCGAACACTCCGCGACACCTCGCCGAGTTCTGGATGGTAGAGCCTGAGGTTGCGTTCTTGGACCTCGACGGACTGATGGAGCTGGAGGAAGATTTCATCAAGTATTGCATCCGTTGGGCTCTTGACAACTGTAAGGACGACCTCGAGTTCCTTAACAAGATGATCGACAAGGGTCTGATTGAGCGTCTGCAGGGTGTGCTCAACTCTTCGTTCGTTCACCTGCCTTACACCGAGGGCATTCGCATTCTTCAGGAAGCCATCAAGGGAGGCAAGAAGTTTGAGTTCCCATGCGAGTGGGGCGACGACCTCGCTTCTGAGCACGAGCGCTTCCTCGTTGAGGAGCATTTCAAGCGTCCTGTCATCATGACCAACTATCCGAAGGCCATCAAGGCGTTCTACATGAAGCTCGACGAGGAAGAGTCGGGCTTCGGCGGCAAGAGCGGCCAGACCGTTCAGGGCACCGACGTGCTGTTCCCGCAGATCGGCGAGATCATTGGCGGTTCTGTTCGTGAGGAGAGCTATGACAAGCTCATGAACGAGATCGAGGAGCGCAACATCCCGATGAAGGATATGACCTGGTATCTCGACACCCGCAAGTATGGCTCATGCCCCCACGCCGGTTTCGGCCTCGGTTTCGAGCGTCTGATCCTCTTCGTTACAGGCATGCAGAACATCCGCGACGTGATCCCCTTCCCCCGCACACCGAAGTCGGCAGAGTTCTAAAAAGAAAATTGCTTTATAAGGTCAAGCCTTTTTAGGTCAACCCCCTTAAGGCCAATCCTCTTATAAGGAATAAGCTTTTAGGTCAACCTTCATTATAAGATAAAACCTTTATAAGGCAACAATATAAAAACAAAATCGTCCTCGAAAAGGCCGATCATAAACAGAAAAAACATCTGCTTATGTTCGTTCTTTTTCGAGGACGATTTGTGTTTGTAAGCTATAAGAGTTTTGAATTTTGATTTTTGAATTATCGGCTTTCAGCCGATGTTGAGTTTTCGAATTTAAAGCCCCACCCCCGCGCCGCCTGCGGCGGCTAACCCCTCCCCTTAGGGAGGGGAGTGAATAGCCAAGGCTATTGAATTCTTCACTCTTCGTTCTTCCCTTTTCCCTTTTCCCTTAAATCAGGTCTATTGAATTCTTCACTCTTCGTTCTTCACTTTTCCCTTTTCCCTTTTCCCTTAAATCAGGGCTATTGAATTCTTCACTCTTCGTTCTTCACTTTTCCCTTTTCCCTTAAATCAGGACTATTGAATTCTTCACTCTTCGTTCTTCACTTTTCCCTTAAACGGCGTCAGCCATAAAAGACCTACAGTGCGCTAAACTTCTCCACCAGTTTGCGGCGGTAGAAGCGTCCCACCCTCACGTTTTCTATCTTGTCGAAAGGAGGGAAGAAGCGGCAGCAGTTGTCGGTGACCTCGATGAGGTAGCTCATGTTGATGATGAACTTTTGGTGAACCTGCACAAAGTCGGGACTGATGCCCAAGAGAGCGTCGCTGTTGATGTTACGTTTCAGGCGCATAGGCTCCTCAACGCCTGCCAGCACCACCTCCCATGCTCTTGCGTCAGAGTTGTATTGGAACACGCCGATGTCGCGGATGTTTACCAAGCGGAAGTCGACGGTGTTGGTGTAGAGCAGATACTTGCCGTCGTCATGTGCCGATGAATCTTGCGTGGTGGCAGCCATGCCCGGGTGAACGGGCGCATACTTGCGGTCTGTGTAGACACGCTGCATGATGACGCTCAGCTCCTTACGGTCGAACGGCTTAACGAGGAAGTCGAACGCGCGGTTACGGAACGAGGGCAACATGAACTTGTCGTAGGCCGAATACATGACCACGCGGCAGTGGCCGTGGGTGTAGTTGTCCATGCGTTCAAGGAAGTCGATGCCTGAGATGTCGGGCATCTCAATGTCCAGGAACAGCAGCTCTGGCATGTGGGTGCCCATCAGTCGCAGTCCGTCAATGCCGTTAGTGACAGTTCCCACAACCTCAACGTCGGGATATTCTTTCAGCTGCTCCTGTAGATATTTTGCAGCCTGTATGTCGTCGTCAATAATAAGTGTCTTCATTAATCATTCAATTCGTTAAACGTTTTAAACGGAGCAGATGGAAAAGGCATGCCTATTCCAGCTTCATCCCATCAGGTATAATTATTGTCGATGCGCATCCGCACACCGTGCCGTCATTTGACGTTATGTTGTGCAGCGAGAAGCGCAGCTTGCGCTTGCTGCGCTCGTTAAGCGCCGCTATCGACTGTGTGATGACACCCAGTCCGGTGCGCTTGCGTGGTGCCTGTGCCCGTGCGTCGAAGCCACGTCCGTTGTCCTCCACCCTTATCGTTGTGGCGTTGTCGGCATGGGTGACCGATATGGTGAGCGTCTTCTTGCCATCACGTCCTTTCAGTCCGTGCACGATGGCGTTCTCTGCCAGAATCTGCAAGAACATCGACGGCACCTGAATGTTGTCGGGCTTGATGTCGGGAGCCAGGCAGGCGTTAAACTCAAAGTCGGGACCCAGCAAATATTTCTGCATGCCCACATAGCGTGTCACGAACGCCAGCTCGTCGGCAAGGCTCACCGTCATGCGTGTCGACATGTCGAGATTGGTGCGTATGAGCCTTGACAGCTCCAACAGCTCGCTGCTCGCCTCCGCTCCGTCGTTCATGATCTTGTTGTTAAGGACGTTGAAGACGAAATGAGGGTTTATGCGGTTGCGTGCGCTCGCCAACTTGAGTTGCATGATGCTTATGCGGTTTCTGAGGAACTGTTTTCGTGCGTACATGAACCACATGATGAGCAAGAGAACGAGCACAACCGCCACGAGCATCATGATAGACAGCGCTGATTTTGTGCGGTAGATGTCGGCGTTCTTGTGCTCCATCTCCAACGAGTGGTGCAGGCGCAGCGTGTCTTCGGTAAAGCGGTCCATAATCTCGTATGCCCGCATGTTGCTTCGGTTGTGCATGAGCGAGTCGGTCTGCTTGTCGTCCTCGCGCAACAGACGGTAGGCTTTCTCGAAGTTGCCTGTCCGTGCATAATAGCCGCGCAGGTAGCTGTTGCGTATGTGTCGCAGGTTGTAGCCAGGGTCTGCCGTTATGTGTTCGTTGTTGAGCAGGCGTGTCACCTCGCTCATGTTGTCTTGCTGCAGGGCGATGCCTATCTTTATGGTGTTCACATAATAAGTGGCCACGGGGTCGTTCATGCGCAGGATGTATTGCTCCACCATGCCGAGACAGCGTTTCGACTCTTTCACCTCGCCGAGGTTCAGATAGACGTCTGCCAGGTTGAGGCGGCATAGGTACATGTCGAAATTGTTCTCCATGTGTTTCTTCACAAGCATCTGCTCGAGCTGAAGAAACTTCTTTAGTGACGACTGATAGTCTTTGGAGTAGTAGAAGAACGAGCCGTAGTCGTTGAGGAAATAAGCCTGCATGCTGGGCTGCATGGCGTTATATTGTTGCGCCGTCTGCTCATAGTAGCGGCGTGAGGTGGTGAAGTCGTTAAGGTTCATGTAGATGCGTGCCAGTCCGAGATAGAGCGTCACGTTCTCTGTCTTCGGCAACTTAAGCGAGTCGGTGAGCAGCAGGGCACGTCTGTACCACGCCGCCGCCTCTGGCAGGTTGTCCTTAAAGTAGAAAGCGTCGGCAAGATTGCCGCACAGCTTATGTGCCTGTGCCTTGTTGTCGCTGTTCATGAGCAGCTGGTAAGAGTGCTTGTAGAGCGCAATCACCGAGTCGGGGTTCTGGTGGAAGTTGTGCATCTTGATGGCGGCGCACGAGTAGGCACTCGCCATGATGCTGTTCAGTCGGGGAGAGGGTTTTTGCTGCTTGGCAAAACGCAGCGTGCGGTTAACATAAGGTGTTAACGAATCGGGGGTTTCTGACAGCATGAAATATTTTGCCTTCAGCATGAGCAGCTCATAGTAGGCAATGCTGTCGTCGGCTTCCTTCATGCCTTGCTCAATGAGCTGCAAGGCCGATGAGGCGTGGTGTGTTATGGAGTCGTCGAGGGCGGTGAGCCGTTGCCTGCGTGCGTCCTCGTCGCTGTCGTCGCGTCCGTGAGAGCAGGCAGCGAGCAGGGTCATGGTCATGACGAGCAGCAGACACACACATGCCGTCACGGGCAGCGGCAGCTTCAGGAGCTTCTGTTGTCTGTGCCAGTGTGTCGTCTTACGGCTGACAGTGGTGTGGTGTTGCCGTCTTGCTGTTGTCATGATGCTTGCTCAGTTGGCGTTCTCAGAGAGGAATTTTATTCTTACAAGTCGGATCTCCTCCTCGCTGATGTCCTCGCCGTCAAACTCGTCAAGGGCCTCGTTGATGCTGTCTGAGGTGCTTGTGAGGAAATAGTCGTAGATCTCGTCGACCTTGTCTTCGTCCATCACATCCTCCAGGAAATAGTCGATGTTGAGCTTTGTGCCACTGTAGATTATGGCTTCTATGTCGTCGAGCAGAGTGTCGAAGTCAAGGCCCTGTGCGTCGGCAATGTCGTCGAGCGGAATCTCGCGGTCTATCTCTCTGATGATGTAGACCTTCTTTGCCGACTTCTTTGCCACGGTGCGCACGCGCAGGTCTTCAGGACGTTCGATGTCGTTCTCCTCACAGTGGCGCTTTATCAGTTCGCAGAACTCCTTGCCGTAGCGCTTGGCCTTGCCCACGCCCACGCCCTGAACGTTCTGCAGCTCGTTGATGGTCACGGGATACATCGTTGCCATCTGTTCGAGCGAGATGTCCTGGAAGATGACGTATGCCGGCAGGTTATGCTTCTTTGCCACCTGCTTGCGCAGGTCTTTGAGCATGGCGAAGAGGGTGGGGTCGAGGGCGCTGCCCGCTGCTCCATGGCTCTCTTCTTCGTAAGGCGAACTGAAATCGTTGTCCTCGACAATCATGAACGATGACGGTTCTTTCAGCCAGCGACGTCCGGCGGCTGTGATCTTCAGCGTGCCGTAGTTTTCTATGTCGGAGGCAATCAGTCCGGCGATGATGGCCTGTCGTATGACGGGCACCCAGAGGCGTGAGTTCAGGTCTTCGCCTTCGCCGAAACACTCGAGCTTGTCGTGATGGTGTGACACCAGCTCGTCGGTGGCCCGGCCTTTCACGAAGTCGATGATGTAGTCTTGTCTGAAGTCGCCCTTCACGGCGCTCACAGCGTGCAGCACCGCCTGCAGGGCGTCGCGTCCTTCAACGCGCTCCTTGGGGTGCAGACAGTTGTCGCAGTTGTGGCAGTTGTCGACGGGATAGTCTTCGCCAAAATAGTGGAGCAGCAGCTTGCGGCGACATACCGACGACTCGGCATAGGCTGCTGTCTCTTGCAGCAGCAGTCGGCCGATCTCTTGTTCTGCTCCCGACTTTCCGTCCATAAACTTCTCCAGCTTCTGCAGGTCTTGCTGTGCGTAGAAGGCAATGCATATTCCCTCGCCGCCATCGCGTCCTGCACGTCCCGTCTCCTGGTAGTAGCCTTCAAGGCTCTTGGGTATGTCGTAATGGATGACGAAGCGCACATCGGGCTTGTCTATGCCCATGCCGAAGGCTATGGTCGCCACGATCACGTCTATGCGCTCCATGAGGAAATCGTCTTGTGTCTGCGAGCGTGTTGCCGAGTCGAGACCAGCGTGATAAGGTGCCGCCTTTATCTCGTTGGCTTTGAGCACGGCGGCCAGCTCCTCCACGGTCTTTCGTGAGAGACAGTAGATGATGCCGCTCTTGCCCGGGTGCTGACGCACAAACTTGATAATCTGCCGGTCAATGTCCTTGGTCTTTTGTCTTACCTCATAGTAGAGGTTCGGACGGTTGAACGAACTCTTGAACTCAACAGCGTCGTTTATGCCCAAGCTCTTCTTTATGTCTGTGCGCACCTTGTCGGTGGCGGTTGCTGTGAGCGCAATGACCGGTGCGTTGCCGATCTTGTTTATCGTGGAGCGCAGCGTGCGGTAGTCGGGACGGAAATCGTGTCCCCACTCAGAGATGCAGTGGGCTTCGTCTATGGCATAGAAAGAGATCTTGAACGATTGGAAGAATGGCAGGTTGTCTTCCTTGTTAAGCGACTCGGGGGCCACATACAGCAGCTTTGTGCGCCCGCTCTGCACATCGTTCATAACCTGCTGAATGGCGGCTTTGTTGAGCGATGAGTTGAGATAATGGGCCACGCACGGTTGGTCGCTGATGCCGTTGATGACATCGACCTGATTTTTCATCAAGGCGATGAGTGGCGACACCACAATGGCGGTGCCGTCCATGATGAGCGATGGTAGCTGGTAACAAAGGCTCTTGCCGCCACCTGTGGGCATGAGCACAAAAACGTTGTGCCCCTCGAGCAGGCTACGGATGATAGCCTCTTGGTCACTCTTGAACTTGTCAAAGCCAAAATAGCGTTTTAGCTGTTCGTTAAGATTCACGTTTGCAGTCATAGTGCGTCATAGCGCCGTCGTCATCTCTCCCGACTGTGGCTGTCGGGAGGATGTTGGCGGACTTAATGGTTTCTTGTTTGTTTTTTACGCATGAGGTTGATGCAAGGAGTTGCCGCTCCGTCTGGCGGTATCAGGAAGCTGTCTCCATGCGGTTGAGGCTCGACTTCTCAAGCTGCTCTTTGGCATAGTTGAGCGTCACCTTGAAAGTCTTCACCTTCTTTGACGGTATTTCGTACATCGCGTCCATCATGACCGTCTCCACGATTGAACGCAGTCCGCGGGCTCCAAGCTTGTAGTCCATGGCCTTTGCCACAATATAATCGAGCGTCTCCTCAGGGAACGAGAGCTTTATGCCGTCCATGCTGAAGAGCTTTTCGTATTGCTTGATAATGCTGTTTTTCGGTTCTACCAAGATGCGGCGCAGCGCTTCCTTGTCGAGGGGCTTGAGATAGGTGAGCACGGGCAGACGACCGATGATCTCGGGAATGAGTCCGAACGACTTGAGGTCCTGAGGCAGGACATACTGCATGAGGTCGCCCTTGTCGATCTTCGCTGTGTTCTGCACCGAGTTGAAGCCCACGGTGTGGGCGTTCATGCGCTGTGCTATCTTGCTCTCAATGCCGTCGAAGGCACCGCCGCAGATGAACAGGATGTTGCGTGTGTCGACATGTGCATAGTCTTGGTCCGGATGCTTGCGGCCACCCTTTGGCGGCACGTTGACCATCGTTCCCTCAAGGAGCTTGAGCAAGCCTTGCTGCACACCCTCGCCGCTAACGTCGCGTGTGATGCTCGGGTTGTCGCTCTTGCGTGCTATCTTGTCGATCTCGTCAATGAAGACGATGCCCTGCTCGGCAGCCTTGATGTCGTAGTCGGCAACCTGAAGCAGTCGTGACAAGATGCTCTCCACGTCCTCGCCCACATATCCTGCCTCGGTGAGCGTGGTGGCGTCCGCTATGACGAACGGCA
>ERZ827498.1654-NODE-1654-length-23997-cov-3.718528_pt1 | contig 23997 bp, 17 predicted proteins | sample MGYA00519865_ERZ827498 | MGnify/ENA primary metagenome ERZ827498 (study PRJEB31778, sample SAMEA3449328) | human gut metagenome | biome: human gut; feature: human-associated habitat; material: faeces | place: United Kingdom | collected 2010/2012 ...
GGTCCGCAAGGCCGCGCATCTGGGCATCACGCATTTCCAGATCGACGACGGCTGGGAGCCCGCCGTGGGCGACTGGCTGACGACGGACGCGAAGAAATTCCCGAAGGGATTGCGCGGCACGGCGGACAAGATCCATGAAAATGGCTTTCGCGCGGGGCTCTGGCTCTCGCCGTTCGTCTGCCAGAAGGATTCGGAGATCTTCCGGCGGCACAAGGACTGGCTGCTGCGCGTAGACGGCAAGCCGTGGTACTGCGGCATGAACTGGGGCGGCTTCTATGCGATCGATTTTGACCATCCGCAGGCCGCGCAGTACCTGCGCGACGTGTTCCGCCGCGTGTTCACCGACTGGGGCTTTGATCTTGTGAAGCTCGATTTCCTCTATGCCGCCGCGCCGGTCAATCTCCCGACGGAGAGCCGCGCAAAGCGCATGCGCCGCGCGATGGGTTTCCTGCGCGAGATGTGCGGCGAGCATCTCATCATCGGCTGCGGCGCACCGCTCATGCCTGCGTTCGGGCTCGTGGACTACTGCCGCATCGGGTGCGATGTGGGGCTCGACTGGGACGGCTCGTTCATTATGAAAATGGCGCACCGCGAGCGCATCTCCACAAAGCATTCGCTGGAAAATACGCTCTTCCGCCGCGGTTTGAACGGCCGCGCTTTCGGGAACGATCCGGATGTGTTCTTCCTCCGCAGCGACAATCTCAAGCTCTCCGGCGGGCAGAAAACGATGCTTGCGCGCGCCGACGCGCTGCTCGGGAGCGTGTTCTTCACCTCCGACGACATGAACGCCTATGACGAGGAAAAGCGCGAGACCTACCGCGAGCTGCGCCGGTTGCTGGACGCGGAAAACGTGCGTGTACGCATGGACGGCATGCCGCGCATTGAATATACGCTCGACGGCGAGGAGCAGCGTCTCGCGCTGCCGTTCCTTACAGCCGATACGTGATACCCTGAAAGGAGGGAATTTTATGGAAGAAAGACGGGAAACGAATCCCCGCGTAAACTTCCTTATCAACATTGCGTACTGGGCGGTGATCGTTGCGATCATCTTCCTGGTGTTCAAGTACCTCATCAACATAATGATGCCGATCTTCCTCGCGTTCATTTTCGCGGCGGTCGTGCGTCCGATCTCCCGCGCGCTGAGCCGGGAAACGCGCTATGTCCGCGGCAAGGACGGGAACAAGGTCCTCGTGAAGCGGAAATTCCATATGAACCGCAATGTGGCCGGCATCATCAGCGTGCTTGTGCTGTTCATCGTCGTCGGCGGCCTTCTGACGCTCATCGTCGTCCGCCTGACCGATACGATCGTGGATTTCGTGTCGTTCGCGCCGACGTTTTATGAACAGAGCGTCCTCCCCGGCATCACAAAGCTCTATAACTGGGTGCTGGAGGTAGGCGAACGGTTCGATGTGTCCATCATGGACGCTATTGAGCAGGCTCTGCCCGGCATGATCTCCAATCTCGGCAGCGCGGTCACCAACCTCTCCGGCAAGATCGTCAGCGGCATCACCGGCATTGCGAGCCGTCTGCCGAGCATATTGCTCAACAGCATCATCTGCCTGATCGCCACGGTCTTTATTTCCGTGGACTTTGACCGCATCAGGCTCTTCATTCGGAAAAACCTGCCCGAAAAACCGCTGCGCGTTGCGGTGAATGTCAAGAACTCGTTCCTTGAGATGATCTGGCAGTTCATCAAGTCCTATGCCATTATCTTCTGCATCACCGTGGCGGAGATCACCGTCGGCCTTCTGATCGTCGGCGTGGGGAACCCGCTGCTTTTCGGTATCCTCATCGGCATTTTTGATGCGCTGCCCATCGTCGGCAGCGGCATGATCCTTCTTCCGTGGTCGATCATCACGCTTCTCACCGGCAACACGATGCGCGGTCTCGGCATCCTCATCATCTATGCCGTCGTTGTAATCGCGCGCCAGATCATTGAGCCGAAGATCGTCGGCAAGCACGTCGGTCTGCGCCCGATCGTAACGCTCACGTGCATGTACGCCGGTTCCAAGCTCTTCGGCGGTCTTATCGGTCTTTTTGGTCTGCCGATCACCGCCGCCATTATCATGGATCTCAACTCGAGCGGTATTTTCCATATCTTCAACTCCGTGGGGGATGACCTGAACGACGGGGACGAAACGGGAACCGGCGAAGCGGAAACAGGCGAAGCCGGGACGAACGAATCCGGAACGGACGGAGAGAAAAACGCATGACGATCAATATTTTAGCCATTGGCGACGTTGTCGGGCAGACCGGCCTCACCTTTCTCAAGGAGCATTTAAAGCCGCTCCAGAAGCTCAAGGGCGTTTCCTTCACCGTTGTGAACGGGGAAAACGCCAACGTTGTCGGCATCACGCCCGCGCAGGCGGACGCCATTCTCGCCGCCGGAGCGGACGTTGTGACGCTCGGCAACCACACATGGACGCGCTGGGAACTGCAGCCGTATCTCGACGAGAAGGCGCGCATCCTGCGCCCGGCCAATTACGCCCCGCAGTGCCCCGGCCGGGGCGACGCGACGTATACAACGCCGTTCGGCCCCATCCGCGTCATCAATCTTCTGGGGCGGTTTTCTCTCGATACGAACACCGATAACCCGTTCCCGACGGTGGACGCGCTGCTCGCGGAAAATCAGACGCGCATGGTGCTCGTTGATATGCACGCCGAGGCGACGAGCGAAAAGCTCGCCATGGGCTGGTTTCTCGATGGGCGCGTCTCCGCCGTGTGGGGCACGCATACGCATGTCCAGACCTCGGACGCGCGGGTTTTACCGCGCGGCACGGGATACATTTCCGATCTCGGCATGACGGGGCCGAGCGAATCGGTGCTCGGCATCGCGCCGGAGCAGTCCATCCGCAAATTCCTCGGCGATCCCCCGCGCCGGTATGAGCAGGCGAAGGGCCCCGGAAAGCTCGAGGGCGCGGTCTTCACTGTCGATACCGAAACCGGCGCATGCACCGCGGTCGAAGCGATCCGCATAACGCCATGATCCGGATCATTCATGCTGCCGATCTGCATCTCGATTCCCCCTTTGAATCGCTCGACGCGGAAAAGGCGTCTGTCCGCCGCAGCGAGCAGAGAGCACTTTTGGAGCGCATCGCGGCGGAGGCGGAAGCGCCCGTGGCGGATGTGATGTTCGGCGGCGGCGTAGAATCCCTGCTGGCGTATGAGGATTATTTCGCGCCGTGCGATGCGCCGCGGGCGGCGATGCTGGAGAGCTGCCGGTTTGAAGCCCATCGCTTTGTGGCGTTTTCGCGCCTGCCGCTGGTGATTATCTACAATCCGCGGCTGGTGAGCCGTCCGCCCGCCGGCTTTGCAGATCTGCTGGATGACGGTTTGCGCGGGCGGATCGCGTTCGCGAACCCCGGCGTTTCCGGGTCGAGCTTCACCGTGCTGGCGACGCTGATTCAGGCGCTCGGCGACGAGGACGCGCTTGGCCGCTTTGCCGACAACGTGCGCGGCCACGAGCTCTCCGGCTCGGGCGAGGTGGTTTCCGCCGTGGCGGCGGGCGAAATGCGCGTGGGCGTGACGCTGTATGAGACGGCGAAGAAGCGCATGCTGGCGGGCGAACACATCGCGGTGATCTGGCCGAAGGAGGGGACGAGCGCCGTGCCGGACGGGGCGGCGATTGTCGCGGGCTGCGCGCATGGGGAAAACGCGCAGGCGTTCCTTTCGTTCATCCTGAGTGAGGATGTGCAGCGGCGCGTGGAGACGGTGTATGCCCGCGAGAGCGTGCTGACGGCGCTGGGAACGGGAGACAGCGCGCCCGCGTTTGAGCTCTGTGATTACGACATCGACTGGGCGGCGGCGCATCAGCGGGAGATTCTTAAACGCTGGCAGGCGCTTATGGAGGAGGATGCGCCGTGAGGGAAGGACGAAGCATGCGCTTTCAGACGCGCATTTTTCTGACGGTGATCTGCGTGGCGCTCGTGCCGATCATCCTGTGCTTTGCGCTGCTGCTCCCGATGATGGTTTCCACCAGCGCGAAGCGGCAGGAGGAAACGGCGCGGGCGCAGCTCGCCGGAATGACCCGGCAGCTTACGGAGACGTTTTCCGGCATGGAGCGGGCGCTTGACGCGCTGGCGGGGGATGAATGGGTGCGTTTGGCGCTCGAGGAGGGCGACGCGGCGCACCCGCGAGCGGTTTATGCGGCGCTGGTCGGACAGGCGGCGAAGGTGCCGGAGATGACCCAGCTTATGATCGTCGGCGCGGACGGCGTGTGCCTGTGCGCCCTGCGCGGGCAGGAGGAAGACGCGGCCTTCGATACGGATTGGGGCGTTCTGCGCATGGCCGACGGGGAGAACGCCGTCTTTTTCGGCGAGGCGGGGCGCGTGGCCGCCGTTCGCCGCGCGGCCGGGGGCTATCTGCTGGCGGAGATCAGCGGGGACAGCCTCAGCGAGCTGCTCAGCCGGGGGCTGAACCCGGCCTACGGCGTGATGCTGCTTGGCAAACAGTGGCGGCTGATCGACGATTCCCGCACAACGGGTTCGGAAAGCCGCCTGCACGAACTGCGTGAGCGCATGTTGGCGGGCGAGGCGCTCAGCGACGGCGACGCGGTCGAACCCGTCGCGATCGATTCCGAAGACGGCCTCGGCATCATGCGCCACTCCGCCACGCATGTCATGGCCCAGGCGGTCCAGGAGCTGTTCCCGAACGTGAAGCTGGGCGTCGGCCCGATCATCAAGGACGGCTTCTACTACGACTTCCAGGTCGACGAACCCTTCACCCCGGACGACCTGAAGGCGATCGAAAAGCACATGCAGCGCATCGTCAAGTCCGCCCAGTCCTTCCGCCGCCGTGTGGTCACCGAGGAGGAGGCCCTCAAGGAGGAGACCGACCAGCCATTCAAGATCGAGCTGATCGAGGACAAGGAAGCGCACCTCGACCCGTCCACCGCCACCGAGGTCTCCGGCAAGGAGCTGAGCTTCTACGACAACGTCGACCGTGACGGCAACACCGTCTGGAAGGACCTGTGCCGCGGACCGCACCTGCCGAACACCCGCTTCATCAAGGCGTTCAAGATCGAGCGTTCCGCCGCCGCCTACTGGCGCGGATCCGAGAAGAACCCCACCATGCAGCGCATCTACGGCACCGCGTGGGCCACCAAGGAAGACCTCAAGGCCTACCAGACCCGCCTGGAGGAGGCTGCCAAGCGCGACCACCGCAAGCTCGGCGCCGAGATGGACCTGTTCTCCTTCCCGGAGGAGATCGGACCCGGTCTGGCCGTGTTCCACCCCAAGGGCGCCGCGGTGATCAACGCGATGGAGGACTACTCGCGTGAGATGCACCGTAAGCACCACTACAGCTTCGTGCAGACCCCGCACATCACCAAGGGCGGCCTGTACGAGACCTCCGGCCACCTGCACTGGTACAAGGACGGCATGTACCCGCCGATGCACCTGGACGAGGAGTACGACGCCGACGGCAACATCACCAAGCCGGGCGCCGACTACTACCTGAAGCCCATGAACTGCCCGATGCACAATCTGATCTTCAAGTCGCGCCAGCGCTCCTACCGCGAGCTGCCGCTGCGTCTGTTCGAGTTCGGCACCGTGTACCGTTACGAGAAGTCCGGCGAGGTCCACGGCCTGACCCGCGTGCGCGGCCTGACTCAGGACGACTCCCACATCTACTGCACCCGCGAGCAGATGAAGGACGAGCTGACCAGCCTGCTGACCTTCGTGCTGAACCTGCTCAAGGACTTCGGCCTGTCTGACTTCTACCTTGAGCTGTCCACCAAGGATCCGGACAAGTACGTCGGTTCCGACGAGATCTGGGAAGAGGCCACCCGCACGCTGCGCGAGGTCGCCGAGGCATCCCACCTCGACCTCGTGGCCGACCCGGGCGGCGCAGCGTTCTACGGCCCGAAGATCTCCGTGCAGGCCCGCGACGCGATCGGCCGTACCTGGCAGGTCTCGACCATCCAGCTCGATTTCAACCTGCCCGAGCGTTTCCAGCTCGAATACATCGCGAAGGACGGCACCCACCAGCGTCCGGTGATGATTCACCGTGCCCTGTTCGGCTCCATCGAACGCTTCTTCGCCGTGCTGCTGGAGCACTATGCCGGTGCGTTCCCGGCATGGCTCGCCCCCGTGCAGGTGCTCGGCGTGCCGGTGGCCGACGAGTTCGCGCCGCATCTGGCCGGTTTTGTCAAGTCGCTGGAGGACGAGATGGTCCGCTGCGAGATCGACTACTCCGACGACCGCTTCGGGAAGAAGATCCGCAACGCCTCCAAGTCCAAGGTGCCGTTCATCCTCATCGTCGGCGAAGAGGATATGAACAACAACGCGGTGAGCTTCCGCTTCCGCGATGGCAGCCAGCTCAACGGCGTGCCGGTGGACGAGGCGCGCGAGAAGATTCTCGCCGTCATCAAGAAGCGCGCGCAGGTCAACTCCGCGGACGACTTCGCCGCCGCATTGGCATAAGGTGACGCACGGGCCCCTCGCGCCCGTTGAAGACCCCCGTCAGCAACCGTTTCGCTGCCGACGGGGGTCTTTCCATAAGTGATGTCAAGACTCGCTCATTTTGTGCACTATATTTACAAAGATGGGATGACGTGATATATTGACGCTGGATTGTAAAGTCGCGGTCCATTCAATAGACCGGATAATGGTGTGGTTCAATAGCGAGCCTGCCAGGAGATACAGAGAAAGAGCCATCATCCCATGAATATCAAACGACGTGGCCTCGCAAGATTCATGTCACTGATCTGCGCATCGGCGATGCTGCTGGTGCCGGCCTCATCGGCCTTGGCGCAGCACAACGCAGAGGCGGCGGCAGCGGCGGAATCATCCACTTCCACAGTGTCCAACCTCGCGACCATGGCGACGGTCACCGCGTCCGGTCGCGAAGTCAGTTCCGGATTCGGGCCGGAACTGGCCGCCGACAACCAGGATCTGCCGGACAACCCCACCGACAAAAGCGTGCACAACGCATCCGGCGCCTCGCGCTGGAGCGCCGACAGGGGGAGCGGCCCCTGGTGGCTGGCCTACGAATTCCCCGGCGAAGCGACGATTTCCAGTGTGAACATCGCCTGGGGCAACACCTATGCGACGAATTACTCCATCCAGACTTCCGATGACGGCTCCAACTGGACCGATGTGAAGACGGGACTCAAGGCGACGGCACAGGCGCAATGGGTCAAAACCACATTCGACACGCCGATCAAAACCCGGCACATCCGCATGATCGCGACCACGAAGAGCCAATCCTGGTCGCTTTCCGTGTGGGAGATGCGCACGATGGGGACCATCTCGGCAGTTGCCACCGACCCGTTGAGCCGGCTCACCCCGAGGCCGCTATATGCGCAATCCGCTGACGGAGAGGCGTTTGAACTTAAGAAGAACACCTGCGTGTCCGTGAGCGACGGCAGCCTCCTGCCTGCGGTTGACGTCATGCGTGACGAGCTCGGCACCTCGTACGGCCTGAAACTCGCCGAAGGCACGAACTGCCCGATCACCTTCACCCTTGACGAGAACCTAGACGTCACCGGTCACGTCGGTTCCGCCCAGTCGATCACCGCCGATGAGGCCTACACGATCGTCTCCGACGCCGACTCGGTCACCGTCAAGGCCCGCAGCGCCACCGCGGGCATATGGGCGGCGCAGACGTTGCTGCAGCTGATCGGTCCGTGGACGAACTCCACGGTGAAGCTTGCCGATGTCGCTTTCATCCCGGCCGTCAACATCGCCGACGCCCCGCGTTACCAGTGGCGCGGCGTGCTGGTCGACCCGGCGCGTTCCTTCTACCCGCTCGATGAGATGAAGCAGATGATCGACGTGATGTCGGCCTACAAGATGAACACGCTGCACCTGCACCTGAGCGAGGACGAGGGCTTCCGCGTCGAGATCACCAATGACGGGCGTGCGGACGGCGATACGACCGACTACACGCAGCTCGCGATCAAGTCCGGCGCCATCAGCTACCAGTCCGCGTGGACCAGCAACTGGTCCCCGGCACAGGACGGGCGCACCGGCTACTGGACGCAGAGCGAGTTCATCGAACTGGTCGCCTACGCCGCCGATCACGGCATCGCCATCGTGCCCGAGATCGACGGTCCCGGACATTCCTTCAGCCTGCTGCACGGCCTTGCCGAGCTCAACACCGGCAACTCCAACCCGAAGCCTGCGGCCGGCGAGGACACCCCCGCCTTCATCCAGTCTGCGCAGGGCAGGAGCAGCCTCGCGACTGATGCCGACATCACCTACACCGTGCTGGGGCATATCATGGACCAGCTCGACGGCATGATCGACAAGGGCATCAAGGCGTCCACCATGCCTGCGTCCGAGCTCAAACGCATGTACTTCCACCTGGGCGGCGATGAGCTGTTCCTCAGCGGCGGCGCCGGCAACAAGACGGAACGTCTACAGGAGTATCTCGGACGGTCCGGAGCGCTGGTCAAGGAACGTGACAAGACCACCATCGTGTGGAACGACGGCCTCGACGCGGTTGACCAGATCCCCGAAGGATCCGTGGTGCAGCATTGGACCGGCAACGCAGCCAACAATGCCAGCATCCAGAAGCTGCTCAACCAGCGCAACGGCAAGATCATCATGTCGCCGGCCGGCAACACCTACTTCCCGCAGCGTCCCGGCACCGAGACCACTGGCGTGACCTGGGCGTGCGGCGCCTGCACGACCAGCAACTTCTACCAGTGGAACCCGACCTCATCCGCCGGCACCACCGAGGACAAGGTTCTGGGCGTCGAGGATGCGCTGTGGAGCGAGCACCTGCGTTCTCTCAACGACGCCGAATTCCTGATGTACACCCGCATGATGGCGACCGCCGAGGTCGGCTGGACCCAGCAGAACCGCAAGGATTACGACAACTGGAACAAGCGCGTCGGCGACATCGCCATCGACCTGATGAACCGTGGCGCCAACTTCCACAAGGCCACTGAGGTGACCAGCTGGAAGGGTTCGTACGCGGCTGTCGACGCGGCCGAGCAGAAGGTGACCGACGGCAAGGTGCTTGTCGGACGGTACGCCGAACCCGGCCTGACCGGCACCGATGGCCTGAGCTTCACTGCCACGTACACGGCCGAGGGCGGTACCGCGGTCAATCTGCCGGTGACACCGGACATGAAGCAGACCTACAGCCAACAGCAGCTGAAGAACGGTCGTCTCGTCGTCAACGGGGCGCACATGAACTCCATCGTCGACGTGTACGTCACCTTGCCGTCCGACGTGCTCGCGGCCGACAGCGAGGCCGTAGGCCGTCTCGACGTCTCCGTGTCCTCCTCCACCTACCCGATCCCTTCGGATTCCTCGATGAGCATCGCTATCAAGGACGGTAAGGTGACTCAGACTTGGACCGGCGACGAGCGTCCGACGCCTGATCCGGATCCCGAACCGGAGGTGACGGTCGTCTCCATAAAGGCTTCGACCTCGCAGTCCGACGTGAAGGTCGGTGATACGTTCGATCCGTCGAAGGTGAAGGTGGTCGCCACCAAGAGCGACAAGACGACCGCCGTGCTCGCAGCCGCGGATTACACGATCGCGGTGACCGACAAGGACGGCAACGCAATCGATGTGACCAAGCCGTTCGAGGCCGCCGGGGATTTGACCGTGACCGTGGCACTGAAGGATGACGGTTCGATCAAGGATTCGTTCACGATGACCGTCACTGACAAGGGCACGGTCGATCCTGATCCCGATCCGACCCCCAAGCCGAATCCGGACCCGCAGAAGCCGTCCGGCGACAACAAGCCCCAGATCAAGCCCGAAGGCGGAAAGCCCGGTGATGTCGTCGCCGAGACCGGTGCCAGTGTCTCTGGCGCCGCACTGGCCGCGATGATCTGCGCGGCAGGTGCCATCGTGATGCTTGCGGTTCGCCGTCAGCGTCGCTGATTCGAATCGGAACCTCTGACCAATGAACGAGGCCTCCGCCGTACATTTCACGGCGGAGGCCTCGCCGTATTGCCGGCCCGGCAGGCGTGCGCAGCTCCATCATCGTCCGTCATCCCGCGAAAGTCCCATTTCTGTGTCATCAGATGGGACTTTCGGCGGTGCCTGCGGTTCCTCTTGCGGCGTAATGACCGGCAGCGGCAGAACCCAGGACTGCCGTTGTCGTCTTGCCGCTTTATCATAGTGACGTTTGTCAGTATCCGTATACCTGTAGGAGCATTATGTCAGGGCATTCCAAGTGGGCGACTACCAAGCACAAGAAGGCCGCCATTGACGCCAAGCGCGGCAAGCTCTTCGCCAAGCTCATCAAGAACATCGAGATCGCGGCCCGTATGGGCGGCGGCGACCCGGATGGCAACCCGTCGCTGTACGACGCCATCTACAAGGCCAAGAAAGCGTCCATGCCGGCCGACAACATCAAGCGCGCCGTCAAGCGCGGCTCTGGTGAAGAAGCCGGTGGCGCCAACTACGAGGACATCGTGTACGAGGGCTACGCGCCTGCCGGCGTCGGCCTGATCATCGAGTGCCTGACCGACAACCGCAACCGCGCCGCCGCCGAAGTCCGTTCCACCCTGACCAAGGGCAACGGCTCGCTGGCCACCAGCGGTTCCGTCAGCTTCAACTTCGAGCGTAAGGGCCAGATCGAGGTTCCGAGCGAGGGCGTCGACTTCGACGACCTGTTCGAGAAGGCCGGCGACGCCGGTGCGGAAGACGTGATCGACGACGGCGACGTGTTCACCGTGATCACCGATCCCTCCGATCTGCATACAATCCGCAAGGCTCTGCAGGACTCTGGTTTCGACTACGACTCCGCCGATATGGTCATGCGCCCGAAGAACGAGGTGTCGCTCAGCCTTGAGGACGCCCAGAAGGTCTCCAAGCTCATCGACAACCTCGATGACCTGGACGATGTGCAGAACATCTACGCCAACTGGACCGCATCCGACGAGGTGATGGCCCAGCTCGCGGACGAGGAGTAATCCCCTGTGATCATCCTTGGCGTCGATCCCGGGCTGACACGCTGCGGGGTCGGCGTGATCGAAGCCGGCGCTAACCGCCGGCTTTCGTTTATCCACGTCGATGTGGTGCGTTCGGATCCCCATACGTCGCAGGACCTCCGACTGCTGACGATCTACAACGGGCTGTGCTCCAAAATGGACCGGTTCATTCCCGATGCGGTGTCGATCGAGCGCGTGTTCGCCCAGTCGAACCGCAACACCGTGCTGGGCACCGCCCAGGCCGCAGGAATGGCCATGCTCGCCGCAGCGCAACGGGGGATTCCCGTGGCGCTGCACACGCCGACCGAGGCGAAGCTCGCGATCACGGGCAACGGCAAGGCCGAGAAGATACAGATCGAACGCATGGTGGCCAAGGTGCTGGGGCTGAACACGTTGCCGCAGCCCGCCGATGCCGCCGACGCGCTGTCGCTGGCGATATGCCATGCCCTGCGCCCGCAAGGCGCCTTGCAGGGAGGCGAACGGGAACAGCATCTGACCGCGGCTCAACGGCAGTGGGCGCAGGCGGCGCAGAAGGCCGCTCGACGCGCCGGCGTCCGCAGCGGCATGTAATGTGTGTCGAACAGATGTTCTGCATTATGTGGATGGGCCGTCTCGACACCATATCCCGCACGACGTGCCAGTTCGGGGCGGGCGCGTTCGGTATGTGCTGTCGTTATGTGATGCGAGGCGAACGAGCTCGTGGCGGCCCATTCCGCGTGCGGTTCGGCGAGGAAAGGACGACGTGATGATCAGTACGTTAACCGGGCGCGTCGAGTCGGTGGAGGCATCCAGCGCCGTGATCGAGGTTCATGGCGTCGGGTACGAGGTCCGCATGGCGGCGGCCGATCTTGCGGCGTTGCATGCCGGTCAGGAAACGCATGTCTTCACTTCGCTGACCATATCGCAGGATGCCGTCACCCTGTTCGGGTTCCTGTCACCCGCGTCCAAACGCATGTTCCTGCAATTGCAGAAGGTCAGTGGCATCGGGCCGAAGGTCGCGCTTTCCCTGTTGTCGACGCTGCCTCCGGACCGTCTGGCCAAGGCCGTCGCGGACGGCGACACGGCGGCATTGTCCAAGGCTCCGGGCCTGGGCAAAAAAGGCGCACAGAAGATCATCCTTGAACTGGCAGGCCGCATCGACCTCGACCAGATACGGCCCGAAGCCGATGGGCCGTCGGAAAGTCGCGACCCCGGAGCCAAGCAGGTGATCGAAGGACTCGTCTCTCTGGGATGGCGCCCCCAGACCGCGGAGGAGGCCGTACGTCAGGCATGCGATGCCGCGTCCATAGCCACCCCCATCAGTGCGGAGGACGTGCCGCGGGTGCTCAAACTGGCATTGTCGTCGCTGGACAGAGGAAGGTGATATTCCATGACATCCAACATCGACATGCAGGATGGACGGACCAACACCGGCGTCTCGGAGGACTCCCTACGCATGGTCTCCGCCACCGCAATCAACGACGAGCCGATCAGCGACGAGGAACTGCGGCCTCATGCCCTTGACGGATTCGTCGGGCAGCCGCGGCTCAAGGCCCAGCTGCAGCTGTTCCTGGACGCCGCCCGCAAACGTGACACCGCCCCCGACCACATCCTGCTCGCCGGCCCTCCCGGATTGGGCAAGACCACGTTGGCGATGATCGTAGCCAACGAGCTGGAGGTGCCGATTCGCATCACGTCCGGTCCGGCAATCCAGCACGCGGGCGACTTGGCTTCGATACTCAGCTCGCTGGACGCAGGGGAAGTGCTGTTCATCGACGAGATCCACCGTCTTCCGCGCGCCGCGGAGGAACTGCTGTACATCGCCATGGAGGATTTCCGCGTCGACGTCATGGTGGGCAAGGGGCCCGGCGCCTCGTCCATCCCGTTGACGCTGCCCAGATTCACCGTGGTGGGCGCAACCACCCGGGAGGGCATGCTGCCTTCTCCGCTGCGTGCGCGTTTCGGCTTCACGGCCCATCTCGACTTCTACCCCCACGATGAGCTCGAAAAGCTGATCGAGCGATCCTCCGGCGTTCTGGGAGTGTCATTGGGGGAGGGGGCTGCCGCGGAACTCGCCCTGCGTTCTCGAGGCACGCCACGAATCGCGAACAGGCTGCTGCGCCGTGTGCGTGACTGGGCGATCGTGCATGACCTGCAAGTCGTGGACGTCGATGACGTGCGCGCCGCGCTTGCGCTCTATCAGATAGACTCCGAGGGCCTCGACCGGCTGGACATCGCCGTGCTCAACGCGATCGTGCGCAACTTCAACGGAGGACCCGTCGGCCTGAACAACCTGGCCGCGATGGTCGGCGAGGAATCGGAGACCGTCGAAACCGTATGCGAGCCGTATCTGGTCCGTGAAGGATTTCTGATCCGCACTCCCAAAGGCCGGGTCGCCACGGCCAAGGCCTGGTCTCATCTGGGTCTGGAGCCACAAGGTGAAACAAACGGAGAGGATGTCAGCAAGCTCTTCTAACATTGGTTGTTTGTTGACCGACGTCCATAGAGCATTCGTTCCCTACTGCAAGGAGAAATCATGCCGCAAGGTTCATCATCCTATCTCATCATGATCGTTTCCATCGTGCTGATCGGCATCATGATGTGGTGGCAGTCCCGCAAGGCCAAGCAGCAGCAGCAAAAGATGAAGGACTTCCGCTCCTCCCTTGAGCCCGGAACCGAGGTAATCACCATTGGCGGCATCATCGGCAAGGTAGTGTCCGTGGACGAGGAATACGAGGAGATCGTCATCGACTCCGAGGGCTCCCTACTGCGCTTCACCTTCCGCGCCATCAACAAGGAGTACACGCGTCCCGCCTTCATCCATGACGACGAAGTGGAGGACGCCGAGCAGACCGACGAAGCCGACGACCAGGCCCAGGTACCGGTGGACAAGGCGCTGGAATCCGCCGAGAACGCAACGCAGTCCGACGATTCCGCGCAGACCGCAGACGCCGAGAAGTGACGGGGGAGCGCGAGACCATGACGCAGTCTGACATCACCATTGAGAGACTGGCCGATGTCGGTGCCGGTGACGCGGCATACCTCGTCTCGAAGATTCGCACCATACCGGGATTCCCCAAAGAGGGCATCAAATTCCGTGATTTCATGCCGGTGCTGGCGGATGGCAAGGGGCTGCGCATTCTCATGAAGGCGCTCCAGGCCAGCCTTCCCGTCACCGAAGACTCGTTCGACGCGGTGGCAGGGCTGGAGGCCAGAGGGTTCCTGTTTGGCCCCGCCCTCGCGGCCATGCTCGGCAAGGGGTTCATCGCGATCCGCAAGGCGGGCAAGCTGCCGCCGGAGACCATCGCCGAGGAATACGATCTCGAATACGGCACCGAAAAAGTGGAGATCGAGACGTCGGCCATCCGTCCGGGCGATCGGGTGCTGATCGTCGACGATCTCATCGCGACCGGCGGCACGGCGAAGGCAGCCATGGATCTGGTCGAGGCGGCCGGGGGCACGGTCGTCGGATTCAGTTTCGTCATGGGGCTGCGAGGACTCGACGGACTGGACAAACTGGGCGACAAACCCAGCAGCACACTGGTGTCGATGCCGGCGTGACCCGGCGGTGCCGTGCGTCGGGACGCGCCGCACGGCACCAATCATCATTCGAAGAACACATCATAGGAACGTGAGGCGTCGAACATGGATCTTTATGAATACCAGGCACGAGAATTGCTGGAGGAACAGCATATTCCCACGCCGCGGGCCGTTTTCGCCCAGAACTCCCACGAGGTCGCCGAAGCGGCCGATGCCATCGGATACCCGTGCGTGATCAAGGCCCAGGTCAAGATCGGCCATCGTGGCCAGGCGGGCGGCGTCAAGATCGCCCACAACCGGGACGAAGCGATACTGCTGTCCGAATCCATCCTCCCGATGACCATCCACGGCCATAAGGTCAACGGTGTGCTCGTCGCTGAGGCGAAGAACATCCTGCACGAGTACTACGTGTCGATATCCGTGGACCGCACATCGCGGGACTTCGATGTCCTCGCCACCGCGAACGGCGGCACCGAAGTCGAGGAGATCGCCAAGGAACATCCGGAATCGGTCAAGCGTCTGCACATCAACGCCCTCGGCGATTTCGACATGGAGGCCGCCAAGCGCATGGCTGGCCAGATCGGCTTCTACCACGCCGACCTGGATCAGGCCGCCAACATCCTGCTGCGCATGTGGCAGTGCTTCAAGGACAACGACGCGACGCTGGTGGAGATCAACCCGCTCGCCAAGATCGGCGATCCCGACGATGAGGCGTCCAAATCACTGTGCGCCCTCGACGCCAAGATATCGTTGGACGGCAATGCGGCGTTCCGGCACGACGGGTGGGCCCGCTTCGACGATCCGATGCAGGCCGATCCGTTCGAGGCGGCGGCAGCCGAACACGGGCTGCACTACGTCCACCTCGACGGTCAGGTCGGCGTGATCGGCAACGGCGCCGGATTGGTCATGAGCTCGCTCGACGCCGTCTGGGACGCCGGCAAGGAGCAGGGCACGAATGTCACGCCTGCGAACTTCCTCGACATCGGAGGTGGCGCGTCCGCCGCGGTGATGAGTGACAGCCTGTCCATCGTGCTGTCCGACCCGCAGGTGGAATCCGTGTTCATCAACGTCTACGGCGGCATCACCTCATGCGAGCAGGTCGCCAAGGGCATCCTGCAGGCGTTCGAGGAGCTGCACACATCGAAGCCGCTCGTGGTCCGCTTCGATGGCAATGCCGCAGCCGAGGGCCTGCAAATCCTCGCCGCGGCGAACAACCCCAACCTGCATGTGGAAGGCACCATGGAGCAGGCCGCAGCCGAGGCCGCCCGTCTGGCGGCGAACGCCAAGGCATCGAAGGAGGCCAAGCAATGACCGCATTCATCCAGGAGGGTGCTCCCGTCATCGTCCAAGGCATGACCGGGCATCAGGGCATGACACACACCGCCCGCATGCTCCGTGCCGGTACGAACATCGTCGGCGGCGTCAACCCGCGCAAGGCGGGCAGCCAAGTGACGTTCGAGGCCGCGCGTGAGGGCAGGGACGTCTCCGTTCCGGTGTACGCCACGTGCGCCGAAGCCAAGGAGGCGACGGGCGCCCAGGCCAGTGTGGTCTTCGTGCCGCCACGGTTCGCCAAAGGCGCCGTGGTCGAGGCCGTCGAAGCCGGAATCGGGCTCATCGTGGTCATCACCGAAGGCATTCCCGTTGCGGACAGCGCCTACTTCGTCGAACTCGCCCTTCAGCGTGGCGTGCGCATCATCGGACCGAACTGCCCCGGCCTGCTCACCCTGCCGTCGCAGGAGAACGAGCATGGCATCAACCTCGGTATCATCCCCGATGGCATCGTGGGCCGTGGCCCCATCGGACTGGTCTCCAAGTCCGGCACACTGACCTACCAGCTGATGGGCGAGCTGAGCGACATCGGCTTCACCGCCTGCCTGGGCGTCGGCGGCGACCCCATCGTCGGCACCACGCTGCTGGAGGCCTTGCAGGAATTCGAGCAGGATGCCGACACGAAGGCAGTGGTCATGATCGGCGAAATCGGAGGCAGCGCGGAGCAGGACGCCGCGGCATGGGCCGCAGAGCACATGACCAAGCCCGTCGTCGCATACATCGCCGGATTCACCGCGCCGGAAGGCAAGCAGATGGGCCATGCCGGCGCCATCGTCTCCGGAGGCAAGGGAACCGCGCAGGACAAGAAAAGCGCGCTGGAGGCCGCCGGTATTCCTGTCGGACGCACTCCCGGTCAGACCGCGGACCTCATGCGCAAGGTGCTCGCCGAACGCTCGCTGGTATGAGGAAGCGTATCCAGGCCTGGCTCAGGGGGCCGATCATCGCCATCGGCTCGATGGCGTTGTACGCCATCGCCCTGGGCTGCTTTCTTGCGCTCATGCTGCTGGTCATCTCGATGGAGGAAGGTGGGGAAAACCTGTCGTCCTCGACGTTGGACATGACCCGCATCGTGGTCCTGCTCAGCCAGGGCATCGGATTCGAGACCGACTCGCTTTCCCTGTCCATCATGCCGCTGCTGCTCACCGTGCTGCTGATAGGCCTGGTCTGGTCGTTCAGCCGGAAGATATGCACGGATATCCGCGCATACGTCAGCGGCGTGGTGGTCTGGATTTTCATCAACGTCATGGGCACGCAGTCGCTTCCCGTCGGATTGCTTGACTGGCCGGCTCTGGTATGCGTCAAATCGGCCGTGGTGTTCTCGCTTGGATTCGCCGGCGCCGCGCTGTCGAAGGGCACGCTCTCCGGGCAGCTGCGTGAACTTATCCGTCATCATGTGTCCGACGGCGTGCGCCGCACGATCAGGACCGGCCTGATGGTGGGTGTCATCATGATGGGCGTGTACCTGGTCATGGGACTGATCACCGTCATCGTGTGGGGCGTGCTGAACCGTTCGGCCATGGACTCGCTGTTCGCCGACATCGGCATGGGGACCGGCTCGCGCATACTGACGACGATCGCATCGCTTGCATGGCTGCCCAACCTGTGCATATGGGCGGTCTCGTGGCTGTTCGGTGCCGGATTCCACATCGGAGAGCTTGCGACATTCACCCTTTGGATCGGGCAGGGGCGTTCGCTTCCGCCTCTTCCTGTTTTCGGCCTGCTTCCGCAGACAGTCGGCGATGAAGGCATACGGTTCGCCGTCGTGCTGCTTCCGCTGGTCGTCGGATTCGTCGCCGGGCTGGCATCCATGGCGATGAAATCCGGTTTCCGCATCATCGTCGGCAGCGCGTCCGATCCCCTCGACCGCAAGGACCTGATTCTCGAACTCGCCTACCCGGCGGGCGGGTTCTGCCTGTCGAGCGTGGTCATATCCCTGCTGTCGTCGGTCATGTTCGGGGTGTCGAACGGGTCGCTGGGAAAGGCCAGGCTCAAATACGTCGGCGTCGACGTGATGCAGTCCGCGCAGGCCGTCGGACGTCCGAGCGCCATGGGACTGTGCATGGCCTGGGTGCTGTCGCTGATTGGCGTCGCCATTGTTTTCGGGATACGCTGGATTGCACGAAGAACGGGGGCACAACGAGCCGCAACAACGCACCCGCGTACCATCGTTTCCCGCAAGTCCATACAACCAACAACCAAGAAGGAGCACGATGACCAACACGAATCGACCGATACGACGGGCTCTGGTGTCCGTCTTCCATAAGGAAGGCATCGAAGTACTGGCCGAGGCCTTCATCAAGGCCGGCACCGAAGTGGTGTCCACCGGCTCGACCGCCAAGCGCCTCGCCGAACTCGGCGTCGCCGTCACTGAGGTGAGCGAGGTCACCGGATTCCCGGAGTGCCTCGACGGCCGTGTCAAGACGCTCGACCCGCACATCCACGCCGGCATCCTCGCCGACATGACCAACCCCGATCACGCCGCCCAGCTTGAGAAGTTCGGCATCAAGCCCTTCGACCTGGTCGTCGTCAACTTGTACCCGTTCGCCGATACGGTTCGTTCCGGCGCCGACGAGGCCGCAGTCATCGAGAAGATCGACATCGGCGGCCCGTCCATGGTGCGTGGCGCGGCGAAGAACAGCGCCACCGTCGCCATCGTCACCGACCCGGCCGACTATGCGCTCGTCGCGGCCCGTGTGGCCAATGGTGAAGGCTTCAGTCTGGAGGAGCGCCGCTGGCTGGCCGGCAAGGCGTTCGCCCACACCGCCGCCTATGACGCTACCATCAACGAGTGGACCGCCAAGCACTGGCCCAAGCCCGCCACCGTCGAATCCGCCGACCCGGCCGAAGGCGAGAACCCGGTCAACGAGGCGAAGTTCCCGGCCGCGTTCACCCGCACCTGGGACCGCGCGCACACGCTGCGCTACGGCGAGAACTCCCACCAGCAGGCCGCCCTCTACCTCGACCCGCTCGACCGCGACGGCTTCGCGCACGCCGAGCAGCTCGGCGGCAAGCCGATGAGCTACAACAACTACGTGGACGCCGACGCCGCATGGCGCGCCGTGTGGGATATGGCACCCGCCATCGCCGTGGCCGTGGTCAAGCACAACAACCCGTGCGGCCTCGCCATCGGAGCCACCGCGGCCGAGGCTCACAAGAAGGCCCACGCCTGCGATCCGGTGAGCGCCTACGGCGGCGTCATCGCCTGCAACACCACCGTCACGTTGGAGATGGCCGAAAGCGTTCGCCCGATCTTCACCGAGGTCATCGTCGCCCCCGCCTACGAGGACGCGGCGCTTGAACTGCTCAAGACCAAGAAGAAGAACCTGCGCATCCTCAAGGTGGCCGAGCCGCCGAAGGGCCACACGCAGTTCCGCCAGATCGACGGCGGCCTGCTCGTGCAGGACATGGACCTCATCAATGCCACCGGCGACGATCCGGACGCATGGAAGCTCGTGGCCGGCGAACCCGCCGATGAGGTCACGCTCAAGGACCTCGTGTTCGCCTGGCACGCCATCCGCTGCGTCAAGTCCAACGCCATCCTGCTCGCGCACGACCAGGCCACGGTCGGCATCGGTATGGGCCAGGTCAACCGCGTGGACTCCTGCCATCTGGCCGTCGATCGTGCCAACACGCTGGCCGACGGCGCCGATCGCGCCACCGGTTCGGTCGCCGCGTCCGACGCGTTCTTCCCGTTCGCAGATGGCGCCGAGACGCTGATGAACGCCGGTGTAAAGGCCATCGTGCAGCCCGGCGGATCCATCCGTGACGAGGAGGTCATCGAGGCGGCCAAGAAGGCCGGTGTGACGATGTACCTGACCGGCACCCGTCACTTCTTCCACTGATCCGCCGCCCGGTCACCGATTCACGGATCGGCCGCCGACCGTCAAGGGTTCGCGGCCGATCCATCACGATAACCAATCCCCGAGGAAGCTCCATGAATCAGCATCATCCATACGTGTCCGAAGTCCACGAGGGCAAGCCGGCATTCGAGTGGTGCGTGCTCGGCGTCGTCATCGTCGCCCTGGTCGTCGCCTTCCTCGGATATACGATGGCCGCGACGGTGATCATCGCCGTCACGGCCATCGTCACGGCCCTGCTGCGCATCATCATGCGCGAGAAGAGCCCTTGGAAAGTCCGGTCAGTCCTGTTCGACGCCATTATCGGCATCGGTTTGGGGCTGGGACTGCTTCTGTTGTATTTCGCACCGTCACTGTTCTGGATTCGTTGACGGAACCTGGGGCGCCGCATTGACCGCCGCGTCCACGGCGATGTCATGTGCATCCGCCTCAGCGTCCGTCGCCTCGTCGATGGGCGCATCCGCAGGCGTCTTCGGCTTGCGTTTCGACGCCATATCAGCGATGATCATGACCAGCGCCACGATCGCCGCGGCCAGGACCGGCGCCAGCCAGAAGATCCACAACTGCTGCAGCGGCTGCGTTGAAAGACCCTGATTCTGCCCGAACAGCGCGATGCCGGTGGCGCGGGCCGGGTTCAGCGCGGCACCGGTGACCGTATAGGTCATGGCCACGCCGAGGCCGTATGCGGCGCCGATCACCGGAGCGTACGTCGCATTCGGCTTGCCGTTCGCATCGGTGTGACGCATCGCGACCGCGATGATGATGATCGCGGCGATCACCTCGACGACGATGGCCATGGAGATGCCGAAGCTCACCGATGCGCTGCTGGTGGTGGCGCTCGATACGGAACCGGTGCCATAGCCGTTGACGGCGGGCGTCAGCCACGTCTTCATGGTGACGGTCTGCGAGGTCGGCAGGATCCACCTGACCGTGCCGGCCGCCGCGATCGCTCCGACCACCTGCACGATGACGTACAGGATGCCGGCGACTACCTTGGTCTTGCCGGTGAGTATCGCCGCCACGGTGATGGCGGGATTGAACTGGCCTCCGGAGACACGCCCGAGCATCGCGGTGACGACCGCGTACGCCAACGCGGTGCCCACGACGATGTACGCCAGGTCAAGCCCGTAGATCGAAGTGCCGAACGTGCAGATCATATAGATGGCGAAGCAGACGAGGAAGCTGCCTGCAAGCTCCGCGCACACGCGCGCCCCGATCGGATAAGCGCTTGGCTCGGTGTTCTGTTCTTCAGTCATGATGTTGTAGTGTCCTTTTTCTGATGTTGCGGGCTTTGCGACCCGCCGAACGTTGCAAGTTTACCAACGGGGGGGACGATACGATACAATGTATTGGCTGTGTTTTCCCTGTGAGTTCGTCCGGGAGCGCAGATTCATTGTCAATGTCCGGCCACGTTGGGAGAACGATGCCAAACGTATATTCGCGCGCACTCAAAGCGCATGACGACAACAACAACGAAGGAATCCGCCTGCAGAAGATCCTCGCGCAAGCGGGCTTCGGATCACGCCGCAAGTGCGAGCAGATGATCACCGATGGGCGTGTCGAGGTCGACGGGGAGCTGGTGACCGAACTTGGCACCCGCGTCGATCCGAAGAAGCAGCACATCCGTGTGGACGGCTCGCGCGTCCACCTCAACCCGAACCATGTCACGTTGGCGCTCAACAAGCCCAAGAAGGTGCTCAGCGCCATGGACGACCCGAAAGGCCGCTACACGCTGGCCGACATCATCGGGGACAAGTACGAGCGCGTGTTTCACATGGGCCGCCTCGACTACGATTCCGAGGGCCTGATCCTCATGACCAACGACGGCGAGCTGAGCCAGCACGTCATGCACCCGAAGTACGAAGTGGAGAAGACCTACATCGCCACGATTGATGGCAAGATCGGCGGCAACGTCTGCCGGCGCCTGGTGACCCAGGGCGTCCAGCTGGATGACGGCCTGGTCAAGCTGGACCATTGCGCCATCATCGACGCCAACCGCGACCAGACCATCGTCAAGGTGGTGCTCCACTCCGGCAAGAACCGTATCGTCCGCCGCATCTTCGGCGCCATCGGATACCCGGTCCGCCGTCTGGTGCGCACCCAGATCGGGCCGATCAAGCTCGGTGACCTTAAGTCCGGCACCTATCGTGTGCTGTCCCAGGTCGAGGTCCGTTCCCTGCAGAAGGAGGTCGGGCTGTGATACGAGTCGCCATCGACGGCCCTGCGGGCGTCGGAAAGTCCTCCACTTCGAAGGCGCTGGCCCGCCATTTCGGCTTCGCCTACCTCGATACCGGCGCCATGTACCGCGCATGCGCCTGGTGGTGCCTGCATCAGGGCATCGACCTCGACGGCGATCAGGTGGATGAGCAGCAGATCACCGAAGCAGTCGCCGAATTCTTCACCGGCGACCACTTCGACATCGGCGTCGACCCGGACCATCCGAGCATCACCGCCGACGGCGAGGACATCAGTGAGGCCATCCGCTCCTCCGAGGTCTCCTCGCACGTGTCGAAGGTGTCGAACGTCATCCCGGTGCGCCACGTGCTCATCGCCGCGCAGCGCGCCTACATTGCGCGCGAATCCGCGGCCGACTCCTTCTCGCTGGGCCGCGGCATCGTCGCGGAGGGCCGTGACATCACCACGGTCGTGGCTCCCGATGCCGAGGTGCGTGTGCTGCTGACCGCCCGGGAAGAGGTGCGTCAGGCGCGCCGCACGGGGCAGGCCGTCGCCGGCGCCGGCGTGGGAGGCGAGGACGTGGCCGCCCGCGACCGCGCCGATTCCAAGGTCACCAGCTTCCTGACCGCGGCAGACGGCGTGACCACCGTCGACAACTCCGATATGGATTTCCAGCAGACGCTGGATGTGCTGATCACGCTGGTCGCGGACGCGGTCGAAGTGCAGGAGTACGAGCAGTATGCCGCCAATCTGAGCGATTACGAACTGGATGAGGGCGACGAGCAGATCATCGCCGGTTCCCGGTACGGGATCGAAGACGAGTCGCCGGCTCCCAAGGCCGTCGGAGTGCTCGCCGTGGTCGGCCGCCCGAACGTGGGCAAGTCGACGCTCGTCAACCGCATCCTCGGCCGTCGCGCCGCGGTCGTCGAAGACACGCCCGGCGTGACCAGGGACCGTGTCAGCTACGACGCGGAATGGTCCGGCACCGAATTCAAGCTCGTCGACACCGGCGGCTGGGAGGCCGACGTCGAAGGCATCGAATCCGCCATCGCCTCGCAGGCGCAGATCGCCGTGCAGCTGTCTGACGCGGTCATCCTCGTCGTGGACGGCCACGTGGGGCTGACGGACACCGACGAGCGCATCGTCAAGATGCTGCGTGCCGCCGGCAAGCCGGTCACGCTCGCGGTGAACAAGGTCGACGACGGGGCCAGCGAATACCTGACCGCTGAGTTCTGGAAGCTTGGCATGGGCGAGCCTTACGGGATCTCGGCCATGCACGGCAGGGGAGTCGGCGACCTGCTTGACGCCGCGCTGGATTCGCTGCGCAAGGCGGACAAGACCTCGGGCTTCCTCACGCCGACGCATCTGCGGCGTGTCGCGCTCGTCGGCCGCCCGAACGTGGGCAAGTCGTCACTGCTCAACCAGCTCGCCGGCGAACAGCGCGCCGTGGTCAACGACCTCGCCGGCACGACCCGCGACCCGGTCGACGAGACCATCGACATCGACGGCGAGGACTGGCTGTTCATCGACACCGCCGGCATCAAGCGTCGACTGCACAAGGTGTCCGGCGCCGACTACTACTCGTCCCTGCGCACGCAGGCCGCAATCGAGCGCTCCGAGCTCGCGCTGGTCCTGTTCGACTCGTCCCAGCCCATCTCCGACCAGGATCTGAAGGTGATGAGCCAGGCGGTCGACGCCGGCCGCGCGGTGGTGCTGGTGTTCAACAAGTGGGACCTGATGGACGATTTCGGCCGGCAGCGGCTGGAGCGCCTGTGGAAGACCGAGTTCAACCGCGTGACGTGGGCGCAGCGCGTCAACCTGTCCGCGAAGACCGGATGGCACACGAACCGCCTCGCCGACGCGATGCGCAACGCGCTGGAATCCTGGGACAAGCGCATTCCCACCGGGCGTCTCAACGCCTTCATCGGCCAGATCCAGGCCGCGCACCCACATCCGCTGCGCGGAGGCAAGCAGCCACGTATCCTGTTCGCCACGCAGGTGTCCACGCGTCCGCCGCGCTTCGTGATCTTCGCCACCGGATTCCTGGAGCACGGCTACCGCCGGTTCCTTGAGCGCTCCCTGCGCGAGGAGTTCGGCTTCGAAGGCACCCCGATACAGATCTCCGTCAACATCAGGGAGAAGAAGCGCCGCAAGTGACGCGGGGTCTCTCCCTGCACGGATGAGCGTGCATGCGCGGCCGTCGCGGATTCCTCCGCG
>ERZ827498.1660-NODE-1660-length-23925-cov-3.866611_pt1 | contig 23925 bp, 10 predicted proteins | sample MGYA00519865_ERZ827498 | MGnify/ENA primary metagenome ERZ827498 (study PRJEB31778, sample SAMEA3449328) | human gut metagenome | biome: human gut; feature: human-associated habitat; material: faeces | place: United Kingdom | collected 2010/2012 ...
CATCGCACCCGCCGGCCGCAGCCTTTTTATGGGAAGTGCCTTGCGGGGCCCTGAAAGTTCCCTGATTTTCTCGGTGGCGTTACTGTTTGTTCGAACGCGACCTCTATAGTGGGCATATGAGTGAAATTCAGCCGTTGCCGCAGTTCCCGCCGCAGCACGACCAGCAGCGCGAACAGCAGCGTATGGGGGAGCGGATGGACGATTCTTGCGATGACATGCCCACCGTGCCGATTCCGGCACGCAAGGTGGTCACCACCTTCGACGCGGCCTCCAGACATGAGCGTCTTGAAGTCAAACCGCCGCTGACCAGGCTGTTCCGCCGCACGATCACCAAAGCATTCAGTGTCTGGCTGAAATTCTCGACCGCATTGGTGCGGTCGCTCGACTGGTATCCACGTGTCGAACCCTACGTCGGTTATGGCACCGAACACTACTCCCGACTGATTTGCCGTACCGTATACGGCCCGTTCAAACGGCAGGCCGGCCGCCTGATTCGCGGCATCCGTGGCATGCTGATGGTGCCGTCCCCGCATACCAAAGTGCGGATCGCCATCGATGACGTGCCCATCGAAACAGTGCAGGTGGGTGCGTCGGAAGTATACGACGCGATCGACAGCAATCCTGATATTTCCAGCGAATTCGCGGCATCCGACGATGCCGGCTACCTCGACCTCGTGGCCGAGCATTCGCTCGAACCGGGCATCCACAACGTCTCGTACAAAGTGCGCAGCCGCAAGCCGGTCAACGCCAATCTTTTCACCATTCCCAGCGGCACCAAAGTGGGCGTGATCTCCGACGTGGACGACACCATCATGGTCACGCAGGCGCCGCGTCTGATGAAGGCCGCCTACAATCTGCTGCTGCTTAATCCGCGCAAAAAAGTGCCGGTGGCCAGCATGAACCTGCTGTTCAACCGCATCGCGGACATGTTCCCGGACGCGCCGTTCTTCTACCTGTCCACTTCGCCATGGAATGTGGAAAGCTCGATCCGCCATTTCATTACGAACCACGGTTTTCCGGAAGGGCCGCTGCTGCTGCGCGACCTTGACCCGAGGCCGAAAACCTTCATTCCGTCGGGCGTGCAGCACAAGCTTGAATACGCCGAGCAGCTGATGGCGGATTTTCCCGATATGAAGTTCATTCTGATCGGCGACGACGGGCAGAAGGATCCGACCACATACGCCACGATCGCACGCCGCTACCCGGGGCGTGTGCTGGCGATCGGCATCCGGCAGCTGTCACCGCGCGAAGTGACCGGCAATTTCGGTTCCGTCGCCGGGCGCGTGGCCACGCAGCCGATGCCGGTCACCGACGTGCCGGTATTCACGGGAACGACCGGATCGAACATCATGAAAACCATGCTGCCGTTCCTGAAACAACAGATGGGCGTCTGACTTTTTCGTACGCCCAGAGCAGGGGTTGCGTGCCGCGTGGGATTGGGAATGCAATGCCGGTATAATCGCGTGCATGACTGATTTTCGGGGTGAACAGGGCGCAACGGGCGCGCGAGAAAGCGACGAAAGCGTGCAAGACAAATGCGGGATGCCGATCGCGAAGCGTGTGCCGAAGGAGCGCGTATTCCACGGCGACACCTTCATCGACGAGTACGAATGGCTGCGCGACAAGGAATCGCATGACGTGCAGGATTACGTCGCCGCGCAGAACCGGTATTGCGAGCAGCGCATGGAACCGTTGAAAACCCTACGCTCCACACTGTTCGACGAGCTCAAGTCGCACGTTCAGGAAAACGACATGTCCGTGCCGACACGCATGGATGGCTACTGGTATTTCGTACGCACCCAGGAGGGCCAGCAGTATGCGGTGCAATGCCGTGTGCCGATTCGAAGCGCAGACGATTGGGATCCGCCAACCATTGAAATCGGCGTGCCTATCGACGGCGAACAAGTGGTGTTCGACACCAATGCCGAAGCGCAAGGCCATGATTTCTTCCGTATCGGCGGCATGGATATTTCCAAAGACGGACGTTGGATGCTGTACGGCACCGACACCAGCGGCGACGAACGTTACGATTTCCGCATCCGCAGCTTGGAAACCGGCAAGGAACTGCCGGAAGTGTTCAAGGGCATCGGTGGCGCCTGCTTCACACCGGACGCGCAATGGGTGTTCTATGTGAAGCTCGACGACGCGTGGCGTCCATACGCGGTGATGAGGCACCGCGTCGGCACCCCCGTCACCGACGATGTGGAAGTGTATCACGAACAGGACGAACGATTCTGGGTGGGCATCGGCCTGTCGTTCGACGAACGCAATCTGGTGATCGGCACCGGATCGAAAACCACTACCGAAGTGCTGCTGCTTTCCACCGACGATCCGGAAGGTGAATTCCGCGCGTTCATTCCGCGCGAGCAGGACGTGGAATACGACGTGAGTTTCAGCCGTTTCGAAGGTGCCGGCGAACGCGGTGAGGATATTCCGCTCGCCGTGGTCTATCACAATGCGTTGAACCCGAATTTCGAAATCGATGTGATCGACATGCGCTCCCATGAGCCCCCGTACCGTTTGGGTGAGGGCGTGCGTGTGGCCGTCGGTTCGCCGTACGGATGCGAGTATGGCGACGAGGTCGAACCGGGCGCTTCTGGGATGCCGATCGGCACACCGTATTCCAATCCCTGCAATCCAGCCATTTTGCAGGGTGCGCATGGTCTTGGCATTGAGGGGATCTCGATTCACCGGCATTATGTGGCGCTGCAGTACCGGGCGGAAAGCCTGACGCATATTGCGGTGATGACGAAGGATGCCGCTGCGGAGGATTTTCTTGCGGGGCGTCCATGGAAGTTCACCGAGCTGGTTCCCCACGCGTTGGAAGACGATTGGGATGTCGACGAGTCGGTGGACGAGATCAACGAGGAACGTGCCGAAGTGTGGGGCGCGCTCGACCAATTGGCCGCCGCGCAAGGCGAGGGGTCGGCCGTGCATGGGGTTTCCCGCAAGGCGATGACCTCATCGGATGGCGCGACCGCCGATGCGATGCCGGGGGAGACCCGGCGCTTGTATTCGATTGGTGTGGGAGGTAATCCTTCGTATGATGCGCCCCGCATGCGCTACTCGTTCTCCAGTTACACGCGTCCCGGCGAACTGCATGATATCGATCCGGCGACCGGCGAGGATCGCCTGTTGAAGCGTGCCACGGTGCTTGGTGGATTTGAACCGCGCGAATACATGGAGCGCAGGGTGTGGGTTACCGCCCGCGATGGCGAGCGCATTCCTGTTTCCTTGGTGTGGCGCAGGGATGTGCCCGCGTGTGATTCGGCGATGTTCGTTACCGGGTATGGCGCGTATGAGATCAGTTCGGATCCGGGATTCTCGGTGTCTCGCATCAGCATGCTTGATCGTGGTGTGCTTTATGCGGTGCCGCACATTCGCGGCGGCGGTGAGATGGGTCGTGCCTGGTATGAGCAGGGGCATTTGCTCAATAAGAAGCATTCGTTTGAGGATTTCGTTGATGCCGTGCGTGCGTTGCAGCGTGCCGGTTTGGCGTCGCCTGCTCGCACGGTGGCCGATGGCGGTTCCGCCGGTGGCCTGTTGATGGGTGCCGTGGCGAATATGGCTCCCGAATGTTTCGCGGGCGTTGAGGCGGATGTGCCTTTTGTGGATGCGTTGACGTCGATTCTTGATCCGTCGTTGCCGTTGACGGTTACGGAGTGGGATGAGTGGGGCGATCCGCTGCATAATGCGGACGTGTACAGGTATATGAAGGAATATACGCCGTATGAGAATGCGCCGTCTGATGCAAATGATGCGCGGGTTGCGGTTTTTCCCAAGATTTTCATTACCACGTCGATGAATGACACTCGTGTGCTGTATGTGGAGCCGATGAAATGGCTGGCCCGGCTGCAGCATGCCGGTGTGGACGCCGTGGCGAAGATTGAGGTTGAGGCTGGTCATGGGGGTACGTCTGGAAGGTACAAGCAGTGGGAGGAGATCTCCTATGAGAATGCTTGGTGTCTTTCGATGATGGGTATCACGCATTGATCCGGTTTGTGGGACCTTTCATGTTCGGATGAGGTCGGTTTCGGAACGGTCTGTTGTTATGTGACGGGGTGCACCGTATGGCGCACCCCGTTTTGCAAACGCTTCCATTTGCAGTTTGTTTCATGAAACATTGAAACAGGTCGGGTGATTGTTTTCGGCGTTTCTTGCAGAATCCTCCGATTTAGGGGTGTTCCGTCAAACGTTTTTTTCAACTTTTGACGGCATGTTAAACCTTTTATAAGGTCATGCTTGCACCCGTTTTCAGAGTGTTTCATTGTCTGTGCGGGGTGGTTTCGTAAGGTCCAGAGAAATAGTAGGTTTACGGGTAAAACCGACTAGATTGCATTGCGACCAGGGGGAAGAATGGCAGGCATGCATAAAGCCGTAAGTGAGCGGCATGGAATGACAACGATTGCCGCGTTGGTGGCAATCGTTGCGATGATCTTCGCAAGTGTGATCGCAGCGCCGCAACGCGCGTATGCTGAGGAATACAATATCAGCGATCTCGGTTGGGTTGACAAGGACGACACCTCCTTCGAAATCAGTTCCGACGGAGGCAAGACGTGGAAGCCGTACATTTCCGGCATGCAAGTCAACTACGGTGATCAGATCCGCACCGAACTGCATTGGAAAGTGCCGAACGACGTCAAAATCAACGAGGGCGACACCTTCGTCTACGACCTTCCCGGCAATCTGGAATACAAATCGAACGAGAAATACCCGATCTACAACGGTGGCGACGTGGTCGGCTACTACACCATCGACGGCGACAAAATGGTGGCCACCTACACCCGCGGCGAATCGGCGGGGTCCAACATCGAAGCGTTCGTGACCACTGACGGAACCATCACCTCGAACAAAACCGGTGGTTCGGCTGGCGGCGATACCAGCTTTACCTTCCCCGGATATGGCACCATCACCGTGAACGTGGAGGGCAAACACAGCGTCAACGTGGTCAAACGCCCGGCAATCTCCACTTCCGACGCATCCACCTACGATTTCGTTTTGGAAGTGACCTCTACAGGCACGAACACCGGCGTGACCATAGACGACACCATGGGCGGCCTGCTGACCTTCGTGGACGGATCCGTGCACATCTACACCGACGCCGACTGCAAGAACGAATACACGGGCGCATGGCAATCCTCCAAAACCGACGACCATAATTTCAACGTCACCATCGGCTCCATGGGCGACGGTGAGAAACTATACGTGCGCTACTCGGTGAACGCCGACAAAGACAGCGTCATCAAGGCATGCCGCGAGGCCGGCAATTGCAGCAATGCCACCGAAAACAAAAACAAGGTGACCTATTCCAGCAACGAAGACGTCAACAAGAAGGAAACCAGCAACTCCATCTGGTTCAACTACAGCGACTGGTATGTGAACAAAAGCGCAACCGCAGCAAAAGACGAAAATGGCACGCAAGGCTTCACTTGGAACATCACCATCGGCGCTGGCGAAGGCCAATCCGTCGACGGAGCCACCGTCAAAGATCTGCTCGACAAGAACAACCTCAAGGAACCGACCGGAGATCTGGTGCTCAGCTGCTACAACAGCGGCGACTGGAAATCCGTGTGTCCGACCGGCTCGCCCGGCGCATATACGGACGACGACCCGTACAATCCGCAGCATTACATCAAACTTAGCTGGAGCGATCTCGTAGCAGGCACCGTGACCCTGCCCTCCGGCGGCTACGACCATTTCCAAATCCAGTATTGGACCGAAGCGAAAAACGTGCCGGTCGAAGGAAGCGGCGAACACCAGAAATACAAGAACGAAGTCACCGTAAAACCTCAGGATGGAACCGGCAAAACAGCCACGGCCGAACCTCAACTCGGCACGGACGCGGTCGAACTGAAGAAAACATGCACGTCGCCGGCATCCGAAGCGAAGAACCTGACGTGGGTGACCAGCATGAAAGCCTTGGAAGACCTCACCAACGCCGAACTGACCGACAAGCTGGATGTGGACGACAGCGGCAAGGATCTGGGATCCAAGCAAACCTTGGTGAAAGACAGCATTAAAGTGTACACCGACGCCGCCCTGACGCAGCAATACGCGGGCGGATACACGACAGAGGCCACCGATAGGGGATTCACCATCGTGTTCGCATCATTGCCCAAAGGCACTACGGTGTACGTGCAATACCAGTCCACCGTCAACGACGGTGTGACCGACGAAACCGTGTGGAACCGAGCTTCGGCATTGAACAAAACCTCCACGGCGAAACACCAGCATCGCGGCGACGTGCTCGGCAAGGAAGACGCCAACCAGTATTGGGACCAATACGGGTACGGCTACACCGCCAACTCCAAAGGCGTGATCCGCTGGCGCATCAAAGTGCATGACGTGATGTCGGACGCCGAAAACATCGTGGTGACCGATACGTTGCCCGTCCACACGCGGTACGACGCGAAATCGTTGAAGATCTTCGACGCTTCCAGCACCACAAAAATGCTGTCCGGAGTGAGCGCCAAAGACAACGGCGACGGCACGGTGACCTTCACCATAGCCAAGGGTACCCCGGCGTTCAGCCAGGCGAAGACCTCGGCTGGTGTGCTCATCGTGTATGAGACGAGCATCGACCCGATCACCGCACCTGATTGGGGAAATTACGAGAACAAGGCGCACATCGACATTGATGGCAGCGCCGGAGGCGACGCTTCCGCCACAGTGGGCGCGAGCAAGCCGAAACTTCTTGACAAAAACGGCAAATACGATGCCACGACCGCGCCGAACGTGAACTACACGGTCAAAGTCAACCCGAATGCGGACACGCTTAACAAAGGCAACAACCTCACTCTGACCGACACCATGGGTCAGGCACTCGACCTCAACGCCAACAGCGTGTCGATCATGGACTCCGACAATGGAACCGCCATCAACGGTGCAACATGGTCATACAATCCGCAGACCCGCGAACTAGTGTTCTCCATTCCCGACGCCCGTGCATGCACCATCACCTACACGGCCGCGGTGCAGCTCAAACCAGGCGAAAGCTTCGGATCGCTGGGCGGCAACAAAATCGTGCTCGCCGGGTATGAGAACAACGGCGGAACCTCGCAGAACACAATCACCGGAACCGTGCAGCAGAGCAAAGGCGGCATGAAATACGACCAGAGCACACTGCAGATCTACAAGTACGCGGATGGCGATCTCGGCAAGCCGGCGGGCAGCGCCACCTTCAAAGTGGAAAGCGTCACCGGATGCAACTTCGTGTCGTCTACGGCCGATGCCGACGGCACCTGCAATGGTACGGTTGGCAAAGAAATCACCAAGCAGCTGACCACAGGAGCATCCAACGGACTGTCCGACCGACTGCAGCTGGACTACGACACCATATATAAGGTCACCGAGCTGACAGGTCCGGACGGCAAAGTGCCCGGCAGCACTGATTCGCAATACGAGAAATCCGCTCCGCTCTATGTGATATTCCCCGGACATGACGCGCAGACCGCTGCCGGTGCATACGACGGACGATACGACAACAAAACCGTTACCGTAGACGGGCAAAGCGGCAAATTGATCGTCGCCGTAGCCAAAGACAGCGACGGCAAGACGACCACATTGGGCAACTACCGTTGGAACTGCAGCAACGACCACAAAACGAAGTTCAAGGTGCAATTCACAAAGGTGGATGCGGCGAATGCCGGTGTACCCGTCGACGGTGCCACCATGCAGCTGACTCGTGTCGGATCGTCGCAGGTGGAATCCGATTGGACATGGACCACCTCCGGCAGCGAGACGAAAACGCTCGAACTCCTGCCCGGACGGTACAAGCTGACCGAAGCCAACGCACCGGACGGATACCAAGTCATGGATCCGATCATCATTCTGGTCGGCGAAGACGGCACCATCACCGTCGACGGCAAAAATGTGACCGATAGCGACGGCATCGGTCACGTGCAGGCGGAGGACGCACCGAAAACCACGTCGTTGACTGTTACGAAAACATGGAACGACAATAACAACCAGGACGGCAAACGCGCATCCGTCACCTTCGATTTGTACCGCAAGACCGACGGCGATGCCGATTATACGAAAGTCGACGGGCAAAGCCGCATACTCAATCCCGACAAGAGCGATAACGTGCAATGGATGGGACTGCCGGTGAAAGTCGACGGCAAAACCGCGGCCTACAAGGCCGTCGAAACCACGACGCACGGGTACAACTCGCGATGCGCTGACGTGCAATACAACACCGACGGTTCGGCTGCCACCGAACAATGCACCAACACGCACACGCCCGAAACCACGTCGATCGGCGTTGAAAAAGCATGGGACGACGCCGACAACCAGGACCAGAAGCGCCCTGACAGCGTAACCGTGCATCTGTTGAAAAACGGAGAGGAAACCGATCAAAGCGTGACACTCGATGCGGTTGGAAACTGGCGGAACGACAGCGCGTTCACCAATCTGCCCGTCTACGAGGATGGCAAGAAGATCGTGTATACCATACGCGAAGATACGGTGAGCGGCTACACCACGCACATCACCGGCTCGCAAACCCAAGGTTTCGCCATCACCAACACGCACCACCCCGAAAACGAGGAGGTGTGGTTCTCCAAGCAGGACCTCAAGGGTACGGAGATCGCAGGTGCCACCATGCGCCTCACCGGTACGCTGAATGATGGCACCGAATTCAAAACGCAGACCTGGGTAAGTGAGCGGGATAAGTCGAAGAGCATCAAGCTCAAGCCCGGCACCTACACCTTGACCGAAACCAAGGCGCCGGATGGTTATCTGGTAGCGGATCCGGTCGAATTCAAAGTCGTGAGCGACGCCGTCACCGGCAAGCTCAGCGTGCAGATCAAGCAAACCGATGGCACATATGCCGACGTGCAGGACAATACCATCGTGATGACCGACCAGTACCGGACGCATCAGGTGACCGTCAATAAAAACAGTCTCACCAGTGGCATCACCAATATCGACGGCGCGCAGATGAGCATCACCGGCACCACCTTGGATGGCAAGGCGATCGACGAGATCACCTGGACCAGCAAAGGCGGCGAACCCGGCGAACTCACCCTGCTACCCGGCACCTACACCCTGCGTGAAAAGGTGGCGCCGGACGGCTATGAAACCGCGGATGACATCGTATTCAGCGTCGGGCTCGACGGCAGCGTGACCATCGACGGTAAGAAGCAGGATTCCAATACCGTCGTCATGAAAGACAAGCCGGGCAAAAGCGGCATCCTGTTCTCCAAAACCAAGGTCGGCGGCGGTGCCGAGCTGGCTGGAGCGGAATTCTCCATAACCGGCAAAACTTTCGAAGGCAAGACGATCGACGAGATCACCTGGACCAGCGGCGGCGGACTGCCGAAACAATTCCAGCTGCAGGACGGCGTCTACAAGCTCACCGAAACCAAGGCGCCGGTCGGGTATGAAAAGGCGAACGCGGTCAACTTCACCATTTCCCGCGGCGAAGCATACGTGGACGGCAAGCTGGTGGATGGCAACACCATCCGCGTCGAGGATCGCGTGGATACGACCATGGTGCGCGTGCGCAAAATCTGGTCCGACCATAACTATTCGGAGCGTCCGACATCGGTGACATTCCACCTGCTGCGCAACTCCAAGCAGCTGCAAGATGCGAAGTACACGCGGACGTTGGACAACAAGAACACCAGCGACTGGACGTACACGTGGACCGATCTGCCCCGATATGATGCGGACGGCAACAGGTACAACTACACGGTTGACGAGGAACTGACCCAAGAGCTCACAGGTAAGGAATACCGCGTTTCCGTGATCAAACGTCCGTACATCGACGGCGCCGAATTCACGGTATTGAACATTCGGGAGCCGGAAACGGCAAGCATCACGGTGAACAAAACGTGGAACGATCAGGATGACAACGATGGCAAACGGCCGAAGACGCTGACCTTCCATATTTGGGGAACCAGCAAACAGCCGAAGAGCGGCAGTACCGACGAAACGGAAGACGTGACCGAACAATTGGTGGTGCAAACCGTGCGAACCAACGGCAGCAACACGCAATCGTGGACGTTCGAAGGTCTTCCCAAGCAGAACCTGTACAACAATCCGTACACGTATACGGTAACCGAGGAATCCGTAGATGGCTATACGGCAAGCGACGTGACGCTCGCCGGCGGTACGGAAACACGCTGTGCGGTGACGAGCACGGTCAAATCCTGCGCGTTCGATGTGACCAACACGCATACGCCCGAAACCACGACATTGAGCGTGGACAAGACGTGGGATGACACTGATGCGCCCAGCAATGTGAAACGGCCGGGCGACAAGGCCACGATCTGGGTGCTTTCCAGCGTGTGGACCGATGCGAAGAACCAGACGCTGCCCGGATGGCCCTCACCGCAACACAACAGCGAGTGCAAGAACACCGGCGCGACGGATGGCACGAATCCATGGGGTGTGAGCTGCATGGTGCTGACCTCGGAGAACGCCAAAGCGACGCAGGCCACCACGGCCAACGTCAACGGGGCTGACGGAACAAGCGAAGCGACCACTTCGCAAGAGGTGAGCACGAACACGTGGACCTACACCTTCACGAACCTGCCCAAATACTACAAGGGCAAGGAAATTCAGTATTCGGTGACCGAAGAGGCCGTGAAGAACTACACGCCGACGCTCACCGGAGGCAAAGTCGCTGCGGCTGACGGCGCCGAGGGCAAGGCCAACGAGTCGGGCGAATCCGACAAGGCGGATGAAACAAGCGAAAGCGGTCAGAATGCGGAATCCTGGGCGTACACGCTGACCAACACCTACACGCCGGGGCATACCAGCCACAGCGTGCATAAAGTGTGGAAGGACTACGGCGACAGCAGCAAACGTCCGAAAGCGGTATATGCGACGTTGTATGCGAACGGCCAATCCACCGGCAAGACGGTGGCGTTGAACGACGGCAACAACTGGCAATACACGTTCACCGACCTAGATGAAAACAAGGTGTACACGGTGAAGGAAACCAACGAAAAGGGCGAAGCGATCAGCGGAGTGGACGGCTACTGCCAGCCGGTCATCAGCGATGACCGAAAAACCGGAATCTCCACCATCACCAACACCATCTCCATCGTGCTTCCCTCCACGGGCGGGCAACGATGGTGCTACGGCACACTTCTCGCGGTAGTGGCGCTCGGCATGATCGGCATGGGCTACGGCATCGCCAAACGTAACAAGACCAACAAGGAAGGAGACGCGCGATGAGGCGTCACGGAGCGAAACAGGGGAATCGGATGGATTACCGCATGGCCCGTCACGCGGCTGCACGACATACCGGCATGCGTTCGGTGCGCCGCATCGCGGCCGCGGCACTTGGCCTGGCGCTTTCCCTCGCGGGGCTCAGCGCGCAATCGGTGGCTTTTGGCAATGACGATCCGACCAATCCGGCAGCCACTGACGTGACCATGATCGCATTCCAGCAATCATGGAAGACGATTGGCGACGAATGCACGAAAACCTATGGTCCGGAAGGCGTGAAATACGTGCAGGTCTCCCCGCCGCAGGAATCCATCCAAGGCACGCAATGGTGGACCGTCTACCAGCCGGTCAGCTACAAACTCGACTCGCGTTTCGGTACGGAAGACGAGTTCAAAACCATGATCAGCCAATGCGACGCGGCTGGCGTGCAAATCGTGGCCGACATGGTGCTCAACCACACCACCGGACATGACGTGTCATGGGTTGACGACCAGTATGGCGTGGCCGGAACCGAATACAACGGATCATACGGACGATACCCGGGAATCGGTATCTACCAGTATGAGGAAAGCGGCAACAACCACCAATACGGCCTTCCCAGCGGCGACTTCCACACCTGCAAGTCGAACGTGTCAGACAACATCTCCGACTACACCAACGCCGACGAAGTGTGGAACTGCCGACTGTCGACCATGTGGGACATCAACACCGGCAGCGACCGCGTGCAAAACATCCAAGCCGAATACTTGGCGCACCTATGGGAAGACGGCGTACGCGGATTCCGCATCGACTCCGCAAAACATATGGATCCCAACGACATCGCATCCATCAAACGCAAGTTCATGACCAAAGCGGGCATTACGGACGAACAAAGCTTCCCATGGTCGCAGGAAGTCATCTACCATAATGGAGAATCCGAAAAATTCGCGCCGGAACGATACGAAAAGAACGGACAGGTCACCGAATTCTCGTACGCGTACTCATTGTTGAAGGATTTCAACGGATCCATCACCAATTTGAAGAACATCACCAGCGATCTGCTCGACGACGCCGATAATGCCACCGTATTCGTGTCCAACTGGGATACCGCACGCGGTTCGGAAACGCTCAAACCCGTTTCCGGCGCCCGATACGAGCTCGCCAACGCGTTCATGCTCGGGTACGACTACGGGCATCCGAAGATCCTTTCAGACTACGCATTCAATGAAAGCACCCAATATGATGACGGCGTCAAGGATTCGACTGACACCACCGTGCCGAAAATCAGCATGGACGACGTGTGCTCCACGCAAAAGGACCCAACGCAGATGGAGTATGGCGATTGGAACTGCCAACAGCGGTGGACGTCAATCCGAGGCATGATCAAATTCCATAATGCCGTGAACGGCACCAGCGTAAGCAACTGGCAGGAATCCGGATCCAACGACATCGCCTTCGAAAGGGTTGACGCCAACGGGAAAAGCAAGGGTCTGCTCGCATTGAACAACACCCTGCAGGAGCATGACGTCGACTATACGACATCGTTGCCGGACGGGGAATACTGCAACGTGTACGCTTCCCGCACCTGCTCGCAACCCGTGCCCGTCAGCGGCGGTCACGCCAAAGCGACCATCGGCAAACGAAGCGCCATTGCCATCTATGCCGGTGCGGTCAAGGGCGCGTGGACGGAAACCACGGAACCTAGCGGCACCTACGCTCCGCAATACAAGGATTCGCCGAACAGTTCGCTGATAGGTGACAAAACCCTCACCATCTACTACAAGCCCGACGAATCGTGGGACGGGCAGGTGTATGTGCGTTACACGTCCGACAACGGCAGCGGTAGCATTGCGATGAGCGCGGTCGATGTAGCCGATTCCACGAATGCGGCAGGCTGGTATAAGGCCGATCTGCCGGAAGGGGCCAACCTAAGCGCGGTGAAATACCATTTCGCATCCACACAATCCGGGGAATCTGACTCCACGGACTGGAACGGGGGCAAGCGGGGAACGGAATATACGGCACAGGTCGGCGCCACTATGATCAACGTCAGCGGGCACCGGCAGCAGACGGGCGTGCCCTACACGCGCAACCATGCGGCGAAAACCAAAGTGACCGTCAACTTCCGTTCCGTCTCCGGCGTCGGTGAGAACGCATCCGGCGTGAAGGTGTGGAACGGCGACGACATGGAAAGCGCCACGTATATTCCATTCGAAAGCACGCCAACGCAATACGGCAGGAAAGCCAGCGGCGAACTGGACGGCGATCTGGCAACAGTGCATTTCAGAATCGTGGATGGTGCCGATGCGACTGGAGCGTCCGCGGGAACCGTCGAACAATATGAGGCGAGCGTGTGGAAACTCGCCAAATTCGGTGACGCGCATGTGAGCGGTGCCATCGAAGCGTGGGTGGACGGCGCGCAACCCGATACCGCTTCCGACCGATCCTCGGAAAAAGCGTCTCCCTCGGCGACACCGCAGCCGAATGACATCAAAAATCCGAAAAACCTGACCATCAAACTGCATTATTACCGTCCCGACGGCAATTATCAGGAATACAGCATGGAATCCGACGCGTGGAAAGGCTGGGATCTGTGGTCTTGGTATGCGGAAAGCACCAGCGGCGAATCCCAGGAATTCACCTCCCATGACGAATTCGGCGAGGTCGCGGAATACACGCTGAGCCAGACAGCCAAAGGCGTGCGCAACCCATGGTTCATCATTCGCAACGGTGGCTCATCATGGACCGGCAAGGACTGCGACGACAACGATCGCGAGATTCCGGAATCCGTGATCAGCATGACCGCGGGAAACGTGGAAAACGGCGTCGCGGAATTCTGGATCGTCAGCGGGGATCCGACCGTGTACACGCATCCGGTGAACGTGGCCGGAATAACCTTCGACACCCAAGGCGGCAGCAGCGTTCCCGCACAGGCGGTCGCCATCGGAGGCACTGCGAGCGTTCCCGAAACGCCTACTCGCGACGGCTACGTGTTCTCGAAGTGGACCACGGACGTGGCCGGTGAACATGAGTATGATTTCGCCACCACGGTGAGCGCGCCGATAACGTTGTATGCGCAGTGGACGGAAGCGAAAACCGTGACCTTCGACGTCCAAGGCGGCAGCGAGATCGCCGCACAACAGGTGCAAACAGGGAAATCGGCCGTACGACCGGAAAATCCTGAGCGCGTGGGATACGCGTTCGCGGGATGGTATACTAGCGCCGACACTTCGGGTAGCGAATACGATTTCACGGCTGCGGTGAACGATGATGTGACCTTGTATGCGAAGTGGACGCCGAACATGTACGCCGTGACCTTCGACTCGCAAGGCGGCAGCGCGGTCGATGCGCAACAGGTTGCGTACGGTGGTTACGCGACGCAACCTGCCACACCGACCCGTGACGGATACACGTTCGTCGGCTGGACCACGGATGCGGCCGGCACCACGCCGTACGGTTTCGGCATGCCCGTCACCGGCGGTATCACGCTGTATGCCAAGTGGGATGATGCGGGCGCGACGTACCATACCGTCACCATTCATTTGAATGACGGCGACGATTATTCGTCGGACCTGCCGCAGGATATGACGTTGTTCGTCAAGGAAGGGGAGAAGCTTACGATCCCCGATTCCGCTCCTTCCCGCGGTGGATATCGTTTCGCAGGATTGACCAGCGACGAACAGCGGAAGACGGACTATGATGCTGGCACCGCCGTAACCGCCGACATGACCTTGTATGCCAAGTGGGTCAAGACATGGACGGTCACCTTCGACACGGCCGGCGGCAGTGCCGTGAACAGCCAGACCGTGGACGATGGAGGAGTGGCCGTTGCGCCCGATCCGTCGCCGACACGCGACGACTGCCGGTTCACCGGCTGGCAGTATGACGGCAAAAGCTACGATTTCGGCTCGAAGGTGACCGGCGACATCACCCTGACCGCGCAGTGGGTGCGCACCGCGCACCAGTGGACCATAACCTTCGATCTGAACGGAGGGCATGCGCCCGCCGGCAAGGATGCGAAGACCCTGTACGCCGAGCGGAAAGTCTACGACGGTGATTCGCTGGTCTCGCCCACGGCGGACATCGCCAACGAGCCTCAGCTTGACGGCTACACCTTCGAAGGGTGGAGCACGGTGAAAGACGACGCGCTCGCAGTCAGCGTGGTCTCCTTTGATTCGTCCGGGAAATCGTTGATGCCCATCGATCGCGACGGCACGCTGTATGCGTTGTGGTCGCGGGAGAACGGGGTAGTGAAGCCGGAATCGTCCGGTTCGACGGGATCTTCGGCGAGCTATTCCGGCGCGTATTCCGATTCCTACACGGGATTGAACGGGTTGGCAGCGTTCGATGCCATAGTGAGACAATCGGGCAAATTCTCGGGCACGAATTTCGGTTCCGTCGCCGAGGATTATGTGAAACCCAAGAGCGTTCGCTGAGTGTTGGAATCCAAGGGTGGGGTCGGCCTTCAGGTCGGCCCCCTTTTTTCATGTACGGTGTATGGATTGTTGCGTCCGGATCATTGGATCGTTCGTTGTTCGTGGCGTTTGAAGCCGGGTGAAACCGTATTCGCACATGAACGCGGCAAGGAGTGTCCACTAGTTGAGCGTTACGTGTCCACGTGCTGGTCCGTTGACTAGAGTCGCGTGCTATGAGTGATTCTGCAAAGAAGTACACCATCGCCGTCATTCCGGGCGATGGCATTGGCAAGGAAGTGACTCCGTGGGCCCAGAAGGCTCTGGAGAAGGCGGCCGAAGGCGTCGCCGAATTCGAGTACGAGCATTTCGATCTCGGTGCCGAGCGCTATCTGCGTGACGGCGCGATCCTCCCCGAGGAGGAAGAGGACCGTATCAAGAAGACCGATGCGATTCTGCTGGGCGCCGTCGGCGACCCGCGTATCAAGGCCGGCATCCTGGAACGCGGCCTGCTGCTCAAGCTCCGCTTCGACCTGGACCAGTACGTGAACCTGCGTCCGTCCAAGCTGTACAAGGGTGTCACGTCGCCGCTCGCCAACCCGGGTGACATCGATTTCGTCGTGGTGCGTGAAGGCACCGAAGGCCTGTACTGCGGTGCCGGCGGAGCGGTCCGTCGTGGCACCCCGAACGAGGTGGCCACCGAAGTCTCCATCAACACCGCCTACGGCGTGGAGCGCGTGGTGCGTTACGCCTTCCAACTGGCCATGAAGCGCAGGAAGCACGTGACCCTCGTGCACAAGAAGAACGTGCTGGTCAACGCCGGCGACATGTGGCAGCGCATCGTCAACAAGGTGGCCGAGGAATACCCGGAGGTCTCCCACGACTACCTGCACATCGACGCGACCACCATCTTCATGGTGTCCAACCCGTCCCGCTTCGACGTGATCCTGACCGACAACCTCTTCGGCGACATCATCACCGACGAGGCCGGTGCCGTGGTCGGTGGCGTCGGCTACTCCGCTTCGGGCTGCATCAACGCGTCCAACGAGTATCCGTCCATGTTCGAGCCGATCCACGGTTCCGCTCCGGACATCGCCGGCCAGAACAAGGCCAATCCGACCGCGGCCATCCTGTCCGCCGCCATGCTGCTCGAGCATCTCGGTTTCGACGACGCTGCCAAGAAGATCCATACCGCCGTTGAGGCTGACATCGAGGAGCTTGGCTCCACCACGCGCACCACCGACGAGGTGGGACGCGACATCCTGGCCCGCATGTGATTGGCATTCGCTGACATTCCATTTGGATGTTCCATTTGGTGAGACGCCCGCCGAAACAAGGTTTTCCTTGGAACGGTGGGCGTCTTCGCATAATCAGGGGATTTTTCAGGGGTTTTTCGGGGTTCGTGCCAGTGGTAAACGCCCGATGACGGGCAAACCTTGGGATATTGTTGAGGCATGAGTGATAACAACGCCGATTTCAATGGTGCCGGTCAAGTCAACAATCCAACGTCGGATAACGCAGCCCAGGCCGACTACAACCAACCGTACATTCCACAACAGAACGATGCGCAGATGAACCATCCGGAGTCGCAGCCGGAAACCCCCGCATACGATCAGAACTCCGCCGCATACACTCAGCCCGCTCAGCCGGCCGAGCCTGCCGTTCCGGCGTACGATCCGAACGCTTCCGCATACAGCCAGTATGGCCAGACCGCACAGTCGGCCCAGACCGCTCAGCCGTCATACGGTCAGCCGGCGACTCCGGCCCCGGCATACGGTACGGCTCCCGTCTATACCCAGCCGGCTCAGCCGGCCACGCCCGCTGCTCCGGTATATGATCCGAACGCCGCATCGTACAACCAGTACGGTCAGTATGGCCAGCCGTCCCAGCCTGCCCAATCTGCGCAGCCGTCGTACGGTCAGCCGGCAGCCCCGGCGTATGACCCCAACAACGCTTACGCCCAGCCGGATTACAACCAAGCGAACTACGGACAGCAAGGCTACGCGGCCCCGTCTTACAACCAATCCGCCTATACCCAGCCCGCCTACGCGCAGCAGCCGGCATACGGCCAGCCCGTCGCACCGGCCGGATACGCCCAGAAGTCGAAACTGGCCGCCGGTCTGCTTGGCATCTTCCTGGGCTGCTTCGGCGTGCACAACTTCTACTTGGGCAACACCGGCAAGGCCGTGGCACAGCTGCTGCTGACCGTCATCGGCTGGATTCTCATCATCGGCCCAGCCGTCGCAGGCATCTGGGGACTGGTGGAAGGCATCCTGATTCTGTGCTCCCACTACGGCTCGCAATGGCACCGTGACGCTCAAGGCGTCGAACTGCAGGATTGATGACTCGAGGACTTTACAAACAGCCGGGCGGCAAACTCGTTGGAGTGACTGTCCGGCTTTCTCATGCCGATCCGGATTGTACCGATTCGGATTACGCCGATTCGGACTATATTGATTCGGCTCATACGAATGCCGTGAAAACGGTTCCATACGCTGGGCCGGCTGCATCATCGACTGTTATCGAATGCCATATCGACGGCGATTTCTTCCTCGACGGGGACGATGCCGGAACGCGGAATCTCTTGCATTCCATGGAATGTGCGCTGGAACAGTGCGCGGCCCGTTGCCTCAGCGGTTCGATGGTTTCCGAACGTGACGTGACCGCCGCCGTCGAACGGACGATGTTGCACCATCCGGACGTGCGCATCGTCGGCATGGGCGCGCGTGGCATCGCCATCGCCTTTCAACGTGCGATTGACGGCATCGATGGCGCCGATGGCATTGCCGGTATCGGCGGTAATGATGTTACGAAAGTGGAACCACGCGACGACCTGCGCATTCGGCGGCATACCAGCCCAATGGAAACCGCAGAAACCGCAAAAAACATTGAAAACGCTGGAGCCGCGGAAAGCGACGAAAACGCTGGAACCGTTGGAACCGGCGAAATCGCCGAAACCGGCAATTGGGCGGAATACGCGCGACGCTGGCACGCACTCAAACCGAACATCGTGCACGACGACCCCCGCAAACCGCAGGAACAAATGGACCTCGACGTCGAATGGGCACGCGAAGTGGCTGCCGGAACCCGCGAACCCACCCTGCGTTTCTGGGAATGGGCCGAGCCGGCCGTGGTCATCGGCAGATTCCAGTCGCTCGAAGACGAAGTCAACGTGCACACCGCGCAAGACGAAGGATTCCGCATAGTCCGCCGCTGCACCGGCGGGGGAGCGATGTTCATCGAACCAGGCAACACCATCACCTACTCGCTGTACGCGCCACTCGACTTCGCCCACGGCATGAGCGTCGAGGAATCCTACAAACTCTGCGACTACTGGCTCGTCGAAGCGTTACGCGCCCTCGGCCTCAACGTACGATTCGCCGGACTCAACGACATCGCCACACAATACGGCAAACTCGGCGGCGCCGCGCAACGCCGGTTCGCGCCCACCCACGGCGGACCCGGCGCGATTCTGCACCACGTCACGCTCGCCTACGACATCGACGCGGAAAAGATGACCCGCGTGTTGAACATCTCACGAGAGAAAATGTCCGACAAAGCGGTGAAATCAGCGGCAAAACATGTCGATCCCATGCGCTCTCAAACCGGCATGGGCCGAGACGAGGTAGTGGCGCGACTGGTCGACGCCGCCGTTCGAGTTACAATGTAGCCCGAATGGTCGATGGTGCCCGACTTAACGAGCGTTGGCATGGATGTCGACAACGGAAAACGCAGAAGCACGTCGGAACGGAGGCACGTCGATGGTCACCCCGAATGGAACCAACGGAATCAATGGTTTTGGTGGTTTCGACGATGAGCGTGAGACGTTGCTGCACACCGCGCTGTTCAAGCAGGTTTCGTCCGAAGAAGCCCGGGAACTGCTGCCGTATCTGCAGCATGCCGAATACGACAAGGGCGATTTCATCTTCCGCGAGGGAGACACCGACCATCGCATGTATCTGCTGGAGGAAGGCCGCGTCAAACTGACCAGACAATCCTCCGACAAGCGTGTGCAGCTGCTGAGCATCCACGCGTACGGCGAAGTGCTGGGCGAGATTCCGGTGTTCGATCCGCATGGCGGACCGCGTACCGCTTCGGCGGTGGCGATGACCAACGGCACGCGTGTGGTCTGGCTGGAACATGACGCGCTGTTCGACTGGCTCGACGAACATCCGCGCGTGGCCGTGGACATGCTGCAGGTATTGGCGCACCGCATGCGCAGCAACAACGAACGCATATGCGATCTGGTGTTCATGGACGTTCCCGGACGACTCGCCAAAACACTGCTCAATCTGGCATCACGATTCGGCGAACCGGTCGAAGCCGGCCTGAAGGTGCCGCACGATCTGACACAGGAGGAGATGGCGCAGCTCGTCGGATCCTCACGCGAAACGGTGAACAAGGCGTTGATGGATTTCGCCAACCGCGGATGGATCGCCAGGGAAGGCCGGTCCATCATCATCTACCAGCCGGGCATGCTGATTCGCCGATCAAGACGATGACATTCGGCTGGTTTTCGGCTGATTTCCAACTTTTCCTAAGAAATTGTCTGTTTTGTGAGAAACCCGTGACGGCTTCCGGCACATGCGTTGACGGGCATGTGTTTAGTAGACCCGCCACTTTAGAATGGGCGTCATGCCCAAGAAGAAGACCCTTACCGTTCAACGTGTGCTCGCATTGGTAATCGCATACATCACGTTATGCGTGGGCGGCGGCGTTGTGACGAGTATTTTCTTTATGCCCGCTGTGTTCGCCGCCAATAACGCGGCCAAAGCCGTCATTCCGTCCCTTGCGGTCGAAGGCATCGATTTCGATGTGACCTCGCTCCCGCAACGCTCGACGATGTATTTCAACGACGGCAAGACCGCTTTCGCGGAATTCTATACGCAGAACCGCGAGGTCGTGCCGCTGAAGAAAATCTCCAAAGCCATGCAGCAGGCCGTCGTGGCCCGTGAAGACAAGCGCTTCTTCGAACATACCGGCGTGGACGTGCAGGGCGTGTTCCGAGCGTTCTTCCAAACCTACGTCAGAGGCGGCGACCAGCAGGGCGGTTCCACGCTGACGCAGCAGTACGTCAAGAACGTGCTGTCCACCCAAGCCCGTGAAGACGACGATCCGATCGCCGAATACCATGCGACGGAAGACACCGTGGCACGTAAGCTACGTGAAATGCTGATCTCGGTGCAGATCGAAAAGAAATACTCCAAAGCCGAGATCCTGCAGGGCTACCTCAACATCGCGCAGTTCGGCCGCAACAACCTGTGCGGCGTGGAAATGGCCGCCAAACGCTACTTCAACGTCTCCGCTTCGGAACTGAACGTGACCCAGGCGGCGACCATCGCGGCAATCACCAAGAATCCGCAGAACTTCGATCCTTCCGTGGAAGCCAACCAGAAGGAAGCCGAACATCAGCGCAACATCGTGCTGCAGCTGATGCACGACCAGGGCTACATCACCTCCGAAAAGGAATTCAAAGACGCCATCAACACGCCGTTGAAGGATACGCTGAACCTGCAGGACGTGAGCTCCGGATGCCAGTCGGCCATTGAAAACACCGGCTTCTTCTGCTCGTACGTGGTCAACCAGATCCTGAAGAACAAGGCGTTCGGCAAGGACGACGAGGCTCGCGAGAAGCTGCTGAAGGAAGGCGGTCTGAAGATCGTCACCACACTCGACCGCAACGCCAACAACGCGGCCATGCAGGCGGCGAACAGCACCGTGCCGGCCACAGACCCGTCCGGATTCGAAGTGATGATAGCGGCCGTGAAGCCGGGCACCGGTGAAATCCTGTCGTTCGGCATCAACCGAACCTACGATGCCACGGATGACGCCCGAACGGATGAGACCAAGACCTCCATGAACTACATGGTCGATCAGGAGGACGGCGGCGGTATGGGCTTCAACGTCGGCTCCACCTGGAAGCCCATCAACATGGTGGCGTGGATGCAGAAAGGCCACTCCATCAACGAGTCGCTCGTCACATCCACCGTCTACGACACGTCGAAGTTCAACTGCAACGGCTACGGTTTCGTCGGCCCGTGGAGGGTGCAGAATTCCGGCGGCGGCACCACCTCTCCGGAAAGCCCGCTGCAGGGTCTGATCAAGTCGCACAACACCACGCAGGCCTCGATGGCGTCGAACATCGGTCTGTGCGCGATCGCCGACGCGGCCAAGGAGATGGGCTACCACAACGCCATCTCCAACGCGTCCGACATCTACTCCGCTAACTCGTTCCAGCCGCCAATGACCATCGGTACGGTGCAGGCGTCGCCGTTGACCATGGCCAACGTGTACGCCACCATGGGCGCCAACGGCGTGGAATGCACTCCGATCGCCATCACCAAGGTGACCGACCGCAGCGGCAGCAAGGTGAAAGTGCCGTCCGCGAACTGCCATCAGGCCATCGACCCGGACATCGCGCAGACCGTGTCCTACGCGCTGAACCAAGGTGTCGTGCAGCCTGGCGGCGAAGCGTCGACCACGCAGCTTGACAACAATCGCAAGACCTTCGCCAAGACCGGCACCAACGAGAACACGGTGATGGCCACCGCAGGCTTCGTGCCGAACCAGGTCGCGGCGTTCGTCGCGGTCGCCGATGCGCAGGACCCGATCAACAACACCTTCGACAACAAGACCATCAACGGCGTGTACCGCCCGTCCTGGTACGGCATGTACATCGCAACGCCGGCGTGGAAGCAGTTCATGAACACGTATCTTGCCGCCATCAACGCGCCGATCGACAACGATTACGGAAAGGGTGCCGACAAGTACACGGTTTCGAAGGGCGCCACCAGAACATACAACCAGTACCAATACCAGCGCCAGCAGAACAGTCAGCAGCAGACCAACCAAGGCCAGCAGCAGCAATCGCAGCAACAGCCTGCCGAGCAGCAAAGTGACCAGCAGCATCAATAGTTGCGATTGTCGGCTATTCATGCCGACTGCCCGCATTGACTGACCGCACTGACTGCCCACGTCACCGGAGCGTAAATCGCATGGCAAAGTGAACAGTCCATGAACGCCCGCCCCAACCGGCGGGCGTTCTGCTTACAATGCAATCGGTACCATGCCCGTCGCGTGGGAACGCGGTGCGGATATCGACGATTCAGGCGATACCAACGATTCATAAGAGAGATGACAATGAGCGAAGACAAGAAGAACGGCAAGCAGAACAAGACGGTCAAACCGTTCGATCCGATGACGTTGCGTGGCGTCACCGTGCGCAACCGCATCTGGCTGCCGCCAATGGATACGTATTCCGCATTGGCGCAGGACGGCAAGCCCACGCCATTCCACTACCAGCATTACGTTTCGCGTTCGATGGGCGGCTTCGGCATGATCATCATGGAAGCGACCGCCGTCGCGCCGGAAGGCCGCATTTCGCCGTGCGATCTGGGATTGTGGGATGACGGACAGATGGACGCATGGCGTTGGATCGTGGCCGACGCGAAGGCAGCGGGTGCCACGATGGCGGTGCAGCTCAACCACGCCGGACGCAAGGGTTCCACCGGCTGCCACGCGATCGGTTTCGATGGACAGAGCGTGCCGGAAGAGCAAGGCGGATGGCGGACGGTTTGCCCAAGCGCCAACGCATACGGTTCCCTGGCTCGTCCGCGCGCGCTGAGCGTCGATGAGATCCACACCATCGTGGACCAGTTCCGCGACGCCGCCTGGCGTGCCATGAACATCGGCTTCGACGCGGTGGAAGTCCATGCCGCGCACGGCTACCTGCTGTCGCAGTTCCTCGACCCGCTCATCAACGAGCGTGACGACGAGTACGGCGGATCGTTCGACAATCGCGTCCGCATGCTGGTCGAAGTCGTGGATGCGATTCGTTCCGTCGTGCCCGACACCATGCCGGTGCTGGTGCGCGTCTCCGCCACCGACTGGGCCGCAGGCGGTTGGGACCTTGACCAGACCGTCGAACTGGCTAAGATTCTGAAGGCCCACGGCGTGGACCTGATTGACGTGTCCACAGGCGGATTGATTCCCGACGTGACCATTCCGGTGAAGCCCGACTACCAAGTGCCGTTCGCCGAACAGGTGCGCAGTCGCGCGGGCATTCCCACCACCGCAGTCGGGCTCATCACCAAGCCGAAGCAGGCGAAGAAGATTCTGAAGTCGGGCGCCGCCGACGCCGTGGAAATCGGCCGCGCTGCACTGCGCGACCCGTATTGGCCGCTCCGTGCCGCCAACAAACTGGACGTGCCGGTCGAGGAAGCCCCCTACCAGCCGCCATACCTCCGCGGCGCCTTCCGCTGACCCTCCTTCCCCTCCTCCTTTTTTCTTATTGCGAAAAGTGGATAACACCCCAACGCAACATAACAAAAAACGAGTGGGAGGGCGGGCGTCC
>ERZ827498.1665-NODE-1665-length-23883-cov-5.528160_pt1 | contig 23883 bp, 12 predicted proteins | sample MGYA00519865_ERZ827498 | MGnify/ENA primary metagenome ERZ827498 (study PRJEB31778, sample SAMEA3449328) | human gut metagenome | biome: human gut; feature: human-associated habitat; material: faeces | place: United Kingdom | collected 2010/2012 ...
TCTACAATTGCGTACATTTCTTATATATAATGTATAAGTTAGCTCCGTCGGGTGGTCTCTAATCACTTAGAAAGCACTTGGTCGAACCCGGTGCGGAATAATCGGGCACAAAAGTACTCTTTTTATTCTAAATGGACAAATGTTCTTTTGCTTTTTTGTTCTTTTAATGCAGATTGTACTTTTAGATTATTGGAGAAAAACTGTTTCATCAAGGAGAAACAGTCCGTGTAGGGATGGTTTCTGTTACAAAATGAATTTCAGAACATAGATACCGGCCAGCATCAGCGCCATTACAAGACACGCGAATATGACGAGTAGCACAAGACTGTAAGTCAGCATGAGGATAGTGCGCCAAAAGCTTCTCCACCAGGTGCAGCGGTACAATTGTTTGTAATCCCAACAGAATAGGACGAAAATAAGCCATAAAGGCAGCTCATACAAATCGTCTACCTTTGCGTACCCGTTGAAAGGCAGCACGATGATGCTCAGCAGGAGTATCTGGCAAGCTATGTAGGCTTGTATGAACACATGCTCCGTGGTATTGTAGTTTAACTTATATTTCCGGCGTCGGAAGGCAAGTTGGGTGGCAAGTGCAAACAAAGGCAGTGTGGCAATGATGCGGAATGCCTTGTTTCCGTGTCCCCAGCTCTTCATCAGATTCCATACTTTCATTAGGAAAGGAGAGTTCTGGAAGACTTTTTCCAGTCTGTCTCCCACTTCCGAGGTGTCGTTTACAAATTCATCGATGAGGTCGCCATCATCGCTGTTCTGTTCGGACACCTGTGTGGCAGAAGTGGAGTCGTTCTTCTCTTCCAGTTTGTTCAAGCTTTTCTCCAGGCTTTTTATAGTGATGGCGAGGGCTCGCTTTTCCTCTTTGCTATAGGTTTTCTCCATCTTTTTGGTAAGCTTCTCTTTAGCGGCAATGATTTCTTCTTTGTCTGTCTGCTCTGTCTTTTCCGTCTTTTCTTTTTTGCTTAGGGCTTCCGGGTCTACCAGTTGCACAGCCATGATATAAAGGGCTGCAAGAATGAAGAGTGTCTGGAACGGGCGAAAATACTCTACACGCTTACCACCGATGAAGTCTCTAATCATGTACCCCGGACGGTAGAGGAGTTCCAGAAGGGTACGTCCAAAGCCATTATCTATATTGAAGAAGCCTCCGGCAATGTTTTTAAGCGCGTTACTCAACCGATAGCGTGGAGTGTTACGGCTTTGTCCGCAACGGTTACAGTAGTTGCCGGTATAGGTGGTGCCACAATTCAGACAGGTGCAGGTTTCGTTGCCAGCGGGAGGAGTTTTTCTCCCTTGTATCAGCTTGATGTGAAATGCGCGTAAGCGTACTGCGCAGGGGTGCCACCATGAGTCGATGAAAGTTCTTGCTTTGTTGGGTAGTATCCTTCTTTTTTGGAGGATACCCCACAATGTCAGTATGAAAACAACCGGGAAGAAGTTGCTGTCGTCGGTCATGTCCAGCTCTTCAATAGCCAGCCAGAAGAGTGTCACTAGAAGGAGGATTTGCCAGACGCTTATCCTTTTCTGTTTCCGGGGAGAAGTGGCATGCGCATTTTCCGGCCGGATGGGATTTTCAATCTTGAATATGGAAGGATGCTCCTCCTGAACTGCCAGCAGTTCTTCCAAGGTGTTCATTATTTTCCGGTGTGGGTACTTCTCCAATTCTTTGGCAGTGGTTACTCCGTGGGTGACTCCAGCAAAGTCTACTCCGGCCGCTTGGGCTGTTTCCGCATCTACCGTGCTGTCGCCTATATAGAGGGTCTCGGCTTTGCTGACATGTAGCCGCTTAATGGCAAGGAGTAGCCCTTCGGGAGATGGCTTGGCGGCTTTCACGTCTTCACCACCCACGATGATGTCCATAAAATCTTCAGGAAAATGCTGGTTGAGGAGTTCCTTGATGCGGAATCGGTATTTGGTCGAGATGATTCCGATGCGGGCGCCGGAGTCCTTCAGTGCAGTCAGTACGGACTTGGTTTCCAGGAAAAGCACCGTGTTGACAGTCATATGCGTATCGGCTTCTTTTCGGTATTCTGCCTTGAATCCTGCCAGTTGTCCGGCATCTGTCACGCCGGTGAGGATGGAAAAAGAGTCTTCCAGAGTCTTGCCGATAGTACGTTTGATGTCGTCATCCGTCACCTCTGTATATCCGTGACGGGTCAGTACGTTGCGGAAACAAGTGACGATTCCGCGGGAAGAATCAGCAAGCGTATAATCAAAGTCGAAAAGATAGGTCGTGTAATTCATTGTGACTTTTTGTGACAAAGATAGTGTAAAGTATATTTTTACAAAATAAAAAAGAGGATTAATCGGAATTTTGTATTACTTTTGTTTGCATGAATTCTGTAGAAAAGTGACAAGATGTGTAAGTGTTTTATCCGGTTAGGTTGTTATACTATACACGTTAACCCTATAATGTTATGAATTTGATAAAATCTTGTTGTTTGTTTGTGGTCTTTTCATCCTTTCTGGCATGTACCTCGCAGGTGTCGGATGTGAAGAGTGTGTCTTATACAGAGTTTGTGAATCCCTTTATCGGTACAGATTTTACAGGAAACACCTATCCGGGTGCCCAGGCGCCGTTTGGCATGGTGCAGCTCAGTCCTGACAACGGACTGCCGGGCTGGGACCGTATTTCCGGATATTTTTATCCGGACAGTACCATTGCAGGCTTCAGCCATACCCATCTCTCCGGAACCGGCGCTGGTGACTTGTATGACATCTCTTTTATGCCGGTGACATTGCCTTATAAGGAGGCGGAAGCTCCGCTCGGCATTCACTCTTTGTTCTCTCATTCGGAAGAGTCGGCAAGCGCTGGATATTATCAGGTGCGTCTGAAAGATTATAATATAAATGTAGAGTTGACGGCCACCGAGCGTTGTGGCATTCAGCGGTATACTTTCCCAAAAGCCGATGCTGCCGTTTTCCTGAATTTGCGGAAAGCCATGAATTGGGATTTTACCAATGATTCTCACATAGAAGCCGTCGATTCGGTAACGGTGCAAGGTTACCGTTACTCTGACGGTTGGGCACGCGACCAGCGCCTCTACTTCCGTACACGTTTCTCCAAACCGTTTGCTGCGATGCAGCTCGATACAGCTGCCATAGAGAAAGAAGGCAAGCGGATAGGGACATCTGTCATTGCACGATTCGACTTTCAGACTAAGGAAGGAGAACAGATTCTTGTCAGTACTGCCATCTCCGGTGTAAGTATGGAAGGGGCGGCACGTAATCTGGCAGCAGAAGTACCTGATGATGATTTCGACAAATACCTGGCTGCTGTGCAGGATGATTGGAACGAACAATTGTCCCGGATAGAAATAAAATGCGATGACCGCGATGAGAAAGTCAAGTTCTATACAGCTTTATATCATTCGATGATTGCTCCTACCATTTACAGTGATGTGGACGGCGCCTATTACGGTCCCGACAAGCAAGTGCACCGGGTAGAGGGCTGGACAAATTACAGTACTTTCTCCTTGTGGGACACTTACCGTGCGGCTCATCCTCTCTATACTTTTATTGAGCCGGAACGGGTGAATGATATGGTGAAGTCCTTCCTCGCCTTCTTCGAACAGAACGGCCGCCTTCCCGTATGGAATTTTCAGGGGGGCGAGACAGATATGATGATAGGTTACCACTCTGTGCCGGTTATTGTAGATGCCTATCTGAAAGGTATTGGGGACTTCGATGCGAAAAAGGCCTTGGAGGCTTGTGTAGCTACTGCCAATATCGATTCCTATCGTGGCATTGGGTTATATAAGAAATATGGCTATGTTCCTTATAATGTGACGGATCAGTATAATTCGGAAAACTGGTCACTTTCTAAAACACTGGAATATGCATATGATGACTATTGTATAGCCCGTATGGCAGAGAAGCTGGGCGATAAGGAGGTTGCGGACGAGTTTTATAAGCGTTCCCGTAATTACCGGAATGTCTACAATCCGGTAAGTTCTTTCATGCAGCCCCGTGATGACAAGGGAGAGTTTATCCGGAACTTCTCGCCGGACGACTATACTCCGCACATCTGCGAGAGCAACGGCTGGCAATACTTCTGGTCTGTGCAGCAGGATATTGACGGTTTGATAGTTTTGACCGGAGGTAAGGAACGGTTTGCCCAGAAGCTGGACAGTATGTTTACTTACAATCCTTCTGCAGATGATGAGTTGCCTATTTTCAGCACCGGGATGATTGGCCAGTATGCGCATGGAAATGAGCCTAGCCATCACGTCATCTATCTGTTCAATGCTGTGGATCAACCTTGGAAAACCCAGAAATATGCAGCCCGGGTGATGCGTGAACTCTACCAGAACACTCCTGCCGGTTTGTGCGGCAACGAGGATTGCGGACAGATGTCCGCCTGGTATGTGTTCAGTGCGATGGGCTTTTATCCGGTAGACCCGGTTGGTGGAAAATATGAAATCGGTACCCCCCTATATCCGGAAATGAAGATGCACCTGCCCGGTGGAAAGACCTTTACGGTACTGGCGCCGGCGGTGAGCAAGGAAAATTGCTACATTCAATCTGTCAAACTCAACGGTAAGAACTATGACAAAAGTTATATTACGCATGAACAGATAATGGATGGAAGTGTTTTCGAATTTGAAATGGGGGATAAGCCAGGTCAGGCATGGTACAGTCCCCGATAACCGGCTAACATATGAATGAACATTTCGACTTGACATATAAATCCCTTTTCCGCAGGTATTATACCAACCTGCTGTTCTATGCCACACGCATTGTGGGGGAAGAAGATGCGGAAGATGTGGTACAGGATGTTTTCGTGGAGCTGTGGAAGCGGAAAGATACCATGAAGGTGGGAGAGCAGATTCAGGCTTTTCTGTATAGGGCGGTGTATACCCGTGCCTTGAACGTTCTGAAGCATCGGGACATTGTGAGTGGCTATGAGGCTGTCATGCTCGAAATCCATAAAAAGAGGGTTGAGTTCTATCAACCTGACAGCAATGATGTGGTGAAACGGATAGAGGATGCCGAACTTAGGAGGAAGCTGTCCGATGCCATCAATGAATTGCCGGACAAGTGCCGGATGGTATTCAAACTCAGCTATCTGCATGATATGAAAAATAAGGAGATAGCTGATACGATGGGAGTGTCATTGCGTACGGTGGAGGCCCACATGTACAAAGCTTTGAAGTTGCTGCGTGATAAACTGGGGTATCTGAACCTGATGTTGGCTCTGTTTTTCATCGGGAAAGTAAGTGTTTTTGCGAGCAGCGTTGTTTTATTATCATAATGAAGGAAAGAATGAATAAGTTGAATGAGGAGATATTGGCCAAGTTCCTTATGGGTGAATGTACGGAAGATGAACTTCGTGAGGTGAACGCCTGGCTGGAAGAGTCGGGTGAGAATGCACGCGAATTGTTCAGGCTGGAGGAGATTTACCACTTGGGGAGACTGGGGGATACTTCGAATACACAAGACATAGAAAAGGCCGAAAAGCGATTGTTTAAAAGGCTGGAACAAGAGAAGACGAAACAATACAAGGTACGGAGGATGGTTGGGTGGATGCGGTATGCGGCCGTATTTGTGGGCTTCTTCCTTTTGGGTACTTTCGGCTATCTTTTTTATCAGACTTATAGCCAGCCGGAAACATTACTGGCTGTCACCACTCATGATAAGATTAAGGAACTGAAACTGCCGGATGGAACCAAAGTCTGGCTGAATAAAAACACTACCCTGAAATATCCACATGAGTTTGCAGGGAAGGGAAGAAAGGTTTATCTGGAAGGAGAAGGATATTTTGAGGTGATGAGGAATCCGGAAAAACCGTTTGTCGTACAGAGTGAGGCCATGCAGGTCAGAGTATTGGGAACTGTTTTCAACCTCAAGTCTGACAAGGCTAAGATGTCTGCAGTAGCTACCCTTTTGAAAGGCGAAGTAGAGGTGAAAGGTAATCATGGCGAGGGTATGATTATCCTTGCCCCCGGACAGAAAGCCGAGCTGAACGGAATGACTAGGCGTCTGGTGGTGAAGCAGGTGGATACGGGAATCGAAAACTGGCACAATAATGAGTTTGTCTTTGAGAAGGCTGACCTATACACCATTGCGCGTACATTGGAGAATTCGTATGGGGTGAGGGTAATTCTGGCACCGAACATAGATGTAAGCAAGACCTACTCGGGTACACTGAAGAAAAAAGAGAGTGTGGGGGCTGTGCTGAATCTGATAAAGAATACCATTCCATTGGAGTATAAAATTGTGGGGAACAGTGTTTTCCTCTCCTCAATGAAGTAGGAAGGCCGCACAAATTCGAGATATGACGAGAAGAATTTATTTAATACTAACAACTTTCTAATATTATGCGAAAATTAATCCTATTGTTTTTTTTTGTGAGCAGTGCTTTATGGCTGCATGCCAAAGACTTTACCCGGTATGTCAGTCCTCTTGTCGGCACGCAGTCTACTTTCGAGCTTTCCACCGGTAATACCTATCCTGCGATCGCACGTCCCTGGGGTATGAACTTCTGGACTCCTCAGACAGGTAAGATGGGTGACGGCTGGCAATACGTCTATACCGCGAACAAGATCCGTGGTTTCAAGCAGACACACCAGCCCAGTCCTTGGATTAACGACTACGGGCAGTTCTCCATCATGCCGGTGGTTGGCACGCCCGAGTTTGATGAGGAGAAGCGTGCAAGCTGGTTCTCCCACAAGGGCGAAGTGGCACTTCCTCATTATTATAAGGTATATCTTGCCGAACACGATGTGGTTACCGAGTTCACCCCTACCGACCGTGCCGTATTGTTTCGTTTCACTTTCCCTGAAAATGATCATTCATACATTGTTGTCGATGCCTTTGACAAGGGCTCTTATGTGAAGATACTTCCGGAACAGAATCGTATTATCGGTTATACTACCCGTAACAGCGGCGGTGTTCCCGAGAACTTCAAGAACTATTTCGTGATAGAGTTCGACAAGCCTTTTACTTATAAGGCTTCTGTAGCCGATGGCGTCTTGAGCGAGAATAAGGTTGAGCAGGAAGCCGGACATGCCGGTGCTGTTATCGGTTTCAAAACCCGCAAGGGTGAAGTGGTACATGCCCGTGTAGCCTCCTCTTTCATCGGTTTTGAGCAGGCTGACCGTAACTTGAAGGAGCTTGGCAATGACAATTTGGAAACATTGGTTCAGAAAGGCCAGGATGCCTGGAACAAGGTGCTGGGCCGTATTGATGTGGAAGGCGGAACCCTTGACCAGTACCGTACTTTCTACTCATGTTTGTATCGTTCCTTGTTGTTCCCGCGTGCATTCTATGAACTGGATGAGGCGGGAAATCCGATTCATTACAGTCCCTACAATGGGCAAGTGTTGCCCGGCTATATGTATACGGATACCGGTTTCTGGGACACTTTCCGCTGTCTTTTCCCATTCCTCAACCTGATGTATCCGTCGGTGAACAGGCAGATTCAGGAAGGTCTTGTCAACACCTATAAGGAAAGCGGTTTCTTCCCCGAATGGGCAAGTCCGGGTCACCGTGGCTGTATGATTGGCAACAACTCTGCTTCCGTACTGGCAGATGCCTATCTGAAAGGTGTGAAGGTGGAGGATGTGCAGACGTTGTACGAAGGTCTCATCAACGGTACAAAGAATGTCCATCCCGAGGTCTCTTCTACGGGTCGCCTCGGCTATGAGTATTACAACAAGCTTGGTTATGTTCCCTACGATGTGAAAATCAACGAGAACACTGCCCGTACTTTGGAGTATGCTTATAATGACTGGTGCATCTACCGCATGGCAAAAGAACTGAACCGTCCGAAGAAGGAGCAGAAACTCTTTGCGGAACGTGCCATGAACTATAGGAATGTATTTGATAAGGAAAGCAAGCTGATGCGTGGTCGTAATCAAGACGGCCAGTTCCAGTCTCCTTTCTCTCCTTTGAAGTGGGGTGACGCCTTTACTGAAGGTAACAGCTGGCACTATTCCTGGTCTGTATTCCACGACCCTCAAGGTCTGATAGACCTGATGGGTGGAAAAGAGTCTTTCGTAGAGATGCTTGACTCTGTATTTATTGTCCCGCCCTTGTTCGATGACAGCTACTACGGCCAGGTAATCCATGAAATCCGTGAGATGACAGTGATGAATATGGGTAACTATGCCCATGGCAACCAGCCCATCCAGCACATGATTTACCTTTATAACTACGCCGGGGAACCTTGGAAGGCCCAATATTGGCTTCGTCAGGTAATGAACCGCATGTATACTGCCGGTCCCGACGGTTATTGCGGTGACGAGGACAACGGTCAGACTTCCGCGTGGTATGTCTTCTCTGCACTTGGTTTCTATCCGGTTTGCCCTGGTACGGACGAGTATGTATTGGGCGCCCCTCTGTTCCGTAAGGCTACCCTCCATTTCGAGAACGGTAAGTCCCTGACAATTGACGCTCCGGATAACTCACCGGAGAACATGTATATCGAGTCTCTCAAGGTGAACGGCGTGGATTATTCCAGGAATTATCTGACGCATGGCGATTTGCTGAATGGCGGTACCTTGAGGTTTGATATGGGCAGCCAGCCTAATATGAAGAGAGGTACGCAGCCGGAAGATTATCCTTATTCTTTCTCGAATGAACTGAAGAAGTAAAGAATAGTAATAATATAGTAAGAAAAGGGTTGCCTCGAAAATAAGTTGATATATCATTTTGTTATTTACTATCTGTATTATAGGTGTTTTTCTTGAATCAGGTGGAAATAATTATTTGCTTCGTTAGTAATATTGAGCAAAATGATATATCAACTTGTTTTCGGGGTAACTCTTTTTTTTAGGATTAATGATAAAAAAGATACTTTTTCAGTAAGTGTATTTTCATTGTCTGTTGTTTTATATAGGAATGCGAGAGAATGAATCTCTCGAAGTAATTTATTGTATAACCTATAAATTGTGTTTATGAAAGACAATTATGCTTTTCGGAGTTCGACGTTCATGCGGGCTTTATTAGTTTTGTTGTTCATGGCAGTTTCTATCCAGTGGGGCTTTGCCCAGTTAAACCTGAATGTGTCTCGCGGCACATTGGGGACAGTCATTGAACAAATCAAGTCTCAATCCAAGTATCAATTTTTTTATGACGACAAACTGGCTGCGTTGCCGGTAGAAAACGTCAAAGTGAACAATGCGTCTATAGAAGATGCTTTGAATGTTATTCTCAAAGGGAAAGACATTTCCTATAAAGTGGAGGATAACATCGTTTATCTTTCTGAAAAGTCTGCTGCTCCTCAAGAGGGCAACCAACAAGGGAAAGAACGGACGATTACCGGAGTCGTGTCAGATGACATGGGACCTCTGATTGGTGTGAATGTATTGATAAAAGGTACCAGCAACGGGTGTATTACCGACCTCGACGGTAACTTTACGCTGACCACTACGGAGGCGAATCCGGTGATTGTATTCTCTTATATCGGTTATACTACGCAGGAAATCCCCGTGAAAGGTAATGCGCCGATTAATGTAATGATGGCCGGAGATACCCAACAGCTTGAAGAAGTTGTGGTTACTGCACTCGGTATCAAGCGTTCGGAAAAGGCATTGTCCTACAATGTACAGCAGGTGAATACAGATGCCATTACTTCCAATAAAGATGCCAACTTTGTGAACTCATTGAGTGGTAAGGTAGCGGGTGTGAACATCAATGCTTCTTCATCCGGTGTAGGTGGTGTATCAAAGGTAGTGATGCGTGGTACGAAATCTATCATGCAGTCTTCCAATGCACTTTATGTAATTGACGGTGTGCCTATTTTCTCTGGCCGTGGTACTGCCGGAGGTAAGGAGTTCGACTCCCAGGGATCTTCAGAACCGATTGCCGATATCAACCCGGAAGACATCGAGTCAATGTCAGTCCTGACTGGTGCCGCCGCTGCTGCCTTGTATGGTTCGGAAGCTGCCAACGGTGCCATTGTCATTACTACAAAGAAAGGTAAAGAAGGTAAGGTGAGCCTTACTGTCAGCAGTAATACTGAATTCACCAATCCGTTTGTGATGCCGAGCTTCCAAAACCGTTACGGTACGGGAACCGGTGGTGTGATGAGCACTTCAGGAGCCATGAGCTGGGGAGCGCCTTTGTCTGCAGCCAATAACTACAATTACAGCCCGAGAGATGATTATTTCCAGACGGGTATTGTAGGAACAGAGAGCATTTCTTTGTCAACCGGTACAGAGAAAAACCAGACGTATGCATCGGCTGCTGCTGTAAACTCCAAGGGTATTGTTCCCAACAACAAATACAACCGTTACAACTTTACGGTACGTAACACCACTACTTTCCTGGACGACAAGATGACTCTGGATTTCGGTGCAAGCTATATTCTGCAGAATGACCAGAACATGACGAACCAGGGTACTTACAACAACCCGTTGGTGGGTGCTTATTTGTTCCCGCGCAGCAACGACTGGTCTGATATCAGCATGTATGAGCGCTATGACGCTGCCCGTAAAATTTATACGCAATACTGGCCGGTAGGTGACGAAGGTATGGTAATGCAGAATCCTTATTGGATTAACTACCGCAATCTGCGCCAGAACAAGAAGGACCGCTATATGCTGAATGCCGGTTTGAGCTATAAGATTCTGGACTGGCTGACTGTTTCAGGACGTGTACGTTTGGATAACTCCAACAATGATTATACAGAAAAGTTCTATGCTTCTACCAATACACAGCTCACCGAGAGCTCTTCACGAGGTCTTTATGGTATTACCAAGACGCAGGACAAACAGTTGTATGCAGACTTCCTGGTGAGTATCAACAAATATTTCGGTGAAGATTGGTCACTCCAGGCCAACGTCGGTGGTTCATTCTCCGATATACGTTCGGATGCAATGAAAACACGTGGTCCGATTGCTGATGGTGGCGATGCCTTCAGCGGCGAACCGGTAGGTTTGACCAACTACTTTGCCATCCAGAACCTGAGTGCCAGCAAGACACAGCGTTTGCAGGAAGGATGGCGTGAACAGACCCAGTCTCTCTTCGCTTCGGCTGAGCTTGGTTACAAGAACACTTACTTCTTGACGCTGACCGGACGTAACGACTGGCCTTCACAGCTGGCAGGTCCCAACTCCAACAGCAAATCATTCTTCTATCCTTCAGTCGGTGGTTCTGTTGTACTGTCTGAGCTAATGCCTAACTTGAACAAAGATTATCTTTCTTTTATAAAGGTTCGTGGTTCATGGGCATCTGTTGGTAGTGCTTTCTCCAGATATTTGGCTAATCCCCACTATGAATGGAATTCAAGTTCCGGCCAGTGGAGTATCACGACCCAATATCCGTTGTACAATTTGAAACCTGAACGTACCAATTCTTGGGAAATCGGTTTGAACATGCGTTTCCTCAAGAACTTTGAATTGGACGTGACATATTACAATGCCAAGACTATGAACCAGACATTCAACCCGCAGTTGCCTGTCAGCGGTTGGTCGGCTATGTATATCCAGACTGGTGCCGTACGTAACTCCGGTATTGAGTTGTCGCTGAATTACAAGAATACCTGGAAAGATTTTACATGGGATACCGGTATAACCTTCTCCAGTAACAAGAATAAAATCCTGACTTTGGCAGACAATGCCATCAATCCCGTTACCGGTGAGCTGTTCTCTTTGAGCACGTTGAATATGGGTGGCTTAGGTGATGCCCGCTTCTTGCTGAAAGAAGGTGGGAGCATGGGTGACCTTTACTCACTGCGAGATATGAAACGTGATGCCAATGGACAGATTTTTGTGGACCAAAATGGAACGGTTGCTACGGAAGCCATAACGGCCCCGGATAAATACATCAAGTTGGGAAGCGTACTTCCTAAAGGTAATTTGGCTTGGCGTAATAACTTCATTTGGAAGAATTTCACAGCAGGTTTCTTGATTTCAGCCCGTTTGGGTGGTGTGGTTTACTCACGTACACAAGCTATGTTGGACTATTACGGTGTGTCCGAGGCTTCTGCCGATGCACGTGATTTAGGTTACGTGTTGGTGAATGGTAGAGATAAGGTAAACCCCGAAACATGGTACGGTGTAGTAGGTAGCGGCACGTCTGTTCCCCAATACTACACTTATTCTGCTACCAATGTTCGTCTGCAGGAAGTATCTTTGGGTTACACCATCCCCAGAAAGTTGTTGAATGATGTGTGCGATATCAAGGTTTCGTTGGTAGGCCGCAACTTGTGGATGATTTACAGCAAGGCTCCTTTCGATCCCGAAAGTGTAGCTTCTACCGATAACTTTTATCAGGGAATAGACTATTTCATGATGCCGGCTTTGCGTAACATCGGCTTTAGCTTGAGCTTTAAATTTTAATACCAAACGATATGAAAAAGAAAAATATTATAAATAAATTGATTGTTGCTCCGTTGGTTATGGGCTTTATGTCCTGTACCGGCAATTATATGGATATCAACTCCAATCCTTATCAACCGGGTGATTTGACTCCGGATGATTATGCACTGGGTTCTGCCATGAGTAACTTGGCAAGTACGGTTATCTCATCAGATGTCAATACGGCACAGTTTACTGATTGTTTGTTGGGTGGACCGTTGGGAGGTTATTTTGCCGATTCAAATGCCGGCTGGTCCAATACAATATCCAATTTTAATGCTACAAATGACTGGACGCGTGTGTTCTTGATAAGTGACCGTATCATTTCAACACTTTACGGTAACTTGAGCACAGTGAAACAAGTATCGGAGAATACCAATAATCCGGTTCCTTATGCCATTGCTCAAATCATAAAGGTTGCTGCCATGAGTCGCGTGACTGATGCGTATGGTCCTATTCCTTATTCTAAAATCGGTCAGGATGGCAAGATTACCATTCCTTATGATACGCAGGAAGAAGTATATAACGCATTCTTCAAGGAACTGGACGAATCCATCGAGGTGCTGACTGAAAACAGAAATGCGGCGTTGGTTGCTTCTGCAGATTTCGTGTACAGTGGTAATGTACAGAAGTGGGTGAAGTTTGCCAATTCATTGAAACTGCGTTTGGCTATCCGTATTGCCAATGTAAGCCCTGCTAAGGCTAAAGAAATGGCTGAAAGTGCAGTGAATCACGAGTTGGGTCTGATTGAAACAAATGCAGACAATGCTACATGGAAGTATTTCGGTACAATTAGCAATCCGTTGTTTGTGGCAGTACGTTACAATGAAGAAGCTTCAGGTGGTGATACCCATCCTGCTGCCGACATCATCTGCTACATGAACGGTTACAACGACAATCGTCGTGCCAGCTATTTTGAGGAATCAAAATGGCCTGGAGAGACTTATGTAGGATTACGTCGCGGTATCAACCTCAGTAAGATGAAGGAGTATTTCATCAATTATTCACGTGTGAAGATTTCCTCTTCTGATCCCGTGCTTTGGATGAATGCGGCAGAAGTTGCTTTTTTGCGTGCTGAAGCCACTGCAATCTATGGTTTCAACATGAAAGGAACCGCTGCTGATTTTTATGAACAAGGTGTCCGTCTCTCTTTCGAACAGTGGGGAGCTACCGGTGTAGACAGCTATCTGGCTGATGAAAGCAGTGTACCTGCTCTTTACAAAGATCCCGCCGGTCTTAATACTTATGAAAAGAACCTTTCAGCCATTACTGTCAAGTGGAATGAAGGGGCATCCAAGGAAGAAAAACAGGAACGTATCATTACCCAGAAGTGGATTGCGAATTGGCCGTTAGGTAACGAAGCTTGGGCTGACTATCGCCGTACAGGCTATCCCAAACTGTTGCCTGCAACCAGTGAAGGTAACTTGAGTGGTGGAATTGTTGATAGCGAGAAAGGTGCACGCCGTATGCCTTATCCTTCTGAAGAATATACAAGTAATACTGAAAACGTGCAAGAGGCAGTAAACAGCTATCTGGGTGGACCGGACAACATGGCTACTGACGTATGGTGGGCACGCAAATAATAACAATAAATGCTGAATAATTATGAAATTATATAAGAAATCATTCAAAGGAATCGCGCTGGCAGCTTTTTCCGTATTGGCATTGTCTGCCTGCTCCGACTGGACGGATTCAGAGAGTATTAAACTGAAAGAACCCGGAATCGACGAACAGTCTCCCGAACTGTATGCCAAGTATCTGAAGAACTTGCAGGAATACAAGAATTCTGACCATAAGATTGTATACGGCTGGTTTGATAATAGTGAGAAAGTTCCTTTCAGCCGCGGGCAGCACATGTCGGATGTTCCCGACAGCCTGGACGTAATTATCGCAACTACTCCCGATTTGGCGGAATTCGAATTGGAAGATATTGCAAATGTACATGAGAAGGGAACGAAAGTATTCTATTCCATCAGCTATGACAATATCTTGAAGGAACATACCGACAAGGTGAAAGAAGGAACAGAAACATCTGCATTCTCGGCTTATCTGTCGGCTGAGCTGAACAGACTGATAGCTCTTGAAGCACCTTTCGACGGTATTGTAGCCGAGTATCGTGGTAGCAATCCTATCTACATGTCCGAAGCCGACAAGGCTGAAGCAAAGGCAAATCAGGATACTTTCTTCGGTGTGATATCCAACTGGAAGAGTGCCAATTCAGGTAAGCAACTGGTGTTCCAGGGGTATCCTGCCAACCTGATAGGCCAGTCTGTGCTCTCTTCTTGTGACCATATCATCTTGATTACAAATGATGTCACGGATGTTGCCCAACTGGGGATAGAAGCGCTTCAGGCCTTGATGGCAGACGGTGTTCCGGCTGACCGCTTCATTGTATCGGCATCTACCGTCTCTCTGGATACAACAGATAAGACTACCGGATATTACAATGCTTTGAGAGCTCTGTCGGAAGCTGCTTATTGGGTGACAGAACCGTCTGCAGAGTTTACAAAAGCTGGTCTGGCTATTGAGAACATGCAGAATGATTATTACAATGCTACCAATACCTATCAATACGTGAGAGAAGCTATCAATATTATGAATCCTGCTCCTAAAAAATAAAAGAATATCATGAAACTGAAAAGTATATATTTAGTATCGATGGCATTATTGGCAGGTGTATTTGCTGCTTGTAATGATAATGACGTTGAGAATTTCGATAATCAGGTGTATATCAACGGCTCGGCGATGACCAGTACTGTGTTGTTGAAAAACACTGTTTCCGATACGGAAGGTTCATTCCGGATTTCAATGGCTCGTCCTGAATCGCAGGATATAACTATTGCCTTGAAGGCGGACCCTTCACTGGTAGCTACTTATAACGCTACCTATTATGACACAGCCGAGGCTCTGCCGGAAAACTATTATACGGTAGAAACTCCGCAGGCTACCATTTTGGCCGGTGCTGTCATTTCAGACGACATCACTGTCAGCTTCAAGAACTTGACGGAGCTGGACCGTGAGAAGGTATATGTATTGCCGGTTACGGTAGACCAGGCAAGCATCGGAGTCTTGAAGAGCTCCGGTACCATGTACTACGTGCTGAAGGGTGCCGCATTGATTAATACGGTTCCTGATATTACCAAGAATCTGGTTTACGTAACTTGGACCAATCCAGATGTAGCCAATAATATGAATAAGCTGACGGCAGAAGCGTTGATTCGTGTAAGCAAGTTTGACAAGATGCTGACTTCCATTATGGGTATCGAAGGTAAGTTCCTGCTCCGCATCGGTGATGCCGGAATTCCTCAAAACCAGTTGCAGGTGGCTACAAGTAGCGGCAATGTGACCGATGAGAGTCTGGTTATTCCGACAAACGAATGGACACATATCGCTGTGACCTACGATGCGGATGCAAAAACAGTTATAATCTACATCAATGGTAAGAATATGCTGGAGACTACTTTGGACTGCGGAGTCGTGAACTGGGGCCAGACCATGACCGATGAAGGTAACGGATTCTGGATTGGCCATTCATACAATCGTGACCGTTGGTTGGAAGGTAATATCTCAGAGGTGCGTATCTGGAACAAGGTGTTGACATCAGCAGAAATCAATGCAAAGGACCACTTCTACCAGGTAGAGCCGGATGCTGACGGACTGGTTTCTTACTGGAAGTTCGATGAGGGCGCCGGTACTGCCATTCACGATTATAGCGGAAATGAGAACAATGCTACTGCAGTGGAATCATTGACTTGGACTGCTGTGGAACTGCCCGCTAAATAATTTAGTTATACCTTAATTCAAATAAAAAGATATTGATTATGAAATATATGAATCATGTAAAATCAGGCTTGCTGGCAATGGCTTTTGCATGTGCAGGAATATGCTTCACCGGTTGTGAAGATGATGTTGTCATCAACACCGGCAACAGTGACAAGCTGGATACTGTGGATGGCGTGTATGGCTATGTAAAGTCTGCCGCCGGTGCACGTGAACTTACTCCGATTTCTGTTTTTGGCGACAAGGTTGCTACCGGACATCTCTATTTTGAACTGAGCAAAGCTGCAGAGCAGGATGTTACGGTGACCTTCAAAGTGGACGAAGACGTTTTGGAGGCTTACAATAAGAAGAATGGAACAAGCTATAAAATGTATCCCGCCGATAAGCTGAGCCTGGCGAACGGTGGAACTGCCACTATCAAGGCGGGCGAACAGAAGTCGGCTTCTGTGGAACTGAATATCAATGCCGGAGGCACAATCGGACAGACTTATGCTGTTGCCGTTTCTGCATCTGCCAATAACGGTGTGGAAGTTTCTACAAACAATCAGGAATATATTTACTTGGTAAAGCCTTTGGCTGCTATTCCTGAGAGTATCAGTAAGGGTGATATACTTACACATTGCTTTGTGGAAGTAAATGACGAGAACATCTTGAATATGGGTGAATATACCATGAAGAGCAACGGAAAGCCTTTCTTTGATGTAGTCAGCATTTTTGCTGCCAACATCAATGTGGATAGCAAGACCGGTCGCGTACATGTTTTCTGCAATGACCAGGTTTCCTTCTTGCTGAGAAATGCGGATAAGTTCATCCGTCCTTTGCAGGCTAAGGGCATTAAGGTGGCTATGACTATTCTTGGCAACCATGACGAGGCTGGTATGGGTAACCTTTCGGAAGCTGCTGCCAAAGACTTTGCCAAGGAACTGAAAGCCTACTTGGATATTTATGGTTTGGATGGCATCGACTTTGATGATGAGTACACCAACTACAACAACTCCAATCCCGGTCCCGGCTTCGAAACACGCTCACGTGCCAACTTCGCGCGTTTGGTTTATGAGTGCCGCCAGGTATTTGGCAACAAGTTGATTGGTGTGTATGAATATGGTTCGCTCGACTCTCCAGACGGTGAGGTAGAGGGTATGAAGGTAGGTGACATTGTGGACTATATGACCTACGGTTACTACCAGAATCAGAATCCCGAGGGAGCCTTTGGCCGTGAAGAGTCTCATTTTGAGAACCTGCCCAAATCCAAGTATGCTCCGCTGCCTTGGAAGATTAATGATGAGTTGAACGGAGGTTGGAGTGGATTTGACAAGAGCAAATTCCAGAAAGTGAAAGATGAAGGTTATGGCATTCAGATGTTCTACAATCCCAAACCGCTGGTGTATCAGTATTATACGTTGCTTTCGGAAATAAGTAAAGTACTTTTTGATGATGAAGTGGAGTGGAGCGGCAAGTACTGGAGCCGTATCGGTGAAGCTTATCAGGGCAAAATGTTGGGTTATGAAGATTTGGTCGGCGAGTGGAAAGTAACTTCCAGTAACTCTCTCTTTACCTATGTGGATGAAGAAGGCAATCCTCGCTGGTGGGATTGGAAAGGCAGTCAGGAGTTTGAGAAGAATGTAATTATAGAGAAGGATGAAGAAGGTACCGGATATGTGGTTTACAACTGGGGTACTTTCCCCGAAATCACCGGTAAGTATCCGATGCATTGCGATTACTATAACGGTGCACTGCTCATCTATCCGCAAACCATTCATGAGGGCGATGCTGAAGACCCTGCTACCTACAAGATGCATTTCGGTACTTACAGCAAGAATTTCCAGTGGAAAGCATATCCTAACTATGATGATTACTATATGGATGGTGCTATTGCTCCTAACGGTGATATGCATATCTATGGCTTGGGCAACAGATGGGCTATCAATCCCTATAAGTATGTAGGCGGTGAGATTGAGACCGACATCTTCCCCGATGTTCCTTACTTCGTGAGTGAGAACTATACGATGAAGAAGGTACGCTGATGCCGTGTTTTCCGTAAACTGAGGTTTCGGAAAACGGATGCTTGAACCTTTTCATACATGAAACAAAGGAGGGCTTTGCTCAAAGTAATAGGGCGGCCCTCCTCAAGCATTCTCATATAACAAGATTCTATTATGAAGCTATACACCTACTTATACAATAAACAATATGAAGAAAAACATGAAATCTAGTTCCATACTGTTGGGTGGACTTTTTCTGCTGGGGGCGGTTTGCAGCTGTACCCAGACGGCACCGGACTATGCGTCTTACGTCAATCCGTTCATCGGTACGGGTGGACATGGGCATACCTATCCCGGAGCGGTAGTTCCCAACGGGATGATTCAGCCCAGCCCCGACACGCGTATCTACGAGTGGGATGCCTGCTCCGGATATTACTATGCAGATACTACTATCAACGGATTTTCACATACCCACGTCAGCGGTACGGGTTGTGCCGATTACGGGGATGTGCTGCTGATGCCCACTGTAGGTCGGCAGGATTACCACTCCATGGGCTCGAAGAGCCAGCAGATGGCGTACGCCTCTGCCTTTTCCCACGAGAATGAAACAGCCGAACCGGGATATTATTCCGTATTTTTGGACCGCTACGGGGTGAAAGCCGAACTGACCTCTACCAAACGTGCGGCGATTCATCGCTATACCTTCCCGAAAGCGGAAGATGCAGGTTTTATCCTCGACCTGGATTACAGTATCCAGCGCCAGAAGAATGAACAGATGGAGCTGGAAGTAATCAGCGATACTGAAATCCGTGGACGCAAGAAGACTGTATATTGGGCTTTCGACCAGTATATCAACTTCTACGCTAAATTCTCCAAACCATTTACCTATACGCTGGTCACGGACTCCATGGCATTGGACGAAGGCGGTCCGCTTCTGCCTACAGCTAAAGCTTTACTGCAATTCCAGACGGAGCCCAATGAGGAGGTATTGGTAAAGGTAGGTGTGTCTGCCGTGGATATGGACGGTGCCCGCAAGAATGTGGAAGCCGAAATCTCCGGATGGGATTTTGACGGTGTGCGCCGTGCTGCCCGCCAGCAGTGGAACACTTATCTTTCCAAGATTGACATCGATACGAAGGACAACGACCAGCGTACCATGTTCTACACGGCACTTTACCACACGGGTATGCAGCCCAACTTGTTTACCGATGCTGACGGACGTTACTTTGGTATGGACTTGAAGCCCCATCAAGGCAGGGTGGACGAGCCTATCTACACCATTTTCTCTTTATGGGACACTTTCCGTGCCTATCATCCGCTGATGACGATTATTGATCCTGAACTGAACGAGGCTTTCATCCGTTCGCTCATCCAGAAGTCCCGCGAGGGCGGCGTCCTGCCTATGTGGGAACTGGCCGGAAACTATACGGGTACCATGATTGGTTATCATGCAGCCTCCCTCATAGCGGATTCTTATGTAAAGGGATACCGTAACTTCGACGTGCAGGAGGCTTACAAGGCTTGCCTCCGTACGGCAGAATACGATACGACGGGTATTATCACCCATCCTTTGGTTGTGCCGCATCTGATGCCGCAGGCCAAGTACTGGAAGAACAAGATTGGCTACGTGCCTTGCGATAAGGACAATGAGTCCGTGGCAAAAGCACTGGAATATGCTTACGATGACTGGTGCATCTCCGTACTGGCAGGTGCCTTGGACGACGAAGCCAACCGCGATAAGTATGCGGCTTTTGCCGAGGGATATAAAGTTTATTTCGATCCGAGTACCCGCTTCATGCGCGGACTGGACAGTGAGGGCAACTGGCGTACGCCTTTCAACCCCCGCGCTTCCAATCACCGTAACGATGACTATTGCGAAGGTACGGCATGGCAGTGGACTTGGTTCGTTCCCCACGATGTGGACGGATTGGTAGAACTGATGGGAGGACGCGACGCCTTCATCGGCAAGTTGGATTCTCTGTTCACGGCCGATTCCAAGCTGGAAGGTGAATCGACCTCGGTGGATATTTCCGGTCTGATAGGTCAGTATGCCCACGGCAATGAGCCAAGCCATCACATTGCCCATCTCTACAACTACGTAGGCCAGCCCTGGCGTACGCAGGAGATTGTGGATGAGGTGCTGCATACGCTTTACTTCAACAACCCCGACGGACTTTCGGGCAATGAAGACTGCGGACAGATGTCTGCATGGTACATTCTGAATGCGATGGGCTTCTATCAGGTATGCCCCGGCAAGCCGGTATATTCCATCGGACGCCCGCTGTTCAACGAGGCGACCGTTCATCTGAAAGACGGCAAGTCGTTCAAGGTGATAGCCCACAACAACAGCCGCGACAACAAGTATGTGCGGAGCATTGTGCTGAACGGCAATAAGTTGGAGACTCCATTCTTCACGCATCAGGATATAGTGGACGGCGGTACGCTGGAGCTGACTATGGGCAGTGAACCGTTGAAGTGACACAGATAATATACAGAAGGGATGAGCCGAAAAAATCATAATCCTATATCGTGGGTCCCCACCGTATATTTCGCCATGGGATTGCCGTTCGTGGTGCTGAACATGGTTTCTGTGCTGATGTTCAAGGGGATGGGTATCGGTGACGCGCAGATTGCTCTGTGGACGTCGCTCATCATGATGCCCTGGACGCTGAAGTTCCTTTGGAGTCCGTTCCTTGAAATGTTCAAGACGAAGAAGTTTTTCGTGGTACTGACGCAGATGGTTACCGGAGCAGGTTTTGCTCTGGTGGCTTTGGCGTTGCAGTTACCGTTCTTTTTTGCGATATGCATTGCGCTGCTGGCAGTGATTGCTTTCAGCGGAGCCACGCACGATGTGGCTACGGATGGTGTCTACATGTCGGAACTGAACAAGCAGGACCAGGCCAAGTATATCGGTTGGCAGGGAGCCTTCTACAATATAGCGAAGATTGTGGCGTCCGGCGGGTTGGTCTGGCTGGCAGGTGCCTTGCTGGTAGGTTTCGGTGGGGTGGAGGGTGCCACAGAGGCAGTCCGCCACGAGGCTACCCGGCATGCATGGATGACGGTGATGCTGATATTGGCGGCGGTGATGCTGCTGCTTGGCTTCTACCACATGCGCATGCTGCCATCGGGCGGTGCGGCCGCATCCGGCGCCAAGTCGGCAAGAGAGACGTGGGAGCAGTTGGTGGCGGTAATCAAGGATTTCTTCTTGAAGAAGCACATCTGGTACTATATAGCGTTCATTATCCTTTATCGCCTTGCCGAGGGTTTTGTCATGAAGATTGTCCCTCTTTTCTTGAAGGCGGAGCGTTCGGCAGGTGGCTTGGGACTGAATGAGCAGCAGATAGGTTTGTACTACGGCACTTATGGGGCGGCAGCCTTTGTGCTGGGGTCACTGTTGGCAGGCTATTACATTTCGCACCGGGGATTGCGGCGGACGCTGTTCTCTCTGTGCTGCATCTTCAATCTGCCTTTTGTAGCGTATACCCTGCTTGCCATGTACCAGCCGGAAAGCGGGTTGCTGATAGGTAGTGCCATCGTGCTCGAGTACTTCGGTTATGGTTTTGGTTTTGTGGGACTGACTTTGTTCATGATGCAGCAGGTGGCGCCGGGAAAGCACCAGATGGCACATTATGCCTTTGCTTCGGGCATCATGAATCTGGGTGTGATGTTGCCGGGCACAATCAGCGGTTTTGTCAGCGACTGGTTGGGGTACGAGGCGTTCTTTACCTTCACGCTGTTTGCCACCATTCCGGCGTTCCTCATTACGTACTTCATACCATTTACGTATGCCGATGAGAAGAAACAACAATAACCAATTAATAATATAGAGCAATTATGAGCAACAAAATCACAATGCCTTGGGAAGAACGGCCGGCAGGCTGTAAGGATGTAATGTGGCGTTATTCGGAGAATCCCGTAATAGACCGCTACCATATTCCGTCGTCGAACAGCATTTTCAACAGTGCGGTGGTTCCGTTTAAGGATGGTTATGCCGGTGTGTTCCGTTGTGACAACCGGGCGGTGCAGATGAATATCTTTGCCGGTTTCAGCAAGGACGGCATCCACTGGGAAATAGAGCATGAGCCAATCAAGTTCAAGGCCGGGAATACGGACATGATAGAGTCCGAATATAAATACGATCCGCGCGTGACATGGATTGAGGACCGCTACTGGATTACGTGGTGCAACGGCTACTACGGCCCCACCATCGGCATCGGCTATACTTTCGATTTCAAGGAGTTCTTCCAGTGCGAGAATGCTTTCTTGCCTTTCAACCGCAACGGTGTGTTGTTGCCTCAGAAGTTCGATGGCAAATATGCGCTCTTGAGCCGTCCCAGCGATAGCGGACATACTCCTTTTGGCGACATCTACATTAGCTTCAGCCCTGACATGAAATTCTGGGGCGAACACCGCCATGTGATGGCTCCTACGCCTTTCCCCGAAAGTGCCTGGCAGTGTACCAAGATAGGGGCAGGTTCGGTACCGTTCCTCACGGACGAGGGTTGGCTGATGTTCTATCATGGCGTGATAACCACTTGTAACGGTTTCCGTTACTCTATGGGAGCAGCTATTCTGGATAAGGACAATCCTGCCAAGTTGCTCTACCGCACCCGTGAGTATCTGCTTGCGCCTGCTGCTCCTTATGAGTTGCAAGGTGATGTTCCCAACGTGGTGTTCCCTTGCGCAGCGTTGCAAGATGGAGAACGTGTAGCTGTATACTACGGTGCAGCCGATACGGTAGTGGGGCTTGCTTTTGGCTATATCCGCGAGATTCTGGAGTTCACGAAGCGCACAAGTATTTTGTAAGCACCAAGCAGTTGGCGGGTGCTTGGTATTGCTGAAAAGCGTCTGCCGTAACTGTCTTATACTTAGTGTAATGTCACTGCAAAGATACTGCATGCTTTTTGCAGTGCTACTGCAAAGCCGTTGCAGCGCCACTGCAAAGCTGATGCAGCGTCACTGCAAAACTGTTGCAGCGCTACTGCAAAGTAGTTTGCAGTGTCACTGCAGACCGTTTGCAATAACTTTGCAGAGTGCATGCAATGACACCGGCATGGGTAGCGTGCTCACTAACTAATAAAGAACAAATCCTTACTATATTATGAAACGACTGATTACTTTCTGTATCATCTCCTTTGGAATGCTCACGGCATCTATGGCTGCGGAGAAACAGCCGACGGACTATGTGAATCCTTTTATTGGTACCACCAACTTCGGCACTACGAATCCGGGAGCCGTCTGTCCCAAAACTGTCAGGTCAGACGAAAATACGAGAGCCGATTTCAATTTTATAACTCCGGAAACATCGAACACGATAATACGACCGGGCTTACTGACAGCGTCCCGCAAAGAACCTTCGCCGCTATCGTTCAAATTCGTTACGTGATAAATAGTGCCACCGCGTCCACCGGTAGCAAAACGCCCGAAACCTTCGGCTCCGGGAAACGCCAAAATGCCCTCGGCATACAAAGGGAGCGAGACAAACAAGCTCAACAGAAGAGCCCACAAAATTGTTGCTGTTTTTTTCATGGTAATCACTTTTTATGTATACTCGTGCAAATATAACATTACATATGCAAAAAACAAGACAACTCTCCACGAAATTATTTTTCCAAAATCTGCTACTTTAATCGCTAATTCCGAAAATTTCTCTACCTTTGTACTTTACGGTTTTATGCGACTCGTTCCAGAGAAACATCTCTCTTTTATTTTCTCGGGAAACAAGCAGACTCGAACCGAATCATGAAAAATAAAAAACTATTATCGACATGGCAAACAAAAGAGATTTAAAACACGAAATCAAT
>ERZ827498.1672-NODE-1672-length-23820-cov-25.996381_pt1 | contig 23820 bp, 27 predicted proteins | sample MGYA00519865_ERZ827498 | MGnify/ENA primary metagenome ERZ827498 (study PRJEB31778, sample SAMEA3449328) | human gut metagenome | biome: human gut; feature: human-associated habitat; material: faeces | place: United Kingdom | collected 2010/2012 ...
AGGAACAGGAACTGATGCTGTGGATTTTCACGGATCTTTGCAAATACCTCGTCTCTCCATTCCGGCTTCCATCCGGAGAGATCGCTCATGCCGGTAAGAAGAAAGTTCTGCGGACGTTTCTTTTCCATCATCTTGAGCTTACCCGGAAAGAATTCAGGGTCAGCGAAGTCATCAATCATATGCCAGCGTTTCACGTTGTTGCGGGCATAGCAATATGCACACCCCACTGTGCAGCCAATGACGATATTCATGTTCTGAATCTGATCTTTGATACAAATACTCATGACTTCTGCCACTCCTCAAGATTCTTTCTGATGCGGTCGAGGCATTCCTCAAACCGGGTAATTTCTTCCTCTGAAAAACCTTTGTAGTAAATACTGCCCATCTCATCAGATACAGAATCGTACTCGCCCTTTAAGGCATGTGCTTTCTCAGTCAGAAACAGGAGTGTTTTCCTTTTGTCCGTTTCAGACTGAACACGGCTTATCAGCCCTTGATTTTCCATTCTTTCCAGCATCGTCGTAAGAGATGTTATCGCTAATCCGCATTTAGTCGAGAGTGATCTGATTGAGATACCATCCTCCTGCCACAGCACATAAAGAATGCGCCCCTGGGCTCCATTGAACGCATCAATATTCTTTTCGCTGAGAATCTTCTCAAAAATCCGGTCTCCAAGTTGTTTTATTTTGGTGACAAGAAACCCGCCATTTGTTTTCATGCAAAAGCTCCTATATAGTAGTTTATTAAATTATACTATATAGGAGCTTTATTGTCAAGAGCTTGTATGTTTGAATAGCTGTAAAACACAGCGGACCTCGAAAGCCCTTTATTTCAAGCCTTTTTCAGCACTTATGTGCCGGAGAAGGCTTTTTCTGTTTGTATCAAAGACAGCGTTTTTATAGATCCCCAACTGTCGAGAGGTATCATTTTCACCTCGCCGTTAATTTTACGAACATATGGGTTAATGCTGAACCATTTATCCCGAACACGGACCTCTGCATATATAGTGTATGAAGTACCCATATCAAATCATCTCCTTGGCTTATTTTTATCGCTGCTACACCTTTTCTATATCCATAACATCTCCGATGTTACAGTGAAGAACTTGACAGATCCTCACCATTATTTCCATCGATACAGCCTGATTTTTATTTAGCTTCGTAAAGGTTGCCGGGGACAATTTAACAAGTTCTCTAAACCGTGGCTTGCTTATGTTCTTTTGTATCAATAATATCCATAGCTTCGAATAATTCACGCCCATAAAAACACCTCTAATATTAAGAATAATCAGAGTAATACTCTTTCATATCCTCTAATCGAAGGCAAGCGAGTCTGCATGCTTCATGTGGATTTCCGCTTCCGCAGTCGATTCCGATTTTTCCTTTCCCGTGATAAATTGAGAGAGGGACTTTATCTTGATAAGACTCGGTTGGTGTGTGTCCGAATATGAAGATTCGACCGTCGGGCAATATGTCATCCGGTTCTACTCTTGTCCATAGCAAAAAGTCCCAAACATTTTCTTTGGTTAATGTTTTGCCGTTATACAGATGCGGAGGACAACTGTGCAAGAGCAGGTATTCCCGGTCATTTACCGTGACTGTTGCGGTAAGAGGCATCTTTCGAATGAAATCCATAATTTCTTCTATTTCCGTTGTTTCCATTCTAAAGAGAGCGTTCATTGTTACCTGCCCGCCGTTCTTTATCCAATTTGATAAGAGCCTCGAACCGTTATCCGACACCATCGAATCATAGCACATCTTTTCGTGATTTCCGAGTAATACCGTAGCATTCGGCATATCTCTGAGTTCATAGAGGATATCCAAACCGTAAGGATAACCGTCGATAACATCGCCAAGTACATACAGGTGGTCATCGGCTTTGAGATGGATTTGATCCATAACCGAACGAAATCTATCAAGATCACCGTGGATATCTGACATTACATAGGTCATATTGTAGTTCTCCTGTAATCATAAATATTCCTGTTCTTTTAATCATCAAGACATTCAAAGGTCTTGTAAAGAAAGTGCATCTTGTCGATGCGTTTGTCTGTATGCCAATGTCCGCAGTACCAGACCTTATAATTCACAGTGTCCTCAATGCGGTCAAGCCATTCTTCCGTACTGCTATCTACTGCGCTTTGATCAACCATCGGGAGGAACATCTCGGTCGGAATATATTTTTTCGGGCAGGTGTGCGATAAAATGATATCTATGTCCTCACAATCGGCTATAACAGCCTCCACCTTTTGCTTTGTCTGTTCGCTTGGCTGCTCATCCGCCCACCAACCAAAACCTCTTTGGATGCGGTAAAACTTGTCCACGCTGTATGCGCCGCCGATAACGAGAGCTTTCGTTCCGTTAATATTGTAAACTTCTCCGTCTTCTGCGAAGAGAATATTGGGATAGGCTTCTTCAACGAATACGCGACCGCCATTCCATTCTTGCGGAGTATACTCCGGTATGTTCTGCGGACGAATTTCATGATTCCCGTGGACGCACAGAAAGGTTACCGGCAAGGAAGACAAGATTCGTTTTATCAATCTGTCTTTTTTTCCACCGTAATAGTTAACTCCGACATCACCGAGCATAATAATGGTATTATCTTCGGTAAGCTGCATTTTTGAGCAGAACAACTCGACCTGCATCGGGTCGCCGTGAATATCACCTGTCAAGTATATCATTTTGAGTCATCTCTTTTCTGTTGCGTATTTTTTCTGAATTCGGGAGCGGGATTTGCCGCAAGTATTTCGTTAAGAGTTCTCGGAGTATATTTCATATATTCCATCATACATCCGACATTGATCATATTGCACTGGATTTCCGATTCCCACAGCTCGCGCTTCCATTTCTCTATGAAGTCTTGCTCTCTTGTGTTGTGAACATGACCGTAGAGCATAACTGCGCCGTAGTGCTGATTTTTATAGAACGGGATCGGATAATGACAGAGTATCACTAAGCGGTCATTATCATTTATCTCTGCATAATGTTCAATGCTCTCATAGTAAAACCGAAGTCTCCCGTGTACCCGGTCGTGGTTACCCCGAATAAGGTGTTTATGTCCTTTCAACCTTTGAATGAGTTTTACACTGTTTTCTTCGTTCTTCCAGAAGCAATCTCCAAGAATATATACGGTATCGTCTTCGGTTACCCGTTCGTTCCAATTATGTACAAGAACTTCATCCATAAGTACAGTATCGGCAAACGGTCTGTTATCGAAGCGAATAACATTCTTATGCCCGAAATGATTGTCTGCAATATAATAAATCATTTGTTTTCGTCTCCAATCGTTGCTTTATTATAACAAAATCACGCGGTTGTGAAAATAACTTCTGCGTTTTCATAGACGGAAACGCTCAAAATATAAGCCATACCGAACTCGTGATATTTCTTTTCAGATTTTCAATACATATTCTTCTCGCAAGTCTTCCCTATAAGTGACAAGTGCATTTTTTACCGACATGCACATTTCTAAAATAATGATTTTCTCTGTCGGATTGCAGTCAATCAACAGGTCTTCGATTTCTCTTGCCGTATCTGTTGTATCATAATTCTGACTGCCGATAAGAAAGTCGTTAACAGTACACTCAAGGTTTTCTGCAAGTTCAACAAGGTATGTAATCGAGACTTCCTTTTTGCCTGTTTCAATCATACTCAGATAGTTTCGGGAAATCCCTACACGGTATGCAAGTTCCTCTTGGTTCAAGTGTTTTGATTTGCGTTTGCTTTGAATATTCGTTCCAAGCATCTTCAGATTTAAGCTCATTTAATGGCCTCCTAATAATCATTGTCATATAAATTATAAGACATGATTGTGACCTTTCGATTTGAATATTGCATCTCGGTCTTAGGAGGATATCTCCGAAGAGTTTTCATCCGCTGCTTTTGTAGTAATAACAGATACCACATAAAACCGAATAAGTCCAGAAAAAGAATAATTCTCTGATTTATAACTCTGATTTTTCCCGAAAGAACGATTAAAATATTGAACAAAGCGTATCTTTTCTTAGAAACCGCTTGACTAAGTATCACTCTGGTGATATAATGTAGTTAGTAATTTGGGGGTGTGGCAGATGGAACATATAATCACTTTATTTCATGGCTCGGAGAAGGTTGTTGAAGTGCCGACCTTCGGGGTAGGTAAAAAAACGAATGATTTCGGACTTGGATTTTACTGCACCGAAAGCGAAGGACTCGCAAAGGAATGGGCTGTTTCTTCTCTGCGGGACGGATTTTGCAATCGATATACATTGGATACCGAATATTTGAACATACTAAATTTGAATAGTCCTGACTATACGATTCTCAATTGGATTGCAGTTCTTGTTGAACATAGGTTGTTCTCCATCAAAACACCTGTTGCAAGGAGAGCAAAACGATACCTAATTGATAATTTTGGTATCAATGTGAATGCTTATGATTTAATTATGGGATACCGTGCCGATGATTCCTATTTCGATTATGCCGAATCCTTTTTAAACAACGGAATATCCGTAGAACAACTTGCAAGGGCGATGCAACTTGGAAAGCTCGGCGAACAGATCGTACTGAAATCCAAGTTTGCTTTTTCACGCATTCAATTTGAAGGATTTGATGTCGCTGAAAAAGAAGAGTTTTACATTTTGCGCAAAGCAAGAGACGATGAAGCGAATGGGCTTTATATTGAAATGCTTGAAGAAGAAAGCGACGGCTTGTATATCCAAGACATCATAAGAGGAGGGATAACAAACGATGACTCACGCATACCAAGAAATATATCTGAATAAGGCACAATCGGTATTGGGTGATGCTTTTGATTATGCAATAAATACCTGCGGGATTGCGGGCAAGGATTTTATCAAACTTTTTTTGGCGAGTACCGCCTGTGGTCGCATGGAAAACGGAGAACCGACCTATATAGCGGGAAAAAGCGGGATAGAAATTGTTTTGGAAATCGTTTCAGAAACAATGAATAAAGAGATCACCAAGGAACCCGAGGAACATTTTGGGCGTTCTAAGGAATATTGGATAGGCTGGGCTGTGGCATACTATCAATGGTATTCTTGCAGAAAATACAGCGAAATCTTCAAAGTTCTTTCTTTTGATGATCTCAGTCAGATGTACTATACACTCCACGAGGCAGACATTACGAAATTCGTAGATATCGTAAATGAACGCATGCGCGAGTATTTCCCTGAAACAAATTTGAAACGCATTCGTGTGGCCTACGGTTGCACACAATCCGAGCTTGCAAAGAAGGCAGATGTAAGTCTTCGTTCCATTCAAATGTACGAACAGCGAAACAAAGATATCAACAAGGCAAGCGTTGATACGGTATATCGGCTTGCCAAAGCGCTTGGCTGTACAACGGAAGACTTAATGGAAAGATAAAAGATTTAGAGTTGGGTTTTGTTATACCCTTTCTTCAATAGTTTTTCTTGATATCAACAGACCGGATTTGATTGTCCGGTCTGTTTTTTTATTTCGGTTAATTGCATCGGTTTTATAATTTCATCTTAGGTCGTAGTCTGATATAAAAATCGAGCAAAATCAGCGTAATAATAAATTTTCGTTCGATTTTGAACACCGTCAGTTACAGAGGTAACTCTGGGGTGATAACAAGCGTCAGCATATTGGCGTCGGCGATGGTGTTTTTCTCGTTCAGCGTGAGGAGCAGATGCTGACCGAAGTCACTCTCACTGAACAGCTTTACGCCGATGTCATCGTCCTCGTTGTCAATCAGCGGGATCTGTTTCGGCGGCTGCATAATGCCGATGGATTGTAGCTTTTCATAAATGTCGTAAATGCTGTGGGGCAGTTCGAGAACAAGGGTGTTCTCTTTATTGCGGATAATTGCGGTGATCATATTTACATTCCTCCCATCGTCATAGGCTCGTCCTGATATAAAATGTCCAGCAGGCTTGTATCGGTGTCGTTGTAGATAAAGCCGCCGTCGACGAATTCACCGTAGTAAGCATCGCCAATATACTTTCCAAAGGCTTTGTAATCGAAGAACTTTTCTACGGATGGATTTACACTGAAATTTGCATTATTCTCCGTCACATATATTCCGACTTCCTCATAATTGCTTGCACCTATAATAAAGGTAAAACAATCAAGATTTTCAGCAAGCCGTGCAAGCTGCTCTGCGTTCTCGGCCTTGCCGTATTCGGCAACAGCCCACAGCTTTTCCAAGTCCATATCGGCGCTGTTGACGGCATTTGCGAGGCGGTTTACCTCGTAAACACCTTCCTCGGCGGCGATCTCTTTGAATCGTTCGACCCACTTGTCGCTATCAATGCAAATGTCCTCCCATGAGAGCTCCACATCATCCGGTGTAGGTGCACCGAGTCGGGAAAGCGCCTTGTCAATGGCTTCTTCCTCGCAGGGCAAATACAAGAATTCGGTTTTTCCGTTGTATTCAGCCCGTATGAAGCAAAGCATTTGATCATACACATATGCCGGAAAATTCTGCCCGTCATAATCCCTTACGAACGGTGTGTCCTCATCGACGAAAAGCAAACCGTGTTCGGTAAAAACGCCCTTGCCGGATCGGATCAGCTCCCGTCCAAGCTCTGCATATTTCGGATCGTCCGCATCATCGGCAGGCAGACAGCCCTTGACCGTGAGCAGATATTCTCTGCCGATTTTGCCCATGTCACCGATATCCCGAATCAGCGGATAGCGATTGAGATTAAAGCTCAAATTGATGAGGTCGGGCAAGGTATCGAAGCCCTCTAATTTCATCGCCTCGTAAAACTGATATTCTTCATCCCCGAAAAAGCTGTCCATTCGCTTTCCGAGGAAATTGACTTCGTCGAGGTTAACGAATCGGTCTTGCAGGCAGCCGAGTTCCTCGGGGAATACGACCTCGCTTACATAGAGTTCAAGGGGCGTGACATCCTCGGCGTGGATTCTTTCGAGTGCCGCATTCATTTCCTTTTCGGTGCAGGGAAAGCGGAGATCGGTCTGACTGTTTCCGTATTTGATTTTCAGTTTAATCATGGCAATTCTCCTTGATGGCTGCGAGTCCGAATCTGCGAATCGCCATAGCGTTGCAGATGGTGCGGAACAGCATAGGCGGAACGAGGTCGGCGTCCGACAGATCCGACACGGTAAGATGCTTTGTGCCGAGCGTCAAATCCTTTGCCGCACAGTAGAGGGTGTAGGCTCGTTCGGTGCAGTTATTGAGCTTGATGTTCTCAAAGAACACACAGCCGTTAATTATATGGTGCTTGCAGCAGCTCCACAGCCTTTGGTCGGCAGTGAGCAGATACAAGGCTGACAGCACTGCGTAGTTTTCTCGGTGTACATTCCTTGCGGCAAGTTCAAATCTTGCCCGATGCTTTTCATTTATATATGTCATGGGGTTTTTCTCGCTTTCTATATATTCGTTGAATCTCTTGCGGAAGGGCGGACAGCGTATCTGCCTCATGGTGGCTGTCAGTATTTCTGTGGGTGTGGCAGCGGTTGTTGTGATGAATACCTGTGCTTCGGTAAAACGGAAGCCCACGCCTCTCGGTGCAAAATTCGGAACGGCCATCATCAGCCGTTCCATGCGTCTGTCATGTGGATCATCTGAAAATATGGTCATTGTTTCTCTCCTTGCTGTGAAATAAAAAAAGCCCTCCGGTTTTTGTGTAACCGAAGGGCGATTGATAGTATTACATATTCTGTTGTGGGGGTGACACCTGTTCAAAGGTCGGTGGCTCGATTTCGAGGGACGGATATCCGTCCGCGAGTTTTTCTTGGAACTTATCCAGCTGCCGTTCCTGCTCATAGGTCAGCGTTTCGCAGTTGGCCTTGACAAAGTCCACACAGCGGCAGAGGTTTGCGGTTTCCTGCTCGGAGAACAGGCGGCTTTCAGGGATCAGTCCTGAGCGCACGGCAAAGGACTCCTTGGCATATTCATAGCTCGGAGAATAATCTCCCCAAAACATGGCATTACCGTCTGCGTTCTGTTTCCATGTGACAAATTCAAACCCGTGGCTTTCGCTGTACTTGGCTGCCAGCACCGTATCTCCGAAGGAGGCAAGCTGTCGGTATTCCGAAACATCCGCCGCCTTCATCTGCTGCGCGTGTTCGTAAAGAGCGACATAGTCCTTTACGGTGAGCAGCTCATTTTGAACTTCAGCGATTTTGCCGAGGTATTCCTCCGAGAGGTAGGGGTTGTCGTTGACGATGCAGTTCCCGTTGTACTTCACCCGGCACAGCGGCATCCCATCCGAGGACACCGCCAGCCAACCGTCACCGTCCATTTCGGTTTCAAAGCGGCCTCGCAGTCGCTTGGCTAATTCTTTTTGAAGCATAGTCATTTTCTCCTTTTTCGGTCAACAAAAAAGGCAGGTAGATTTTTGATTTCTACCTGCCTATGCCGTCCATATTCTGTTGTGTGAGAGTTCAAGACCTTCTACAAAGGGAAAATGCCCGATTTACATCTACAAAATCGAACACTGAAATTTTGCCCCATAAAACGGCGAAAACCTCGATAAAATCGAGGTTTTCACGGGCTACATCTATTTTGTAGCCCTTTTATGGTGGGAGAGAGTCAAGCATATCCGAACCTTTTTCCAAGTCGGTCAAAGAAAGTGTTTTCGCACCCTTTTTAAAATTAAAATAAAACTCTATTCGGTCATCATACAAAATTATCGAGTTTACAAAACTGTCAACAAGCCTTCTGCGATTTTCCGGTTTTGATGCATCCGCCTTTCTGAAACGATGAAACCAAAATTTAATCTGATCACGGTTAAGCGTAGGTCTCGTAATGTTTTCCTTCGCAATTTCGATTTCAAATTCTTTCTTTTGACCTTCCAATTCTTCAAGGCGTTGTTTTGTGGACGGCGTAATAATACCTTGCTCGATAGCCGAAAGAATATTGGAAATACTTTTATTAACTTCATCAAGTCTCTTGTTAAGTAAAGATACAACGGTGTTTTCCTGCCTTTGCATTTTCATAACAAGGTCGGTTACATCTTCAATCAGATTATCATTCCAAATGCATTTGAGAATTTGATCAATGACAATATCCTCAATCCACTTCTTTTTAACAGCCTTTTTATCGCAGCCGCGCTTTCGCTTTGCCGAAAGACATTTGTAATAGCGATAGGTTTCTTTATTCCTCGCCGTTCCGCTTTCACCGACCATAAATGTCATACATTTTCCGCAGTACAGCTTTGTTGATAAAATATATTCTTCGTCTGCGCGGTGCCGCGCCGGTGATTTTTTATTTTTGGCAATGCGCTCCTGTACACGGTTAAATAAATCTTTCGGCACAATAGCAGGGATACCGTCGGGAACAAGAATATCACGGTATGAATATTCGCCGATATATCTTCTGTTGGTGAGCAGATTGGAAACGGTGTTAATTGTCAGCTTTGTTCCCCTGGTGTTTCGCAATCCTTTAACATTTAAATCGTCGGCAACCTCTTGCATAGTCTTTCCTTCATCATACATTTCGTATGCCGAAAGAACTAACGGAGCGGTATCATTGTTAACAACAAAGCGCTGATTTACAATGCTATATCCGACAGGAACAGTTCCGCCGTTAAAGCGGCAACTCAATGCATTTTCGGTCTGCCCACGGATAACTTTTTCTGCCAATTCCGCAGAATAATACTCCGCCATACCTTCCAAAACAGATTCAAGGATGATGCCTTCTGCGCCTTGTGAAATAGCTTCGGTGGCAGAAAGCACACGGACATTATTTCTTTTTAGAATGCTTTTATAATGTGCGGAATCATAGCGATTGCGGGCAAAGCGATCAAGCTTCCATACAATAACGGTTTCAAACTGCTGCTTTGCGCTGTCTTTGATCATCTTTTGAAAATCTGGGCGGTTATCGGTTTTAGCCGACATTGCCCTGTCAATGTATGTGTCGATAATTTGAATACCGTTCTTTTCGGCAAACACCTTGCACTTACGCAACTGACCTTCAATGGACTGCTGATTATCACTTGAATACCGTGCATATATCACGCCTGTCATTTTCTCACCGCCTCAGCTTACAACCTTATATTTAATTCGCGGACCGTATTTTACCGAGGAAAGCAGCCCCAACTGCTCAAATTTTAGAACAAAACCTCGGATTGTTGCGTAGGCGGCGTCCCCAAAATCTTTTTCGAGCCGTTTTGTTGAAAATTCTCCCGTACCGTAAGCTGACAGCACAAATCTCCAAAGCTTTGTTTCTTTTTCGGTTATTTTTCCTTCTTTAACGGCGTCATCATAAACAGTTAAGGTTTCAATAGCGGCATAACCCTCATTCATTTTATTGTAAACATTGTTTATAAAGTAAAGAATAAACGGAGTTACATCTATTTTGCCGCTCAGTTTCTTGTTTTCCTCAATCACAGTGTAAGCGTCATAATATGCCTTGCGGCTTTTTTCAATTCTGCTTGAAAACGGAATAAACAGCGCCGACTGATAACCTTTTTGAATTAAAAACCATAAATGAACGAGCCGTGCAATTCTGCCGTTTCCATCAAAATACGGATGTACAAAGGCAATGTAAAAATGAATGATTGCCGCCTTAATTAGATCGTTAATGTCATCATCATTATTAGCAAATGCGATAAGCGACTTCATAAACTCAGGCACTTTTTGAGCGTCAAGCCCTGAATGTTCAATATGATCGCTGACAACATAAACGGTATCGTGTCTGTAAAATTTGCCATCTAACAATTTATCGTCATTGGTTAGAAAATCTCCAACAGTCATCATATAAAGCCTATATAAATTGTCCTCGGTTATTTTGTTGGAGGTATCGGCAATAAATTCAAGCCCATGCTTGATGCCTAAGATTCTGTTTTCCTGCTCGCCGTCAGGTGCCATACCTTTTAGGATTTTGCGCACACTGTCACGGCTGAAATCCACGCTTTCAATAGCCGAAGTGGATAGTATTTCCTCCTCGGCGGCTTTGATTCCGTAATGCGTATCCTGCGGTTGTAATAACAGTTTCACCGCATTTTGATTGACGGCGTTAAAGGCTTCTGTAAAAACAATATTGTTACCGTCAAAATCATATAGCGGCAAAAGTTTATAATATAATTCCTCTAATGCTTTAAGAAAGCTGTCAAAATCCGTATCGTATTTATATTTTAGTTTTTTATAGTCCGGGAAATGCTTATCTCTTAACATTTCGATAAAGACTTTAATGTCCATAGCGGCCTCCCGATATAATAAAGTATCAGTTTATATCAGTATAGCGCAAACGCAACGAAATGTCAAGTATGAAAGCTGCTGTAGAAGGTGCTTCATATGCATCGGCATTAAGAATTATTTTGTTTCATTTCCGCAATAAAAACAAAAGCAAAATCTGTTTCAAATACTTTCATTAAATTCATTCCGCTTTGGGTGATATACTTCACAATATCTTCTTTATTATCAGGATAGATTTTGATTTTTCGTGTGCCGTAATCTATGGTATCGCTTTGATTTTTATCTATGGAAAGCACGAACCGACCGCCGATATTTAACAACGACCTTACTTTATTAATTGCTGCTTGCTTATACCGTATGTGCATAAAGGTGAGTGACGAATAAATCACATCGAATTTGCGCCCGAACTCATAGCTCATAAAATCACCGCAAGCAAGCGTTACATTCGTCTGTTTTTTCAGGTTTTCCTTTGCCCGTTTTACGGTTTTCTGCGAAATATCAATACCGAAAAATTCGCGGCAGTTTGGTGCTGTACGAACAGCAAGCCGCCCTGTTCCCACACCGATTTCAAGCGCGGATTTTTCTTTTGTCAACTGCAACGAATCAATAAACTGTCGCCCGTCCCATTTGTCCATATATTCCCGCAGCGGCTCGGGGTCGCGCGCGGGGTCATTGTTTTCGTCTATCATTAAATCGTAATGCCGGATAACATCATCATTTGTGGAGGCTACAACCAATGAATCCTCATCCCGCAAAGCAAATACCTTGTATTTTCCCTCCGATTTAAGCTTATCATACAGCGCTTTGTGTTCCTCGGTATAGTGACAGAAAATAATACCGTCAAACAATCCAAGTCCTTTAAAATCAGTCATACCATCGGGTATAGGATCAAACGCCGCGATATGTGCAACGCTTTGCGTGGCAATGTGCGCGCCCGCACTGCCGCCGATATAAAGAACGCCCGATCTCACATAGCGTATGATTTCTTTATCGAAACCACAATCTTTTATCCGCTTTAGTGTTGCAAATGTATTTCCGCCGCTTATGTAAATGATGTCTAAATCAAGGTTGATAAACTGTTGTTCATTGTAATAGTCGAAAACTGCGATATTATCTTTTGTAAAACCAAACTCTTGCATCCTTAAAAAATACTTTTCACTGTGTATAGCTTCATGCGTTGCTTTTTCATTAGGGATAAATAACAGTTTACATTGATCTATGGGTTTACTTAGATTATCAATTATTGTTTTCTTCGACTTTTCATTGCGAAAATCGCAAGACGAAAGAATGAGTTTCATTTTAAACCCACTCCTTTCAAAACCTCATTCGTGCTTATTCCGTTAAATTTATATGCAAGCTCGCTCATATCGAACGGTAACTGCGCCGAATTATCGAGTTTGATAATCTTATAATTCGTTCTTATCTTTTCAGCATTCCTAATTATAGATTGTTTAATTGATGGTTTCTTTATCCCATCTGCGTTTGAAATTATGTTTTCAAGAGAGCCACACTCATTAAGCAACAAAGCAGCCGTTTTCGGACCGACTTTGTCTGCTCCCTTAATATTATCTGAAGTATCACCCGTCAGTGACTTGAAATCAGCATATTGAAACGGTGTAATGTTAAATTTGTCTTTTATGTATTTGGGTGTACATATAGTGGTTTTATCACCACGATATCTGAGTACCGACACTTTATCTGTTATAAGCTGAAAGAAGTCGCTATCAAATGATGAAATAACAATTTCATTTTCTTTCCCATAAGTCAAAGCATATCCTGCAATCAAATCATCGGTTTCACAAGCGATCGTTTCGGTGTGCTTTATACCGAGATAATCGAGTGCCGCATATACATCAGGCAACTGAGAAAACGGTGTTTCTTCCTCCGGTGTTTCGCTATAATCCACTCTGTTTGCTTTATAATCAGAATCGAGAGCTGAACGTTCGTTTTCGTGTTCGCCATCAAATAATATGACAATGTGCGTTGGCTCAGTTCTTCGTATAATTTTTAGCAACGCACCGACAAAACCAAGTGTACCTTGTATAGCTTTGCCTTGCTCGTTTACTATTCTTGCAGGCATACCAAAGAACATTTGAAATAGTAGGTTGCTTCCGTCAACAATCAAAAGTCGGTTCATAACAAATACTCCTTAATATCGTCCACAAACTGATTACCGCAACGGGCAAGTTCACCAAGAACACGGTTTATTCCCTGTTCGGTTGTGTACCAGTTATTTTTCGTGATATTATAGCAATGCACCGGGCAGACTATCAATTCAGTATCTGGGAAAGCCAACTGATAAAGCATAAGGCAACGCCGAGCGTGAAACGCTTTGCAAGCGATCATCGCCGTTTTAATTTCAAGACTATTATCATTCACAATATTTCGAGAGAAAAAGGCATTATCGCGTGTATGACCTGACTTCTCCTCGCCGAAAATTGCCGTTCTCGGTACGCCGTTTTTCATCAGCACATCGGTGAAAAATTCACAGTCGGTTTTGTAGTCGCCGCTGTATATTTCTGCCTTTGACCGCACACCGGGCCATTTATCCCGTTTTACACTAACGCCGCCCGACGGGATAACATATTCAGCAAAGCCTTTATTATACAGCTTTGCCGCATATTCCGGCTGCTCTGGGTGTGAACCGCCAGGCAGAAAAATAGCGTCAACCTTTTGTGGCTTGTTGGAAACAAATATAAAATTTGAGATGTCAACAATAATGCGATTATTCATAAACGATTCATTTGCAGAGTTCATAGCACTTCACATCGCATTCTTCATCCGAACCGAATTTTGCTTGGGTTTTTGATAAACCTGTAAATCTCATACCGCACTTTTCCATAACTTTGCCGGAAGCAGGATTATCTATGTGGTGCTTGGCGATAATTCTATTCACACCGTTATTAAAAAGGTTGTTAATTACTCCGCCCAGCGCCTCGGTTGCATAACCGTTATTCCAATAATCATAAGCTAAATTGTAACCGATTTCTGCGGTCTTTTTGTCCTCTGAAAGATCGACAACATCAATAATTCCGATTAACTCTCCGTTACTTTTAAGTTCAATGCCCCACCGAAAATCAAATCCTTTTTCGGCTTGGTTTTTATACATTTTCAGCAATTCTTTTGTTTCCTGAACGCTGCCATGCGGATGCCAGCGGCAATATCTTGCTACTCTTTCGTCCCAAGTCCAGTTTTTAAACATTTCTGCCGCATCATTATCGGTAAACGGTCTTAAAATTAATCTTTCGGTTTTTATAACACTCATAGTCATTACTCCGTCACAATGTTTTTAACAGTTTAAAATATTCGCCTTGCTCATCGCAACCGTCAAACAATACTTTTGTAAAACCTTTTTTACGGTACAGGTGAATGGCTGCAAAATTATCTTTGTCAACGCCGACAGTAATCTCTTTATAACTGTCACATTTCAGTTTTTCAATCATAAAATCAATTAAAATTCCGCCAATGCCTTTGTTTCTGTAATTCGGTTTTACAATCAGTCGTGACAGATAAATTCTTTGCCCGGAAATTGTGTAATCGGGGTCATTCATATCATAAACGCAAGCTATTTCGCCTATAAAATTTCCGTTTTCTTTGCAGATATAAACTTCACGGTTCCCGCTCTCAATTTCTTTGCGGAATTTTTCAGTCAGCGGATCAGCCTGCATATCCCATATAGCATTACATTTTGGGTAATTGTTAATATCCAACTTCTCAATATTATAGCTCATAAAAATTATCACTTGCTCGCTTTTACAATTAAAAATGTCGGCTTTATAAGTTCCTTTTCTAATATATTCGGAATGAAATCGGTTGCGTTTTCAATTGGCAATGGCTCGCAAACCGTGTCAATAAGAAAGCCGGTACGGCACAAAGCGGATATAATATTTGAAAAGGTTCTATGATATTTCTTTACTCCGTCAACATACCAAAAAGTATCTCTTTCACCAGGTTGATTGTAATTTGAAAATGTAAACGAGGCGTAATTACCGTTTTCATCCTTATTATAGTGTTGTTTTCCGTCGAAAGTAGCGGTCACAATGGGGTGTTCCTGTGAAAACAAAAGATACCCGCCGGTATTAAGCAGGTTATAAATATCATTTGCAAGCTTTTGAAAATCAGGCACATAATGAAAAGCCAAAGAACTGTATACAATATCAAATTTCATTGATAATTTATCTAATTCCGACATACTCATTTGAAGATATTTGATTTTATCGTTCTTTGCTTCTTTATTTGCAACCGCAAGCATTTTTTCGGAAATATCTATGCCTAAAACGCTTTCGACACCGTTTCTGACAAAATCCACACAGTTGTGACCGCATCCGCAACCCAAATCCAAAACAGATTTGCCTGCTGTATCGGGCATTAGTTTTTTCATTGCCGGCTGCTCTATCAAATTATTGTAATTTGCCCTGTTATCGCGCAATTTCTGATATTCCGTAAAGAATGTTTGGTCGTCAAAAATGTTTTGTTCTGTCATTCGTAGTTCCTCAACCTGCACATGATTTCATACATTGCCACTTTGTTAGAATCCCATTTCAGCAGTTTTCGAGCCACATCATACGGCAGCCATTGATATTCGCAGTGTTCGCGTGAAATGGTAGGGTCGGCGCTGCACTCAAAGGCAAAGCTGTATTCGGGAATTACAAAAATATTCTTGTTCCAATGCGTTCTCATATTTTCCGCCACCACTACCGCCGGAACAAAAGCGACACTTTTAAGCTCGGTGAGTTTCTCGGCTGTCACGCCGGTTTCTTCTTTTATTTCGCGCAGGGCTGCCTGAATCGGTTTTTCGTTATTCTCACCGCCGCCGGCAATAAATTGCCAATAATCACCATTTGTTCTGTGAAAGATACAGAACAATGTCGTATCGTTAACTATACGATAAGGAATTGATAATATTTGATATGGTTCACGCATATTTACCCTCCACGAAATCAATTAATTGTTTCAAACTTTGAATACTCCACTTATCAGTTTTGTTTCCACTTCGATCTATCAAGAATGATGTAAAGCCCTGTTCTCTTGCTCCATCCGCTTCAGGTTTATAATCATCAACATATAAAGATTCTTTCGGCAAAACACCTTGTGCATTGAGTGCGGCATTAAAAATTATAGGACTTGGTTTTCCTGCTCCTACTAAAGAGCTGGCTGTAAAGGAAGTGAAATATTTAGCAATTCCTAATCGCTGTAGACTGTATTCGAGTGATGGTGAGGTATCGCTTATAACGCCCATTTTATATCCGTTCTTATAAAAATACTCTAACACTTGTATGGTTTCAGGAAATAAGGCACGATCTCTACACCATAGCTCATTAAATAATAACTTGGCTCGAATATCTAAATGTTCTTTAATATTTTCACCTATTAGCAAATATCGATAATACCTTTTTAAAAACTCTTTCTCATCGTCAACTGTTTTATACCAAGGCTTTTTTCCTTCGCTTGCGAGGTTAAAAAGAGTCATCATTTTATCGTAGGACAATTTGAAAGGCTTACCACTCCATTCGCTAATTATCTGATCTCGCCAAATTTCTTTTTCTTTATCAAAATATGTGAGTGTACCATCACGATCGAAAAAAACGGCCTTATATTTCACCATATTTCTTCCTTTCGTTTTTGCACGGCGTTTTTCCGAAACTCTGCCGGGGTGACGCCGATATGATTTTTAAAAACACGGCTGAAATGCTGCACGGTTTTAAAGCCTGTCATATTTGCAATATCTTTGATTGGAACATCGGTAAAGGCGAGTTGTTTTTTTGCAACGGTAATGCGGTATTTCATAAGGTACTCTATTGCAGTAAGCCCCAGTTCCTCTTTCGTCAGCGCCGTAAGCGTTGTGTGGTTCATTCCGGCGGCTTTTGCTATATCGGGTAGAGTAACGCTTTCGTCAAAGCGGTTTTCAATATACAGCACCGCGTCACGAAGCTTTGGGTTTTTGATAATCGGTGCATTATCCGATATTTGATGGGTCACACCGTACCCAATCAGCCCGTACATACGCTCTAATGCAATAATTATTTCCATAAAATACGAGCGCCCGCGGCAAGACCAATACCAATCCCGCTGATTTTGAAGTTCTTCCTGCATATACCCTGTTGCCTGCGTTATTTTCTCAAGCTGCGCCTCGGCTATGGGCACAACATAAGCCTTATCGGTAAACGGCTTTAACAAAAATAAATCGTGCGTTGATGCAATATCGCCGTATTCTTTTTTACGCAGCATCTCAAAGGACATATTAACATTTAAAAATTCGGGATGAAAGTAAATACAGGTATACTGTGCTTTCCGTTTTGAAATAAGAACAGGGTTTTGCGTTTCATCAAAGCAGATAAACGCAGGCGCCGCGGCGTAAAACTGCTCGTTTTCCACCTTAAATTCATGCTTACCGGCAGTCAGAATAATCAGCAAAAAGCAGTTGTTTTTTATATGGGTATTTTGAAGTCGGTCATTTCTAACGCACTCAATTTTTGCAACCTTGCCTTCATTGTACTTTCTGCCTACCGTGATGTGCTGCATACCTTTTCCCACCTTACTAAAATTATTTTAACATAATATGAAAGCCCACACAACAATGAAATTTTATCTGATTCAAAAAACATTTTATCTAATTTTAAATTTTAGATATTGTGGAAATAATCGATTTAACAATTTGTGAAACAGAGGCCTTGACAAAACTTTTAAAGTCCGGTAAAATAAATACACAATCAAACTGATTACATAAAGTCTTGGCGCAGTACATAGTTAAATTCATATAGCTGCGCAAGGCTTATTTTTATCTCTGCCGGTATGTTCTTTGACAAAAGCATAATTAAAACGCAATCCCTGCGCGGATACTGTCAAGGAATCATCATACAGTTTTCTCGCAGGGATTTTTATTACATATCGGTTGAAAGGAGTTGACGATAAAATATGGATCAGCCATATACTATCTATCCCGAAGGGATAGGCAAGCATATTGTTTGTATATACGGCAAGCCCCTGGCCGCCGCAATACAAACAGCTTGTCGGGGTGAACCCCGAACCCCAATAATACGATAGAGGGGAATAAACAGCGGTAGTATGGCTTCCGCAGAAAGAGAGGACAACTAAAACCAACAAGACAAAAATGATTGCTATGCGTTTTCGTGAGAGCGATTATGCGGCAATCAAGAATAAAGCAGAAAAAGCGAATATGAACTTCACCGAGTTTGTAACTGCAGCGGCGCTTAATAAACCAATAACTGTTATAAACGGTCTTTCGGATGTGTTGAAAGAACAGAAAGCCATCGGCAGAAATATCAATCAGCTAACAACGCTCTGCAATATGGGCAAGATTGTATGTCCCGATTTGCAGGAGTTAAAACAGCAATATGCCGAGGTGCTGGCTACACTTAACGAGATGGTCGGGAGGTGTGGCTGATGGCAACCTTTACGGCGATCCCCGAAAAGACGCAGACCGCCACGGCGATGAAGCGAGTGCTTGATTATGTTATGCAAGACAAGAAAACCGTTATAGACGGAATAAAGCTTGTAAGCGGTCAGCACTGCGTTCCCGAATCGGCATATCAGGAGTTTATGGCTACCAAGCATCAATATGGTAAAGCAAAGGGTGTATTTTTCAAACAGTATGTGCAATCCTTTAAACCCGATTGCAATGCTACACCCGAACAGATACACCGCATAGGTTTGGAAACGGCAAAGCTGTTTGATGGGTTTGAAGTGGTCGTGGCAACACACATTGACCGCGATCACTGGCATAATCACTTCGTTGTTAATTCTGTTAACTGTGAAACGGGTTATAAAATCCAAATCAATGAAAAAGGATTGGAAAAGCTACGGCATAAGTCAGATGCTATCTGTCAGCGGTTTGGGTTAGAGGTGTTAACACCATATCAGAAGCCTAAACAGAAATCTATCAATCAGCGAGAATACCGCACCGCTTTGCGCGGTGACAGTAAAAAGCTGAAGCTGACAAATGCAATAGATTATGCGGTAACAACAAGCCGAAACAAAAAGCAGTTTATTGAGCAGATGAAAAAACTCGGATACGGTGTGAATTGGATCGACCGTTACAAGTATATAACCTATACCACACCGGACGGTCAGAGGTTTCGGGATAACCGATTACTCGATGACAAATATTTAAAAACTAATATGGAGGAATTATTTGCTTATGGATATTACCAAACTAAAGAACAACAATCCGATAGAGCCGATAACCGAGGAAACGGTAGCGGCATTGACCGAACCGATACAGCCTCAGTATCTGCTTCTGACATTGGAACAGTACAACAAAATAGCGGAATACTTTTCGACAGTTGGGAACAGCATTGTAAGAAACACGGATTTGATATCCGAACTTCCGACGCATCAGGATTTGAACAATCTGATCGTACAGACGTTAAGGCCGTGTTTAACGGAAATGCGCAAGGCGGCAACAGACAAGATGGACTCGATAGAGTATTCAACCAAGGACAAATTATCGAGGCAGACGGACTCCTTGAAAGAGCAGCTGCACACGGAAATATGCCGAATGATGAACGAGCTGAAAGCCAAGGATTTGACACCGTGGAAGCTCAAGCTGAAATGGGCGGCGGTTGGGGCAATATTACCGTCGATGCTTTATATCTTGCAGCTGATATTGCGATGATAGGAGAACCGGACAATAATGATAAACAAAAACTTAAAGTTGTCCGTGAACGCAAACGCGGGCAAAAGAAAAAACAAATTCAAGACAGCCATGATGACGGCGGTATGCGAATGAATATGTAAAGGAGGAATGACCCGACAACAGATGAAATAAAAGCCGTGTTGCCTTATGGCAGCAAACAGAAGTAATATTCCAAAACACGAATTGGAAATCCTCGCACGGCACTTTCTTCCGCAAATTCAAGCCTTCTTTGAGAGCGAAGAAGGGCGAAGAGAATATGAGAAGTGGAAGGCCGAACAAGCCGCGTTAAAGGCACAGACCGCCGATATAACGGCTTAAAACGCGCACAAGGGCAGAGAGCGAAAACTCTCTGCCCTTGTGTTTATTCGATTTTTGATGTAAAATAAATGTAGTAATTTCTGTTATTGTGGGGAGTAACTATGAATTATATAGAGTTAAATTTAATTCACAAACAAAAGATGGATACATTATGTAACAATCCCGAACATTTTGAATGGGAAGATACAACTTTTATGGATTATCTAAAAGGAAGTCTTCCTCGACTTAGGAATACCTCAAGCAATTCGGCAATAACAGGTTTGTTTCATTCACTCACCAAAAAATATAGTAGTTATTCTTTTTACGATTCAGAGCCTATTGCTTTTATTTCTGAAATAGAAAAGATTATAGATGAAATAAGAAAAATAGAGCCCTACTGGTCCGGTGTGTTTATTCCCAGAGTGGAGGAGACTATCAGACTTCATAAAGGATGCTTAATATCTGGTGAAGGTGGGATAGGCAAAAGTTATTTTATCAAATGCCTTGAAGAAGAATTCAAAACTATAGAAAAAAAGCACTTGTGTTTATACGGAAAATTTTGTCCGACCATAAGTGAAATTGATTTTAATGAAATCTCAGCCATCGCCAAAACAGAAGAATTTGTTTTTATCTTTGATGCTATTAATGAGATCGACGAACAGAGTCAGCTCGAGCTAATAAATGAATTAAAGAAAATAAAAGATACCAAGGGCTTGCGAATAATCATTACATACCGGACACATACGATGGACGAGTCTATGATTGAAGAATGTCGTCAGGTTGTTAAAAGTATCTACGAATTTGAAGGTGTATCGTTTGAATCTGTGGTTGAGTGGTTACAAAGGATACCTATTACCGATATCAATGAGTATTTGGATGTTCTATATTCAAATAACCCGTTCTTGTTGAGCAAATTGCCTTGTATTTTAGATGGCAAGCAAGATTTAAATAAAAATAACGTATCTCGATTCACTTATATTTATGAGCAGTTCATTAAAAAGAGTCTTGATAAGCCGACATGGGAAAACACGAAAAAAGTTGCACGCCTCTTGTATGAAAATAACAAGAAAAACTTTTCTGCCGCGGAACTTGATACGATTATTGATGATCCTTTGCACTATATTTCTGTTATGGAACAGAATGGTTTTGTTAACAAATATGGTAGCGATAGATTTTCATTTGTTATTGAATCTTTGGCAGACTACTTAATTGTAAGATATATGTGGGTAGAAATATCGGGTAAAAGCAAAGAAGAATGCGCACAAATTATAATGCAAAAGACAGATGAGTTTTATAGTTTAAGTGCCGATACCATCATTCTAATGTTATTCGATAAGTTTTATCCGGACTATGCCACAATAAAATATATTCTTGAACAAACCAAACTTATTAGTGATTTTAATTACAATACTCTTCTAAAAATCCATTTTAAGCCCGAAGATATCTTTGTTTTTTCTAATTGTTTTTCACCAGGAAAGCCCGAAGAGTTGTTAATTGATTTTGCTGGGTATCCAAATAAACCTTTTAACTGTACTAACTACTTAACTGATTATTATCTTAAAGATGCACAAAAGCAGACTCAGGAATTATCCAAGCGGCTTTCGGGTAAACATTTTCTTGGTAATTTAAAAGGCAGATTAAAAAATATCCTTTATTTCACTTGCAAATGTCAATGCACTCTGGACAGAGCAACAGAAAATTTCTATACTGCTATATGGTGTTCCGCAGCATGCAACTCCGATATTAGAAATTTGGCAATTAAAATTTTATTTGAAACAATTCAAAGAAATGCATTTTTAATCAAAAAGACTATTGATATATATGGTGGCATAGAAGATGATTATATAAGAGATGCATTAATATTTGTGCTGTCTTGTTTTGAAGAAAACGAAGATGTTAAAGCTTTCTTTGAAGACCTTTTAAAAGAATGTGATTTTGTTCTTGCGAAAAGTATAAAGCGCATGTCTGCTTATTTTGGAAAACCTTATGATTATATAAATCTTCACAAGAAGAGTTTATATCTTTCTGATAAAGCGGAGATTACCGAGGATTTTAAAAGCATTCTTCATAGAGTTGATCTTATGGAGAAAGATTTATTTCCTTTCCGTTTTTGGAGCATTGATAGTTTTCAGTTAAATAAAAAATTTCTATCGGTACCAAAAAATGAGATTATAGAATTAAATGCGCAGTTATCAAAAGACTTCGCATGTGTTAAAACTGGGATTTGTAACGGACATATGCATTTCGAAGACGACATTGCAAAAAAATATTCTGTTTCATACGGCGGCAATTGTCTTAATAATATATGTATTCTTTCATCATTAGAGGTTATATTTCGGAACACCTTCGAAAAATATGGATTGCCTTTTGAGTATGAGCAATGCGTTAAGCAAGATGACTCGGAGTTTTCAGCATCTATTTTAAGAAAGTGTGTATGTGTTTCTATTGACCTTTTCTTTGGTAGTTTAATGTGCAATTATTTTCTTGATAATTTTGCCACATATAACAACGATCAGGAATCCATAGGATATGAAGTATATGATCCGATTGAATACGGAGAAGAATTAAAGATTAAAAGTCCTCTGCCAATTTTCCAACCCAAAATAGAAAAAATGTGCGATAAAATATTATCACACATTGAATCACCGCCAAAAAAGGACGATGCTTGGTGGAAAGATCTTGATCTAACAAAGAAAAATCTTCTCAATATATTGCAGCCTATTGAGTTCGATAGTCATGAGTGGGTATTGTTGTCCTGTAGGATTTCTCTGCGTGATCCCCATGAGGATTATAAATGGAAAGACACGTATGACTTGTTTGTGTGTTCTTCCGCAGATGAAACAATAATTAATGACGGAAACGAAAGGTATCTCACTATCGAAATTGACGATTATAATGGCGACTTGCTAAATTATAAGAACTGCACTTATAGGCCTTGGTTGTGTAAATCTGTCCCGGATATTGCATATAATTCCGGATTGTTTGACGATACCAGATTGGTTCTACCGCCAACCGAAATCATCTCCTTACTAAACCTGTCTTTGAATTTGGAAGAAATGTGTTGGTATAATGACGATGGTGATAAAATTATTTGTTGTAATAACAATAAAGCGTCTTACTACCAAGATCCTATAACAGGTGCAGTATTTATCAGAAAAGATGTGTATGAACAATTATTAAAACTTTCTAATATCAAATTCTTTGCTTTTGCCGAAAAGTATATTGAAGATAAAGGTTTCTGCCCCGATAGTGCCTTTCATTTTGAAATTGTTGACGGTAAAATTGTCAAAGCATATCCAAATTGCAAATTTGATGATACACTTCGAGATCGTTCCGAGCCTCAAAAATGTCTAAATTGTAAGCATGGTTTTTATTCGAAAGCGGAGGTAGAAAAAGACCGAGAATTACTAATTAATATCATCAAAGATTATGGATACTAAAAATACAATGGCAGAGAGCAAAAACTCTCTGCCATTGTATTTATGCATCTGTTAAATTGCTTATAAAAATCAAAAATCCGAACGCGTCACCGTTGATGACAATGTTCGGATAATTTGACTTTGGTGGGAGAGGATGGATTCGAACCATCGAAGCTGAAAGCAGCAGATTTACAGTCTGTCCCCTTTGGCCACTCGGGAACTCTCCCATATTTAATTCATGCTGAAATCCACCTTCACAAAAATGGAGCTGGTGGACGGACTTGAACCCCCGACCTGCTGATTACAAATCAGCTGC
>ERZ827498.1675-NODE-1675-length-23787-cov-3.920361_pt1 | contig 23787 bp, 21 predicted proteins | sample MGYA00519865_ERZ827498 | MGnify/ENA primary metagenome ERZ827498 (study PRJEB31778, sample SAMEA3449328) | human gut metagenome | biome: human gut; feature: human-associated habitat; material: faeces | place: United Kingdom | collected 2010/2012 ...
CGGAGCTGATAGAGCTTTCCGCCGCCCTGCTGCTGAAAAAGAGGGAGGATATAGGGCTCATCGCCCTTGCAAACCTTATGACCAACCCGGCGGTGGTATACCTTTCGCTGCTGACGAAGTCCCTGAGGCCGGGGCTTTACCCGGCGGCGGCCGCCGTGACGGAGCTTTTCGCTGTGCTGGCGGAGGGGTACGCCTACAAAAGGCGCGCCGCCAAAATAGCCCGCCCCATGCTTTTTTCCCTGTGCATGAACGCCCTCTCCTTCGGGACGGGGCTTGTGATAAAGCTGATTTTTTAAGGAGGTACGGATAATATGAAAAGGATCCTTTGCGCGCTGCTTGCGGCGGCGATGCTGCTCCTGCCCTGCATGGCGCTTGCGGACGTGATACTTGAGCCGGAGGACAGCTTTTACAAAAGGCACAGCGACCAATGCGCCTATCAGGCCGGCAGGACCTACATAGCCGAGGGCGAGGGCGGCTCCGCCCCGGTATACGGCGCGCCGGACAGGGGGGAGCTCCGCCGGCTGAGCAACGGCGAGGAGACCGTCTGCCAGTGGCTCTATACCGATGAGAACGGCGCTCAGTGGGCGCTGATAAGCGACGGCAGCGGCTGGATAAACCTCTATGACTTCAAGGTAAAATACGACTGGGTGGAGTTTGAAAGGGAGCATAAGGACGAGATAAAGCATGAGGACGCAGAGGTGGACGCCGCCAAGGGAGCGGGGGACACCATAATATTCTACGACTACCCCGGCTCCGAGAGGAAGGCCTTTGACCTAAGCCTCGGCGCATTTGGCAGCGACAAGATAACCGTGGACACGACCTATACCGACGGGGAGGGCCGCAGATGGGGCTTTATCGGCTACTGGTACGGCTACCGCAATCTCTGGATAAGCCTTGACGACCCGACTGTGGAGGTTCCGCCCGCGGCGGAGCAGCCCGCCCCGGTGAGCACCGGCGCGCCTGCGTACCTGCCCCCCAAGGGCGGCGGCGCGCCCATGATAATCGGCGGCGGCCTCGCCGCCTTAGCCGCCCTCATAGCGGTGGGGATGATAAAGGGCAGGAAGAAAAAGCAGCAATAAAAAAAGAGGGCGCAAGCCCTCTTTTTAAGTATTGTTTACGGCTGTACGGGAGCCGTCAGGTCGGTTATGTTATTCTTGCTTCCGGTGTGCGTTCCGGTTCCGGTGTACTTGGGAAGCCCCCTCTGCTGCACCGCCCATTCAGCCGAGGTAATATCGCCTGTTATAGTGCCGTTGTTGGTGAGGGTACATTCGCGTCCATCACTGTCGTTGTTGAGCGTGATGCCGCATTGGACATTCATATCCTTGCCTATCGTCAAATTGCCGACCATGTAGATGCCCGCTGTATTATTTCCCCTGATAGAGCCGGAGGTGAGCGTTATGGTGTCGCTGCAATCTGTTCCCAATGTCGCAAGGATATGTTCACCGATAGTGTTATTCTCTATCGTCAGGCTTTCGGCGGTCAATGCGTTCACTTTATCATTGCCCCATATCATATCATTGTCCCATACCATGATAAGGCTTTTTCCGATATTGTTATCAGTGATTAAAACGTTTTTCAGCGTCATGTTTTCCACGTTGGTGAAAAGCAGTCCGTATGCGCCGTCCTTGCTGTTGCTTGTCTTATTGTTTCTGATTGTTACATTTGTAAGATTTACGCTCTGTACGCTAACGGCGCGGATTATCCTCTCCGCCTCCACATTTTCAATGGTCACGTTGCTAAGCGTCAAAGAGGAACCCTCGCCGCCGTTGATTGCGCCGAAATAATCATAAACCCTGTTGTTCTGACCGTCCAGCGTCATATTATCCAAGGTCAGATTATTTTTGCCGCCGTTAAAAATTGGATTTTTTATATCACTATCGAGCTTCACCTTATACCCGTTGCCGTGTATTACGGTATCGGCCGTTATCTTCAGGGGCTCTGAGAGGATCAGGTCGTTCGCAAGGCTGATCTCGGCTGTGCCGCCTTCGGCTGTCTGCTCAATAGCCTTTTTTATATCCTCCGCGCTGGTGACCCTTGTGCCGGAGCCGCCATCGTAGCCCTGCTCTCCATTTTCGCCTTTCTCGCCGGGCAGGCCCGCATCGGGCTCGCTGCCGTCGCTTATGGAGGGTATGAGATGCCCGTCCGCGTCTATCTGCGCGCCGGATACGCTCACGGTAGAGGCGCAGCCGCAAAGCCCCGCGCACAGAGCCGCGGCGATGACCAATGCCAATAGCTTTTTCATATTTTCCCCCTTTGTAATAATTATATTGTAATGAACGTAAAAATCACGGCCTGACTGTATTTTGATTATATTGTGTAAGCGCGCAGCCTGTCAATTAAAAACACGATAAGCACATAAAGCAAAATGACCGGCGCGGTATGGTAAACCGCTCCGGTTTGTTTTATAATATAAATATAGAAAACCAAGGAGAAGCGTATGGTAAAGCTGTGGTTTGCGAAGGTAAGGCCGGATGGGGTGATACCCTCAAAGAGGGGGGAGGACGCGGGATACGATATATTCCTCGCCTTTGACGGGGAGTATATACGCCTCGAGCCCCACGAGACCAAGCTGCTGCCCACCGGCATAGCCAGCGCCTTTGAGCCCGGGTATTATTTCCAGATACAGGAACGGGGCTCCACAGGCTCAAGGGGGATAGGCAAGCGCTGCGGCGTGATAGACTCCGGCTACCGGGGGGAATGGTTCGTGCCCATGACAAACCTGAACACCGTCCCGCTGTACTTTGCAAAGGAATCGGCAGGGGAATACCTGGAGGGGCTGAAGGAGCGGGGCGAGCGCTTCAACGTATACTACATAACTAAGGCGGTGTGCCAGGCGGTGCTGCTGCCGGTGCCGGAGACGGAAATAACCGAGATACCCTATGACGAGCTTATGGAGATGAAGTCGCTGCGCATGACGGGCAGCCTCGGCAGCAGCGGCAAATAGCGGATATTTTCCGGGAAATAAAAAACGGAGGCGAATTATATGGCTAACATGATGGACTACATACAGTGGCGCGGCGACCTGACCTTTTCGGAAAGGCCCTTCAACGAGGTGGACGGACTGATATTCGCGGAGCTGTCCTATGTGGATTATTCCAACATAGTGCCAAATACCGTGGTTGAGGGCATAACCCTGAAGCGGGCGGCGGAGGAGTACTTTCTTAAGTATCCCGACAGCCGCGGTAGGCTTGGCATAGTAGTACCGGACAGCATACACGACCTGCTCAGGGCGGCGGGGAACAGCGAGAGGTTTGGCAGCGTGGTATTATCCGGCTATACCGCCGAGACCAGCGAGGAGAAGGAGGAGCAGTTCAGCGCGGTCACCTTCACCATCGAAAACAGGATACGCTGCATAGCCTTCCGGGGTACCGACGACACCATAGTGGGCTGGAAGGAAAATTTCAACATGTGCTACATGTTCCCCGTACCGGCCCAGAGCGATGCGGCAAATTACCTGAACATGGTGGCGGCGGACTGGAATAAGGACCTCATAATCACCGGCCACTCCAAGGGAGGCAACCTTGCAGTATACGCGGCGGCATACTGCCTGCCCGAGGCGCAGGAGCACATAACCGCCGTATACAACAACGACGGCCCAGGGTTCCCGACGAGCCAGATAACTCTCGAGAATTACAGCCGCATACGCGGACTCATGACTACCCTGCTGCCCGAGGCGGATATAGTGGGCATACTTCTGGATCACGAGGATCAGTACCATGCGGTAAAGAGCAACGCCGTAGGGGTGTGGCAGCACGATGGCTTCTCATGGGAGCTGATGGGCACGAAATTCATATACAGCGAGGATATAAAGAGCAGCAGCAAGCGCAAGGACAAGACCCTCAGGGCATGGGTGGACGATATGGATATGGAGCTTCGGGAGCAGTTCGTCAACAAACTCTTTGCATTCTGCAAGAGCACTGACGCCCGCACCCTCACCGACCTGAAACGGGATCCCATAGGCCTGATGAACGCCATAAACGGAGCGTTTGAAGACGAGGAGACGAGGGAAGTGCTCAAGAGGTCCCTCTCGATGCTGCTCTCTGAGGATAAGACCCACCGCTACGCCGCCGCCCAGGACAGCCTCCTGTGGCTCAAGGGCAAGGTGAGCAAGAGGGCGTCCATGACGATAAGGAAGAGAAAATAACAGGAAAAACAAAAAAAGCGGCGCTTGCCGCTTCAGTCTGTCAAAAAACCCCAGGGTTGATAAGGGGCCGCAGCCCCTTATGGCTTTATTCGGATTTGGCGACATGTGCGGCAAATCCGCAAAAAGCGCTTGCGCAGCAAGGCTTTCCCTGCATTCGGTGCTGGCCGCGCCATAGGCGCAAGCACCGGATGAAAAAACTCAAAAAAGTGGCGTTCAGCCACTTTTTTGACACTCTAAAGCGGCGCTTGCCGCTTTTTTGATGCTCTTATATCCTGCCGGTGGAGTCCGTCTTTATGGTGCCGCTGCGGTAGGCGTCGAGAAGGGCGTTAAGATCCTCTATGCGGCGCTTTATGCCCTCTCCGGCGTCGGTATCGGATATCATGAGCCTGCGGGGAAGGTTTTCCACTATAAAGGAATGTGAGGTTATATCCTTCTTGCCGTGTATTGCCTCCTCCCGGGTGGTAAAGGGCTCGTGGGCGGCGATGCGCATTCCGTGGGAACTGAAGAACATTGTGTAGCCCGCTATGCCTGTCTGCTTGTGGTAGGCCTTGCAGAAGCCGCCGTCTATGACTACCAGGCGGCCGCCCCCCTTTCGGGGGTCTTCCCCCTCTTTTACCTTTACTGGCATGTGGCCGTTTATGATGCGGCTCCAGGGCTTGTGCAGGTCGAAGTCGTCCAGTATCCTGCGGCAGAATTCCTCGCTGCCGTAGTAGACGTAATAGGGGTTCTTGGGTTCCGTATATGAGGCTTTATCCTCGATGAGAGCCCGCTCGAAGGTGGTTATCTTTGTCCTGCCGCAAATCGGGGAATTCCTGCCGCACCAGAGGAACCAGAGAAAGTCCAGCCCGCGCAGCCGCTCCATGCTGCCATCGGTAGCGAAGTAGCCCTGCCGCGCCAGCCTGTCCGCCCAGTCCAGAAATGCCCGTCCCTTGAGGGGGGTATCGGAATAAAGGGAAAACTCCATGAACTCGCCATTGCCGTCGCAGGGTATGCAGCCGTGATAGAGCAGGTTGCCGTTGTGCCTGCGGTATATGGAGCCTACGGAATAGAGGAACCGGGTGTGGATCTGGAGCTTTTCGCTGCGGCGGAAGCTGGAGACAAGGCCGTCTATTATATCCTGCTCCTCGGGGGTGAGCTTGTTGGGGTCGGCGGGGTCTATGGTGGGAAAGTCGGTATCCCGGAGGGGGTATACCGTGCCGTCTATCTCTATGGTGCCGTTTTGATAGTTTATGCGGGAGAGCATATCCCGGTCAGACATCTGGTACTCCGGCCGGCGGGCTATTATCTGCCCCTCCAGCTTGAACATTATTACGCACATCGCCTTGTGCATACGGGAGAACAGCTCGCTGTCCCGGGGCAGGCTGTGTCCCGCCGGCAGGACCCGGGGCCGGAATACCGCCGCATCCCTGTATGTGACGTCGCTGAACACCGCCAGGGGCAGAAGGTTTATGCCGTAGGCGTTTTCCAGCATATCCATGTTGTCATACTGTATGCAGTTCTTTACGGCGATGGCCACGCACACCGGGCTGCCGGCGGCCGCGCCCATCCACAGCACGTCGTGGTTGCCCCACTGTATGTCCACGCTGTGGTGGCCCATGAGGTTGTCCAGAATTACGTCGGCGTGGGGGCCGCGGTCGAATATGTCGCCGACTATGTGCAGGGTATCCACCGCCATGCGCTTTATGAAGGTGCAAAGCTCCGTTATGAGAGTATCCGCCATGCCGGTGTCTATTACGGAGCGGATTATGTTGTCGTAATAGGTATGTTTGTTGTGCTGGTCCTGTGGATTGAGAAGCTCCTCCATTATGTAGGCAAAGTCCTGTGGCAGCGCCTTGCGCACCTTGGAGCGGGAGGACTTTGACGCGGTGTAGCGGGCCATCTCGATCAGCCTGTGCAGCGTCACCCTATACCAGTCGTTGAGGCCGAAGGAGGCCCTTTCGTGTATGCCGTGGAGGGTCTCCACGGGATAGTATATGAGCACCGCAAGGCCGCGGCGTTCCTCTGAAGTCAGGGTGCTTTCAAACAGCTCTTCTATCTTTTCGCATATGGCCCCAGAGGCGTTATTGAGTATATGGAGGAAGGCCTCATGCTCGCCGTGTATGTCGCTCATGAAGTGCTCGGTACCCTTTGGAAGGCTGCGTATGGCCTCCAGCTTTATTATCTCCGCACAGGCGGACTGCACCGAAGGGAACTCCTTTGAAAGCAAGGTTAAGTAGCGGATATCCTGCTCCATGAATAAGCTCCTCCAAAAGTAATTATTATAGGTATATTATTAGTAATTTATTCATAAATATAAAAAATAATTTAAATAATATGGTGTAAGAGAACTTTAGATTAATTGTAAGCAAGAAGGTTGAGGTAAGTATTTTAGATATTAATCATAAGATTAATATGTCTATCTAAAAATATTAGCTTTATAATTTGAAGAAAATTTTGGTAAGTAAATTAAAAATTTTTCTTAATGAGTGATATAATATTGTTATTAAATTGTAAGGGGGGATAATTATAGAGTTTGAATTAAATATTATCAGGTCAATACAAAGTATAGCAAGTCCGTTTTGGGATGGATTATTTCAATTAATAACTATGTTTGGAGAAGAAGCAATTTTAATTCCTTTAATTGCTGTTATTTATTGGACATTTAATAAGAAAATGGGCGAGTATATTGCTTATTCTTCTTTAACTAGTGTATTGATAAATGGAGCTGTTAAGGATGCTTTTAAAGCAAAAAGACCTATAGGAGAGCCAGGCATAAGATCACTAAGAGTTGAAACTGCCACTGGATATTCTTTTCCAAGTGGACATACACAAGGGACAGCTTCTTTTTGGGGAGCAATAGCTATTTATTTAAAGAAGAATTATATGTATGCTATTTCAGGTATTATTATAGTTTCTGTAGCAATATCAAGATTATATCTAGGAGTACATTATCCCAAAGATGTTTTGTTTGGAGCTATCTTTGGTTTGTTGGCATCTTTTATTACATATAAGTTATTTAATAAGATTAATAATAAAATAGCCCTGTATTTTGGAACTTTCATAATATTTATTCCAGCACTTTTATATGCCCATTCAGCAGATTTTATTAAGGGGATGGGAACATTCTTAGGCTTTGTTCTAGGTATTTATGTGGAAAAGAAGTATATTAATTTTTCTGTGGAAGGAAAGTTATCTAATAAAATTTTAAGAGTAGTAATTGGACTTGCAATCTTAATTATTTTAAAGGTTGGTTTAAAAGCAATTTTACCTAAAAAATTAGTATTTGATTTCATCAGATACTTTATGGTTGTATTCTTTGGTATTGGACTATACCCATCTATATTTAAAAAGTTTAAATTATAACTTAAAAGAGACGATAATAAAATAGATATATTGAATGTACTACTTTTTTATGATATCTTTTATAAAATAGTATTATTTAGGAAATAAGGGGAGAGTAAAATGAAAAAAAGTTTAATAGCAGTAATGATACTGGCAATAACAACAACGGCTTTAATTGGCTGTGGTAAAAAAGATAATAGCAGTAAAAATGATAATAGTAAGCCTATAGTTGCAGGTGAAGATACAAGTACTAATGATAATAAAGAAAATTCAACTGTTGTAGAAGCAGAAGAAGAAAAAGCTGATGAAAGTACTTCAAGCAGTAATGCAGAAACACCAGCTACCAATACATATAGTGAAGCTGAAATGGAAGAAATTGAAGCTATAACTACAGAACAAATTGAAGAGTATGCTAGAGAATTAGGACAAAAGTACTATGATTATGAAATAGATTTAAATGTTATGAAAAAAATAGATGGCATAAACTTATATTATTTTGCAGTACATTCAGGACCACCAAATAATACAGTAAAAAAGTATATGCTAGGTGCTGATGGAGTTTTATATAATTATCAATCAGCTATAAATGGTATTTTACAAATGGAGCAATAAATAAAAATGAGTTATATAAAAATCAAATTTGATATAACTCATTTTTATTTATTAAGTATAAGAGCATAAAGTTTATTCTAAATAATAATCCTCCTCCCAAGAGTATGATTATTCTAACTGAGAATTTAGTTTAGAAATAGTTTCTTCTAACTCTTTAATGGAATCAAGTTTATTTTGAAGTTCTTCTTTTAATTTAGAAAGCTCAGTTTGCTTTTCTTTAAGGGATTCTTCATTTTTTATATTAGACTTTTCTAATGAAGAAATTTTTGAAAAAGATGAATATATTTTTTCTGTAAAGAAACCAGCAAAGATGGAAATGATGCATATTATAATTATTGTTAAATAATTAGTTAGTTTTATATTTTTTCTTTTGCGTATTCTTTTTTTTGTATCCATAATAACCGTTACCAATGCATAAAAATTTATAAGTATATATTTTTTAAACTGATAACAGTTTTCACCTCCGCTCTATATTTTATTTATTACATATTTACTACTAATTTAACATATATTTTTTAAATTTCATAATATTTAGTTTGTATCACTATCAGGTGATGAATCAGAAGGTATATCATCTTCAGATGATGTAGGTGGAATAGAGTCAGTATCCAAATTATTATCCGGCTCGGTATTGGATTCAATTGGATTATTGTTTTCTGGAGGAACAACTACTGGAGGTTCTGGTGTTTGAGGAGTACTTTCAAGTAGTGATGAGTTTCCACCATTTAAACTACTACTATATGAATTATTAGTTGAATAAGAAGTTTCTTGTTCAGAGTAGCTAGGATAGCTTAAATCTTCTTCATTATCTTGTAATGGAAGAGCTAAATTTGAATTCACATTTTCACCTTCACCATTTTCATTTTCTGTAGTTTCTTCAATGTCTAATCCAAGTGAAATTTGAAGACTTTCTTTTTGAGATTTTAGTTTAGAAATATCTTCATTAGCATCAAGTATTTGTTTTTCTAAAGAGGAGATTTTCAAGTCTATCTTTTGCAAATTTGATAATAATTTTTTGTTTCTACTTGTTATTTCAAGATATTTACCTTCATCATGTTTAATACCTTTAGTTAGCAAAAATGTTAAAGTAAAGCAACAAATTCCACAGAATAGTGGCATCAAAATTGCTTTATTTAAAAATTTTGAGTTCATTATATGTCCCCCTATTAGTATGTATTTATAAAATATTAATTAACAACTATATTTATTATCGTTATTAATATGTATAAAATCAATATAAAAGTTAAAAATTATATAATATTCATCATTTTTAGTTAAGAATACTGTAGAAAAGAAATATATTTATTAAAATTATTAAAAATTAGAAATAATAGAAATGTAATTATACAAAAAAATATAAAATATGATATATTATTTAAGAAGCTTATAATTTAATAATATGTTATATGGAGGAAGATTATGATAGATATGCATTCACATATTATTTACGGAGTAGATGATGGCTCTAAAAATAAAGAAATGACTTTGGAGATGCTAAAGTTATCTGTTGGATGTGGAGTGAAAAAAATAGTGGCCACACCTCATTATATGAAGGGACGATTTGTTGTTGAATATGGTGAGATAAAAGATAAAGTAAATGAATTACGACAAATGGTAAGTGAAGAAAAATTAGATATAGAAATATACTGTGGACAAGAGGTTTATTATAGGGAAAATATATTAGAGTATTATGAGGAAGGTGCTATTGGAACTATAAATGATAGCAGATATATGTTAATTGAACTTCCAATGATGGAGTTTGATGTTAATAGTGTTATTGACAATTTATATGAGCTAACATTAAAGGGAATTATACCAATTATTGCTCATCCCGAAAGGTATATACCATTTATTAAAAATCCTAGTTTAATTAATGATTTTATAAAAGAAGGATATTTATTTCAATTAAATACAGGAAGTGTAATTGGTGATTTTGGTAAGGATGTAAAAAGATTAGCATTAAACTATTTAGAAAATAATGTGTATTCTGTTGTTGGTTCAGATGCTCATTCTAATGTAAATAGAAACACAGATATATCAGAAGCAATTTCAGGAGTTTTAAGAGACTATAAATGTGAATTTGGTAAAAATGGACAATTAGTATTGGAAGATAAAGAAATAGTAAGAAAATCAGCACTTATAAAAGAAAGAAAAAAGTTATTTGGAATATTTTAAAGCTAAATTATTTAGTCAAATACATTAAATTGGTTTTAATAGAAATAAAAAATACTTAAAAATAATAAAGAAATAATATAAAATATTATGTAAAGTGACAAATAAAAACATGCAAAATTACAATGAAGTTAATAATAAATTAAATTTTATGTAGTATTTTTATGCTTTAAAGTTATATAATAGAAAAAGTCATAGAATATTTATAAAAAGGAAGTGTGAAAATTATATGGAAGAACAAGTAATTAGTATATCTGAAATAATAGATGCAGTAAAGAAAAGGTGGAAAATAATAGCCTTATGTACTTTAATAGCAACATTGTTATCAGGTATTTTTAGCTTTTTTATAATAGCACCTACATATGAAGCAAGTACAAAAATATTTATAGGTAAAGAAGGAGCTGAATCAGAAGGTTATAATTCTAGTGATGTTTCTATGTATCAAAACTTATTAAAGACATATTCAGAGCTTATAAAAACTAAAGATTTAGTAAATAGAGCAATAGACAATAGTGAATATGATTTATCTATAAACAATGCACTTAGTAGTATAAGTGTAAATACTGTTACAGGAACACAAATATTACAAATATCATATAAAAGTAAAAGTGCAAGTATTGCAAAAAATATGCTAGAAAATGTAACTAAGGAATTTATTAACAAAGCTCAAGAGTTAGTACCAAATGGAAACGTACAAGTATTAGAACATGTAGAGTTACCAGAAAAGCCAGTGGCTCCAAATAAAACTATGAACATAGCTATAGCTTTTATATTGGGGATGATTGTAGGCTTTGGTATAGTATTTTTATTAGAGTATTTAGATAATACTTATAAAAATAAAGAACAATTAGAAAAAGATTTAGATATACCTGTACTTGGAGTTATTCCAATGTCTCATTTAGAATAGGGGGAAATATTAATGTTTGTAATGGAAAAAGCACCAAAATCAATTGATGCTGAAGCTTACAGAAGTTTAAGAAGTAATGTTGAATATTCTTCTTTTGATGATCAATATAGAGTAATTGTAGTAACAAGTTCAGTGCCAGGAGAAGGGAAATCAACGACCAGTGGGAATTTAGCTATTTCTTTAGCACAAAGTGGTAATAAGGTTTTATTAGTAGATTGTGATATGAGAAAACCTTCAATACATAAAAAATTTAAAATATCTAATATGTCTGGAACTGCGGAACTTTTATTAAGAAAGGAATCTTTTGAAGATGTTGCCAATTGTTATAATGAAAATTTAACAATTATAACAGCAGGAAAAATTCCACCTAACCCTTCAGAAATGTTATCTTCTAGAGCTATGACAGCTTTTATTAAAGAGATGAAAAATGAGTTTAAATATATTATACTTGATACACCACCACTGCAAGCAGTTACAGATGCACAAGTATTATCAACTAAAGCAGATGGAGTGTTACTGGTTGTAAGAGCTGGAAGTACTAAAAGAGATGCAGTTTTAAACTCTGTAGATTTAATTAAAAAGGTACAAGGAAAAGTTATTGGTACGGTATTGAATGGGGTAGAAAATAAAAAAAATAGTTACTATTACTATGGAGAATAATTAAAATTGATTATATATAAAAATATAGTAAAAGGATTGGAGGATAAGTATGGGAGAGTTTACATTGATTAAAAATAGGAAATTTAAAATATTTACTTTATTAGTTATTGATATACTTTTAATTTTAGTTTCATACTATATAGGTTTTATTGTTAGATTTTATCATCATGATAAGTTAACAGAGATAAATTTACTATTTACTAAATATAGCATGAATATTATAGCTTTTGCATTAATATATATTTTAGTTTTTTACTTATTTAAACAATATAATAGTATATGGACCCTTGCAGGGTATAGAGAGTTTATTAATGGAATAATAGCATCCATATCAGCTACTGTAATAAACATTACTATGTCATTATTTGTAAGTAGTAGGCTTCCAATTATGGTATCACTGATTGCTGGTGTAATGGTAATGCTAAATTGTTGTGGTATAAGAATTTTATGGAGAATTTTAAGAAGAGCTTTAAAATTTACTGAGATAAAAAATAAAGAAGACATAAAAAATGTACTTATTATAGGTGCAGGTGAAGGTGGAGCTTTAGTTTTATCAGAATACAAAAAATATCCATATTTAGCTAAGAAGGTAGTTGGATTTATTGATGATGATAGCCAAAAGCTTGGTACATATATAAACGGAATTAAAGTTTTAGGTAATAGAAATAATATTATAAAAATTGTAGAAGAAAATAATATTGATGAAGTTGTAATTGCAATTGCTTCAATTAAAGATGAAATATTAAGAGAGATAATTGATAAATGCAAAGGCGCTAAGGTACAAACTAAAATAATGCCTGGGGTTGCTGAAATGATTGATGGAAAGTTCCACATTAATAAAATAAGAGATGTAGATGTAGAAGATTTATTAGGAAGAGAATCAATTAAACTTGATTATAAAGGAATATCAGATTATTTAGAAGGTAAAGTTGTACTTGTAACTGGTGGTGGTGGTTCAATTGGATCAGAATTATGTAGACAAATTGCTAAATTTGATCCACAAAAACTTATTATCTTCGATATATATGAAAATAATGCTTATGAGATACAAAATGAATTAAAAAGGAATTATCCTAAGTTAGATTTAATAACATTAATTGGATCAGTAAGAGATAAAGCAAGATTAAAAAAAGTATATACCAATTACAATCCACAAGTGGTATTTCATGCTGCTGCTCATAAGCATGTTCCTCTAATGGAGGATAGCCCATCAGAAGCTATTAAAAATAATGTAGTGGGTACTTTTAATGTAGCCAAACTAGCTAGTGAACATAACGTTGAACGATTTGTTTTAATATCCACTGATAAGGCAGTTAACCCAACTAATGTTATGGGAGCAACAAAGAGATTGTGTGAAATGATTATTCAGTCTATAAATAATATAAGCAAAACAGAATTTGTAGCTGTTAGATTTGGAAATGTTCTAGGTAGTAATGGTTCAGTAGTTCCTTTATTTAAAAAGCAAATTGCAAGTGGTGGTCCAGTAACTTTAACACATAAAGATATTACACGATACTTTATGACAATACCTGAAGCTGCACAACTTGTACTGCAAGCTGGTGCTTATGCAGAAGGGGGAGAAATATTTATACTTGATATGGGAGAACCAGTAAAGATTTATGAGTTGGCTGAAAATCTTATTAAGCTTTCAGGATTTGAACCGCATAAAGATATTAAAATTGAAGTTACAGGTCTTAGACCAGGAGAAAAGCTTTATGAAGAGCTTTTGATGAATGAAGAAGGTTTAACAGAAACAAAGCATCAAAAAATATTTATAGGCAGACCAGGTGAATTTGAATTTAATGATATAGAAACAAAAATAGATGAACTTTTAAATTTTGCTATTAACGGAAACGAAGAAGTGCTTAGGGAAAAACTTAAAGAATATGTGCCTACGTATAAGGAACCAGAGGAGGTAAATAGCAAGGTATCTTAAATAATAACTTTAATTAAAGGAGAGTAAAAATGAGAAATATACCATTTTCACCACCAGATATAAGAGAAGAAGATATACAAGAAGTAGTAGACGCCTTAAGAAGTGGCTGGATTACTACAGGACCGAGAACAAAAACTTTTGAAGCTAAAATAGCTGAATATTGCGAAACAAATAGAGCAGTTTGTTTAAATTCAGCAACTGCAGGTATGGAATTAATTTTGAGACTATTAGGAATAGGTAAAGGAGATGAAGTAATAACATCTGTATATACATATACAGCATCAGCCAGTGTAATAGATCATGTAGGAGCTAAAATAGTTTTAGTTGATACTGCACCAGATAGTTATGAAATGGATTTAAATAAATTAGAAGAAGCAATTACTGAAAAAACAAAAGCAATAATTGCAGTTGATTTAGCAGGTGTTATTTGTAATTATGAAGCAATATTTAAACTAGTGGAAAATAAAAAGGAATTATTTAAAGCTAATAATGAGATACAGGATAAGATAGGAAGAATAGCTGTTATAGCTGATGCTGCACATTCTTTTGGTGCTAAACAAAAAGGTAAAATGAGTGGTAATATATCTGATTTTTCAAGTTTTTCTTTTCATGCAGTAAAAAACCTTACAACAGCTGAAGGTGGAGCTGTAACTTGGAGAGATATAAATGGCATAGATAATAGTGAGATTTATCAACATTTAATGACACTTTCATTGCATGGACAAACAAAAGATGCATTAGCAAAAACAAAACTGGGATCGTGGGAATACGACATAATTAGTCCAGCTTATAAGTGTAATATGACAGATATAGCTGCAGCTATAGGTTTATCTCAATTAAGAAGATATGATGAAGTGTTAAGTAGAAGAAAAGAATTAATTAATAGGTATAACGAATTATTATCAGGATGTGATGTTAAAATATTAAAACATTATGATGAAAGTTTTGAATCAAGCGGACATTTATATATAGTGAGATTAAATGGTAAAGATGAAGAGTTTAGAAATAAAGTAATAGTTAAGATGGCGGAGAAAGGAATAGCTACTAATGTTCATTATAAGCCATTACCAATGATGACTGCTTATAAAAATTTAGGATTTACAATTGATGATTATCCTAATGGATTTAATATGTATAAGAATAGTATTACTTTACCATTAAATACATTAATGAGTAATGACGATGTAGAATATGTTGTTGAAAATTTAAGAGTAATTTTAAGAGGGTAAATAATGAATTTAGTAAAATGGGATGAGCTTCCAGATAATATGAAAAATAATGAAGTAAGATATTATTATGAAATATTAAGCAAAAAGAAAACTCATTTATTATATAAAAGGATTTTTGATTTAATTGTAGCTTTAATACTATTAATAGTTTTATCACCTATTATGTTAGTTATATCATTAGCAATTAAATTAACAGATAGAGGGCCAGTATTTTACAGGCAAGTTAGAGTTACTCAGTATGGTAAAGAGTTTAAAATTTTTAAATTTAGAACTATGGTTATGAATGCTGATAAAATCGGAACACAAGTAACAGTTGGTGATGATCCTAGAATTACTAAGGTAGGGAAAAAAATAAGAAAACTTAGATTAGATGAAATTCCACAACTTTTAAATGTTATATGTGGAGATATGAGTTTTGTTGGTACTAGACCAGAGGTAGTTAAATATGTAGAAAAATATACTAATGAAATGTTAGCAACATTATTATTACCAGCTGGGATAACATCTAAGGCAAGCATTAAGTTTAAAGATGAAGATAAAATCCTTGAAATAGCTAATAATGTAGATAAAGCTTATATTGAGGAAGTTTTGCCAAAAAAAATGTATTTTAATTTAAATAGTATTAAGGAATTTACGTTTTATAGTGAGATAAAAGTAATGGTAGAAACAGTTTTAGCTGTATTTAGTAAAGATAAATATAGTGAAAGTGTAGAAGAAATAATCAGCAATGAGGTGAATAAGTAATGAGTGAATTAATTTCAATTATAACACCTACATATAATTGTGAGAGGTTTATCGGTGAAACCATTGAGTCAGTTTTAAAACAATCATATAAAAATTGGGAAATGATAATTGTTGATGATTGTTCTACTGATAATACTTATGATGTCGTTAAGAAATATGCAGATAATGATAGTAGAATAAAATATTATTTGCTTGAAGAAAATTCAGGCGCATCAGTTGCAAGGACAAAAGCAATGCAATTAGCTACAGGTGATTATATAGCATTTTTAGATAGTGATGATTTATGGATAAGCAATAAGTTAGAATGTCAATTAAAATTTATGAAAGAAAATAATTATAACTTTACATGTACTGAATATGAACAAATTGATGAAAATGGTAAAAGTTTAAATAAAATTATTAAAGTTAAAAATAAAACAAATTATAATGGTGTTTTATTAAGCTGCCCTGTAGGTAATTCAACGGTTATGTATAATGTGAGTAAAATGGGTAAGTTTCAAGTTCCTAATATAAGAAAAAGAAATGATGATGCTCTTTGGTTACAAATGTTAAAAAAAGAAGAATATATTTATGGAATTAAAGAAGTATTAATGAAATATAGAATAAGAGAAAATTCAATTTCAAGCAATAAAGTAGACTTAGTAAAATATCACTGGTATCTATATAGAAATATTGAGCATTTAAGTGTTATTAGAAGTTTGTTCCATATTGGATACTGGGGTTTTATTAAAATATTTAAGATTAAGTAATATTTAGACAAGGGATTAAGTTAGAAAGAAATTAAGTTTTGCATAAGATATGGAAAAGTTCTTTAAACTAAAACATAATTTGAAATAGAGGTATAGGATTTTGTTTCTAACTGACAAATAAACTTTGGAGGTGATAAAATGAAAATATTGATGATATTAGATAATCTTTCAGTCGATTCAGGAGTTTCATCTATTGTAATGAATTTGTATAAAAATATAGATCCTACTAGAATTAGAGTAGATTTTCTGATTTTTAAAAATGGAAACAATTCATATGTTGATGAGGTTAAGAAGAATGGAAGTCAAGTATTTTGTTTAAGAAATCCATTATCGTTGAAAACAGTGATTTTAGGAGTAATGGATTTAAAAAAGTTTTTCAAAGATAATTCATCAAAGTATGATGTCGTACATTTACATTCACCAACTTTATCAGAATTCACATTAAAATATGCAAAAAAATATGGAATTAAAAATAGAATTATACATAGTCATTCGACTATGACATCAATGAATTACATTAAGAAATTCATAAATTATTTTTTACAAAAAAATGTGTGTGAATATGCGAATAGATTTTGGGCTTGTTCTACAGAGGCAGCAGAATTTTTGTATGGAAAAGATTTTTGTTACACTCATGATATACAACTTATAAAGAATGCAGTTAATCTTAAAAAATATAAATATGATGAACATATTCGAAATAAAATAAGAAAAGAAATAGGATGGGAAGAGAAAATTATTATTACACATGTTTCCAATTTTAGTCCAATTAAAAATGTTAAATTTATTGTGGAAATAATAGATTGTTTAGCAAATAAAAGAAACGATTTACGTTTCTTATTTGTAGGAGATGGACCAACTAGACTAGAAGTTCAAAATGATATTAGGGAAAGAAATTTAGAGCAATATTGTTATTTTACTGGTAGAACTAAAAATGTAAGTAACTATCTTAATGTTTCAGATGTATTAGTACTTCCATCAATAAAGGAAGGATTACCAGTAGCTGTTGTTGAGGCACAGGCGAATGGATTGAAATGTATTGTAAGTGATTCTATAACCAAAGAGGTTAATAATGGAAATGTTATATTTGTAAAAACAATTGTAGAAAATTGGATAAAGGAAATTGATGAAATTAAGCCATTTAATAGTGAAGAAAGAATAAGAGAATGTGAGAAATTTTTTTATTCAGAATTTAACATTATAAATGAGGCTAAACGAGTTCAGCAAATTTATTTAGATTTGGAGTAATTTTATGAGAAAAAAAACCTGGGAATTATAATGAAATTTTATAGAATAGAGCGTTGGTGTTACAAACATAGGCTAAAGTTTTTAGCTAAGGTAATTAACAGGTTTATTTATTTGCAATTTAATTGTTCAATACCTTATACAACACATATTGAATCTAACGTTGAGATTGCACATGGAATAGGAATTGTAATTCATCAGAATTCTGTAATAGGTGAAGAAACAGTAATTTACCAAAACGTTACTATAGGTAATGGGATGGGACCTAAAATAGGGAAAAACTGCATAGTAGGTTCAAGAGCGTGTGTGTTGAGAGATATTGTGAGTGGTGATAATGTAAAGATTGGTGATAATTCAGTTGTTTTAAAAGATGTTCTTGGTAATTGCACAGTTTTAGGTGTACCAGCTAAAATTATAAAAAGAAATTAATTAAAATTATTTAGAGGAGTTTTAAATGTGGATATATTTAAGTTTAATGATATTATTTGTTTTTGCTAGTTGTCATAATAGTTGTTCAAAGAGCAAACTTTATTTTAGTGGGTTTATTCTTTTTGCATTAATGGGATTTAAAAGTAATAGCATTGGGAATGATACAGCAAGTTATATTGAATTGTATGATAGACTAAAAAATATGTCGACAATGTTTGATGAGACTTCTCGTTTTGAAAAAGGATATCAGATTTATAATAAGTTGATTGGATATTTTTTTGAAGATAGTCAAGCACTATTTATTATTACAGCAATTATATGTATAAGTTGTATTGTATATGGAATTATCAGAAGTTCGAGGAATTGGCAATATAGCTTATTTCTTTTTGTTGGTCTCAGATTTTATTATTTTTTCCTAAGTGGATTAAGACAGAGTATTGCAGTGTGTATAATATTTGTTGCATATACATTTTTAAAAGAAAAAAAAATAATACAATATATTTTGCTCGTAGCTTTTGCAAGTACATTCCACTTTTCAGCTTTTATTTTTATATTCGCTTGGCCTTTATCAAAAATGAAGTTTGATTTAAAGTCAGTAGGAAAGATAATTATGGTAACAATATTTATATATGTGTTTTTTAAACCAGTATTAAATACAGTCTTAAGATATCTACCATCATATTATTCCCATTATCTTTTTACAGAAGCAACATCAGCAAATAACTTAGCGAATTTTATTGGAGTAGTGATCCCATGTACATTTCTTATATTTGCTTATTTTACAAATTATTTAAGGAGTGCTCATTATAATAGAGAGGCACATATTAGTTATAACAATAAAAAAATAGGGCTATATAATAAAGATGCAGATACTCAACTTTTATTTTTAATTGTTTCAGGTGCACTGTCATTAATTGCTACAAGAGCATCTATATTGGATAGAATGGTTCAATATTATTGGATATTTTCAATTATTTCTATACCAAATATTTTATTTTCAATTAAGGATAGACGAAAACGAACTTTATGGTTTATAATAATAACATTTTTTGTGATTGCATATAATATTACTTTGCTTATTTTACGACCTGAATGGAATATAATTGTGCCATATAGATTTTTTTGGCAGTATAAATAGTATAAAATCGTTTTTCGTAATTATATATTACAATTTTAATATAATATTTAACACTTTTAACTTTTATATGAGTTTCATAATAAGAAAGTATTTTATATTTTTTGTAATAAAATTATGTTATAGAAGTATGTTTTGATATTATTTAATATTATTTAAAAATTAATCTTGAAGAATGTAATATTAAAGTTGATTTTTATTGTAGTTATTTAGTTTTAATGTGAAATTAAGGTGGAATTTATTTTATATAAAAACTGCAGAACCTTAAGATATATAAAGAAAGTTGTGTAAAGTATTTACACTAGCATGATAAAGGAGGAATTTTTTATGAAATCAGTATTGATGTTTGATACAGGTGTTGCAACACTTAATACAGGTGATGAGATTATTAATTTATTAATTAAAAAAAATTGGCCGGAGATATATGAGAAAAATTATATCATGACATTTCCAACTCATACTCCAACATTTTATTGGTGGCAAAATAGATTAATGAAAAGAAATCAGATTTATGCAAATGCCGATTTGAAATTCTTATGTGGTACAAATATACTATACACAAATATGCTTCGTCCTGAACCTGCATGGAACTTATTTTTAGGAAATACTAAAATTGCAAAAGGAACAGTTTGCGTTGGTACAGGAATAGGTATAAATAGTAAGAAGACTACAAGATATACAAAAAGTTTATTCAATAGGGTTTTATCACATGAGTATATTCATAGTGTTAGAGATGAAAAAACTAAAAAATATTTAGAAGAGATGGGATTTAAGGCATGGAATACAGGATGTCCAACTCTTTGGGGGTTGACACCAGATTTTTGTGCTAAAATTCCAACTACCAAAAGTGATAGCGTTGTGTTTACACTTACTAGTTATGAACCAGATCGTGAGAATGATCAGTTAATGATAGATATTTTGAAGAATAATTACAAAAAGCTATATTTTTGGCCACAAAGTTTAGGAGATGCAGAATATATAAAATCTTTCTCAGGGTATGATTGTATTGAAATAATAGCCCCTAATTTAAAAGCATATGATGAAATATTAAAAACAAATATTGATTATGTTGGGAATCGTCTACATGGTGGAATTTTTGCGATACAACACCAATGTAGGGCTATAATTATCTCCATTGATTACAGAGCAAAAGAAATGTCAAAAACATATTCATTTTCATGTATTCAAAGAGAAAAGATTCAAGAAGAACTTGAAAAGAAAATTAATTCAAACTGGAGCACTGAAATCAAAGGTCTTGATTTCGAACAAATAGCAAAATGGAAGAGGCAATTTATATAAATGAATTCAAAATATAGGTTTTTAGCATCAAACACAATTATATTTGCAATAGGAAATGTATTAGTCAAATTAATATCTTTTATATTAATGCCACTTTATACATCAGTGTTAACTACTACGCAATATGGAGTTGCTGAATTAATAAATAATACTATTGAAATAGTATTACCATTAGCAACACTATGCATTATTGAAGCAGTATATCGTTTTTTGATTGATAAAGATGTAAAACCTAGTGTTTTACTTGTTAATTCTTTAGTGATAGTGATAGTAGGAGACATATTTGTAGGAATAGTTAGTTTAATAGGCTTCTATATTATAGGGTATGAATATTCTTTATATTTCTTGCTATTATATGTAACAACAACATTTTATAAACTTACTACACAATTTGCAAGGGGATTAGGGCATGTAAAAAGATATGTGATATATGGTGTGATAAACTCGTTACTTTTAGTGGGATCAAATGTTATATTACTTGTTTTTTTAGATGGTGGTATAGAAGCTTATTTAGTGTCATTCTCAATTGGGTATGGAGTAACAGGAATCATTGCACTTATCTTATCAAAGGAATATAAATATATAAAAATTAAAAGTTATGATTTTTTTAAATTAAAAGAAATGTTACAATATAGTTTACCAAATATTCCTAACATGCTTTCTTGGTGGATTAACAGCTTGTCTGATAGATATATAGTATTATGGTTTTGGGGGTCTAATTTAGCAGGTTTATATACAGCAGCTAGTAAACTTCCAGCTATGGTTAATTTAATTACATCAATTTTTCAACAGGCATGGCAATATTCAGCGGCAATAGAAATTAATTCTGAAGATAATAAATATTTTTTCACAAATGTATTTAGATTATATTCATACTTTTCTGTAGTGATATGTTGTGGATTAATTATGATTAATAAGGTGATATGTAAAATATTATTACAATCTGAATTTTATTTATGTTGGAGATTTATACCATTGCTTTTGTTGGCAGCAACATTTGGATGTATTGGAACATATTTTGGGACATTTTATAATGCAATTAAAAACAATAAAATGTTAATGGTTTCAACAATGGTTGGTGCTATAGTGAATATTGTAATAAATTTTATATTAATTCCTATTTGGGGAGCTATGGGAGCAGCAGTAGCTACAGCAATTAGTTACTTTATCGTAATGGTAGTAAGGATAGTGAATGTTAGAAAAATAATAAGAATTGATATTTCTATTAAAAGATTAGTAGTCCAGTTTGCAATATTATTTGTATCAACGATTGTGGGATGTTTTGAGGGAAAAGTATTTACTTGTATTAAAATATGTTCTTTTATTTTTATATTGTTGACTGATTATAAAATATTGATTAAAGGGATAAAAATGCTTAATAAATAACTTAGAATGAGGCATTTGATTAGTTTGTTGATTTAGAAAACTTAAAGATATAGAAAAAGATAGTATTATTTCTGATAAGATACCTAAAGGTTGAAAAATTTATATTGATAAGTTATGTGAAAAGTGAGAGTAGAACCAATTATATTTTTATACAATTGATTTAATGTTAATAATACCTATTTTATATCACATTTGTATCGGGCTTTCCAATAAAGTATTGGATTTTCTAAATTATATAATCCTTTTAAAACATAGAATAATTGAATTAATTTTAGCTTTATAAGGTAACTCAAAAAGTTGATTATCATAAACATTTGCTGTTGTTAAATCAAACAATAAAGGAAGTATAATATCAGTAACTGTTGCAATACAAAGCAATTTACAACCCTTAAAATAACCAAGACGAGTGCCTTTATCAGACTTAGCTTCGCTATCTTATTTAGAACTTTTTAATGCAATTCTATCGATTGCACATAATCTAGTTTCAGGATCAATAAGTTTGATAAGCATAGCATAAACATCATAATATATATGCTTTTCTAAATGTTTTGTTCTTAATGAAAAATTGGAGTAATTTGGAACTTAATTGATTTGAATAATAGATTTAAATATATGATCTTGTTTAATTTTATATTTAAGCTCTCTTAAACTAAAAGTACTATTTTTAATGCTGTATAACATACATCAAACAATTTGTTGATCTGAATATTTACGAGGTTTTCCTTTAGTGTTTTGATTATTTGTGATTAATTTTTACAAATTTTGTTTGCTCAACAACTTAATATTATATAAAAATTAAAAAGGGATAGGAGGTATATAAAATGAAAATAGCAATAGCGGGAACAGGGTATGTTGGATTATCTAATGCAGTTTTATTAGCTCAAAATAACGAAGTTATAGCAGTGGATATTATTAAGGAAAAAGTAGATATGATTAATAATAAAGTATCACCAATAGTAGATAAAGAGATACAATATTATTTGAGTAATAAAAAATTAAATTTAGTGGCAACTACTGATGTATATAAAGCATATAAAGATGCAGAGTTTGTTATAATTTCAACACCAACAAATTATGATCCAGAGAAAAATTATTTCAACACTAAAAGTGTTGAAGCTGTAATAGAAAATGTTATTTCAATTAATCAAAATGCAATAATGGTTATAAAGTCAACAGTACCAGTTGGATACACTAAAAAGGTTAGAGAAATGTTTGATACAGAAAATATAATATTTTCACCAGAGTTTTTAAGAGAAGGGCGAGCTTTATATGATAATTTATATCCTTCAAGAATAATAGTTGGTGAGCAATCTGAAAGAGCAAAAATATTTGCTGATCTTTTAATACAAGGAGCCATTAAAGAAGATATTTCAGTTCTATTTACAGATAGTACTGAGGCTGAAGCCGTTAAGCTTTTCTCAAATACATACTTAGCATTAAGAGTAGCTTATTTTAATGAATTAGATACATATGCAGAAGTTAGAGGACTAAACACAAAGCAGATAATAGAAGGGGTATGTCTTGATCCAAGAATAGGAAATCATTATAATAATCCTTCATTTGGATATGGTGGGTACTGCTTGCCGAAAGATACTAAACAATTAAGGGCAAATTATGAAGATGTACCTAATAATATAATTAATGCTATTGTTGATGCTAATAGAACTAGAAAAAATCATATTTCAGATCAGATAATAGCTAAAAATCCTAAAAGAGTTGGTATTTATAGATTAACAATGAAAACTGATTCTGATAATTTTAGAGCATCTTCTATTCAAGGTATTATGAAAAGAATTAAATCTAAAGGTATAGAAGTTGT